>Ga0105105_10001022_pt1 | contig 12057 bp, 7 predicted proteins | sample PPLLaktember2015_4_FD_79108 | JGI IMG/M metagenome (GOLD analysis project Ga0105105, IMG submission 79108) | Freshwater sediment microbial communities from Prairie Pothole Lake near Jamestown, North Dakota, USA - PPLs Lake P8 Core (1) Depth... | ecosystem: Environmental > Aquatic > Freshwater >... | reverse complement strand
GTCAGGCAGGCGCCGTTCACGGCAATGCTGCCGCCGATCTCGATGCCGGCGAGCGACACCTCGCCCGTGTCGAACCAGAGCGTCACGTCCCCACCCCGAGGCTCGACCGACCGAACCCGCCCGACGCCCTGCACGATCCCCGTGAACATCAGTCCTCTCCTCGCTTCGGTCGCAGCGTCAGGCGCAGGTCGTCGCCGATGCGCTCGACGTCCCGCCAGACGAATTCACAGCGGTCGCACATGCGCTCGAGCTGCGGCAGGTTGAACAGGCTGCGAGCGGCGTGCCCCAGCACGACCGGCGCCATGTAGACCACGATCTCGTCGACCAGCCCGCGCCGCATGAAATCACCCGCCAGCGTCGGGCCCGCCTCCACCAGCACCTCGTTGCACTCGAGCGTGCCGAGGCGGTCGAGTACCGCCTCGAGATCGAGCCCCTCGGGTGAAGCGCGCACTTCCTCGACGCGGGCGCCGGCGGATCGCAGCGTCTCGGCCAGAGGCGACGACGCATCGCGGGTCAGGATCAGAGTCGACCCGGCAAAACACAACACCTGCGAGGTCGTCGGCGTTCGCAGGTGCGAATCGAGAACGACCCGGAGCGGTCGCCGGCCGCGCAGGTCGAGGTCGGGATCGCGCACCGTCAGCATCGGGTCGTCCGCGAGCACGGTGCCGCTGCCGGTGATGATCGCCGACGCGCGGGCCCGCAGGCGTTGCACGTCGGCACGCGCTTTGTCACCGGTGATCCACTTGCTGGTGCCGTTGGCGAGCGCGGTGCGCCCGTCGAGGCTGGCGCCGAGTTTCAGCGTGACCCAGGGCCGGCCCGTCAGCATGCGCCGCACGAAACCGCGGTTGACCTCGGCCGCCTCACCCGCCAGCAACCCGTGCGCCGTCGAAACCCCAGCCTGCTCGAGACGCTCGAGGCCGGAACCGTTCACGCGCGGATTCGGATCCCGCATCGCGACGACGACGCGGCGCACGCCGGCTGCGATCAGGGCTTCGGTGCACGGCGGCGTACGACCGTGATGCGAGCACGGCTCGAGTGTCACGTACGCCGTCGAACCACGCGAGGCACCCCCCGCTTCGTGCAACGCGACCACCTCGGCGTGCGGTTCGCCGGCCCGCTGGTGATGGCCTTCCCCAACCACCTGGCCCCAGCGCACCAGCACGCAGCCGACGCTCGGGTTCGGCGGCGTGGAATACAGGCCGCGCCGCGCCAGCTCGAGCGCACGCACCATGTGGTGGTGGTCGTCGGCAGAGAACATCGTCATTTCTTGCGCTCCCCGGCCTCGGCCTGAGACCACAGCGCGAGCTGCACGTCCTCGGCCGTGCGCGGCCGGCGATGGCGCAGCCGCTCGATCTCCTCACGGAAAGCATCGACGTCCTGGAAGCTGCGATACACCGAAGCAAACCGCACGTAAGCCACTTCGTCGAGGCGGTGCAACTCGTCCATGACCAGTTCGCCCACCAGCCGCGCCGGCACCTCGCGTTCGCCGAGCGTGCGCAGCTTGTGGCAGACGTGGTTGACCGCGGCGTCGATCGCCTCGCTGGCCACCGGCCGCTTCTCGAGTGCCTTCAGCATCCCGGAGCGCAGCTTGGCCTCGTCGAATGGCTCGCGCGTGTCGTCGCTCTTGACGACGCGCGGCATGACCAGTTCGGCCGACTCGAACGTCGTGAACCGCTCTCCGCACTGCAGGCACTCGCGGCGCCGGCGCACCTGCTGACCCTCGGCCGCAAGCCGGGAGTCGATGACCTTGGTCTCTTCGTGCGCGCAGAACGGGCAGTGCATCGCCGGGGGCCGGCCGTGCGCCGTGGATCAGCCGTAGACCGGAAAGCGGCGGCAGATCGCGAGCACCGACTGGCGGGTGCGCTCGATCACCGCTTCGTTCGCGACGTCGTCGAGCACGTCCGCGATCCAGCCGGCGAGTTGCACGACCTCCGCTTCCTTGAAACCACGCGTCGTCACCGCCGGCGTGCCGATGCGCAGCCCACTCGTCACGAACGGCGAGCGCGGGTCGTTCGGCACCGTGTTCTTGTTGACCGTGATGTGCGCCCGGCCGAGCGCAGCGTCCGCATCCTTGCCGGTCACGTTGCGTTCGATCAGGTCGACGAGGAACAGGTGGTTGTCCGTGCCGCCGGAGACAATCTTGTAGCCGCGAGCCATCAGCCCGGACGCCATTGCCCGTGCATTGGCGATGACCTGCTGCTGGTATCCCTTGAAATCCGGCTGCAACGCCTCGAGGAAGGCCACAGCCTTGGCGGCAATGACGTGCATCAGTGGCCCGCCCTGGGTGCCCGGGAAGATCAACGAGTTGAACTTCTTGGTCAGCTCGTCGTTGGCGCGGGCCAGGATCAGCCCGCCGCGCGGACCACGCAGCGTCTTGTGCGTCGTCGTCGTGACGACGTCGGCGTACGGCACCGGGTTCGGGTACACGCCCGCCGCGACGAGGCCGGCGACGTGCGCCATGTCCACCAGGAAATAGGCTTCGACCGCATCGGCAATCCTGCGGAACCGCGCCCAGTCGATGACTCGGGAGTACGCCGAGAAGCCGGCGATGATGAGCTTCGGCCGGTGCTCGAGCGCGAGCGCTTCGACCTGCGCGTAGTCGATCTCGCCCGTGGCCGGGTCGAGTCCGTACTGCACGGCGTTGAAGATCTTCCCGGAGAAATTGACCTTGGCGCCGTGCGTCAGGTGCCCGCCGTGGTCGAGGCTCATGCCGAGCAGCGTGTCGCCCGGCTTGATCAGCGCGAGATACGCCGCCGCATTGGCCTGCGACCCCGAGTGCGGCTGCACGTTGGCGTAGTCGGCGCCGAAGAGCTGCTTGGCGCGATCGATCGCGAGCTGCTCGGCGACGTCCACGTATTCGCAGCCGCCGTAGTAACGCTTGGCCGGGTAACCCTCGGCGTATTTGTTCGTGAGCACCGATCCCTGGGCCTCGAGCACGCGCGGACTCGCATAGTTCTCGGAGGCGATCAGCTCGATATGGTCTTCCTGGCGGGTGCGCTCTTGGTCGAGCGCGGCCGCAAGTTCGGGGTCGAACCCGGCGATCTTCATGCTGGCGGGAAACATCGGTGCTCCATGGTCGGGGACTCGCAATTGTAGCCGGTTGCGGCGACTCGCTCCCGGATTGGTCGGGTTCGGACGGCCTGTCGCGGCGCCTTGGCGGTCGGTTGCTGCGGCGTGTCCGGGGTGTCCAGGCCCGGACCCCGGGGACGCCGTCAACCCATCCGTGGGGGCTCGCACGCGGCGTCCCTGCCGCGTGACGCCCCGGTGCCCGGGCCTGGACACCCCGGACGCGCCGCCGACACGACGGCGGCGGCGGCAAGGGTCCGAAGCAAACCAACGGCCGCGAACTGCGTAGCCTGCGGCACATCCGAGTACGTTGGGTCGGCACCACGGCACGCGAGGCGTCACCGCCGCAGGGCGGCGGGGATACCGGATGGCCGGCGTGGGGCGTCACGCGACATGGACGTCGCGTGCGAGCCCCAGGGATGGTTCCCGGCGTCCCCGCGCCGGCCACCCGGCATCCCCGCCGACCGGTCGACGGAGAGCCTTATCGAGCGACGCGCACAGACCGCAGCACGAGCACATGCCCGTTGGCGCCGAACGCGCCGAAGCCGCATAATCGCGGCCCTTTTTCCGCCCCCTCCGGACAGCGAAGACGAGCCATGGCCCAGTTCATTTACACGATGAATCGCGTCGGCAAGGTCGTGCCGCCGAAGCGCGTCATCCTGCGCGACATTTCCCTGAGCTTCTTCCCGGGCGCCAAGATCGGCGTGCTGGGCTTGAACGGCTCCGGCAAGTCCACGCTGCTCCGGATCATGGCGGGCCTCGACAAGGAGTTCGAGGGCGAGGCGCGCCCGCAGCCCGGGATCAAGATCGGCTTCCTGCCGCAGGAACCACAGCTGGACGCCACCAAGGACGTGCGTGGCAACGTCGAGGAAGCCGTCAGTCACATCAAGGACGCGCTGGCGCGGCTCGATGCCGTCTATGCCGCCTATGCCGAGCCGGATGCGGATTTCGACAAGATCGCTGCCGAGCAGGCGAAGCTCGAGGCGATCATCCAGGCCGCGGACGGCCACAACCTCGAGCGGCAGCTCGAGGTCGCCGCGGACGCGCTGCGCCTGCCGCCTTGGGACGCGGACGTCACGAAGATCTCCGGCGGCGAGCGCCGCCGCGTCGCGCTCTGCCAGTTGCTGCTCTCGAAGCCCGACATGCTGCTGCTCGACGAGCCCACCAACCACCTCGACGCCGAGTCGGTCCGCTGGCTTGAGCACTATCTCGAGACCTACCCAGGCACCGTCATCGCGGTGACCCACGACCGCTACTTCCTCGACAACGTCGCGGGCTGGATCCTCGAGCTCGATCGCGGCCATGGCATCCCGTGGCAGGGCAACTACTCGTCCTGGCTCGAGCAGAAGGAAAAGCGGCTGCAGGTCGAGGAGCAGCAGCAGGAGGCCCTCAAGAAGATGCTCGCCCGCGAGCTCGAGTGGGTGCGCCAGAACCCGAAGGCGCGCCAGGCAAAGAGCAAGGCCCGCATGCAGCGCTTCGAGGAACTGCAGTCGCGCGAGTTCCAGGAGCGCAACGAGACCAACGAGATCTACATCCCGCCGGGCCCGCGACTCGGCGAGCTGGTGATCGAGGCCAAGGGCCTCTCCAAGGCCTACGGCGAGAAACTGCTGTTCGACAACCTCAATTTCAACCTGCCGCAGGGCGGCATCGTCGGCATCATCGGCCCGAACGGTGCCGGCAAGACGACGCTGTTCCGGATCATCACCGGCCAGGAGACCGCCGACGGCGGCGAGATCCGCATCGGACCCTCGGTGCAGCTCGCTTACGTCGACCAGTCGCGGCAGTCGCTCGACGACAAGAAGACCGTCTGGCAGGAGATCTCGAATGGCCTCGACCTGCTCAAGGTCGGCAACTACGAGACGCCGTCACGCGCCTACGTCGGACGCTTCAACTTCCGCGGCGCGCAGCAGCAGCAGTCGATCGGCGAGCTGTCGGGCGGCGAACGGAACCGCGTGCACCTCGCCAAGGTGCTCAAGGAAGGCGGCAACGTGATCCTGCTCGACGAGCCCACCAACGACCTCGACGTCGAGACGTTGCGCGCGCTCGAGGAGGCGCTGCTTTCGTTCCCGGGCTGCGCCGTCGTGATCTCGCACGACCGCTGGTTCCTCGACCGCATCGCGACCCACATCCTCGCGTTCGAGGGCAACAGCGAGGTTGTCTGGTTCGAGGGCAATTACTCGGAGTATGTCGAGGACCTGAAGCGCCGCCGCGGCGACGACGCGGAACAACCGCATCGCGTCCGCTACCGGTCGCTGCACGCCTGAGGCGCGTACACTGCGGCGCTGGGGCCAGCATGGCAAAGACGCAAACCCGACACGCGCTCGAGATCGACGGCACGCGCCTGACGCTCGCGCAGCTGCGCGAATTCGAGGCCAGCCGCCCGTTCGTGCAGCTGGCCGGATCGGCGCGCGAGCGTATGCAGCTCTCGGAGGCGGCGGTCGAACGCGCGGTCGAGCGCGGCGAGGTCACCTATGGCATCAACACGGGCTTTGGCGCGTTCGCCAACCGGGTCATCCCGGTCGCGCAGACCCGCAAGCTGCAACTCAACCTGGTCCGCAGCCACGCGTGCGGCACCGGCGCGCCGCTGCCCGCGCACATCGTGCGCCGAATGCTGTTGCTGAAAGCCAATAGCCTGGCGGCGGGATACTCCGGCGCACGCCCGCTGCTCGCCGACCTGCTGCTGGCGCTGCTCAACGAGGACGTCTTGCCGCTCGTGCCGTCCCAGGGCTCGGTGGGCGCCTCGGGCGACCTGGCGCCGCTGGCACACATCGGCTTGGCACTGATTGGCGAGGGCGAGGCGCAGCGCGACGACGAGATGCTGCGCGAGGCGGCCGTGATGCGCGCGGTGGGCCACGACCCGATCGTGCTGCAGGCGAAGGAAGGACTGGCCCTGCTGAATGGCACGCAGCTCAGCCTCGCGCTGGCCCTCGAGGGACTGTTCCAGGCCGAGCGCCTGCTCGATGCTTCGATCGTCGCCGGCGCACTCACGGTCGAGGGACTGGCGGGCAGCCACGTCCCTTTCGACGCCCGCATTCAGGACGCGAGTCGCCTGCCGGGCCAGGCCATCGTTGCGAGCAGGCTGCGCACGCTGCTGACTGACAGCGAGATCCGTCGCAGCCACGCGGACTGCGAGCGGGTGCAGGACCCATATGCAGTGCGCTGCATGCCGCAGGTGTTCGGGGCGGTCGAGCACACGCTCGAGCACGCGCGCGAGGTGCTCGGAGCCGCGGTGAATGGCGTCTCGGACAATCCGCTGATCTTCGGCGACGACATCCTGTCGGGCGGCAACTTCCACGCCGAGCCGGTGGGCTTCGTCAGCGACTTCCTCGCCATCGCGGTGGCCGAGCTCGCGAGCATTTCCGAGCGGCGCATCGACCTGCTCGACCGGCGCGTGAACCCGAACCTCAACATGTTCCTCGCCACCGAGCCCGGGCTCGAGTCCGGATTCATGATGGCGCACGTCACGGCGGCCGCGCTGGTCTCCGAGAACAAGACGCTCGCGCACCCCGCCTCGGTGGACAGCCTGCCCACCTCCGCCGGGCAGGAGGACCACGTCAGCATGGCGCCGTGGGCCGGCCGCAAGTTGCTCGCGATCTGCGCGAATACGGCCACCGTGCTCGGCATCGAACTGCTCGCCGCAGCGCATGCCGTGGACTCGATGTGCCCGCTGACCACGACACCCGAGCTGCAGCGGGTCCACGCACTGGTTCGCCAGCACGTGCCGCTGCGCAAGCACGATCACCGGCTCGATCGCGACATCGAAGCGCTGGCCGGCCTGGTGCGCGCCGGAGCCTGGTCGCGATTCCTGGAGTGACCTGGCATGCGGCCGGTGCTGGTCATTCTTGTTGGATTTGCCCTGGTCACGCTGCTGCTCGGCTGGACGCGCTGGCTGTCGGACCGACGCTGGGCGGCCGCCGGCAACCTGGCGCTCGGCCTTGGCGCTGCCGGACTGACCGCCTGGCTCTGGCCGCTGGGGCTGCATCTCGAAACCTACGAACCGCACCGACCGGGGCAGTCCGTCGCAGACCTGTTCCTCGAGCAGACCGGCTCGAACCAGTTTCGCGCGTCGCTGACGCGCTTCCCATCCGGTCGAATGCAGGTCTTCGAGCTCGCTGGCACGCAGTGGCGGATCGAAGCCAGGACACTCGCCTGGACCGGCCGAGCCGCCGAGTTTGGCATTGCACCCTCGCACCGGCTTGAAACCTTGAGTTCCCGGGTCGTCGGCACGGCAGCAGGAGTCGACTCGATCCATACGAGTTTCTTGCTGGCCGAGGAGCGGGGTGCCGACCTGTGGACCCAAGCCCAGCGGGGCCCGATCTGGGACCGCGCGCTCGAGGCCGGCCTGGCCGCCAGCCCATGGCAGCCGATGGCGAACGGCGCGCGCTTCGAGTTGCGGATCGGCCCGGCCGGACTGGAAGCCAATCCGCTCAACGCCGCCGCCGCGGCGAGTCTCGCCACCGTCCGCTGAGCCGGATCCCGGGCCGGATGTGTCGTCCGGCGCCGCTTCGGCTACACTCGGGTCCCAGTCCTGACGCGGATGTCGCTCATGTCCGTCTACGTCGACGCGAACAGCCACCTGCACCACGACCAGGAGCGCAGCCTGGCGCTGAACTGCCCGCACTGCCAGGTCTATTCGCACATCACCGCGGTGTCGGTGCCTCAATACTCCGAGCTGGTATCCGCCCGCCCGAGCCACGTGGGTGTCGTCTATCGCTGCGACTCCTGCAATGCGCCGGTCTTCCTGCGCTTCGCCGTCAAGATGTACGCGGCCAATCGTGTCGAGCTGGCCAACAACTTCGTCGAGCTGGAACGCGCGCGCGAGAAGTTCAACTTCACCTACCTGCCCGAAGAGTCCGAGAAACTCTTCCGCGAAGCGCTGGCGTGCTACTCGTCGGGACAATTCAATGCGTTCGGCTCGATGTGCCGCCGCACGACGCAGTCGATCATCCGCGACCTCGGCGAGAACGGCCGCATGAAGATCTTCAACCAGCTCGCGGAGGCGCGCGAGATGGCCGAGATCGACAACGAGACGTTCAACGTCGCGAAGAAGGTGCTGTTCGGCACCGATGCGGACGCGTGGCCGTCGATGCCGGAGCTCGGCGCCTTCGAGTCGGGCGTGCTGCTCGAACTGCTCAAGGACATGCTCTACCAGGCGTACGTGCGCAAGGGCAAGCTGCAGCAGGCGATGATGGTGCGGCGGTTCTTCGCCGAAGAGACCCTCGACAAGATCACTCCCATCGGTCGCGTGTCGGGCGCCGACTGACTTGTCGCTCCGTGTTCCCGGCGGGTTCCGGGGGAGCGCCGGCGGGGACGCCATGAACACTTCCCTGTGGGCTCGCGCGCCGCGCAACCTGCGTCAGCGGTAGCGCAGTCAGCCGGGCGGCAACGTCAACCAACCCAGGCGCGAGCGTTGCGGAACATCCGCATCCACCCGCCGTCCTCGCCCCACTCCTGCGGATGCCAGGAATTCTGCACCGTGCGGAACACCCGCTCCGGATGCGGCATCAGGATCGTTGCAAGGCCATCGCGGCTGGTCAGGCCCGTGATGCCGAGCGGCGAGCCGTTCGGGTTCGCGGGATAGGTTTCGGTAGGAAGGCCACGATTGTCGACGAACCGCAGGCTCACGAGGCTGCTTGCAGCACAGGCGTCACGAGCCGCGGCGTCTACGAACTCCGCCCGGCCTTCGCCATGTGCAACCGCAATCGGCAGCACACTGCCCGTCATGCCTGCGAAGAACAACGAAGGCGTCGGCAGCACCTCGACGAGCCCGACGCGGCCCTCGAACTGCTCGGAGCGATTGCGCACGAAGCGCGGCCAGTGCTCGGTGCCGGGAATCAACGACTTCAGCGTCGACAGCATCTGGCAGCCATTGCAGATCCCGAGCGTGAACGTGTCCGGCCGGACGAAATACTCGGTGAACAGGTCGCGCAGCTGCGCGTTGAACAGGATCGACTTGGCCCAGCCCTCGCCCGCGCCGAGCACGTCGCCATAGGAAAACCCGCCGCAGGCGACGAGGCCGCGGAAATCGTCGAGGTGCACGCGACCTGCGATCAGGTCCGTCATGTGCACGTCGAGGGGCTCGAAGCCGGCGCGGTGGAACGCCGCGGCCATTTCCATCTGGCTGTTGACGCCCTGCTCCCGGAGAATCGCGACGCGCGGCCGGACGCCCGTCTGGATGTACGGCGCAGCCACGTCGTCCGCCGGATCGTAAGACAGGTGCGCGTACAGGCCCGGATCGAACGCGTCCGTCGCGCGCTCGTATTCCTCGCGCGCGCAGTCGGGATTGTCGCGCAGCGACTGCATCAGGTGGCTCGTTTCCGACCAGGCCCGGCGCAACTCCGTGCGCGACGCGACCAGCACGTCCCCGGTCGTGTCACGGATCGAGATCCGATCCTCGGCCACTGGGCGACCGATCACCCGGGAAAATGCGCCGAGCCTCGCCTCACGCAGCGCAGCCAGGACCCGCGCTTCATCGTCCGCCCGAACCTGCAGTACGGCACCGAGTTCCTCGGCGAACAGGGCCGCAACGGTGGCGCCCTGCCCGGTCGAGTCGATCTGGACTTCGAGGCCGCAGCGTCCGGCGAAGGCCATTTCGGCCAGCGTGACGAACAGCCCGCCGTCGGAGCGATCGTGATACGCGAGCAACAGCCCGGCGCCGCGCAGCCGCGCGATGGTCGCAAAGAAGTCACGCACCCGCTGGGCGTCATCGCAGTCCGGTGGCTCCCGTCCGACGCATCCGTAAACCTGCGCGAGGCACGAACCGCCGAGCCGATTGCGGCCGCCGCCCAAGTCCACGAGCACCAGCCGCGTGTCGCCGCAATCGACCTGCAACTGCGGTGTCAGCGTGCGGCGCACATCCACCACGGGCGCGAATGCCGAGACGATCAGCGAGACCGGCGCGACGACCTTGCGGCCTTCTTCGCCCTGTTGCCAGGCGGTCTTCATCGACAACGAATCCTTGCCGACCGGGATCGCAATGCCGAGCTCCGGGCACAGTTCCTCGCCCACGGTTCGCACCGTGTCATAGAGGTCGGCGTCCTCGCCGGGCTCGCCACACGCCGCCATCCAGTTGGCGGACAGCCGGATGTCCTCGATGCGCGCAATGTCCGCAGCAGCGATGTTCGTGACCGATTCGCAGACGGCCATGCGACCGGAGGCGGCGGCATCGAGCAGCGCGAGCGGCGCGCGCTCGCCCATCGCCATCGCCTCGCCGTGGTTCGAGAAGTAGTCGCTGACGGTGACGGCCACGTCGCTGACCGCAACCTGCCACGGCCCGACGAGCGGGTCACGGCTGATCATGCCGCCGACGGAGCGGTCGCCGATCGTGACCAGGAACGTCTTGTCGGCGATGGTCGGCAGTCGCAACAATCGGCAGGCCGCGTCGCGGATGTCGACGCCCGCCGGGTCGAAGTCGTCGGCTGCGTGCGGCAAACGGCGCACGTCGCGGGTCATGCGCGGCGCCTTGCCGAGCAAAGTTGCGAGCGGCATGTCCACCGGGGCGTTGCCGAACAGCGGATCGTCGACGGTCAGGCGACCGTCGTCCGTCACCTCGCCGATCACTGCGAACGGGCAGCGCTCGCGCTCGCAAAGCGCGCCGAAGGCCGCGAGCTGCGCCGCGGCGACGATCAGCACATAGCGCTCCTGCGCCTCGTTGCACCAGATCTCGAGCGGCGACATTCCCGGCTCGTCGCTCAGCACCTTGCGCAGATCGACGCGCCCGCCGGACGAGCCCTGCGCGACGGACTCTGGCACCGCGTTCGACAAGCCGCCCGCGCCGACGTCGTGGATCAGCAGGATCGGATTGTCGCCGCCGAGCGCCCAGCAGGCGTCAATGACTTCCTGCGCGCGCCGCTGGATCTCGGGGTTGCCGCGCTGGACCGAGGCGAAGTCGAGATCGGCGGAGCTCGCGCCCGCGCCGACCGACGACGCGGCTCCACCGCCGAGCCCGATCAGCATCGACGGGCCACCGAGAACGACGATCTTCGCGCCGGGCACGATCGTGGCCTTCTCGACGTGCTGGCGGCGGATGTTGCCGAGGCCGCCGGCGATCATGATCGGCTTGTGGTAACCGCGCAGGGGCGAGCGGCCGTCGGACTCGACGCGCTGCTCGAAGGTGCGGAAGTAACCGTAGATGTTCGGGCGGCCGAATTCGTTGTTGAAGGCGGCCGCGCCGATCGGGCCCTCGAGCATGATGGCGAGCGCCGAGGCGATGCGGTCAGGCTTGCCGAGATCCTGCTCCCAGGGTCGCACGGCGCCCGGGATGCGCAGGTTCGAGACGCTGAAGCCGACCAGCCCCGCCTTCGGCTTCGCCCCGCGGCCGGTCGCGCCCTCGTCGCGGATTTCGCCACCGGAGCCCGTCGCCGCGCCCGGGAACGGTGAGATCGCCGTCGGGTGGTTGTGCGTCTCGACCTTCATCAGGATGTCGATCGGCTCGTCGGCCGCGGCGTAAGCACCGCCGCCGGGCGGCACGAACCAGCGCCGCCCATGCCAACCCTCGATCACCGCCGCGTTGTCGCGGTAGGCGGACAGCACGCCGCGCGGGTTGCGGGCATGCGTATTGCGGATCATGCCGAACAGCGACTTGTCGCTGCGCTCGCCGTCCACGATCCAGTCGGCGTTGAAGATCTTGTGGCGGCAGTGCTCGGAGTTCGCCTGCGCGAACATCATCAGCTCGACGTCGGTCGGGTCACGCCCGGCGCCGCGGAACGCGTCGACGAGGTAATCGATCTCGTCGTCGGACAGCGCCAGGCCGAGGGTCGTGTTCGCCGCCACGAGGGCCGACCGGCCTTCGCTCAGCAACGGTATCGTGGCGAGCGGCTTCGGCGCGGTGTGCCGGAACAGCGCAGCCGCCTCTGCCGTTTCGTGCAGCACGCTCTCCGTCATCCGATCGTGCAGCACGGCAGCGATCGACGACCACTCCGCGTCCGTGAACTCGCCCGCGCTGGCCAGGTGATAGGCGATGCCTCGTTCGAGACGCCGCACGGCCTGCAG
>Ga0105105_10001019_pt1 | contig 12065 bp, 15 predicted proteins | sample PPLLaktember2015_4_FD_79108 | JGI IMG/M metagenome (GOLD analysis project Ga0105105, IMG submission 79108) | Freshwater sediment microbial communities from Prairie Pothole Lake near Jamestown, North Dakota, USA - PPLs Lake P8 Core (1) Depth... | ecosystem: Environmental > Aquatic > Freshwater >... | reverse complement strand
GGTGATGAAAATCTCTGAGGGCTGGCTGCTTGAGCGCCGTGTGTTGCCTCAGCACACCGACCACGCCGGCGTGATGTGGCACGGGGCCTACGTGGCCTGGCTGGAGGAGGCCCGGGTGGAGGCCCTTGCTGCCGCTGGCCTCGCCTACAGAGATCTTTCCGCCCGGGGCTTGGAGCTGCCGGTGGTGAGTTTGGCCATCGACTACAGGCAGCCCCTGCTCCACGGTGATGTCGTGCAGATCTGGAGCGAGGTGCTGCCGCGTTGCGGCTTGAAATTGCCCTGGCGCAGTCGTTTTGTGGCGACAGGTGGCAAGTTGGCGGCTGAGGCAAGGGTTGAGCTTGTGCTTGTGGAGAGCGCCATCGGGCTGGATCGGCGGCGGCTGGTGCGTCGCTTACCGGCAGACCTGGAGGCTGCTCTGGCGGCCTTGGCGCGGGGGCCGCTCTAGGATCAGTACATCTGTACTGAAGGTGGTATGGCGATTCAGGGGCTCCTGCGGGCCGCCGACGGCGTCGGCTGGAATCAGGAGCAACGGCTCTGGTGGCTGCTTTGGTCTGGTTGTCCTGGGATCGGCGCCCATCGGCTAGTGGCCATCCGGGACAATTTTTGTGGCTGGGCGGCAGCCTGGGGTGCGCCGCCCGAGGCCTTTGCGGCCCTTGCCGGCTTTGGTGCGGTGGGCTGCCGCCAGCTGGAGCGCTATCGCGCCCATTGGGGGCCCGAGCCCTTGCCCCGTTTCTGCCAAGAGCTGCGCGGCGGGAGAGGGGTGTTGGTGCCAGCTGATCCGGCTTTTCCGCCTGAGTTGATCGCCTTGGAGCGGCCGCCATTGCGCCTGCATTGGAGCGGTAATGGCTGGTTGTGGCCCCTGCTGCGGCGGCGCCAGGCCATTGCGGTGGTAGGCACACGCCGTCCCTCCCTGCATGGCTTGGCCATGGCGGAGGCCATCGGTGCGGCCCTAGCCCAGGCGGGTTGGCCGGTGGTGAGTGGCCTGGCCGAAGGGATCGATGGAGCCGCGCACCGGGGTTGCCTTTCCCGGGGTGGCCGGCCCGTGGGGGTGGTGGGCACTCCCCTCGAGCGGGTTTATCCCAGGCACCATCAGCAGCTGCAGGCAGAGGTGGGTGCCCGGGGGCTGCTGGTGAGCGAGTTGCCGGCGGGTACGGCGGTGCAGGCTGGTCATTTTGCTGCTCGCAACCGGCTACAGGTCGGTCTGGCTCGTGCGGTGGTGGTGGTGGAGTGCCCGCTGCGTAGTGGTGCTCTCCAGTCCGCCACCCTCGCTATGCAGCAGGAATTACCGGTCTGGGCCGTGCCGGCCGATGCGGGCAAGGCCTCGGCTGCCGGCAGCAACCGTCTGCTCGCCCAAGACGCCACTGTGTTGCTGGAGCCCGCCGACCTGATTCGCCAGCTGGGGCCTGGCCCCCTGGCGTCTTCCGATCCCGCTGCTCCTTCGGCCGCGCACGGGACAGCTCGGCAAGCCGATCCGGCGCTGTTAGAAGCCCTGGGGCGCGGCTCCTCCCTTGAGCAGCTCTGTTTGCTGTTGGAGCAGCCGGCGGCCTCCCTGGCTTCCCGTCTGCTGGCCCTGGAGCTGCAGGGGCTGGTGCGGGCTGAGCCTGGGCTTTGTTGGCGTCCGGCCTAGCCTGCGGCCATGGTGAATGGGCAGCTTGACGGTGATCAGCTGTTGGCCTGGCGTCGCCAGCAACTGGACATGGGCGGAAGCCCTGGTGATTTTGATTGGCTGCTGGATCTGGCAGGAGGTCTGCCCTGGCCGGACCAACAGCAGCTGCGGCTCCATCCTCGCCAGCCGGTTCAACTGGCCCGTGAACTCAATGAATTAGAGGCGTTGTGGCGCCGCCACCTCGAAACTGCAGAGCCTCTCCAATATCTGGTGGGGCTCTGCCCTTGGCGAGACCTGGAAATCAGAGTGGCTCCGGGGGTGCTGATCCCTCGCCAGGAAACCGAATTACTGGTGGAGCTGGCCTTAGAGCTGGCCCCATCCGGTCTTGGCTGTTGGGCAGACCTCGGCACCGGTTCTGGTTGTATGGCCTTGGCCTTGGCCCTGGCCTGGCCAAGCAGTCGTGGCTGGGCCGTCGACTGCAGCCCAGGGGCCTTAATCCAGGCGGCCGCCAATTTGACCGCAGGCGGCGTAGCCGATCGGGTGCAGCTGCTGGAGGGCAGTTGGTGGCAGCCGTTACGACCCTGGTGGGGGCAGCTGGAGCTGGTGGTGAGCAATCCCCCCTACATACCGACAGCGGTTTGGGCTGGCTTGGAGCCCGGGGTGAGGGAACATGAGCCGGTAATTGCCCTCGATGGCGGAGTCGATGGTCTCGACGCCTTGCGCCTATTGGTTGACGGGGCGGCTGCGGCTGTGGCCCCGGGGGGCCTGCTGCTGATGGAGCATCACTTCGACCAGAGCCCCGCAGTTATCGACCTCCTTACGGCTGGGAGATTTGCCGAAGTGCAGGCCCATCGTGATCTCGAGGGCGTGGCCCGCTTTGCGTCGGCCCGCTGGCCCGGCTAATAGATGAAGTGCGATGACCTTTAACCCTGGATTGATGCCGGTTCCATCTCCAGCCCTGGGGGCGCCGGACCTGGCTGCTCGGCTCCTGGAGGGTTCGGCTGCTCTGTTTCCCACCGACACCTTGCCGGCACTGTCGGCCTGTCCGGGCCAGACCAAACAGCTTTGGCGCCTGAAGAAACGCCCTGCAGACAAACCTTTGATTTTGATGGCGGCTAGTTCTGAAGCACTGTTTGATGCTCTCGGCGTCCCGCTGCGCTCTGAATGGCTGGAGCTGGCAGCCTGGGCCTGGCCAGGTGCTGTCACTTTGGTATTGCCAGCAGCTGGGGCGGTGGCAGAGGCCTTGAATCCTGGTGGGTCCAGCCTGGGATTGCGGCTGCCCGCTAGTGCCGAGGCCCAGGCCCTGCTCCAGCTCAGTGGCCCTTTGGCAACCACCAGCGCCAACATCTCAGGCTTTCCGGCCGCCTGCACAGACCAGGAGGCTGCCCAGCAATTCCCAGGGGTGCCTCTACTGGCGCCATTGCCTTGGCCCATCGCTGCAGGCCTGGCCAGCACGGTTGTTGCCTGGCGCTCCGGGGGAGGCTGGCAGGTGCTGCGGGCCGGTGCTCTACTGCCCCCAGGAAGCTAGGAGCGCTTAGGCATGGGGGCCTTGATCGTCGTGGTGTGGGTAGCGGTAGCGGTGTTCCATTGGGCCGCGGAGCCCCTGTTGCAACTGTTGCCTGCCTTGATGGAACTCGCCTTTTTGCCGTGGTTGCTGCTGGCCCTTGGCATATGGCTTCTGGCAGGCACCCCTGCAAGGAGTTGAGGATCGAATAAGCCGGCTAACGGATTTGAACCGATGGCCTTCGCTTTACAAAAGCGCTGCTCTACCACTGAGCTAAGCCGGCACCGGATGACGCTAAGCGACAACCATAGTTCGACTTTATCGCTCCCCTAGCGCCCAGAGCAGAAGTTGAGTGCGGCTTCGGCAGCCTGTTTTGGCCAGTAAGCTCGACATATGGCTCTCGACCGTGCGCCTGCTGAGAATTAAAGCGGCTGCAATCGCCTTGTTGCTGTAGCCCCGTTCCAGTTGCTGGAGCACGCGCCTTTCAGCTGCGGTTATTTCTGCCTGGTCGAATGCGTTCGGCAAATGCATGGGCGCTGGGGCTGCTGCTTCCCAGAGTTCCCACGCCCGGCTCAGGAGCTGAGCCCCGTTCCCAGTGCCGGTTCGGTGGCAGCCGTTGGAACCGTCAGCTTGGCGCGACGGATAGGCAGGTTGGCAACTAAGGCCGTTACCCGGTCTTCGGTTTCCAGGGTCACATCCCCTTCTTCAAAATCGATTTCCACATAACGGCTAACAACCTCGAGAATCTCACGGCGCATCTGCTGGAGCAGCTCGGGATTGAGGTCGCTGCGGTCGTGTGCCAACACCAGTTGCAGTCGCTGCTTGGCCGTATTGGCACTGGCGGGCTGGCGGCCCAGCAATTTGTCGATCACATCGCGCAGTGTCATCGGCTTCAGAAGATCTTGGTTTGCATCAGGCGGCCAAGCTTGGCGCGGAGGCCCTGGCGCTCCTTGCTCGGGTCAATCACCGGAATTTCTTCGCCCTGAAGGCGGCGGGCCACATTGGTGTAGGCGCGGCCAGCAGGTGAACTATTGCCGTTGAGGGTGAGGGGCTCACCGCGGTTGGTGCTCACAATCACTTGCTCGTCTTCCAGCACCAGTCCCAGCAAGGGCAGAGCCAGGATGTCGGTGACATCGCTGACGGCCAGCATCTCCTGATTCGCCATCATTTTTGGCCGCACTCGGTTGAGCACCAGCTGGATCGGCTTTACCCCTTCGCTGTTCAGAAGACCAATCACTCGGTCGGCATCTCGCACGGCAGAAACCTCCGGGGTTGTTACCACGATTGCTTCGCGGGCGGCCGCCATGGCGTTCCTAAAGCCGCCCTCGATGCCTGCTGGCGCATCGATCAATACGTAGTCGAAGTGCTCGCCGAGCATGGCAGCGATCTTTCGCATGTCGTCAGGCTGGAGCCACTCGAGCATGCGTGGATTTCCTGCGGGTAGCAAGGCCAGGTTTGGCTCTTGCTTGTGCTTCACCAGGGCTTGCTCCAGGCGGCAGGTTTCTGCCAACACCTCCTGTGCTGTGTAGACGATCCGGTTTTCCAGACCGAGCAGTAGGTCGAGGTTGCGTAGGCCGAAGTCGGCATCCAGCACTGCGGTGCGAGCCCCTTGCTTGGCAAGGGCGATGCCGAGGTTGGCGGTGAGGGTGGTCTTGCCCACGCCTCCCTTGCCGGAGCAGATCAGGATGTAGCGGGTAGACGCGGCGACCACGGCACAGGCTGGAGTGCCGGCAGGTTAAGGCCAAAACCTTCAGTTGCATGTTTTGCGGCTGGCATTGCTAGCCGCGGCACCTGCTTTAAAAAGGGTGATCAGGCTCCGAAACGGGATGACCCAAACCCCAAGTGCGCCGAACCATCTGCATCATCACCAGCAGCTGCTGGTGATGCCCGATGACGGTGCGGTGGCTGTGGTGGCCTTGATCGATGCCGCACAAGAGACGCTTCGGCTCAAGCAGTTCAAGTTGCAGTCGGAGACCATCGAGCAGGCCCTTATCCGAGCGCAGCAGCGTGGGGTGCGGGTGCGGGTGATGCTCAATCCTCATACCTCCGGCGGCGACCGTTGGAACGATGAGGCCCATGCTCGCCTAGGCGCCTGTGGCATCGAGGTGGCCTGGACCAGCGAAGCCTTTCCAGTCACCCATGAGAAGTCGCTGGTGGTGGATTCCACCTGCGTGCTGATTTCCACCTTCAACCTCAGCGATAAGTACTTCACCGATACCCGTGACTACGGGATCGTCAGCTACGCCGTGCCTGTGGTGGAGGAGGTGATCGCCGGCTTTGAAGCCGACTGGAACCGCGGTTTTTTCCACCCCGATCTCACAGTGGGCCTGGTGTGGAGCAGCGCGCATAGCCGCGGCCAGATGGCCAGGATCATCGATATGGCGGCCGAGAGCCTTTGGATTCAGCACCCCAAATTCGTGGATGCAGTGATCCTGGAGAGAATCATTTCCGCCCGGGAGCGGGGTGTGAAGGTGCGCTTGCTCTGCGGCGGCAAGCACGGCATTTCCGACTGGGACATTTACGACACCTTTTCATCGTTGCGGGTGATGGAGCGCTTTGGTGTCAAGGTGCGGCGGCAGAAGCATCTAAAACTGCACGCCAAGCTGCTGTTGGTCGATGGCGCCTATGCCCAGACAGGCTCGATGAATATCGATCGCAGCGCCTTTGATCTGCGGCGCGAGCTCGGTATTGAATCCGATGCACCCGAGGTGGTGGCCAGGCTGCGCAGCACCTTTCAGGCCGATTGGGACGCGGCGCGGAAATATCACGCACCAGATCCCCTCGATCCCAGCCTGCATGAGGCCGGCGAATTGCCGCCGGATCCCCACTTCATCCATGACTGAGCTGCGTCCCAGCCTTTCTGAGCTGTTCTGGGGGATGCTCCAGGTGGCGCTCTCAGCCTTTGGTGGTGGCCTGTCGGCCTGGAGCCAGCGGATTGTGGTGGAGCAGCGCCGTTGGATGACCAACGAGCAATTCCTAACCGGGCTCACTGTGGCTCGCCTTTTCCCCGGGCCCAATCAGATCAACATGGCCGTGTACATCGGCGCCGAGTTCCATGGTTTGTCAGGGGCTCTGGTGGCCTTGGCGGGCATGTTGCTGCTGCCCTTCAGCCTGTTGATGGGCCTGGGACTGGCCTACTTCCACTTTCACACCATCCCCTCGGTAGATCGGGTGCTGGCCGGGGTGGTAGCTGCGGCAGCAGGGATGGCACTTTCGATGGGTTTCAAGATTCTCGATCAATATTGGAATGATCGGGTTGCCTTGCTGCTTGCTGCGGTGGTTTTTCTGGCACTCAGCTTGTTTGACCAACGCTTGATCCCGGTTGTGTTGATCGCCGGGCCGTTGGCCATGGCCTGGTATTGGCCTCGCCGGCGGGCGAACCCATGAGTGGGTTGCTGGCCGCGGCAGCGGCTTGTGAGCCAGCTCACCTCTCCGATCTGGGCACCCTGTTGCAGGTGCTGTGGCAGTTTCTCTCGCTGTCACTGTTTTCGCTCGGCGGCGGCAACACCCTGCTGGCGGAATATCACCATCTGGCGGTGGCCCAGTTTTGTTGGCTCACCAATACCCAATTTGCCGATCTCTATGCCCTGGCTGAGGCGGCGCCTGGCCCTAGCTCAATGTTGGTGGGCCTGCTCGGCCTCGGGGCCGGCTGGCGGGAGGGACCGTTCTGGGCCCTGCTCTCCGCCTATGGCGCTGAGGCAGCCATCCTGTTGCCCTCCACTTTGCTGATGGTCACGGCTTGCCTCAGTTGGAAGCGCCTGGAGCACTCCCCCTGGCGGGTTGCTTTTGAGCGGGGCCTTGGTCCGATCACCCTGGGAATTCTGTTTGCCGTGGGGCTAAAGATTCTGCGCACCGCTGATACCAATTTTGCTGGGTTGCTGGTGTCAGTGCTCGTTTGCGTGTTGATGCTGCGCACCCGCATCTCGCCGCTGTGGTTCATGGCGGTGGCCGGCGTGCTGGGCGGGCTGGGTGTGATCAACCGCTGAAGGGCCAGGCCGGCTGGGCCGGGTCGATTTGGATGGAGCCCGCCACGATTCGAGCCTCTTCGGCAAACCCGGCGGGGGGGGCGCCTTCGGGGCCCCTGGCCACCGCCCCGGCAATGCGCAGCTGTAGAGGCCGTAGCTGCAGCGCCACGATGCGGGCTGTGTTGTCGCCTTGGCAGCCGGCGTGGGCTATGCCCCTCAAGCGCCCCCACACAAGCACGTGGCCACCAGCGGAAATCCGTGCCCCTGGGTTTATGTCCCCAAGCAGCAGCACGCTGCCCGCCGCTTCGAGATGGTCTCCGGAGCGCAGGGTGCCCTGATGCACTTGCAGGCCGGAGTCTTTTTGAGCAGGGCTAGCTGGGGCGGATGAATGTGGCCACTGGCTAGCTATCCCCAGCCCCGCTGCCGCTACGTGGGTGTGGGGATGGCTGCTGCAGATCGCAACCAGCTCGAGCTCCCGGCTGTAGAGGGTGCGTTGCAGCTCAATGAGCTGGCTGAGGCCGAGGCGCCAGGCCCCTGCTTCGAGCAGCACCGGGCCATCGATGGGCCCGTTACCCAGCAGGGCCCCACTATCTAACGCCTGTTGCACGAGGCTTGGGGCAGGGGCTTGGGAAGAAGCGGGCAGTATCAGCCGGTGGCTGCCTCGCCCCGATTCATCTGGAATCAACATGGCTCCCCAAGCAGGCTTAGACCCCATTCCTGGCCCCATCCCCATTTCCGCTCAGCGACCCAGCAATTGGCGCAACTTAGGTGCCACTTCACCGGGATGGATCAGCCAGGCCAGCTCCACTGGAACCGTGAGGCTTTGCACCAGGGTTGAGCGCTGCTCCAGGGCCTGCAAGTGCTCGCCGTCCCAGAGGCGCAGCCCACCTTTGTAGGGGTGATAACCGCGGCTCTGGCGCTGCTGCAGGCCGCAGCTGATTTCTGCGCCCAGGCCCGCGGCTTCGCTCAGCTGCCGCGCTGCGGCCAGCAGCTCCAGCCGTTGGGCTGGGTTGCAATGACTCACGTCGGTGGCCTTGAGTAGGCGCCGCTCCAGCAGCCGTCGACAGGGATCCTGCAGTTCGGCTGGGCCCTCTTCCATCCAGCGCATCAGGTGATATCCGGTGCGGATGTCGTCGTTGGCAAGAAATGTCTCCAGATCGAGAGCGTCGCAGTTCCACAGCCAGCGGCTCATCACCTGGTCGGCCCAGATTCGTTTTGGTCCCAGTCGCCGCGCGGTAGCGATTGCTTGGTTTAGTAGCCAGTTGCACACCACGTTGAGCCGGTGGTTGTAAACGCTGCGATACATCAGGTTGCGTACCACCAGGTAGTGCTCCACTGCCATCAGCCCCTTGGGGCTGATGGCCAGCTGGCCATCGGGGGCCAGGGTGAAGGCAGCCAGGATGCGCTCGAGATCCAGCCGGCCGTAGGTGGTGCCCGTGCTGTAGCTGTCGCGGAGCAGATAATCGAGCCGGTCGCAGTCCAATTGGCTGCTCACCAGGGCCTTGATCGCCGGGCAGGGGTGACGGCCATGCTCCAGCAGGTCGGCCACGGCGTTGGCCGTGCCGGGGGCGTGGGCTTCGAGGCGGTCGCGCAGGGCCGGATGCTCCCGGATCAGTCGCCCCGACCAGGCCTCGTGGTGCAGCCCATACATCTCCTCGCCGGAGTGGCTAAGTGGGGCATGGCCCACGTCGTGCAGCAGGGCCGCGGCGTAGAGCACGGACCGATGCTCCGCCAGTTCAAGGTGGTGGCGCTCCAGCTGCTGCAGGGCCAGGCGAGCCAGATGCAGCACCCCGAGGGAATGGGTGAAGCGGCTGGACTCGGCCCCATGAAAGGTCAGGAAGGCTGGCCCCAGTTGGCGCACTCGGCGCAGCCGCTGGAAGGGGGCGGAATCGATCAGGTCGATGGCCAGCGCTTCGGCCGGATCGTTGCGATCAAGGCGAATCGCACCGTGCAACGGATCGTGGTAGGTGCGCTCTCCCATATTTCAGAGGGTGGCTTCAAGTCGGCTGGCAAGCAAGCGGCCCGCTGCATCGAGCCAGCTGTCGCCCTCACCGCCGGGATCAAGGGGTTCGGGTTCGGGCAGCAGCAGATCCGGTGCGATTCCCTGGTTCTGGATGTCGCGGCCGCTCGGGGTGAGGTAGCGGGCCACGGTTACGGCGAGGCCGCTGGTGTCGCCCAGGGGAATCAGGGTCTGGATCAGCCCTTTGCCGAAGGTCTGGGCCCCCACCAGCTCACTGCGGCCAGTGTCCTGAAGGGCGCCCGCCAGGATCTCGCTGGCACTCGCCGTGCCGCCGTTCACCAGGGTGAGCATCGGCCCGTCGAAGAGTGTGCCGGGGTTGGCCTGTTGGGGCGAGCTCAGTCCATCCCGGTCTTGAGTTTCCACGATGGGCTCGCCATTGAGTAGGTCGTTGGCTACGGCTAGGCCGGCGCTCACCAGCCCGCCGGAGTTGTTGCGCAGATCGAGAATCAGCCCTTCGATCGCCTTGCCGTTGAGATCGGCGAGGGCCTCTTGCACGTCCTGGGGCACCGGTTCAGAAAATTGGGTGATACGCAGGTAGCCGAGGGTGTGGTCATCAACCCGCAGCCGCTTGCTGCGCACCGGACGCAACTCCACCTCACGCCGTTCCAGCTCCACTTCGCGGGGTTGGCCTTGAACGTTTAGTTCCACGAGCACCCGGCTCCCGGCGGGGCCGCGCAGGGCTGCTGCGGTGCGTTCCAGTCCCAGAGCCTCAGTTGCCTGGCCATTCACCCGCAGCACCTCGGCGCCACTTGGGACTAGGGCCTCGGCGGCAGGGGATCCGTCCAACGGAGCGATCACCACAATTGTTTGATCGTTGCTGCGCAAGCCCAGCTGCAGGCCCACGCCGGTCACGGTGCCCTGAGTGTTGGAGCGCAGGGTGGCGTAGTCGGCGGGCCGTAGTAGGCGGGTATACGGATCCCCTAGCGGGGTGAGCATTGCCTCTATCGCGTCGTAGGCGTCGCCAGAGCTGTTGATGGGTTGCTCCAGGGCTTTCTGGCGCAGCCGCTTCCAATGAACTGCTTCAAAGCGCTCAGGATCCACGTAGCTCTGGTTCACTAAGCGCCATGCCTCCACCACCAGCTGCTGGGTGTCGCTAAGGGCTAGGGCAGAGGCGTCTGGGGCCGTCAGTAGGGACAGGGCCAAAATCGCACCCAGCAGCTGCGGAAGCATTGTTGCCAACCGGTTTTTCACGGCTGTTGCAAACGGTTGAGAAGGCGCGGGCCTAGGGGGCAGAGCACTCACGAGCAGCTCGGTGTCATCGGTAGACTCTCGCAACCAAACCACCCAGCTGCATGGCGAACACTCCTGCTGGAAACTCCGGACAGGCTTCGAACCCGGTTTACAACTGGTTCGACGAGCGCCTTGAGATCCAGTCGATTGCCGACGACATTTCGTCCAAGTACGTGCCACCCCACGTCAACATCTTTTACTGCCTGGGCGGCATCACCCTGGTCTGCTTCCTGATCCAGTTCGCCACTGGATTTGCGATGACCTTCTACTACAAGCCAACGGTGGCTGAGGCCTACACCTCTGTCCAGTACCTGATGACCGACGTCAGCTTTGGCTGGTTGATCAGGTCGGTGCACCGCTGGAGCGCTTCGATGATGGTGCTCATGCTGATCCTCCACGTCTTCCGCGTCTACCTGACTGGTGGTTTCAAGCGCCCTCGGGAGCTCACCTGGGTCACCGGGGTAACCATGGCTGTGATCACTGTTTCCTTCGGAGTTACTGGTTACTCCCTGCCCTGGGATCAACTCGGCTATTGGGCCGTCAAGATCGTTTCAGGCGTGCCTGCGGCAGTTCCGGTCATTGGCGATTTCATGGTGGAGTTGCTACGCGGCGGCGAGAGCGTTGGCCAGTCCACCCTCACCCGCTTCTACAGCCTCCACACTTTCGTGATGCCTTGGCTACTGGCGGTATTCATGCTGATGCACTTCCTGATGATCCGCAAGCAAGGCATTTCTGGCCCCTTGTGACCTATTGATTCGGGAGCTCTCGCTTGCCGGATCACCCCCCTTAAGCTCCGTTCATTGATTTCAAAGATCCCTGCTCCAGGCAACCGCCATGCACATCCTTAAGAAGCCTGATCTCACCGATCCAAAGCTCCGCGCCAAACTGGCCAAGGGTATGGGTCACAACTATTACGGCGAACCCGCCTGGCCCAACGACCTCCTCTACATGTTCCCGGTGGTGATCCTCGGGACCATTGGCTGCATGGTTGGGCTCGCTGTCATGGATCCGGCAATGCTTGGCGACAAGGCTGATCCCTTCGCAACGCCGCTAGAGATTTTGCCCGAGTGGTACCTCTATCCCGTGTTCCAGATCCTTAGGGTCGTCCCCAATAAATTATTGGGAATTGCTTTGCAGACCATGATCCCCCTCGGTCTGATGTTGGTCCCCTTCATCGAAAGTTTCAATAAGTTTCAGAATCCCTTCCGCCGTCCTGTGGCAATGGCCACCTTCTTGTTTGGCACCGTTTTTGCCATTTATCTCGGTATTGGCGCTGCCATGCCGATCGATAAGTCACTCACCCTCGGCTTGTTCTGAGTTTTAGAAGGCAGCACGTCTGCCACCTGCACCCAGGCAAGGACAGTAAGCCGCGACTTAGGTCGCGGCTTTTTTGTTGCCTATTCACAAGGGCCTCACCAGCACTTGGTTGCCTTCTGAGCGGCTCTGTGAGTGCCCTTGTCGCAGTAGATCAGGAATTTCCCCGCCTTTGGGACGCGTTGTCCTGCTGAAGGGCGTGCAGCGGCTTCAAGCGGTAAGCGGCAAACGGGGAGCGCGTTTGTGTCTTGCCGCAATGGTTTTGGCTCAGCTTGCTGTCGTGCACGACACCGATCCTTGCCATAAGGGCAACAGAGGTGATATGTTTTTGGACTGGTCGCGAGGGGGAATCCCCGGAAGCGACCAGGCTTACGACGGAGAAGGCGAGAGCCGACGGTGTTGTAAGTTTTCTGAGTCGCTGAGAGG
>Ga0105105_10001018_pt1 | contig 12066 bp, 7 predicted proteins | sample PPLLaktember2015_4_FD_79108 | JGI IMG/M metagenome (GOLD analysis project Ga0105105, IMG submission 79108) | Freshwater sediment microbial communities from Prairie Pothole Lake near Jamestown, North Dakota, USA - PPLs Lake P8 Core (1) Depth... | ecosystem: Environmental > Aquatic > Freshwater >... | reverse complement strand
ATATTTCCATTCCCACCACCCACATCCGGGTACGTAGTGACACTATAGCTCATCAGCTCACTATCATAATCACTGATAGAGAACCGAAGCTCCGAGGTTGACAACGGAACATACGTCGCTCCATCCAACGGATACATCGCAGCAATCTCAGGCGGATGATTCGGTGGGTAAAATTCCATGTATTCAGCGGATGCTTTCGCATATAATGCGTACCCGAACATCCCGTAGGCTTTGATTGGTGGGAGGAAGATACTGAATCCGATGCCCCAGAACCCGAGTGCAAAACCCTGCTGCTCACCAACCGCATAAAAACCGGTCCCTGACACTAGCCCACCAACACTCGTAATACCTATCGATGTTTTCCAACCGACAAACAATCGTGGGATCGGAGTCATGATAAACGGGATAAAACGTGGCAGAATAATGATTGGAAACGCTGCTCCTTCACCGGTGGCAACAAAATTACAGAACATCTCTCTACCAATACCCAAAGGATACACAAGATTACCACCAATACTTTTTGTAGCAAAACCCTGACCTTGTTTCTTCAACTGCGCTAAAAATCTATCAGCAGACATCCCAGCGGGTAACAGACCTTGTTGCTCTGCATACGTAAGGATCTGCTGTTGAAGGAACTGAGTTTCAGCAGAACATGGATCATGAGCATTAGCTAATGCTAACGCAGAAAACAACTCCTTCAAATACGTACCTGATTCATAGGAAATCATCTGGGTATGCGGGATCCCGCTAACATAACAGGTGATCACTGCATCATCATTTGTACCATTATTTTTTTGTTGAAAGGTCTCAGTTGTGGTTGATTGAAATGTGCTTACGATCCCAGATACACAACCACTCAACAAGAAAAGGGCTACAACACCAATGGTAAAAAAAACCTTTATGTGAGATTTTTTTATACTTTCATTCCTCCTTATGCAATGCTAATGAATATCACATATATAAATATTTACAGAATATTGGGTGCAAACCCACTTTTACCCCTCAAATTATTGGATAGATTCATTTCCTTCGCATTTTTCCAACGGAATTGAATCTATTTCTTGATAGTTTTTTTCACTATTTTTCTCCATATAACTCCTCGTTCTTTCTCATTTTTTACCTTCGGAGCTAATGTCAGCACTTAAAATCATCAGTCTGCACTTTTAATCGGTCCCATGAGCTATTTTATGTACAAAGCCAACATCGTACAGAGCAGGCTTTGCATATTAAATCATGACAACGATTGAATTGCACAATAAATACCTGTTTTACAAAAAACATACCTTTCACCAATGATTAAAAAGAATTGAGGAAAATCAGACGAATTTAAATTTTTATTACCATTAATCAGGTAAAGATAAAAAGAAAAAAAGAGGGAAAAATTGAGGGTTACTCTCAATTCCGTTGAAAGGTTCTCATAAGAACTTGAGAGCTTTGACGTCCTGACGTGCGTTGTTTCCCGCCTCATCATAGGCCACGACACTGATCGTATGAGAGAAAAAGGGCAGGCTGAACCGTGTCCATAAAAAGGTATAAGGCGGGGTCGTGATTTCGGCCTGCTCCTCTCCATCGATGAGGAACGAGATTCTGTCGATGCCGGATTCTGTATCTGTGGCATTTGCCTTGATGGTGATCTTGCCAATAATCAGAGTATTTTTCAAGAGCAGACGCTGCGTTCCATCATTATCTTGGATGTAGAAATAACCACTCGTTGGTTTTTCAATAGTGACTGTTGGCGGTGTGATGTCAGGTACAGACGCTGTGGTGAAACTCCAGATAGGTCCTTCCGTGACTTGCCCATGGTTATCGCAAGCGACTATCTTCCAGTAATATTTTGTATGGAACTGCATTATGCCGACATCATAGGTCATCTCGAAGATATTGGCCTTGAGAAGTGGTGGCGGGTTTGTGGTTCCGAAATAGAGGTCTGAGTACACGTCTTCGCCGATATCCTGATCGCTGTTCGTCCAGGAGATGTCTTTTGAGACGTCAACGTTGGTGGCACCATCGACTGGTTTGGGGTTTGTGGGAACCGCTGGTGGATGTGGAGTACCAAGCCAGACGCCGGCAGCATCATCGACGTAGTAGGCATCGAATGGGTTCCCGCTCGGTGGGTCTGAGAAGCCTTGATGAACGTCGGAGTTGAAGACTGCGGCGATGACTTCTAGGTTCCCGAATTGGATAGTACTGAAATTATTGCCTTGGCCATCGTTATGGTCATGGCCATCCCAGATCAAAGAGCCGGTCCAGGTACTGCTAGAGGCTATGGAGATATCCTGGTTGAAGGCGTAATCGAGAAGCGGGAAGGTATACGGATGTCCAACGGTATCATTCCAGCCCATGGTTGATTCGACTTCAGTGACGTACACGTGGATGTGGCCGTTATAGGAAGAGCTTTCATAGTTGAGGACATTGACATCGATGTCTATTTTGGCGTTGCCCAGCCAGGTTGCAGTGAGGTTAACATCAATATTTGGGACAGCACGTGCACCGCAGTCTGTAAGGTCCTGGCGGTAGTATGCTTCATCTTCCGGGAGGCCACCAACTGTGACTCGATAGCCACCATCGAACCAGACGGTGGGGTATCCATAGATGTTGTATTCATCGATGCGATCGATGGCGGCAGTATCAACGAAATCGACGAGGCTGACGTAGTAGAAGGGGTAGTCATTGCTGGTGTATACTTTATGGAGTGCTTCTCTTGCGACATGGCAGTTGGAGCATGGGAGCTCGGTTCCCAGTTCGGCAAACATTGTATGGGTAAATGTTTTGGCTTGTGCAGTCGATGGTGATGCCGAGGCGTTGAGGGATGCGGGCAAGACGGATATCATAAGGATAGCGCCTATAATGAGGATGATCTTTTTCATGAGAGTGTTCCTCCGAATCTTATATTGTTTTGAAAAAAGAAAAGAAAGAGAGAGTGAGGGGAGAAGCTCATGGTCTAGGATTCAACCTGAGTCAGGATAATGAGCTGTTTGCCCTCGTAGTCAGTGGTGACTCCGTTGACTGTCACGGCAATGTCAATGGAGCCTAGTCCGAGAAACGGCTTGCAGGAGACCGTGGCTTCTTCACCAGCGGGAATACTGATTGTCTCCAGATAGGAAACGTTGATGAGATGCAGTATACCACCGGTTATCTTAATTGAGACGCTCACGTCTGTTGCTTCCGTGGTACCAAGGTTTTTTACATGAGCTTGCACGCCGAAACGTCCGGTGACTGATTCAAGGACAACACCTTTCTCAGCTTCGATCTTCAAGATAAAGGTGTCTCCGGTCCGGTTGTTGAGGTCGCCGGTGCTTCCAACAGAGACATAGCCACCATCTCGTGCCTGTATCCCGCAGTTCGCCTCATCACATAATCCGTTTGATAAGTCTAGAATCTTGACCCATTGTGTGGCACCCTGATGGTTGAGCTTTAAGAGGTAAGCGTCGGAGACGTAGTTAATCATGTCGTAGAGTGAGCCGGTGATGAAGTATCCGCCGTCTGTTGTAGTGGTGATGCTGGTGCCGTGCAAGGTATCGGTTTCATTCTTGGATATCTGTTGATCCCAGGTAAGTGTTCCTTGGGCATCGAGATGGAGTAACCAAAGGCTTTCTGTCCAGTTCATATCTTGAAAGTTACTAAGGATAATGTAGCCATTGGATTCCGTTTTGATACAAACGCCATTCTCGGTTAAATTAGAGTTCCCAAAGGTTTTTTGCCAGCTTAGTTCTCCAGCGTCATTTGTTTTTACGACCCAAACATCTCCCATGCTGTCGACAGCATCTGTTTGGCCGACAATGAGATATCCACCGTCAATGGCTTTCGTAAAACTTTTAGGTTCATCAAAAGTAGTCCCGCCGATGGTCTTGTTCCATTGTTCTGTTCCATCTGCTGCGATTTTTATCAGCCAGAGGTCAATACTGCCTTGGCCATAGGATGATGTATCCCCAAGGACGATGTAACCACCGTCTGATGTCTGAAGGATGTCGCTTCCATGATCCGGCCCATCGCTTTTTCCAAAGCTTTTCTGCCAGACGAGGTCGCCATTTGCATCGGTTTTGGTTACTTGGACGTCCCAGAGCCAGCTGCCACCGACGCTACCGACAATGATGTAACCGCCGTCTGTTGTTTGATGAACGACGGTCCCGTAAAGATTTGTCAGGGCAATCGGAAAATTGTTGTGCCAGGATTCTTCGCCGTTTCCATCGGTTTTTACCAATAGCAGTTCTGTGTAGCCTGGGGGAGTTACGATGGTCGAACCAGTAAAAATATAGCCTCCATCCGCGGTTTGGTCGACGTAGTAAGCCCCGTCATTTAGGATACTGTCGAAGGTATGTATCCATTCGATCTCCGAGCTAGAAGATTGTTGTGTCGTGTTTTTTGCTATTGATGTTCCGGCAACCATCATGATGGTTGCGCCTACCAGCATACTAACAAAGATATTTTTTATTTTTTTGTTTTTCATATTTCCACCCATTTCTGACCCCGTAATTATCACACTTGCTTATAAATAGTCTGAAAATGTTCGGAAAAAACCAAACAATATAACAAAAAAATTTTGATATGTTCAAATAATTTCTATTTTCTTTTTACTTTCTGTTCTCATCATCTCAAAATTTATATATCGTCTATTACGGGTTTTTCTTAACTTTGCATAATACATATCTTCGTCACCTCTTCACATTCATTTTTGCATAATAATTTATTAAAAAAAAATTATCCTCTTGAGAACGTGTTTTCAATTATGAATGAATAACGCTATTGTATCATTTTGATAATATACCGCAACATTCACAAATAGTAGTACTGAGAAAGTATAACACAGATGCGGGTGAGGCGTTCTTCAGAAAAATATCAACAGCACGATCCAGAATGGCTCAGGGAGTTCGCAGGTTTTCTAGAGAAAAACGGTAATAAAAAGAAATTTCAATCGGTGAAAAAAATTTTCGTTGAAACATATTTTGAAAACATCCGGAATGGGATGCATCCTAGGGAAGCGTTACAAAACGCAAAATCAGTTGCACTCTGTTTTTTGCTTTTACAAAAATAAGTAATGAAAAACGATCTCTGAATCAACCGTTTCAGATTTTTATGAGAAAAATGGTTATGGGTATCCGCCGAGCCGTAAGCTTGGGTCTCCGAAGAGCGCCCAGTTTGTGATGACGAATGCCTCGACTTGGTTGATCTCTTCTTCGTCGAGGAATTTTTGAATCGCCCTGCTGTGTGCTTGGCCAAGGTTCGTAGAACCATTCCCTATTTGATAGAAGAAGTTGGCTTCGAGTTCTGCACTCAGACTCACAGGGTTTCCTTGGTATCCCATTCCAAATCCTGTGCATCCGGTTGACGCGATAGCCCCCCCTGGGTATTTCACAACAAGACCCCAGCTGAAACAGACAGGGATGGGGAGTCCATAGCAGAAGTACTGAGCGCTTGTTTTTTTACTCAGGGTCTTAAGAATCGATACATTGTACATCCCGTTATGACATCCTCCGACGACGACAATGGGGAGTTTTTCCTGATTTGATATTTTCAGGAAGTGATAAAGGGTGATGCCGCCGCACCAATCGTTCGGATATTGGCCATCGAACCAAATGGTATCCCAGACAAATGGGTTCCCATGTCCTTGGAAATCGACGTAGCCTGCTCCTTGTGATATCGCTGTTTGGATGTCTTTTGTTACGGGGACTAACCCGCTGGTGTTCTTGTTCGTTGTATAGACGGGGATGAGTTTCAGATCAGGTATTGCCTGTTTTGTGTAGTTATAGGTAAGGTCGCAGAGATATTCTCCATCTGGTTTTCCATCATAATACCCGAAGGTTTTGCCACCGATGCCGATGAAGTTCTTGTACCAGGGTTTTTCATCTGGGCTGGTGCTTTCATAGGTGATGATCTTCTGTACCATGTTGCTGACTTCTCTTTTATTGGTTACTGGTAATCGACCGACATTTACCTCGGGGTAGAGATCAAAGGTATCTTTCGGTATCCCTGGTGCGTTCCAAGCCGCGTAGATTCCGTCTCCATTTGAGTCCCAGCTGTCAAAACCTCCGCTTGAGTTATACAGGCACCCGTAGTAGAGGTCGGAGAGGCATCCTTCGTCATCGTCCTGTGGGATGTTGACGTATCTGACAGGGACCCACCAGGCGTTCCAGCCTGCCGATGGTGTATCTTTATCGTTTGCATAGAGATGGGATTTCAACCCACCAACAAGCAGCACATAGTGGATGCCCCAGGTGTCGTACGCCTCTTTAATGAAATATTTTATTTGCTCTGGGGGGTCTGCTCCGGTGTATTGGTTCAGGATGTCTTCGACTGCTTTGAAGGTCGTCTTTAGTTCTTTTGAGTTTTTAAAATCGATGAGCGGTTGGAGTTTTGCTTTGAATGTCTTCGGGGCGATGATGACGAGGTCGTAGGTTTCATTGGTCTGTGCTGCTGGCAAGGGTGCTTCATAGGTCAATCCGATGTCAAATGCAGTCGTGTACTGGATTTGGTTGTTTGCTGGTGAATATCGGACAGGGTAGCATACGATCTTGACGAAGATGGTTTTAGCTCCAGTCGCATCAGATCCTGCACCGATCGTGTATCGATACCAGCGGTTTGGGTAAAAAGAGGTATTCGTATAGACAGAGTCATCCTTGTTACTTGTGTTGATCTGGCGTATTTTTGAGAGCGGCGCGATGCAGGCGGGCATGATTTTCTTTGTCAGGACCATGGTGTTGATAGTTTTTGGTGTGCAGGTGACTGTGATATTTGTTGATCCGTAGGGAACCTGGTAGGTTTTTACAATGATCGGGAGCACTGGTTTGTTGGGTTCTCTGAGTTGTGAGGTCATTTCCTTTATTTCTATGATGACGGAGTCTGCTCGTTCAAGGATCATCGGTTGTGAGGAACACTGTGACAATTGAGTGCTGTGTGTTTCAAGTCTTGTGTTTTCTAATGGGTTGTCTGATTCTGATGCGGTGACGGTCCAACTACTACTAATGAACAAGCAAAGGAAAGAAAGTACGATGATTTTCTTCATAGGTCTCCTCAAGTAATTTTTTGTGTGCATCCTTTTTTTTAATAGTATGTGTACAAAACCTACTATTAATATTATATAGTATATATAAAAGTATATAAATATTCTGTAATTTTTCCTCCTCCTGAACCACTCGAGATAAAACGAGAACCATACGACCATTTTTTATCCAACGGTGAGATACTCGTATCGAACAGGAACCAACTCCTGCACCACGATGCAACCTGAGGAACTATGCACAAACTCTGGGGATACCTCTTCAATGAAGACACAGGACGTGGAATAGCACTGACCACACTTTTCTACAATTCAACCTATAAAAAGACCTACGAGTTCGCACAACAGACAGAAGCATGGTCTGCTGAACAAATACAGACGTACCAATGGCAACAGCTGACCAGCCTTCTCCATCATGCGTACAAGCACGTCCCATACTACAAAAAACTCTTCAAAACACAAGGGATGACGCCAGGTGATATCAAATCGTTTCAGGATTTTGAACACCTGCCGTTGCTTGGGAAAGAAACAGTCCAAGAACATGCAGACGAATTCAAAGCGACCAATTATCCACCGTCTGCCTTTGAGGAAACCAACACCGGTGGATCGACTGGTTTTTCACTTCGCTTCTCCATTGAAAAAGGAGTCTGGTTCGCAAAACACCTCGCGTACCTCAAAATACTGCTCAACCGCGGTGGCTGCGACGTCATGGATAACTCAGTCCAGATCATCGGCAGGGAAAAACCCTGGGAATACCGACCACTGTCTCGGACCTTGGTGCTTTCCTCATATCAGATGACAGAACAGAACCTCCCAGTCTACATAAAAAAAATCATTCAACTCCATCCAGGCTATTTCATAGGATATCCGTCCGCGATGACGATGCTTGCGACGTATATGAAGCAACACTCAATAGAAGTTAAAGGATTGAAAGCAATGTATTCATTTGGAGAAACCATCTATGATTGGCAACGAGAATACCTTGAATCATTCTTCCACTGCAGGGTTCATAGCCAATACGGACACCGGGAACAATGCGTCCTGGCAGGAACCTGCGAAAAAGCCAACACCTATCACATGTTCCCAGACTATGGATATGTCGAACTCATCGATAGAAACGGACAGCCGGTGACAAAAGAAGGCGAGATAGGAGAGATCGTCGCCACGGGGTTCCACACAGGGATCTTCCCGTTCATCCGCTATAAAACAGGGGATATCGCAGTCTATACGACACAGCAGTGCGAGTGCGGTCGACAGGTTCCATTGCTGAAATCAGTCGAGGGGAGAATCCAGGATTTCATGGTATCGAAAACCGGTCGGCTCGTACCACTGATGGGAGTGTTACAACTCATTTCACGATCATCTCCGCATATGAAGGAATACCAACTCTACCAGGATCATGAAGGAGAACTCATCCTACGTATCGTAAAAAAAGAAGGATTCTCCGATGATGACGTTCATCAGATCAAGGAAAATATCCGCACACGACTCGGGGATGAATTTTCATTATCCATCGAATATCTGGATTCGATTCCTCGGACCATCCGGGGGAAATACCAATTTTTTGTTCAGAAATTAGTGGTGAAATACATCTTGTGAAGAAAAAAAGAAAAAAAATGAATCGTTCCTTCTAGATCGCATTATGGTTTTCCGGAGGTACTGATTTACCAATGTCTTGGATTGAAATTGGTCAGATCAATGCTTGCCCAATCATTCCAATCGTTTTTCCCACGGGAACCATCGGAATAATCGACCAGGTCGCTGTACACGTATCGATAGTTCATCACGCTTCTGTAAGGCCCATACCGCCAGTAATTCACCTGCCAAGGCCACAAGCCCGTATGACAATCAACCCCAGGGCAGTTAAGCCCAAGAGAATGACCCGTCTCATGCATGATCACACCAGCGTAAATCAACGCTCGTTGTTTCTCGCTGTTAAATGTCTTTCTCACCAGGCTTGAAATGAGTGGAACGATTTTGACCTGTGAATTCAGGAACAACGCTGGGAGATAAAAACAATCTACGGCAAACAACTGACCAATTCTTGAGCCGAACGTAAAACCAGTGATCTGGGTGACATTATACCCGATGATGCCCCAATGAAAGACCCCTCGCCGCCAGTTGTTTGTACTTTGATGCATGAAGTATTTCCAATAAAATTGATCAAGGTCATATTCCTGAAGATCTGCTTTATAAGGAATGATTTCTCCCCCGCCAAGGCGACCATCATCGACATGCCAGACGATATTATGTTTCGCATGTGAATCCCGTATGAGATCATACGATTCGACAGGGACGGTAAACTCCTGGTTGCCTGGTTCTTTTTCCATCTGATCAAGTTCAACGAAGATATCCTGTCTGAAAGGATCAGAGCCCCATTGCCATGTTTTGTATTCCTCGATGTTGTTGAGTCCATCGTCATCGTCGTCCATATCGGTATGATTCTCCCACAAGAACGGGTCAAAGACCATGTAATACCCTTCATCATGGCCCCATTCAAAATAAGTCAGTCCAAAGATATGTTCCCATTCGATGGGGATCCCATCTTGGTCTGCATCTTCACCAAGATTACTAACTAACGGGCTTGTGTTATACATATTCGTCTCAAGCCAGTAGGGAAAACCGTCTCCGTCGAAATCATTCTGTGAAATATCAAACCACAGCTCACAGTCCCGATCTTGTTGATAAATGCTGTTGTCATCACATCCGTTTAACCGCCCGTATCCACTGGGGTCTCCAAGGGAATCATCACCCCACCAGACACCGGTTGCGATACTATAGACTAAGTCTGCGGTGCGCACCTGGGTTAAGTTTCCTTCGTCAGCACTGATGTCACAGAGGAGGTCAAATTTATTGTTTTTATCCCAGAGTTCGATAGAGATGTTGACGAATTCATCATCCTTGGGTACTTGAGAGGAGACAGACCAATTCAGGTTTTCAACATACTTCATATTCTCAAAGATATCACTGATAAATTCCTCAGTATTAATCCTGACTTTTACGTAAAAATCTGGTTCTGATAATAAATCGATTGTTTTCAAGGCACGGATTTCCTTAATCGAAACGGTGACGGTAATATTGTCGACCAGCGGGTCAAAATCTTCCAGAAGAGGCATCTGCAACGTCATATGTTTTTTTTGTTGAATCATCGCAGAGCTCGGAACGACCAGCGAAGCAAGAATAACTAGCGTACATATTACTTTTAGAGAATTCTTTTTCATACATATCCCCCTTAGGATATTCTTTTTCTTAGTCAGCTATATAGAGGCTGCTTCTATATAAATATTTGTTACATGAGGGAAAAAACGTGGTTCATTTTTTTCTAAAATTATAAAAACTCATGGACATTACCATAGCCTATCTACCATGTATATGGGGGATCATCGATGAAGTTACTCATACCACCAGAACCGCTCTTGCTAAAGAAACAATCAGAAGAACAAAAAGACAACGCATGGGATATCGATTCCCTAAGCCTGTGGTTCGGCAACCGACTACCCACCTATCTCTGGAACGACGCAGGATGGTCCACGCCCTTAAAGGCAGAGGGGTACAATTGGCAAAGTTTCCTCAAAATACTCTCCCTTCATAAAAAAGAGATGATCCGCTGGTCCCGCAACGCACTCTCCTGGAAAGAATTCCTCCTCAAACTGCAAGACACCATGAAAGACCCGGTGTTCAAAACAATCCTTCTCAGACATGATAAACGGGAGGCAGTCATCGATGGATAAGCATCAGGATGGCTACCCGATTGTCCTTACTGCATCGCGCGCAGAAGCAAACGAGTACGATGATAATCCCTTTGCAGCATTTATTTGTACGTTTCCGAAAAAACTCTCCGGGTTAGCCTTACGGAATCATTTGGAGAACATTCCCAGCAACAATGATGGAACTGCGCAACGGACCATCTATGGTCTCCGTAAAGTTGAATCATTGTTGACAAAGGAGTTTGGAGAAGAAAACATCGTTGTCGCCCATTACGACCAACTCCACAGATTTATCGGCAAGGACACAAAAATCGTCGGTATCTCCTCCATGGATCCCATGGGACTTGCATACGTGTCGACTACCTACAACTCTCTGATCGGGTTTGGCGGGGAGGCTTTGAACGCATCTGAATTCGAAAAACTCATCACCCATCCTGCAATCCAACAACACAAACCAAAAATCATTGTCGGCGGCGCAGGTTCCTGGCAAATCAACGAATCAGGGATGCAAAAAAAATGGGGCATCGACGTCTTGTTCCAAGGAGAAGGAGAAGAAGATCTTATCACTGTGTTTAAAAAAATGTTCAACAATGAAACGGTCCCTTCGTATTTTATCGCAAAGAAACCGGACCGGAAAAAAATACCTCCCATCACCCACGCAGCGTGTTACGGCATGGTGGAAATCACCCGCGGGTGCGGAAGAGGCTGTCAATTCTGCAGTCCCACGAATCGGACAAAATACTCGTTTCCCCTTGACTATATCATGAAAGAAGTGAAAACCAATGTCAACGGGGGAGCAAAAACTATCTTTACGGTCACTGAAGATATATTCTTGTATAAATCGAAACCGGGTTTCATCCCGAATCGAGAAGAAATCGTAAAATTATACAAGACTATCGCATCGTACCCTGGTGTTGAACATATTCTGCTTTCTCATGCGTCTCTTGCACCTGTTATTTATGACCGGAAACTGATGGAGGAGTTATCACCGATACTTCTCGAAAAAACACGATGGACACCAGAGTTAAATAAAACCTACTCGAAGCGTTTCGTCTCTGTTGAAGTCGGCATTGAAACTGGAAGCGTGCGACTGATGCAGAAATACATGAAAGGAAAAGCACTACCGTACAGTGTCGATAACTGGCCTGAGCTTGTCGTTCAGGGCGTTGGCATCATGAACGACTACGACTGGTGGCCGTTATGTACGTTTATGACCGGACAACCTGATGAGACAGATGATGACGTCCGTGCCACCCTTGATCTTATCGATGATCTAAGGAACCATCATGCGAAGATGTTCTACACACCTGTGTTGTTCATCCCCTTAAAAGAAGCGATGCTGGGAAACCATCGTCGGACCAATCT
>Ga0105105_10001017_pt1 | contig 12074 bp, 18 predicted proteins | sample PPLLaktember2015_4_FD_79108 | JGI IMG/M metagenome (GOLD analysis project Ga0105105, IMG submission 79108) | Freshwater sediment microbial communities from Prairie Pothole Lake near Jamestown, North Dakota, USA - PPLs Lake P8 Core (1) Depth... | ecosystem: Environmental > Aquatic > Freshwater >... | reverse complement strand
CGCCAATTAAGGCACTACCCCCTCAAGATAGCGTGTCTACCAATTTCACCACTTCCGCAAATTCGAGGTGTCAAATTATAGGTATGAGTTTAGAAAATCAACACTTTCCCAGAGCCTAAAAATTAAATTTAATTATTTATCTGGGCTTTCTGTCCAAAATTACATCTCTTATCTCATCTCTAAACTTTTTTTCAAATACTATAAGTTTAGCAATTTGCTCCATAGTCAAAATATCATTTAATGAGCTAATAAATTTATATCTATTAGCCTCGATGGATTCTCTAGTTTTAAATAGTTCTAAGATTATCTGTTTTTGGTTCACTTCGTTGTTTTTATCGTCTGAAATAAAGGAATTTTCCAATTCAAATAATAGATCGTCAGATTTTTTCTCAAGGTTTTCGATTTCTTTTCTTGAGTCATTTCGTCTAACAAAGAACCGAATTGCAATTTCCTCGTTTAATTCTAAAGCCTCAATTAGTTTAACTTTTTCTAACTGCTCAATTTTGTTTTTATTCTTCATCATTCTTTCTCTCATCTTTTGAGGATAAGAAATTGAAGTTAAAAGAACGATTGCGAGTGCAGTTATAATAAATCTGTTCATATATACCTCCTACAAAATTTTCTTTTCAATTAGTTGTGAATAAATTAAATCGACATCATTATCCGAAAGATATTGATCAACATCGGTAATATTAAATTTGACTAATACTTCATTTAAATTTATATCACCTATAGATTCAGCCAAACTGGTTTTTAATTCTTCAGCATAGATATACTGTATTTTTTGGGCTGAAATATCATCCATATATGCTGTTAAATAATCTTCAACATTATAATCATTTACTATTAGATCTATTTCATCATTAGAAAGATCCGCTAAGGCTTGATTAACGTCTTGCTTATTCTCAGTGTTATAAGTCAAAATTAGAAAATAACCCATCACAATTATAAATATTGATGCGAATGCATATTTCAAATTCTTAAGTGATTTTTTCTTATCCTTCTTCTCTAATCGCGAACGGAAATTAGGGACTATTGATTCTAAATAATCTTTATTTAAATCGATGTTCTTAGATTCATTGATAGATTGTACCAGAATTTTATATTCTTCAAAATCACTATTAAGTTCTTCAGAATTCTTTAGTCCATCTTCAAAGAATTTTCTTTCTTTAGGATTCATTTTACCCTTAAGATAGAGAAAAAAATTTTCTTCATTATTTTTCATTTTTAAATAACTCCTTTATCTTATTTAGGGCATAAAAGTGATTTGCCTTTAATGCTCCAACTGTCTTACCAGTTATCCGGGATATTTCCTCATAACTAAGTTCATCAAAATTTCTCATAATAAAGACTTCTCTTTGTTTAGTTGGAAGTTTTTGCAAAGCATTTTCAACCTTTTCTAATTTTTGTTTCGATTCAAGATGATCGATAATATTTTTTTCATCACTTTTTCTATTAGTTATTTCATCAAGACTAAAAAAGTTTTTTAGACTTCTTTTCTTTAGATAATTTATACTTCGTGTATTTGTAATAGTATAAATCCAAGTATATAAAGATGACTTAAACTCAAATGTTTTTAATTTATAGTAAAGAACCATTAGAACTTCTTGCACAATCTCATCAGCATCAAGATGATTACCTGTCATACGCCGTGCATGCCAATAAATTTTTTCCTGGTATTTAACAGCTAATCGATTAAATGCAGATTCATTACCATCTATAAAATTTTTAATAAGTTCAAAATCGTCATTTAATACTTGCATATAGTCTTTTATTATTAATTCCTTAGACAATCCTGAATGAAATTAAGTTTAATGGTTTTACTTTAAACCAAAAGTAATTCTAAGTTGTCAAAAGAGCAAAATCAAATAAAACTTTGAAAGGATTAACTTATGAAAAACTTAATTGTAGTTTTAGCGATACTTTTCTTGATAGCGCTTGTTAATCAGGAAATGTTTTCCCAGAAAAGAGAACATCGGGATGGAAAAGATTTTCGAATAGATATGAAAGAGAGATTAAATCTAACCGAAGAGCAAGAAGATAAAATTGAGAGTCTAAGAATTGCCCACCAGGAAAAAATGATAAAATTTAAAGCTGATCTTGATTTGAAGGAGCTGGAAATCAGAAAAATGAAATCAAGTGATAAAATATCCCGCGGTGAAATGATACGAATTGAAAAAGAGATAAATGTAATTAAAAATGAAATGGCTCTGGAAAGAGTTAATCATCAAATGGATGTGTTTGATAATCTTGATGCAAACCAACGAAAAATCTGGATGGATCAGCAGGAAAAGTCTGGAAATATGAAACACAGAATGAAGGATAAAATGCACGAAAGAAGAAAATTGTAACAGCAATAAAGCCGGTTTTAAAACCGGCTTTTTTTATAAATCACCTTCGATAGGTCTTAATAAAAGTTCCTCTGTAACAAGATTTTCTTTTTGCAGAAATGCCCAGACTAAAACTCGTGCAATATCTTCGCTGGTCATCATACGGTTTGAAAATTGATCACGCATTTCTTTTGACCAGATTGGCGTTGCAGTTGCACCGGGAATAACATTTATAACTTTGATATTGTATTTTCTAACCTCTTCCCTCAATGAATTTGTGTAACCAAGTAACCCCATTTTTGATGCTGTGTAAATACTGCTTTTAGTAAAAGTTTTTTTTGTAACCACAGAAAGAATATTAATAATTGTTCCACCACCGTTGGAAATCATTTGAGGCAGCACTGCTTTGATAGTGTATACTGATCCTAAAAGATTTGTGTTTATAATATCGTATACTTCGTTAATAGAATTTTCTTCCGCTAATTTAAAAGAAGTTATGCCGGCATTATTAATTAAACAATCAATTTTAGAATTGGCAGAAATTTTTTTAACTGTTTGATCAACATTTGTATGCGATGCAACGTTACAAGGAAAAACTTCAACACTCAATTTATCGCTGTTTATTTCTGTATTTATTCTTTCAAGTTCTGCAGCTCTTCTTCCTGAAACAAAAACTTTTGCACCTGTTTTTGCAAACTCAATCGCTGCGGCTCTGCCAATTCCCGAACTGGCACCGGTTATCCATACACCAGGTTTTTCTTTACTCATAGGTTTTTGATTTTTATGAGATTTAAAAATTCTGATCTTGTCCGTGCATCATCTTTAAAAATCCCGTGCATTGCACTGGAGGTAGCAGATGAGTTTTGTTTTTCAACCCCACGCATCATCATACACATATGATAAGCTTCTGATACAACTGCAACTCCAATTGGTTGGAGATATTTTTCCAGAGTATCAGCAATCTGTTGAGTCATTCTTTCCTGAACCTGCAATCGTCTTGCAAACACATCAACAATTCTGGGAATTTTACTTAGACCAACTATTTTTCCATCAGGAATATATGCGACGTGTACTTTTCCATAAAACGGCAGCATATGATGTTCACACATACTATAAAAATCAATATTCTTAACTAAGACCATCTCATCATATTTTTCTGTAAAGATAGCATCGTTAATAACTTCTTCAATATCCTGATTGTAACCTTTAGTAAGGAACTCATACGCTTCAGCCACACGTTTAGGAGTAGTGAGTAATCCTTCACGAGTTGGATCTTCGCCAATCTGAAGCAATAAATCATTTATCAATTTTTTTGTTTTATCTTTATCCATATTATTCTCCTCGATATTCGAAGTAATTGTTTTCGGTCTCGTAAAGTTTTACAGAATAAAGTCTGCCAGCAGGAATTTTATTTTTCAACTGATTCCAAATTGCAACAACAATGTTTTCAGAGGTTGGATTTAATCCTTTCATAAAATCGGTATCAATATTAAGATTTTTATGATCAACTTTACTTATTACGTGTTCTATAATAATATCTTTAAGTTTTTTCAGATCGATAACAAAGCCAGTTGCAGGATCAACATTTCCGGCAACAACAACTTCTAAAGTATAATTATGTCCGTGCCAGTTTGGATTGCTGCATTTACCGAATATCTTATAGTTTTCTTCATCAGATAAACCTTCAATGAACATTCTGTGTGCCGCAGCAAAAGTTTCTCTTCTGGTAAGATATATCATATTAGTCTTTCAAAGCTTCCAATAATTCTTTGTTATGGCCATCAACTTTAACTTTATTAAAAATCTTTTTGATTTTTCCCTTTTCATCGATAATAAAAGTTGTTCGCTCAACACCCATATATTTTCTTCCATACATACTTTTTTCTTTCCAAACTCCATACTTATCAACGACCTTTTTCTCCTCATCAGCGAGCAAATCAAATTTAAGTTTATATTTTTCAGAAAACTTTTTGTGGGATTTTACAGAATCAGGGCTTACACCAAGTATGACTGCATCAATTTTAGAAAATTTTGGTAAATCATCACTAAAACTGCAAGCTTCTTTTGTACATCCGCTTGTATCATCTTTTGGATAGAAATAGAGAACTATTTTCTGTCCGAGAAAATCTTTTAAAGATATTTTTTCTTCATCCTGATTTAACAAACTAAAATCAGGAGCTTTTTTACCAACTTCTAACATTCTCATTACTCCATTCTATATTTTACGCAAGGGCTTTTTTGATTGCTTCAAAATTTGGCTGGCCACCTACGTTAGCAAGAATTTCAAAATATTTTATTAGACCATTTTTATCAACTACGAATGCAGCACGCTTTGCAGTGTTGAAATAATCAAACTTTCCAGGGACAAAAACATCTAAAACTACATCGTAATCTTTAATAACTTTTTTATTAAAATCACTTAATAATGGGAAATTATAATTATTTTTTTCATGAAACATTTTTAATGCAAAATGAGTATCAACACTAATGCCCAAAAGTTGAGCATTTAAATTCTCATATTCTTTAAGTTCATCTCTAAAAGTACACATCTCCGTGGTGCAAGCACCAGTGTTTGCAGCGGGAAAGAAAAGAACGACAACATTTTTACCCTTAAATGAACTTAATGTTACTGGTTCACCATCCTGATTAAATAATGTAAAATCAGGTGCTTTATCTCCAACTTTAAGTGCCATAGTAATCTCCTCTTTTGATTTAATTATTGATTATCGGAAAGTTTTTATTTTTTCTATTTCAAGTTAGCCAAAAGGGCATGCACTTTCAAGAAATAGTAAACTGTCTTGATTTAATTAACAACCTTAAATTTTTAAAGTTCAATTCATTTTAAATTAATCCGGCTTTTTTCGTCCATTCTTTGAATCCTATCTCAAGTTCTTCAAATGATTCAATTGCAAATAAAATTGGTTGTAAATGCCAAACGTCATAGTCTTGTTTAACTATATTCTCTGGAACAAATGCTTTTACTTCAACGTTGCTTGATAATGCACTCTGAACTTCGCCGTGAGATGATACAATTCCTGCTCCATATATTCTCATCCCTTCAGGTTTTCTTATTAATCCAAACTCAACTGTAAACCAGTGGAAGGTTTCTAAATATTTTCTATTCATGCCTTCTGCCTTCAAAGCAGCTTCACCAAACATCTGGTAAAAAGAAGCAAAATTTTTATTGGTTAATAATGGCATATGTCCAAAAATATCATGAAATAAATCTGGCGCTGGAGTGTAATCTAGTTCTTCTGTTCGGCGAATGTAATCCGTTGAAGGAAATACCTTTCTGCGGAGTAACTCAAAAAAATTCTGTGCGTGAATTAATCCAGGAACACGTGCTACTTTCCAACCAGTTGAATTATAAAAAATATGACTTAAATCTTTGAGATAAGGAATTCTATCCTCAGAAAGATTAAGTTTGCCTGCACCTACAATATATTCTTCACAAGCCCGGTCAGTTAAAAAATCCATTTGTCGATTATAAAGGAACTTCCAATTTGCTTGTTCTTCATTAGAATAATCCGGATAAATGATCTCATCGTGTTCTGGAACAGGATTTTCTAATTTTTGCGGAATGCATCTTGGATCGATGCCATCCATAGCAGCCTTTTCATAAGCAGAAACTATTTTTTCTTCATCTTGATTTTTATTCATGTCGGATTCCTGTTATTCTTTATGTAGAAGTTAAAGATTGGTTGGTAATTATTCAATGAGAATTACTGAACTATTTGGAAAAACCTTGAATCTAAATTGAAATCACAGTTTTCATATAGATCAACTAAATTCTATATTGCGTTAGAAATTAATTTTAGATTTTAATCATTTTTTTATTCAATACATAAAAAGCATATTGGAAGAAATAAATAAATCTGAGTTCGAGTTTATTCAATCCTGTGTTATTCCATATAGAATTTCAAATGGGAGTATTGAACTATTATTAATAACATCTATTAAGAAACAAAAATGGATTTTTCCCAAAGGCTTTATAGAATTTAATTTATCTGCTTTTGAATCCGCAAAAAAAGAAGCTTATGAAGAGGCAGGTGTAATTGGAGAAAATGAGACTGTTGAGCTTGGTTCTTTTGAACTTAAAAAGAAAAATCAATCAGCTCAAGTTAAAATTTTTTCAATGGAAGTAACTAAAGAATTGAAAGATTATCCTGAAAAAAATCTTCGCAAGAGAAAATGGTTTACTGTTAAAGATGCTTTAGAAAATATTGAAAATAGTGATATAAAGAATTTTGTTCACAAACTAGAAGTAAAAGTTAAACCTGCTAATCATAATCCTGCTTAATAATTTTATTTACAACATCTGAAGCTACTTCATATTCAAAACCACGGCCTAACAAAAATGAAATGATTTTTTGCTTAATCTTTCCACTATCAGTCTCACGCAGTTTTAGGTTTTCAAATTTCTTCTTTGCTAAAGCAAGTGCAGCTTCATTCTGACTATCTTCAGTATTAAACGAAAACAGAATCTCATCTATAATGGATGCTGAAACTCCTTTACTAAATAGTGCAGCTCGAATTTTGTTTTTTCCCCAGCGTTTTTTTTTAAGTTTTTCTTCTACAAAATGATTTGCAAACACTTTATCGTCAATAAAAGATTTTTCCTTCATTTCATTAAGTACAATCTTAATCAATCTTTCATCATAAGATTTTGATTTTAGTTTAATTATTAATTCTCTTTCCGAATGGAATCTTCTCGCAAGAAATGACAATGCCCGTTGTTTAATATGATAAAGAATATTTTGCTCAATAAAAAAGGAAAAGCGGTCTTCGGAAATTTCATCACCTTTCCTAAGACCGCTGTTATAAAAAGTATCTTCAGATAAAATTAAATGCTCTCCATTATCAAAATAAACCGAAACATTCTTTTCGTCTTTTCGGGATACTCTTTCTATTTTCATTTAGATTTATCTGAATTTCCTGACTATTTCTTTTTGCTTTTTGGTTTTTCTTCCGTTTTATCTTCTGATGCAGCATCAGATGTAAATCCTGGTAAACCTAATTTTGTTTTTATTTCGATTTCAATTTTCTTATACATATCGGGGAATTCAATAAGTTTCTGTCGGAACTGTTCCCTGCCTTGAATTCGGTCTTCACCATAAGTAAACCAGGCACCACCTTTTTTAATAATTCCCATTTCTGTTGCCATATCAATCAAGTCCCCGGATTTACTGATACCTTCATTGTAAAGAATATCAAACTCTGTTTGTTTAAAAGGCGGAGCAACTTTACTTTTAACAATCTTAACTTTAGTCCTGCTGCCAATAACATTTTCACCATCTTTAATAGCAGCTATTCTTCTTATATCAATTCTAACAGAGGCATAAAATTTTAGTGCGTTTCCTCCGGTTGTTGTTTCGGGATTTCCAAACATCACACCAATTTTACTTCTAAGCTGATTTATAAAAACAACAGAAGTTTTTGATTTTGAAATAGCACCAGTTAATTTTCTTAATGCTTGTGACATTAATCTTGCTTGCACTGCCATTGTTGCATCGCCCATTTCACCTTCAATTTCAGATCGCGGCACAAGTGCAGCTACAGAATCTATGACAATAATATCCAACGCGTTGCTGCGTACCAGAGTATCAACAATCTCCAAAGCTTGTTCGCCAAAATCCGGTTGCGATATAAGAAGATTTGAAGTATCAACTCCAAGACGTTTGGCGTAATTAACATCAAGTGCATGTTCAGCATCGATAAATGCTGCAAGTCCGCCCAGCTTTTGAGCTTCTGCAATTACGTGAAGACATAAAGTTGTTTTTCCACTGGATTCTGGACCATATACTTCAGTTACTCTTCCCCTGGGAATTCCACCAATTCCTAATGCTATATCTAAAGAAAGTGCGCCAGTAGGTATCGCTTCAATATCATTGACTACTCCATCGCCAAGTTTCATAATTGAACCTTTGCCGTAAGTCTTTTCTATTCCGGCAATTGTATCATCAATTATTTTTAGTTTTTGTTCTCTTTCAGAAGCCATTACATCTCCAATTCTTTAAGTTTATAATTTTTTATTCCAAAATATTTAGATCCCTCTGGGCTTAGAACACTTTTATAAAGCGTAATTGAATTAGCAGAAAAAAGTATTGGTTTAAAAGTAAAATTTTTGAAGGTATTAACAAAGTTAATTCCAGGATCATTTTTAATTCTTAATAATGTTATATGTGGATTAAATTTCCTTTGCTCAATTGGGATTGAGAATTTTTTTAGCCCTTCATTCACTGCAGTAATCAATTTATTCAATTGATCATCAGTGCTTAATCCAGCCCAAAGGATTATTGGCTTATTGTCGCGATAAAAAAAACCAAAATTATAAAATGCACATTTTATCTCTGAAAATTGATCGATAAAAGTTAGTTCCTTTGATATATGATCTTTCATTTCGTCTGAAACATTACCAATAAATTTTATTGTTAAATGCAGTTTATCTTTCGGTTCCCAATTTATATTTTCATCAGTAGAAATCTCTTCATGCAAACTAACAATTTGTTCAATCACATTATCAGGTAAGTTAAGCGAAACAAAAAGTCTATTCTTCAAAAGCAATCCCTAATAAGCTCCTTCTAACCATCTCAAGTGCAGCTTGTGTGGTTCTATTTTTATTAAGCACACGATCTTCCCCAAATTGAAATCTTTTAGCAGTACAGACTTTGTCATCACAATATCCAATAAAGACAGTTCCAACAGGTTTATCAGTAACTCCGCCTGTAGGTCCCATTATTCCTGTTAATGAAACACCGATGTCTGCCCCGCTTATTGATTTAATTCCTTCTGCCATTTGCATGGCAACTTCTGCTGAGACAGCACCTTTTTCCACCATAACATCTTCATCAACTTTTAAAAGTTCTACTTTTGCTGCATTACTGTAGGTCACAACACCACGCTCAAAGTATTTACTGCTTCCATTAATGTTAGTGATGCGATCTGATAGTCCACCACCTGTGCATGATTCTGCAACCGAAATTCTTAATTCTCTTTCTTTTAAAAGTCTTCCAACAACATCCTCTAAATTTTCATCACCACGACCATAAATAAATCTTCCAACTTTACTTCTAATTTTCTGTTCAATTTCTAAAAGATGATTGTTTGCGTCTTCTTCAACTTTAGATTTAATTGTTACTCTTAATCTTACTCCAAATTGATTAGGCAAGAACGCTAATTGTGCGCCATTTAGAAGTTCTTCAATATCACCTAATCGTTCAGCGACAACAGATTCTGGTAAGCCTGTAGTTTGAAGTGTAATTTTTTTAATAAACTCTTTTGGCTCCCCAATTATTTCTATTAACTTTGGAATAATTTGATTGCTCATCATAGTTTTCATTTCATAAGGAACACCAGGCATAACAATAAATATTTTATAATCCTTTTCTATCCAATAACCAGGTGCAGTTCCATTCTCGTTACGTATCACCTGTGAAATTTTAGGAACCATAGCCTGATCTTCGTGAGTCTTTTTTAATTCTCTTCCCCGTCTTTTAAGCATATTTTTTATATCTTCGAGTACTTCATCATTGTGTACTAATTCAGTTTTAAAGTATTTAACAAAAGCATTTCTTGTTACATCATCGTGTGTTGGTCCAAGTCCGCCAGTGCAGATAATTAAATCAGCTTTTAATGAAGCCAGTTCAAGTTCATCTAAGATTAATTTTACATCATCTCCAATAACAGTAGATTTAATAACCTCTATGTTGTTTTCAGAAATAAGGTTACCTATGAATGCAACATTTGTATTAATCGTCTGTCCGATTAATAGTTCATCTCCGATAGAAATTAGATAAGCTTTCATTTTTTTAATAAACTCCGAATATGTAAACAATAAAATGCACGATAATTAGAGAATAAAAACCTGAAATAACATCATCAATCATTATCCCTAAACCGCCAGGTAATTTTTCAGATGTTCTTGCGGGAAAAGGTTTGATAATATCAAGGACACGCCAGATCAAAAATGATGACAATACAATTAAAAATGTTTTAGGCAATGAAATCAGTGCGATCCAAGTGCCCACTACTTCATCAACTGTACACTCAGAAGGATCCTTTCCATAAACTTTTTCAAACTTTGATGAAACAAATAATCCATAAACAAAAAACAGAATAATAGCCGGAATTATAATCTCAAGTTTTTCAAAACCTGGAAGAAGATAAATGACAATTGCTGCTAAACTACCAAATGTTCCGGAAGCAAATGGAACATAGCCTGTAAAAAAACCTGAACCAATTAATTTATCAAACCAGTTTATTTGTTTCATTAAATAATTTTTTAATCAATTTTTTATTTTTTAAAAGATATGTAACACCAGAATGTACTGTAATTGCTGTAATTGACAACATTATAGCATAAATCAAATTTTTGTTAGATAACTGATTAAACAGTTGTTCATTCCCAGAATAGAATTCTATAGTATTAAGACCACCATAGAGTAAAAGTAAATAATACAAAAACACCATTTGAAAAACAGTTTTCCACTTTGCATAGTAACTTGTAACAAAATTATATCCCCTGCTCTCTGCATAAATTCTTAGAAGTGTAACGATCAGATCACGAAAAATTATTAGTAAAACCATCCATAGTTCAACAAATCCAACAAAAACAAAACCAAGAAATGCGGTTGAGGTTAAAATTTTATCAGCAAGCGGATCCCAGAATTTTCCCCAATCAGTTATATAATTAAATTTTCTTGCAAGCCAGCCATCGTACCAATCGGTTAATGCAGCAACTATAAAAACTCCAATGGAGATTTGAATAAGTAAAGGATCTTCTGATAAAAAAAGATATAAAAATATCGGGGTTAGAATTATTCTGAGAATTGTTAATTGATTTGGAAGTGTCATTATTAAATCGTTGTTTTCTCAGAAAATATTTTTAGAAAATTATATTCAAAAATACCTGAGTTATGTCCATCATTCCACGTGATCTGCACAGCGTAATTACCAACCTGATTTATCGCTTTTACAGTCACCTGATTTTCAGCAAACAAAGGTATATACATTTTACTTTGTTTATCTCGTTCGGCTAAACAAGTTGCACAGGGACACTGTTTTCTTAAATCTCTTAACTCAAGTGTACTTTCATTTCCATCATCCCATATGATCAATAATTTTTTCTTGTCAATCAGTTTAATCTTAGTTGGTTGCATTTAAGAGATACTCTTACCAGTAATTTTTTCCAACGCTTCTAAATACTTTTCACTGGTCCTTTGTATTATATCTTCAGGCAAAGGAGGTGGCGGCGGCTGCTTGTTAAACTTAATTGATATTAAATAATCACGAACGAACTGTTTATCAAAACTTTCCTGTGATTTACCTTTTTCATATTTATCCAATGGCCAAAATCTTGATGAATCAGGAGTTAACAATTCATCAACAAGAATTATTTCATTGCCAATTTTACCAAATTCCATTTTAGTATCTGCGATAATTATCCCTTTACCAAGTGCAAACTCCACAGCGTTTTTATAGATCTCAATTGTTTTATTCTTCATAAAATCAATTGTTTCGATACCGGCTATATCTTTTGCTTTTTCTTCAGAAATATTTTCATCGTGAAGACCTTTTTCTGCTTTGGTTGCTGGGGTAAAAAGTGGTTCAGGAAATTTTTCAGATTCGACAAGACCAGAAGGAAGTTTAATACCACACACTTCACCAGTTTTATTAAAATCAACCCATCCAGAGCCTGTTATATATCCACGGACAACACTTTCAATTTGAACAACATCTGCTTTT
>Ga0105105_10001013_pt1 | contig 12086 bp, 12 predicted proteins | sample PPLLaktember2015_4_FD_79108 | JGI IMG/M metagenome (GOLD analysis project Ga0105105, IMG submission 79108) | Freshwater sediment microbial communities from Prairie Pothole Lake near Jamestown, North Dakota, USA - PPLs Lake P8 Core (1) Depth... | ecosystem: Environmental > Aquatic > Freshwater >... | reverse complement strand
TGATTTTATTAGTGGTGCGAGAGGAGAGGCTCGAACTCTCAAGGGTTTCCCCACTGGATCCTAAGTCCAGCGCGTCTGCCAATTCCGCCACTCTCGCTTTAACGACCGCTGAAATACGACCGATGACGGACGACCGCTGACAGCTGATTGCCAATTATTCTCATTTTTTTCCGGAATAGTGTCAAGGGGTAAGGTCACCCTGAAAAGTCTGTTGGTACTGCTTGATGAAGGTTTGGATCAGCCCGTCATCGGCAAAGCTGTAGTAGGTGTTGTGGCCGATGATGACGTGGTCAAGGACCTGGATCATCAGAAGCTGGCTGGCCCAGACGAGATCCCTGGTCAGTTTGCGATCTTCTGCCGATGCAGAAGGGTCCCCTGAAGGGTGGTTATGGACAAAAACAAGCGCCGCGGCTTTGTATTCCAGGGCCTGAGTCATGATTTCTCTCGGGTAAACGGCGCTTCCTGTGAGGCTTCCGAGGAATACATCCTGATCCGCAATCAATTCGTTTTTGCGGTTGAGGTAAAGCACCCTGAAGACTTCCCTCTTCAGATCGCGCATGGAGTGAAAAAGATAATCGAATACGGCTTTAGAGGAGCCAAAGAAGTTTTTGTTCTTCGCCCCGTCTCGCAGATACCTGCCGGCGACATGATGAACAAGGTTCAGGTAAAGAGCGTTCTTGGCGCCAATGCCGCTTATTTCCGTCAATTTGGAGATCGGGGCCGAGAGAACACCGGATAAGCTCCCAAACTTCTTCAACACTTCCCGTGCCTGAAGCTTCACGTCCTTTCGAGGAGTCCCGAGGGTGAGAAGAAACTCCACCACTTCTTCATCGGAGAATCGGTCGAGGCCTCCCTCTGCAAACTTGTCCCGAAGCCTCTGCCGATGACCTTCGCCGCGGTTTTGCCAGTCTTCCTTTTCCATGAGTCAGCCCCTTGTGTTTGAAAAAGTTCCGTTTTCGGCGAACGGGACTCCATCCTCCACCGTGTCTCACCCCCACCTCGCCTCCCCCATCAAGGGGGAGGGAATCTTTGTTGCGGAGTTTAGGGGGAAGCAAAGGGGTCTTGGGTGGCAAACACGGAGTTTCTACACTAGCACATGTCCTTTGATTTGTTAAGCTGCACACGGCGGCCGGAGCGATTCCAGTGAAGAGCTTTGGCGATTGAACAAGGGGAGGGATCTGTTATAATGCGAGCTTCGTAGAATCAGCGAAAAAGGGATAAGAGGTGTTGCATAAGCGCGAAAGGTTGGAAAGGCAATGGGTCTGATCAGGATTCTTTCTGAAAAGGTAGCCTCTCAGATTGCGGCAGGGGAGGTGGTGGAGCGTCCGGCTTCCGTGGTGAGAGAGCTGATGGACAACAGCATCGATGCGGGGGCCACCCGAATCCTGATCAAAATCGAGAACGGAGGGAGGAACCTGATCCGCGTGGCCGACAACGGTGCAGGCATGGATCGGGACGACCTGCTCTTGTGCGCAGAGAGACACGCTACAAGCAAGATCAACGAACTGTCGGACCTCTTCAGCGTGCGCACGCTCGGGTTCAGAGGGGAGGCTGTTCCCAGCATTGCCGCAATCTCCCGAATGGTGATCACCTCCCGCACGCCTGATCAGTTGGCCGGCTTCCGGCTGAAACTTCAAGGCGGAAAGATAAAGGAAATCGAAGAGACAGGCGCACCGGTGGGGACCACGGTGGAGGTGAAGGACCTTTTTTTCAACACGCCGGCCCGCAAAAAGTTCCTCAGGAGTGCGCCTACCGAGACCGACCACATCGTGGACACCCTGTCGCGAATCGCTCTCCCTTTCACAGCGCTGTCCTTCAGGCTGGATGACAGGGACAAGACCCTGCTGAGTCTTCCGTCCGTGGACAGCGACGTGAGTAGGCTTTCCGCTCTTTTCGGGCACGAAGTGGCTGGTTTGATGATCAAGATGGAGCGGGAAATCCAGGGACTGCGTCTCAGCGGGTATCTTTCTCCCCCTGAATGGGACAGGGCGAGGGGAGATCATTTGTTCGTGTACGTGAACAGAAGAAGCGTGCGGGAGCGGCTTCTGACCCATGCGGTGATCGAAGGCTACGGGTCGCGCCTCATGAAAGGACGCTACCCCTATGCGGTGATCTTCATAGAGATCGACCCCGCTCTGGTCGACGTGAATGTCCATCCTACCAAGCAGGAAGTCCGGTTTCATCAGAATCGCCTGGTTCACGAGGCGGTGAAAACCGTGGTGGAGGAGACCCTCAGGCAGAAGGCCGCTGCTCTTTTCCAAGTGCCGGCTCCTGCGAGCGATAGCATGGGGGAGAAGTTCGGAAGGATCGGAGAGCCCATAGGCGGATATACCGTGTATCCTGCTGATACGACGATTGCTCGCGAGCCGGAGCCGCAGGTTCCGCTGATGATCAAAGAAATCCCCGTGGTTCTCGGTCAGCTCAAGGAGACCTACATCCTCTGCGAGACCAAAGAGGGCCTTCTCCTTGTGGATCAACATGCGGCTCACGAGAGAAGGGTTTTTGAGAAGCTGAAGAAATCTTATGACAGCGCAACCCTGGAGTGCCAGCCTTTCCTGATCCCTCCCACAGTGGAGTTCTCCCCCTCGGAGAGCAGAACGATCCTGAAAAAGATGGGGGAACTCTCTCAACTGGGCATTACCCTCGAGCATTTCGGCGGCGGGACTTTCGTGGTTCGCTCGGTGCCGAACATTCTGGTCGACGTTCAATGGGAGTCTTTCTTGCGGGAAGTCCTTCCACTCCTGGAAGAGCAAGGGGCCGTGAAAGGGGATCAGATGGTCGAGAGGCTTCTCGCCCTCATGGCCTGTCACGGAGCCATCCGTGCGGGCCAGCGCCTGTCCAAGGAGGAGATGATCTCCCTCGTGGAGCAACTGGATGAAGTGGAAGTGCCCACAAACTGCCCTCACGGCCGGCCTGTGTTCAAGAGGGTGAGCTTTTATGAGATAGAAAAGATGTTCCGGAGGGTTCTCTGAGAGATTTTCACCGCAGAGAGCGAAGAGTTTACCGAGATGGCTGAGGAAAAGGAAAAAGTGGTGGTCATTGCCGGGCCCACGGCATCGGGGAAGAGCGGGCTGGCCGTGGAACTCTCGCTCCTTCTTCAGGGCGAAATCGTCAATGCGGACTCCATGCAGGTTTACCGGTATATGGACGTGGGCACGGCAAAGCCTTCTCCATCGGAACGAAGAGCAGTCCCTCATCACCTTCTGGACGTTGTTGATCCGGACCAGGAATTCGATGCCGCTCTCTACCGATCGCTCGCGATCCCAATGATCCGGGATGTCCTTGGGAGAGGGAAAGCGTGTTTCGTGGTCGGTGGCACGGGGTTGTACATCAAAACCTTGCTGGGCGGGCTTCTCCACTGCCCGCCCGCGGACCACGTGCTGCGGCAACAGCTGCGTGATCAAGCGGAGGCGCAGGGGCTCGAGACTTTGTATAAGAGACTGGAAGAACTGGATCCCGACTCCGCGAAAAAGATCCATGCCCGCGACCGGGTGAGGGTTCTTCGCGCCCTCGAAATCATCGAACTCACGAAAAAGCCGCTCTCCGCCCTGGTCCAGGGCCATGGCTTCCAGGATTCCGCTTTCCAAGCCCTCAAAATTTGTTTGCAAATCGACCGGAAGGAGCTTTATCATCGGATCGACGAGAGGAGTCTCCTCATGGTTGAAAAGGGCCTGGTCGAGGAGACGGAGAACCTCTTGGCCAGAGGATACTCTCCTGATCTGAAACCCATGAAGTCTCTGGGTTACAGGCATGCCGTGCGGCACCTCGAAGGCCGTTATGATCGAGAGGAGATGGTGCGGCAGCTCCAGCTGGACACCAGGCGTTACGCCAAGCGTCAGTTGACCTGGTTCCGAGCCGATCCTTCCATCACGTGGATAGACCCTCAGAGGAAAGAACATCTTGTTGAGACAATTACATCGTTTGTTCATGAGCCGTGAACGACGGCCGGGGCTTCCCTTCGGAAGAAGGGTTCTCTTTTTCTTGATGCTCGGCGCCCTTCTCCTCGGCGTGCAGAATTGGGTTTATGCGGGGACCTACAGCCAAACTTTTGAGCAGGGAAGGGTGGACTGGACCAACGGGATGGTGGAAGTCTGGGCCACAGGAAATCCTCCGGCGCTTGTTCAGACCCCGGCCCAAGGCCGGGCGCTCGCGGAGAGCGAGGCGGAAATCCTGGCGCGAAATGATCTGATCCGTCTCCTGCAATCTATTCGAATCGATTCCAAGAGCACGGTCAAAGAGGCGATTGACCACCAGGGCGCAAGGGACGAACTCGTCGCTGCCATCGTGAAGGACTCCTACGTGGTCGAGAAGTCTGTTTCGACCGATGGAAAGATCAGAGTGACCGTGGCGATCAAATTGAACGGCTCTTTTGCGGATTTGGTTCTTCCGAAAAGCATCATGACGATCAAGACGGTGGAGCAGTCCCCGAAAAAAGAAGAGTCCTTTAGCGGGCTCATCATTGACTGCCGCGGAGTCTCTCTGAGTCCTGCGCTGGTCCCTATGATCGTGGACGAGGACGGGCAGGTGGTCTATGGAACGGCCTATGTCAGCCGGGACTATGCCCTGGAAGAGGGAATGGCTGCTTACGCCAGAGGGTTGGCCAAGGCCCGGGACAATCCAAGGGTCGGAGCCAAGCCGCTGATTGTGAAAGGCTTGCGAACCGTGAAGGCCCGGTCCTCGGACATCGTCATCAGTAACGCGGATGCAGGCAAAATCAAAGGGGCGGGGAGCAATCTCAGTTTTCTTCACCGAGGCAGAGTGTTGTTTGTGATGGAGTAGAGCGCGTGGCGAGTCTTGTGAAAACCCGGCGATCTGTGAGAACGAAAACAGCGGTGTTAAAAGCTCTGAGTTTGATTTGTTTCATGGGGTTCTTTCTTGGAGGGTGCGGACCCCGCTCCGGCTTGTACCCGGAGAGGACCTTGGGCACGCCGGAGCATTACGTGTTCAACGGCTTTGCCTTGCTCAGAATGGAACGAACCGAGGATGCTCAGCGGGAGTTTGAGCAAGCGCTCAGGCTCGATCCAAAGTGTTCGGGCGCCTACAGGGGCATGGGGTGGATCGAAGGACGGAGAGGCCACCTCCCTGCAGCGTTTGCATCCATGACCCATGCCAAGGAGATCGCGAAAACAAACGAGGAAAAAGCTCTTGTGGAAGTGGGGTTCATGGGCCTTTACACCATGCAGAAGGGGCCAGACTGGGTGCAGCGCGTGGAGCAGAGTTTCAGCGCCGCCTGTTCGCTTGAAGAGGATCTGCCGGAGGCCTATTTCCAGCTGGGCACGGCCTACAAGCAGGCTCATCGTTACGCGGATGCGGAAAAGGCGTTCCGGAAGGTCATTTGGATCCACGGTTCTCTCATTTCCGAGGCAAAAGAGGAATTGAAGTCCATCCAATAAATCCCGAGGGGCGGCCCAAGATCTCCCTCAACCCCGAAATGATCTGATGCACGGATTGCTGCCGACATGACGATCCCCAATCTGATTACCGCGTTGCGCATTATCCTGGCTCCCGTGTTTGTCATCTATTTGATCAACGATCGGCTGAACGCGGCTCTGGTCGTCTTTCTCATCTGTATGATCAGTGACGGCATTGACGGGATGGTGGCCAGACTCTTCAATCAGAAAAGCCGGCTTGGATCCTACCTTGACCCTCTGGCGGACAAGACCCTGCTGGTCACGGCCTTTGTCCTGCTCGCCGTGAGGGGTTATCTCCCCTCCTGGTTGACGGTTGCAGCGATCGCCAGGGATGTGATGATCCTCCTGGGCGTCCTGGTCTTTCACCTGAACCGGCTGGAGATCAAGATACGACCGTCCGCGGTGAGCAAAATCAACACCTGCTTTCAGTTCATCACGCTTTCCGTGGTCCTCCTCAAAGGCTGCATCCTGTTCCCCTCCGTAATTTATGAGGCTCTTTACTACGTCACCGCCGCTCTCACGATCGGGTCAGGCCTGCATTACATGCAGTACGGGCTGAAGGCCATGGGGGAAGGGACGGGGAACAGCGTAGGTCGCGGGGAACGGCGAGAGTGAGCGAAATAGGGCTTGACAGGGTTCGGCAAAGCTGGTAACTGATCATTTCCCGAACGACAGGCACGTAGCTCAGGGGGAGAGCACTACCCTGACACGGTAGGGGTCCGGGGTTCAAATCCCCGCGTGCCTACCAGGACAAAAAAAGAGGCTGGTTGAAACCAGCCTCTTTCCTTTTCAAGGCCTTGAAAGTTTTTTCACGATCGCTTCAGCTGAACACCAGGGTCCGGCCGGGCATCACTTCTTGCACTCTTTGGTGGTTTCACCCCACCAGTTCTGGGCCTGGGTCGCCTTGGTGTACTGTGAACCGCAGTCCTGGTAGCCGCTCCAGCTGTACTTCAGATGATCGTAGTTCTTGTACATGGTGTCATGTTTCCAGAACTCCGATGAATCCGCGCCAGCGCAGGCGCCTAGGAATGCAACCAACACAACGAGCAAAAGCAACTTCTTCATGACTCAAATCCTCCTTCGTTGAATTAAATGTTTGAAATACAAACCAAAAGATCGCTCTATATTGGATATGAAACTGTCCCTTCAAAGAGACCCTGTTTCCTTGATATAAAAGGCTCTCACGGAAAGATGAAGGATTTCAATGACCAGAACAAAATACTTATAACCATTCGGCATTTGCATTTCAACAAAAAAACAAAAATTTTTTCCGGTCTTCCAAGCGCGGCGCGGACAAGACTTCGACAGAACAAGGTCTTGACTCGCCTCTTCTGCGCGCTTGGAAGGAGTTCTTCCGTAACCCTTCGAGGCGCACGGACGAGGATGAGTCGGAAGCACAGAATTTTGTTGACATCATGGTCAAAATACATAATAAAATTCAAAACATTAAAAGTCCGACTCGTACAGGGGACCCTGTGGTTCCCTGTTGAGAATTACGCAGGCAAAAGGATTGCTTTTCGTCGTGGGTGTCTCAGGGATATTGAAAATCATTTGTCTTTCCAAAATTTAGGCAAGATGGAATGAGGCATCTGGGTAATGTCTTACTTTGGATGCCTTATTTTCTTTGAACGTGGAGGATATGAAAAATTTCAGTGTCAATTTAAAAGGACAGCCGGCCAGAGAGATCAAAGCCGAGGAGCTTAAGGGCCTTGAGGCGTTGAAGCTTCTGGAGGCAAAAGGTCTGGACAGGGTCGTGGCGGTCAAGGTGAACGGCGAGAAAAGGGATCTCTTTTCTCGTCTGGAGGAAAAGGCGGAACTCGAACCCATTGACGTGGATTCCCCCGAGGGACTGGAGCTCTTGCGGCACAGTACGTCCCATGTCATGGCCATGGCCGTAAAAGATCTTTTTCCGGGCGTCAAGGTGACCATCGGTCCGGCCATCGAAAACGGTTTTTACTATGATTTCGACTACGAACGGCCTTTTCGGGACGAAGATCTGGCCAGGATCCAGGAGAGGATGGCTGAAATCGTCAAGGACAATCTCCCCTTTGAGCGAAAAGAGTTGAGCGCGCAAGAGGCCCTTGATTTCTTCAACAAGCAGGGAGAACAGTACAAGGTCGAACTCATCCGCGATCTCGGCGTGGACAAAGTGTCGCTTTACACAAACGGCACATTTACCGATCTCTGCCGTGGACCTCACATTCCCTCGACAGGTAAAATCAAGGCCTTTCATCTCACGAAAGTCGCGGGAGCGTATTGGCGCGGGGACGAAAAAAGGCCGATGTTGAGCCGCATCTACGGAGTGGCTTTTGCCGACAAGAAAGCGCTCAAGGATTATCTCACAAAGCTGGAAGAGGCGAAGAAAAGGGATCACGTGCGCCTCGGAAGTCAGCTCGGGCTGTTCAGCACTCATGAAGAGATCGGTGCGGGAATGATCGTGTGGCATCCGAAGGGCGGGATGCTGCGGCACATTCTCGAAGAATTTGAAATCAAGGAGCACTTCAAGCGGGGTTATGAGCTGGTCAAGGGACCGGAGATCCTGAAAACGGAATTGTGGAAGAAGTCAGGCCATTTCGACAACTACCGCGAAAACATGTACTTCACGGAGATCGACGAGCAATCCTACGGCATCAAGCCGATGAATTGTCTCTCTCACATGCTGATTTACAACTCCACGATCCGGAGTTACAGGGATCTGCCCAAGAGGTATTTTGAGCTGGGGCTGGTCCACCGTCATGAAAGATCCGGAGTGCTTCACGGGCTTCTGCGCGTGAGAGAATTCACACAGGATGATGCCCACATCCTGTGCACGCCGGAGCAGCTGGACGGCGAAATCAAAGGGGTCCTGGATTTCGTCAGGGACATGATGGGCATTTTCAAGTTCAACTATGACCTGGAAATCAGCACCAGACCTGAGAAATCGATCGGCTCGGAGGAAGACTGGGAGCGGGCGACCCGGGCGCTCATCCATGCGATGGAAGACACGGGGATGCCCTATCAGATCAACGAAGGGGACGGCGCTTTTTACGGACCCAAGATCGATGTCAAGCTGAGAGATGCCCTGGACAGGAAATGGCAGTGTGCCACCATTCAGTGTGATTTCACCCTGCCGGAGCGGTTCAATCTCTTTTTTGTGGATAAGGACGGGCAGAGACGCCGGCCGGCCATGATTCACAGGGTCATCCTGGGGGCGCTGGAGCGATTCATCGGGGTCCTCATCGAGCATTACGCCGGTGCGTTTCCGGTGTGGCTGGCTCCGGTGCAGGCCAGCATCCTCACCGTCACAGACAGGAACATTGCCCACGGAGAGAAGGTCCTGTCTTTGCTCAAAGAAGCGGGAATCAGAGCGGAAGGGGATTTCCGCAATGAAAAGTTGAGTCTGAAGATCAGAGAGGCCCAGCTCCAGAAAATCCCGTACATGCTGATTGTCGGCGACCGGGAATCGGAGATGGAGGGCATCACGCCGAGGTTGCGAAGCGGAGAAAATCTGCCCCTCATGAAACCGGTGGAGCTGATTGAGAGGATCAACGAGGATTGCAAACAAAGGAGGTAGGGTTATAGTTAAGAAAACCGATGACGTCAATGTCAATGAGAGGATCCATGCCAGGGCCGTCCGCCTGATCGGTGCGGATGGACAGCAACTGGGCATTCTGCCGACCCAGGAGGCTATGGACAAGGCGATTCAAGAAGGATTGGATCTTGTGGAGGTTGCCCCCAATTCCGACCCCCCTGTCTGCAAAATTATGGACTATGGGAAGTACAAGTACCAGACGAGCAAAAAGCTCCAGGAGGGAAAGAAGAAGAGCAAGACGCTCCAGTTGAAAGAGGTCCGGGTTAGGCCGCACACGGATGAGCACGATCTTGATTTCAAGATCAAGAACATCAAGAAGTTTCTTGAGAAAAAGGACAAGGTGAAGGTGACGGTGCTCTTCAAGGGACGGGAAATGGCTTACATGGACGCCGGCGTGGCGCTTCTCGGTCGGATCAGTCAGGATGTGGCCGAGTTGGGCACGGTGGAGCAGTCGCCGACTAAAGAGGGGTGGCGTCTCACGATGGTCCTGGTCCCGAAGTAGTCCTTGGGCCGAATCCTCTGTGAACCGCCTTTGCGATCACGCGGTGAACCGAGCGTGCCGGCATAAGACCACTCAAATTTCCCCTACTGGAAATGCGATTTTTGAACCCCGGCTTTCTTCGGAAAGCCGGGGATGAATACAAGCGCCTTTAATCTGTTGGCGCGCAGCGCCGATGGTAAAAGAATTTAATGGGTTCGCATCCGATCGAGGGATGCGTGAGAGGGAGGAAAGACATGCCAAAAATCAAGACCAAGCGCGGAGCCGCAAAGCGCTTCAAGAAAACCGGGTCAGGAAAAATCATCAGGAGCAAAGCCTTCGGCAACCACATTCTGACCAAGAAAACCACCAAGAGAAAAAGAAGCATCAGGAAATCAGGGGTGCTCAATTCCGCGAACGTGAAGAGCGTGAGCAGACTCATTCCCTACAAGTAAGAGGGTTTGAAGAGAATAAGGACGATTTCCGGCCGGGGAACCCCGGAGCGGGAAAGCAATTTTCTGGGAAAGCGAGGTTGAATCATGCCTAGGGTAAAAAGAGGAGTCAATGCCAGGCACCGGCGAAACAAGGTGCTGAAAGCCGCCAAAGGATTCCGCGGGGGGCACAGCAAGCTCTTTAAAACGGCTTTTATCACCCTGAACCGGGCAAAAGCCTTTGCCTACAGGGATCGAAAACTGAGAAAAAGAGACTTTCGAAAACTCTGGATCGTGCGCATCAATGCGGCGGCCCGGGAGCACGGTCTCTCTTACAGCGCCTTCATGGGCGGCCTGCAGAAGGCGGGCATTGACCTGGACAGAAAAGTCCTTGCGGAAATGGCGGTGCATGACCCGACGGGTTTTGCACGCGTGGCCAACATGGTGAAGTGAGGACTTCCCAAATCGAAGGCGTCGGCCGTGGAACGATCGAATCCATGGACTTCAGGACTCTGTTGATTGGAAGGTGACATCCTTTTCAAATGAGGGATCAAGTTCTCGACATTGAGAAGAAGGCGCTCCGAGAGCTCGGGGAAGTCAAGGACCTTTCCGGGCTGGAGAAGTTTCGGATCGCCTACCTGGGGAAAAAAGGGGTGCTCACGTCCCTGATGAAAGGGTTGGGTGATCTCTCCCCTGCGGAAAGGCCTGAAGCCGGCCAGAGGCTGAACCGCCTCAAAACCGAGTTGGCAGAACGTTTTGAAGAGGCTCGTGCGAGGCTCCTTTCGAAAAAGGAAGAGGATGTTTCCCTTCTCGATGTCACTTTGCCGGGACGGGAACCTGCGAGAGGCCACCTCCATCCCATTGCCCAGGTGATGAAGGAGATCTGTCAGATCTTCGGCAAAATGGGTTTTCGGGTGGTCAAGGGGCCCAACGTGGAGCTGGACTATTACAACTTCGAGGCGCTCAATATCCCGCGTGATCATCCGGCCAGGGACATGCAGGACACCTTTTACGTTTCCGAAAATGTGGTTTTGAGGACTCACACCTCACCCATGCAGGTGAGGACTATGGAAAAGCAGGCGCCCCCCGTCAGCATCATCGCCCCGGGCAAGGTCTATCGAAGAGACTCCGATGTTTCCCACACCCCCATGTTTCACCAGGTCGAAGGCCTGCTCGTGGACAAAGGCGTGACCCTGGGGGATCTGAAGGGGACGCTGACGACCTTTGTCCACCAAATGTTCGGCCGGGACACCTCCCTTCGTTTCAGGCCGAGCTTCTTTCCCTTCACCGAGCCGAGCGCCGAAGTGGACATCCGTTGCGTGATCTGCAGAGGCAAAGGGTGCCGGACGTGCAAGAACACCGGCTGGCTGGAGATCCTGGGTTCGGGCATGGTGGACCCGGAGGTGTACCGCTTTGTGCACTACGACCCGGAAATGTACTCGGGGTTTGCCTTCGGCATGGGAATCGAGCGGGTGGCCATGCTCAAGTACGGAATTGACGACATTCAGCTTTTCTACAGGAACGACATGCGGTTCCTGAGACAGTTCTAGAAGAAAGAAGAATGGAATGGTGGAATACCGGAATAATGGAATGATGCAAAAAGGACCCGAGAGTGATCCAACATTCCATCATTCCAACATTCCATCATTCCAGGGTGTTCCATGCGTGTAAGTCTCAACTGGCTCAAAGAATATGTGAACATTTCGCTGTCGGTCGATGACCTGGCCGATCTCCTCACCATGTCCGGTCTGGAGGTGGAGGCCAAGGAGCCGCAGGGGCGATCTCTTGAGGAGGTGGTCGCGGCAAGAGTTCTTTCCGTGAGAGCCCATCCCGAGGCGGACACTCTGTGGCTTTGTGACGTTGAGGCAGGCCGCGGCGCCGTGCAGGTGGTGTGCGGAGCCCCGAACCTGCGGGTAGGGATGATGACCCCCATGGCTTTGCCGGGGACAAAGCTGCCGGGAGGGGTCGAGGTGAAGGAAAGCCGCATTCGCGGCGAGGCTTCGGTGGGCATGCTTCTGGCGGAAGACGAGATGGGGTTGACGGAAGATCACACAGGCGTCATGGTCCTTCCCGAGTCCCTGTCGCCCGGCACCCCTGTGGCTCAGGCTTTGGCCCTGGAGGACTGGGCCCTGGAAATCGGCCTCACGCCCAACCGGCCTGACTGTGCCTGCGTCATCGGCATTGCCCGGGAGATT
>Ga0105105_10001012_pt1 | contig 12090 bp, 13 predicted proteins | sample PPLLaktember2015_4_FD_79108 | JGI IMG/M metagenome (GOLD analysis project Ga0105105, IMG submission 79108) | Freshwater sediment microbial communities from Prairie Pothole Lake near Jamestown, North Dakota, USA - PPLs Lake P8 Core (1) Depth... | ecosystem: Environmental > Aquatic > Freshwater >... | reverse complement strand
TGCGCAGTTCCTGGGCGGTCTTCATGGCGAGAGCGTTGTCCTACGTTAGCCCGCTAGTATAGCTTGCCGGCGACGAACTCGGCGAGCCGGGCGGCGAGGTCGGGTCGCGCGGCGTTCGCGCGGGCCCAGCGGGCCGAGGCGTCGCGCAGCGCGGGCAGCGCCGGGATGAGCCCGTCGAGCGCCTGCGGCACATCGGCCGGGTCGGCGTTCCAGGCCGTTTCCATGCGGGCGAGCGCGGCGGCCGCGGCGGGTCCGGGCTCGGCCGCCTCGACCCAGCGCTCGACGAACGCACGGACCTTCGGCATGTGGACCCCTTCGGCCTGCCGGTAGGCCTGCCAGACCATCGGGCGCTGGGCCCACAGCCCGCGGACGAAGGACTCCTCGCCGCGCACGAAGTTGAGCGAGCAGCTCCAGAGCAGCCGGTCGAAGTCGGCCTGCGGCACGAAGGGCACGGGCACCGCCACCGGATGACCGGCGACGCTCGGGGCGACGCCTGCCGGCACCAGCACCCGCCAGCCTTCGTCGCGGGCGGCGAACGCGTCGAGCAGGGCGACGGCCGGAGCGTCCGGATAGCAGAAGAGCGACGCGAGTCGAGCGTCCGGGCGCACCGCTGCGCCGATCGATGCGAGGAACGCACGGCGCGCGTCGGCGTCGAACGCGTCATGGCGTGCGAGCAGGTCGGCCTCGCGCAGCAGTCCTCCGGTCGCGTCGTCGAATCCGGGGAAGAAGAAGTGCTCGACCAGTCCGTCGGGCTTGGGCGAGGGCAGGCCGTGATGGGTGTGCACCCAGGCCTCTGCCGACAGGTACTCGAGGTCGATCCAGACCGGCCGGCGCCGGGCCATCGCGCGGCGGTATCCGTCCGGGACCGAGCATGCGAGCGCCCCGACGACGACGTCGGCGACCTCGTCGACGCACACCGTCGCGAGTCGCGGGTCGTCGTCCCGCCAGGCCTCGATCCTGACCCCCTCGCAGCTCGCACCGGCCGCCGCGCCGGGTCTCAGCGCCGCGAGCGCGGCCGGATCGTCGATCCACAGACGCACCTGCTGGTCGTGCTCGAGCGCGAGCTGGCGTGCGAGTCGCCAGCAGAAGCCGGCGTCGCCGAAGTTGTCGACGACGCGGCAGAAGATGTCCCAGCGGCTGCGATGCAGGCGAGCGGTCCGTTCGGTCATCGCGCTGGCGGATCGGGGGCGGTCAGCCCCTGAGGAACAGCTCGCGCAGCCGTCGCAGGCTGCTCGCGTCGCCGCGGCGCGAGAACGGCAGCGGCAGCGGCGAGGCCCCCCAGTTCACCGTCCCCTTGAGCTCCCAGACGGTCTGAGGGAGCGGGCCGGCGACCAGCCTGGCCAGCACCGAGCGCAGGTCGGCGGTCGCGACGTCGAAGGCCAGCGGCAGCGTCTTCGCGCCGCCCGCCGGCAGCACGAAGCGCTGCTCGGCGACCTTGCCCAGCGCCAGTTGCTGGCCGAGGATCGCGAGGTCGAAGTAGAGGTTCGACAGCGGGATGTCGATGGGATTCGGGTTCTGGGTCTCGACCCTCACGGTGAAGCGCACCCGCTCCGCGCTCACGGCGTCGATCGAGAGGTCCGAGAACGCGACCGCGGGCGGCTTCAGATCCGCCGGCGGCAGCAGCGAGCCGCAGGCGGCCGTGCCCAGCCCCGCCAGACCGACGGCGAGCAGCCCGGCGATCGTCCGGCGTCGGCACCGGTGTCTCGGGCTCGGGCGGCCGTGAAGGGAGGCTACGGCCAGGGAGGCCACCGTCACAGCCTCGCCAGCCGCTCGAGGGCGAGACGCAGCGTCTCGTCCTTCTTGGCGAAGCAGAAGCGCACGATCCCGTGCTCGACCGGCTCGGCGTAGAACGCGGACAGCGGAATCGCGGCGACGCCGATCTCCGCCGTCAGCCACTTGGCGAACTCCGCCTCGGGAAGGTCGGAGATCGCGGTGTAGTCGACCATCTGGAAGTAGGTGCCCTGACCGGGGTACAGCCGGAAGCGCGTGTGCTCGAGGCCGGCCCGGAACAGGTCGCGCTTGCGCTGGTAGAACGCGCCGAGCTCGAGATACGGGGCGGGGTCCGCCATGTAGGCCGCCAGTCCGTGCTGCACGGGCGTGTTGACCGTGAACACGTTGAACTGGTGGACCTTGCGGAACTCGGCGGACAGCGCGGCCGGTGCCGCGCAGTAGGCGACCTTCCAGCCGGTGACGTGATAGGTCTTGCCGAACGAGGACACGACGAACGTGCGCTCGGCCAGCGCCGGATAGCCGCACGCCGATCGGTGCGGCTCGCCGTCGAAGACCATGTGCTCGTAGACCTCGTCCGAGATCACGAACAGGCCGCGGTCGACCGCGATGGACTCCAGCCGGCGCATGTCCTCGTCCGACATCGTCTGGCCGCTGGGGTTGTGCGGCGAGTTGACCAGGATGGCACGGGTGCGCGACGTGACCGCGGCCTCGACCCCGTCCCAGTCGACGCGGAAGGCTGCGGTCATCGGAACCCGCACCGCGACGCCGCCGGTGAGTTCGATGTTGGGGATGTAGCTGTCGTACGAGGGCTCGATGACGATCACTTCGTCGCCCGGCCGCACGAGCGCGAGGATCGCCGTGAAGATCGCCTGCGTGGCGCCCGCGGTGACCGTGATCTCGGTGTCCGCGTCGTAGCGGCGACCGTAGAGGCGGGTCACCTTGTCGGCGATCGCACGCCGCAGCGCCGGGACGCCGGCCATCGGCGGGTACTGGTTGTGGCCGGCCCGCATCGCGTCGGCGACCGCATCGACCAGCCTCGGATCGCAGTCGAAGTCCGGGAAGCCCTGGCCGAGGTTGACCGCCCCCCGCTCTGCGGCGAGCGCGGACATGACGGTGAAGATCGTCGTGCCCACCTTGGGCATCTTGGTCTCGAGGACCGGGGCGGGGGGCGTGCCGGGTGCGTTCATGGTCGGTCGGAAGGCGTCGTGTCGATTATAGGTGGGGGCACCTGCGCGGCCCGCCAGTCCTCGGGCGTGCCGATCCGGACCGCGAAGCGGCGTCCGGCGATCCGGCGCAGCCGCAGCAGCGCCTTGTCGCGCGACAGCAGCCAGTCGACGCGCAGCGCGATCGCCAGGTCGATGAACATCCGGTCGTCGGGGTCGGTGCAGGGCAGTCGGCAGTCCGGTGCCGGCTCGTGCAGCAGGACCCTCGAACGCTGGCGCTCGCAGGCCGCCGCGCAGCCCTCGCGATCGAGGCCGAAGTGCGGTCGCACGACGACCGAGGCGAACTCGTCGAGCATCGCCGAGGTGGCGTGCAGGTGGATGCGACCGGTGTCCACCGCCTGCGCGAGCGCGGCGAGGCGCGGGTCGTCGAAGACGAGCCAGTCGAGCCACACGTTCGTGTCGAGGATCAGCCGGGACGCCGAAGCGGACGCATGCGGGATCGCGTCCGGGTTCGGCGCGGTGGCTTCCGATGTCACCTTCATCGCCGCCCCTATAATCCGGCCGCCCGCGCCCCGGGCGCCCACCAGGACCCGCTCGCATGCTGATCGTGCTGTCGCCCGCCAAGACGCTCGACTACACGTCCCCCGTCTTGGACGTCGAACCGTCGAAGCCCGAGTTCTCCGCGGACGCCCGGCGCCTGATCGCGCGTCTGCGCGAGCTGACTCCGGCGCAGGTCGCGTCGCTGATGGACCTGAGCGATCCGCTCGCCGCGCTCAACGTCGGGCGCTACGCGGCGTTTCGTGCGGCGCCCAGGCCCGAGGCCGTCCGCCCCGCGGTGCTGGCCTTCGACGGCGACGTGTACGACGGTCTCGGGGCGCGCACGCTCGATGCGGCGTCGCTCGATGTCGTCCAGCGGCGGGTGCGCATCCTCTCCGGCCTCTACGGCGTGCTGCGGCCTCTCGATGCGATGCAGCCCCATCGGCTGGAGATGGGGACGCGGCTCGAGAACGAGCGGGGACGCGACCTGTACGCCTTCTGGGGCGAACGCCCCGCGAAGGCGCTGAAGCGGGCGCTGCGGGACGCCGGTGGCGGCACCCTCGTGAACCTGGCGTCGGAGGAGTATTTCCGGTCCGTGGACCTCGCGGCCCTGCGCGCGCCGGTCGTGCAGCCGGTCTTCCAGGATCGCCGGGGCGATGCCTGGAAGGTGATCTCGTTCAACGCCAAGCGGGCGCGTGGCGCGATGACCCGTTGGGCGATCGATCGGCGCATCGACCAGCCGCAGGCCCTGAAGGACTTCGATGCCGACGGCTGGGCGTTCGATGCCGGGGCCTCGGACGAGCGGACCTGGGTCTTCAGGCGCGAGCTCGGCTGACGGGGCCGCGCTCGGCGCGGCCCGCTGGCTCACTCGACGGTGGCCTCGACGCGGCGCGCCTCGCGGTCGTTGCCGTCGCCCTGGGCTTCCTCGGGCTTGCGCAGCTCGATGCGCGGCTCGGCGATGCCGGCGGCGACCAGCGCATCGCGCACGGCGAACGCGCGCTTCTTGGCGAGTTCCGCGTTCTGTTCCGGGTTGCCGGTCTTGTCGTGGTAGCCCGAGATCGCGATGCGCGCGTCCGCGCGGGCTCGGGCCGCGTCCACGACCGGCTGCAGCGCCGCGGCGCCGTCGGCCGGCAGGGCGGTGACGCCGCTGTCGAAGTAGACCTTCGCAACGATCGGGGCGGCCGCGGCCACGGCCGGCGCTGGCGCCGCGACCGGTGCCGCTGCGGGTGCAACTGCGGGAGCAGCGGCCGCGGGGGCCGCCGGAGCCTCGGGGCCCGCGTTGATGCCGACCACGCCGGCCAGCAGCGCGATCGTCACCGACAGGGTGACGGCGATGCCGAGGATCCAGCCGATGAGGGTGTTGTCGCTATCGTCGTCCATGTTCGTCGTCCGTCGCAGTCGATTGGCGTGAGGGCGCAAAGCCTTCGATTATAGCCGTCCCGGCCCGACGAGCACCGGCTCGGGCTCGAGCGCGACCCCGAAACGCGACTGCACCGAGTCCCGGATGCGTCGTGCGAGCGTCAGCACTTCGGCGCCGCTGGCACCTCCGTGGTTGACCAGCACCAGGGCGTGGGCCGCGTGCACGCCGGCGTCGCCGTCGCGATGGCCTTTCCATCCGCAGCGGTCGATCATCCACGCGGCCGACAGTTTCACGCGATCACCGGCCGGCCAGGCGGGCAGACCGGGCTCGCGGGCGATCAGCGCCTGCGCCTGCGCCGGATCGAGCAGCGGGTTCTTGAAGAAGCTCCCGGCGTTGCCCAGCACCGCCGGGTCGGGCAGCTTGCGGCGCCGGATCGCAGTGACCGCGTCGGCGACGTCGACGGCAGTGGGCTCGGACCGGCCGGCTCGACCCAGTTCCTCGCGGATCTCGCCATAGTCGAGGTGCAGCCGCGGGCGGCGCGGCAGCCGGTATCGCACGGCCGTGATCAGCCAGCGCGATCCGCCGGCGTGCTTGAAGAGGCTGTCCCGGTAGCCGAACGCACACTCCGCGGCATCGAAGCGGCGTGCCGCACCGGCGTGCAGGTCCACTGCGTCGAGCGAGTCGAAGACGTCGCGCTGCTCGACGCCGTAGGCGCCGATGTTCTGGATCGGCGCAGCGCCCGCGGTGCCCGGGATGAGCGCGAGGTTCTCCAGCCCCGAGAGGCCCTGCGCGAGGCTCCAGCGCACCAGCCCGTCCCAGGATTCGCCGGCGCCCGCCTCGATGAGCACCGAGTCGTCGTCGCCCTCCAGGATGCGCCGGCCGGGCAGCGCGACCTGCAGCACGGGGCGGTCCACGTCGCCGGTGATCAGCAGGTTGCTGCCGCCGCCGAGCACCAGGGGCTCGCCGCCCGCGTCCTCGCGCACGGCCCGCAACACCGCGGGCAGTTCGTCGAGCGCGGCGATGCGCCACAGGACCCTGGCGCGGGCCCGGATGCCGAAGGTGTTCAGGCCGCCGAGCGGCGCGTCTGCGATGCGGACGGCCGCCACGGCTCAGCTCGGCGAGTAGGCGAGCCGCACGTAGATCGGCGCGTAGGCCGCGGCCTGCGTGATCTCGATCAGCGACTCCTTCGCCAGCTCGAGCAGCGCGATGAAGGTGACGACCACCACCGGCACGCCGCGCGTCGCGTCGAACATCTCCTCGAACTCCGCGAAGCGCCGGTCCTGGAGCGAACGCAGCACGATGGTCATGTGCTCGCGGACCGAGAGCTCTTCGCGGCTGATCCGGTGATGCTGGACGAGCTTGGCCCGGCGCAGGATGTCGGCCCAGGCGCTGCGCAGGTCGACGACGTTCACCTCGGGCAGCTGCACGTCGATCGTCTGCTCGAGCAGCACCTGTGCCTGCAGGAAGTCACGGCCGATCTGGGGGATCCGGTCGATCTGGAGCGCGCCCAGCTTGATGCGCTCGTACTCGAGCAGCCGACGCGCCAGCTCGGCCCGCGGATCCTCGACCTCCTCGCCGGTATCGGCCTTGCGGACCGGCAGCAGCATCCGTGACTTGATGTCGATCAGCAGCGCCGCCATCAGCAGGTAGTCGCCGGCGAGCTCGAGGTTGTGCCGCCGGATCTCCTCGATGTAGCCGAGGTACTGACGCGTGACCTCCGCGAGCGGGATGTCGAGGATGTTGAAGTTCTGCTTGCGGATCAGGTACAGCAACAGGTCCAGCGGACCCTCGAAGCTCTCGAGGAAGACCTCGAGCGCGTCGGGCGGGATGTACAGGTCGTGGGGCAGCCGGTGCAGCGGCTCGCCGTGGATGCGCGCGAACACCAGGTCGGCCTGGACGCCGGAGGATGCGGGCGCATCCGCGGGCGTGGCGGCATCCGCGCTCACGCCGTCAGGACTCGGTCTGGTACGGGTACGCTTTCTGCGGCACCTTCGCGTCGCGCCAGCGGCGGGTCTGCTCGAGGTCGATCGAGTCCTTGTCCCACCAGATCGCGCGGCCCTTCTGCTGCTCGGCCTCGAGCTGCGGTCGTTCCTGCTTGAGCTGCCTGAGGAACTGGGTGATCTCGGATTCGTACGCGGCCATGGCGGCGGTCCGTCGGGGGGAAACCCTGTATTTTACGGCATCCCGACCCCTGGAGACCGACGATGCACGATCCGATCCGCCGCACGGTGCTCGCCTCGATGGCGCTGGCGATGGCCGGCACGCTCGCGGGCTGCGACTACGTCGCCCAGAAGAAGCTGATCGCGGGCCAGCATTCCGAGCACGACGTGCGGGCCCTGATGGGGGTGCCGACGATGGTCTGGGACCGGGCCGACGGGGCGAGGGAGTGGGACTACGTCCGCGCGCCCCAGGGGACCGAGACGATCCGTGTGACGATCGGCGCCGACGGCCGCTACCAGGGGATGGAGAACATCCTGACCCAGGCGAACTTCGCCAAGGCCCGTCCGGGCATGACCGGCGAGGAACTGACCCGGCTGCTGTCCAAGCCGACGCAGGTCGAGCAGTTTCCGCTCAAGCCCGAGGTCGTCTGGAGCTGGCGCTGGCAGGACGGCGGCACCAAGCGCCGCTTCAACGCGCACTTCGATCCGGCCACCGGGCGGGCCGCGCGATTCACGATGACCGAGGACCCGCAGGAGGTGCCCGGAGCCTGACCGCACCGGGTGCGGTTCAGCCCGGTGGCGGTTCGGCGACGGGCCCCCGGTGCCGCTCCCGGAGCGCCGCGAGGGCCTCGTCCAGGCCCTCGAACACGTTGTGGGCACCGATCCGCTCGAGGACTCCGGAACGTCGCAGCAGCGACATCGGCTGTTCGGTCGGCTCCGCGAGGACCAGCGTGCCCCCTCGCTTGTGGAGCTGTTCGAGCACCGTCTCGAGCGCGTCCAGGCCCGTGGTGTCCACGTTGATCAGGCGGCTCATCTCGAGCACCAGCACGTCGGGCTGGTGCCGCTTCGGATCCGCCAGCGCCTCGAGCTTGCCGACCGATCCGAAGAACAGCGAGCCGAACAGCCGCCAGGCCTCGACCCGGGTGCCGTCTCCGAGCGTCGCGACGTCGGCCGGCAGGCGCACCGCGTCCAGTCGGGTCAGGCTCGAGATCCGCCAGATGAAGAACAGACTGGCCAGCACCAGGCCGACCTCGACCGCGACCGTGATGTCGAACACCACGGTGAGCCCGAAGGTCGCGAGCATGACGGTGCGGTACGGCAGCGAGAACTGACGGAGTCGCGCGAAGGCCGACCACTCGCCCATGTTCCAGGCGACGAACAGCAGGATGGCGGCCAGCGTGGCCATCGGGATGTCGCGCGCCAGGGGCGCCAGCACCAGCACGATCGCCAGCAGCGTGGCGGCGTGCACGATGCCGGCGACGGGCGTGCGGGCTCCCGTGCGGATGTTGGTGACGGTCCGCGCGATCGTGCCGGTCGCCGCGATGCCGCCGAAGAGGGGCGACACGACGTTCGCGACGCCCTGGGCCATCAGCTCCTGGTTGGGGTCGTGCCGGTCGTCGGTCATGCCGTCCGCCACGCGCGCGCACAGCAGCGACTCGATGGCGCCGAGCAGCGCGATCGAGATCGTCGGTCCGACCAGGTTCTGCGCGCTCGTCCAGTCGAACGCGGGCAGCGCGAAGGGCGGCAGTCCCTGCGGGATTCCGCCGAATCGGCTACCGATCGTGTCGACCTGCAGGCCGAAGATCGCGACCGCGCCGATGCCCAGCACCAGCACCGCGATCGTGCCGGGCACGCGCGCCATCAGGCGACGCCAGCGGGCGTGGTTCGGCCGGTAGGACTTGGGCCAGAGGACGATCGTCGCCAGCGACACCACCCCGAGCCAGAGCGCCGCCCAGTTGATCGTCGACAGGTGGGACCAGAGCGTGCCGAGCTGCGAGAAGAAGTTGGCCGGCATCTTGGGGATCGACAGCCCCAGGAAGTCCTTGAGCTGCTGCATCGCGATGATGACCGCGATGCCGTTCGTGAACCCGGTGACGATGGACACGGGGATGTAGCGGATGAGCTGGCCCATGCGCAGCGCACCCATCGCGAACAGCAGGACGCCGGCCATCATCGTCGCGATCAGCAGGTTGGCGACGCCGTAGCGCTCGACGATCGCGTAGAGCAGCGCGACGAATGCGCCGGCCGGCCCGCCGATCTGCACCCGCGAGCCGCCCAGGGCGGAGATCAGGAAGCCGGCGATGATCGCGGTGAAGATGCCCGCTTCGGGCTTGACGCCGCTGGCGATGCCGAAGGCCATCGCCAGCGGCAGCGCCACCACGCCCACCGTGATGCCGGCCGACAGGTCCGCGGTGAAGTCCTCGCGCCGATAGCCCTGCAGCGCGTCGACGAGGCGGGGGCGGAAGACCGGCAGCTTCATGGAGTCGGCGTCACGGGCATCGGGCGCCCTCGTCGGGGAGCAGGCGCCGCGACATCGTCAGGGGCGGCGCGGTCAGCGGATTGTGCGACGAGAGCGTCACCGTGTCGTCGCGTTCGAAGCCGATTCCGGCCCAGAAGCCGATCAGCCGCGGCTGGTCGACGCGCACGCCGAGCTGCAGCCGCCGGATGCCCGCGGCGCGCGCGGCCTGCTCGAGCGCTTCGGCCAGGCGCTCGCCGAAGCCGTGTCCGCGCGCCTCGCGCAGCAGCCCCATCCGCTTGATCTCCCACGACGGCACGGGGTGCGGCACGGGGACGTAGCGCACCGAACCCACCGGTTCGCCGTCGAGCCGGGCGACGAAGGCACCGCCGCCCTGCGCGAACAGCGCCTCGACCGTGGCCACCGACTCGCGGTAGGCCGAGGAGTTCGGGGCGACCGTCCCGTGCCAGGCCCGCTGGGTCAGTTCATGCAGCAGCGCCGCCTCGGCCACCGTGGCCGCGCTCACCGTGACGCGGCCGGGCATCGTTCAGCGCACCTTCATGCCGGGCTGTGCTCCGTCCTGCGGGTCGAGCAGGAAGACGCCCCCGCCGTCGTCCGGGAACGACGCGGCCAGCACCATGCCCTCGGACAGGCCGAACTTCATCTTCCGCGGCGCGAGGTTCACGACCATCACGGTCAGCCGGCCTGCGAGCGTCTCCGGCGCATGCCATTTGCGGATGCCCGAGAACACCGTCCGGGTGCGTCCCTCGCCGGCGTCGAGCACGAGCTTGAGCAGCTTGTCCGAGCCCGCGACCGTCTCGGCCGAGACGATGCGAGCGATCCGCAGGTCGACCTTCGCGAACTCGTCGATCGAGATCGTGCCCTCGGGTGCCGGGGCGGGCGTGGCGGGGGTCGCGGGCGTCGCGGGTTTCGAGGCCGCGGCCTTCGCCGAGGCCGTGGCAGGGGCCGGCGCCGCCGTAGCAGCCGGCGCATCGAAGAGCGCATCGAGCTGCTTCGGGTCGACCCGCGTCATCAGGTGCTGGTAGGCCTCGATGCGGTGGCCTTCGGGAAGCGGCTCGGCGAGCGCGGCCCAGTCGAGCGCCGGCAGGTTCATGAAGCCGCGCACGCGCTCGGCCATCGCCGGCAGCACGGGCGTCAGCAGCAGCACCAGGTCGCGGAACGCGCGCAGCGCGGTCGAGCAGCAGCGGTGCAGGTCGGCCGTGCGCGCCGGGTCCTTGGCGAGGTCCCAGGGCTTCTCGGCGTCGATGTGCTGGTTGACCGCGTCGGCGAACTGCATGATCTCGCGCAGGGCCTTGCCGTACTCGCGCTGCTCGTAGAGCGCCGCGACCGCCTCGGGGCCCGCCCAAGGGCGGGCGAAGCCCTCGTGGGCGCCGTGATCGAGCGCGGCCAGGCGGCCGTCGAAGCGCTTGACGAGGAACCCCGCGCAGCGGCTCGCGATGTTCACCAGCTTGCCGACCAGGTCGGAGTTCACCCGCGCGACGAAGTCCTCCGGATTGAAGTCGATGTCCTCGACGCGCGCGTTGAGCTTGGCCGCGAGGTAGTAGCGCAGCCACTCCGGGTTCATGCCGAGCTCGAGGTAGCGCAGCGGCGACAGGCCGGTGCCGCGCGACTTGCTCATCTTCTCGCCGGACACGGTGATGAAGCCGTGCACGTTCACGCGGTCCGGGACCTTGTAGCCGGCGAACTTCAGCATCGCCGGCCAGAACAGGGTGTGGAAGTAGATGATGTCCTTGCCGATGAAGTGCACCTGCTCGACGTCGGCGTCGGGCGCGACGAACGAGGCGAAGTCCAGGCCCCGTTTCGCACAGTTCGCCTTCAGCGAGGCGAGATAGCCGATCGGCGCGTCGAGCCACACGTAGAAGTACTTGCCGGGCGCGTCCGGGATCGGGATGCCGAAGTAGGGCGCGTCGCGCGAGATGTCCCAGTCGGCCAAGCCACCGGTCTTCGTGCCGTCCTCGTCGGTCGAGCCCTCGAGCCACTCGCGCGCCTTGTTCGCGACCTCGGGCTGCAGCCGTCCCTCGAGCGCCCAGCCCTGCAGGAACGCGACGCAGCGCGGGTCCGACAGCGAGAAGAAATAGTGCTCGGACTGCCGCATCACCGGTGTCGCGCCGGTGATCGTCGAATACGGGTTCTTCAGCTCGGTGGGCGCGTAGACCGCGCCGCAGACCTCGCAGGAGTCGCCGTACTGGTCCTTCGCGCCGCACTTGGGGCACTCGCCCTTGATGTATCGGTCGGGCAGGAACATGCCCTTGACCGGGTCGTAGAACTGCTCGATGGTCCGCGTCGAGATCAGGCCCGCCGCACGGAGCTTGCGGTAGATGTCCTGCGACAGCTCGACGTTCTCCGGCGAGTCCGTCGAATGCCAGTGGTCGAACGAGACGTGGAAGCCGTCGAGGTACTGCGGCCGTTCGGCGGCGATGCGGGCGACCAGCTGCTGCGGCGTGATCCCCTCGGATTCGGCCTTGAGCATGATCGGCGCGCCGTGCGCGTCGTCGGCGCAGACGAAGTGCACCTCGTTGCCCTGCATCCGCTGGAAGCGCACCCAGATGTCGGCCTGGATGTACTCCATGATGTGGCCGATGTGGAACGAGCCGTTGGCGTAGGGCAGGGCGGTGGTGACGAAGAGGCGCCGGGGCATGGGGGACTCGCGAAGCCGGGCGAAACCGGCGAAAACCCCGATCTTAGCGCGGCGGCGCGGCCGTTCAGCCGTCCGCTGCGCTGCCCCGGGCCGGGTGCGGCCGCGGCTCCGGGCGGGGTATCGCATTTCGGATAGACTGCCTCCCCGGTCCGCGGCCGCCGTCGCCGTCGCGAGCCTCCCCCCGCAGCGATCCTGGAGTGAGCATGGCCGTCACGGTCGAGCAAGTGAGCGCGGCGCTGGCCGGC
>Ga0105105_10001010_pt1 | contig 12096 bp, 11 predicted proteins | sample PPLLaktember2015_4_FD_79108 | JGI IMG/M metagenome (GOLD analysis project Ga0105105, IMG submission 79108) | Freshwater sediment microbial communities from Prairie Pothole Lake near Jamestown, North Dakota, USA - PPLs Lake P8 Core (1) Depth... | ecosystem: Environmental > Aquatic > Freshwater >... | reverse complement strand
CCGGGCAACTGCCGCTGATCGATCGGCACGGCAGTCGCGCCCTCAGGTGAGTGTCGTGTCGGATTCATCGACGATGCGGATCGGCGGCGGAGCAGCAACATGCTCCGCCGCCGATCCGCATCGTGGTTTCACGCTGATCGAACTGATGATCGTCGTGGCGATCATCGGCATCCTGGCCGCGGTCGCCGTCCCGGCGTACCGGGACTACACCGTTCGGGCGCGGGTCACGGAGGCGGTCGTCGCCGGAGGGGTGGCCCGCAACGCGGTGGCGGAATACTTTTCCGCGCACAACACGTTTCCCGCGAACAGCCTCGAGGCAGGCCTGTCCGTGTCGACGGACTATGCGACCAGTGTCGTCGCGTCCGTCGAAGTGCTGGCGAACGGTGTCGCGCGGGTGACGGTCGTACCCGGCCTGGCACCGACGATCACCGCCGCGACGTCGGCCATCGAGTGGGTGCCCGACGCCACGGTCGGGCAGGGGCGCGTGGGGTGGACGTGCAATGGCAGCGGCACCACCCTGCCCAAGCAGTATCGGCCGACGGTCTGCCGATGAGCGCGGCGACCGGACGCGCAGCGGCCCGCGGCTCGGGTCGTCGTCATGCTCGCGGCTGACGCGAGGCCGGGTCCGGCCCGCTCCGCGCTCTCGCTGCCGACCACGGTGCCGTCCTGGCTGGTGCTGCTCGCGGCCGTCGCCGCCTGCATCGGCTGGACACTGCATGCCGGACCCGAGTGGTCGTGGGACCGGATGCACTATCACGAGTACGCCGGCTGGCAGGTGCTCGAGGGCGCGCTCGGCCGCGGCTTCATGCCTGCCGGCGGCCAGAGCTACCTCAATCCGGTGGCCTACCTGCCGGCCGAACTGCTGGCCCGGGCCGGGCTCGGCGAGCTCGGCGTGTCGCTCGTGCTCGCCACGCTGCACGCCGGCTGCGTGTGGGCGGTCTGGTGCGTGTCGCGTCCGGTGCTGGCCGGCGTCGGCGCCGACGTCGACCGCTACGCCGCGGTCTCGACCGTGCTGGCCTTCCTCACGCCGGTGTTCCTGCTCGAGGTCGGCGCGAGCTACATCGACGCGACCACCACGCTGCCGCTGCTCCTCGGCGTGGCCTGCGCGCTGCGCACGATCGGCGCACGCGACGCCGGGCGCTGGGCGCTGGCCGCCGGGGTCGCGTTCGGCCTGGCTGCGGGCCTGAAGCTCTCGAACGCGCTGCCCGCGGTGGTCGGTACGGTGCTGGTGCTGTGGGCGGCAGGCCCGCGCGATGTACCGAGGCGGCTCGCGGGCTATGTCGCGGGCGGCATGCTCGGCACGCTGCTCGGGCATGGCTGGTGGAGCGCGCAGCTCTGGGCCGAGTTCGGCAACCCGGTGTTCCCGATGCTCGGCAGCCTGTTCGGCCAGGCCGGCTCGAACGCGGCCACGGCGGCTTCTGCCGTCGCGGCGGGCGCGGCGGCGGCCACCGCCACGATCGCCACGACCGCGGCGGCCGGCGACGATGGTGGCCTCTTCGGGCTGCTGCGGGCCTCGGGCGGACGCTTCACGCCGCGCGACCTGGCCGACTGGCTCGACTTCCCGCTGCGCATCGCCGATCCGGGTCTCGCGCCGAACTTCGCGTACATCGAGTCGCGTCAGCCCGATCCGCGCCTGCTGCTGTTGGCGGGGCTCGGGATGCTGGCCGCGGCGGCGACGGTCTGGCGCCGCTTGCGACGTGTGCGCGCGACGCCGGCGACGCCGGCGGCCTCGGTGCCGGCCCCCGGGTCGGCGCCCCGTGCGCCGTCGGCGCTCGCGGCGCTCACCGTGTTCTGGCTGCTCTGGTACGTCGTCTGGACGCTGACCTCCTCGAACGCCCGCTATGCGATCGGCCTGCTGATGCTGGCGTCGCCGCTGATGGTCGCGGCGGTCACCGCGGTCTGGCGCGCGCCGCGGCAGCGCGCCTACGCGCTGCTCGGCGTCGTTCTCGTGCAGGCCGCGTGGGCGCTCGGCGTGGCCGATGCACGCTCGCTCCCCCACTCGCGCTCGTGGCGGGACGACGTGCTGAGGCTGGAGGTGCCCGAGGCGCTGCGCGAGTCCCCGGTGCTGCACGTGACCCGGCAGGCGATGTCTTGGTCGCTGCTCGCGCCGCGGCTCCATCCCGACTCGGCCTTCGCCAACCTCGGTGCGGTCTGCGAGGGCTGCGGTCCGCACCGCGACGTCGATGCGGTGCAGCGGGTGCTGCAGGACTGGGCCGGGCGGGCGCGCATCCTGGACCCGGTGCTGTCGGTGGTCGACGGCCGGCCGCAGATCGCCGACCTGCAGCGCGCGGGCATCGATGCCTGGCTGGCGCCCTACGAACTGCGCGTCGATCCGTCGGACTGCGAGTTCGTGACGATCGCGCCCAATCCGGCGCGCATCCGCATGCAGGTCTCCACGGCCGACGGCGGCTGGTCGACGCGGGACTCCGATCGGCTCGCGAGCTGCGCGCTCGTCCCCGACCCCGGTGCCGCCGGTCGTGTGCGGGCGATGGCCGTGCGCGTCGACGATGTCTTCGAGGCGCTCGAGGCCCGTTGCGGCCCGCAGCTCGGGCGGCCGCCCGCATCGACCCGTTGGCTCGGCAACGGGGTCTGGGCCCGCAGCTACGCGCAGACGGCCCAGGACGTCCTGGTCACCGGCGGGCGGGTCGTGGCGGTATCCGAGACCGGTCGGTCGACGCCGCTCGGACCGCTGGAGGCCTTCCGCGACGGCTCGTCGACGATCGACTGTCGGGCACTGGCGACGACCCACCGCGAGCGCGCCCGGCAGGCGGCCGCGGCGACGCCTGGCTCCGTCGACCCGACCACCGCCTTCGGCGCACTGGTTTCGTCGCCCGTCGTGCCGCGCTGAGGCGGGCCCCGGCCCCACCGGTTCCACAGGGGTCGCGCGCCCGCCACATCGGCGTCGTGCCGTCCGTCACGGGGGTCGCGGCGTTCGTCCGTCGGCGGTCTCGGGGCCGTGCCGGCTCCGTATGCTCGTCGGAGTGACCTGCGCGCCCGGCGCCCGGACCTTCCGGGGCCGGCGGCGCGCGACGGCACCGGCCGAAGGGGATTTCGATGAACGCACCCGTCCGCGACGCGGTGGTGCACGCTGGACCGCCCGACCGGGCGGCCTCCGAACGGAGGCCGTCGGGCTGCGGCATGCGCGCCGTGAGGCTGCCCCGGCCCGACCGCCGCGCCGCCGCATGAACCTCGTGCAGATCGTGGCCGACGGTGCCCCCGGTGGCGGCACGACCATGGTGCTCGGGCTGGTCGACGACCTGATGGCCTCGCGCGGCTGGCGCCCGACGATCGTCTCGCAGCCGGACTCGCACGTGCAGCGCGAGACGCTGCGCCGCGGCCTGCCGTTCGTGCCGGTCGACTTCTTCACCTCGATGTTCGACCCGACGCTCCCCTGGCGGCTGGCCGCTGCGCTGCGCGATGCCGGACGGCCGCTCGCCCACGTCCACGGGCTGCGGGCCGCTCACCACGCCACCGCGTGGCCGGCCCGGGCGGCCCTCGGCCCGCTGCTCTACACCGTGCACGGCTTCCACCACCTGCGGATGTCCGCGCCGCTGCGCGCGCTCGCCGATCTCGCCGAACGGCGGGTCGCCGGGCGTGCGGAGCGGGTGGTGTACGTCTGCGAGACGGACCGCCGGATCGCCCGTGCCCGCGGTCTGCTGCCGGACGAGGCCCACGGCGAAGTCGTGCTCAACGGCGTCGCCGCGGCCGAACTGCCGGCGGTGGCGGACGCGCCGGCCGACTGGGACGTGCTGTTCATCGGCCGCCTCGTCGACCAGAAGGATCCGCTGCGCGCGGCCCGCGTGCTGGCCCGCCTCGCGGCGTCCGGGCGCCGCTGCGCGCTGGCCGGCGGCGGGCCGCTGCGCGCCGACTGCGAGGCGCTGCTCGCCGGGCTGCCGGGCGGCTCGTCGGTCGCCACGACGGGCGCGCTCGACCGCGACCAGAGTCTGGCGATGATCGCCCGAAGCCGGCTGGTGCTGATGACCTCGCGCTGGGAGGGCCTGCCGCTGCTGCCGATCGAGGCGATGTCGCTCGGCGTGCCGGTCGTCGCGCCCGCACTCGACGGCATCGCCGAGGTCGTTCTCGACGGCGTCACCGGCCTGCTGATGCCGCCCGACGCCGACCCGGCCGCCTGGGCCGCCGCCGCCGGCGCGCTGCTCGCCGATGCGCCGCGGCTCGCGGCCTTCGCCGCGGCCGGCCGCGACCGCGCGCGGGGGTTCGACCGCGCCCGCGGCTCCGAGCGCTACGCCCGACTCTACGAATCGCTCGCCGTCCGGGGCGCCACCCGCCCCGCCCCCTCGCTGGAACCGCACGCATGAACGCTCCCGGACTGCCCCTCGCCGCGCTGCGCCAGGTCTACGTCACCAAGCCCTGGCTGCCTCCGCTCGAGGCATTCATCCCCTACCTCGAGCAGATCTGGGACAACCGCGTCCTCACCAACAGCGGGCCGTTCCACCAGCGCTTCGAGCAGGCGCTCGCCGAGCATCTCGGCGTCGAGCACCTGTCGCTGTTCTCGAACGGCACGCTGGCCCTGGTCACCGCGCTGCAGGCGCTGCGCATCTCGGGGGAGGTCATCACCACGCCGTACTCGTTCGTCGCGACCGCGCACTCGCTGCTGTGGAACGGCATCAAGCCGGTGTTCGTCGACGTCGATCCGGTCACGCTGAACCTCGATCCCGCCCGCATCGAGGCGGCGATCACGCCCCAGACGACGGCGATCATGCCGGTCCACTGCTACGGCCGGCCCTGCGACGTCGAGGCGATCCAGCGGATCGCCGACATCTACAACCTGCGGGTCATCTACGACGCGGCCCATGCCTTCGGCGTGCGCGGCACGATGGGCAACCCGCTCGACTACGGGGACATGTCGGCCCTGAGCTTCCACGCCACGAAGGTCTTCAACACCTTCGAGGGCGGCGCGATCGTGTGCCGCGACGCGAAGGCCAAGACCCGGATCGACCACCTGAAGAACTTCGGCTTCGTCGACGAGACGACCGTCGTCGCGCCGGGCATCAACGGCAAGATGAACGAGTTCAGCTCGGCGCTCGGGCTCCTCCAGCTGCAGCACGTCGACGAGGCGATCCGGCGCCGTCGCGAGATCGCCCGCGCCTGGCTCGCAGGGCTCGCCGACGTCCGGGGCATCCGGTGCCTGCAGGCCGGCCAGCTCGACTCGACCAACAACGGCTACTTTCCGGTGATGGTCGAGCCGGAGTATCCGATCGACCGCGACGCGCTGTACCAGCGGCTCAAGGACGCGGGCATCCATCCCCGGCGCTACTTCTATCCGCTGATCTCCGAGTTCCCGATGTACCGCGGGCTGCCGTCCGCCGCGCCGAACAACCTGCCGGTGGCCACCGCCGCGGCCCGCCGCGTGCTCTGCCTGCCGATCTACCCGGACCTCGAGCCGTCGGTGATCGAGCGCGCCTGCGAGCTGATCGCCGCGCGATGAGCCGACCCGCGCCCGCGATGCGACGCCAGGGAGCCCGCGGATGAGGGTGGCGATCATGCAGCCCTACCTGCTGCCCTACATCGGCTACTACCAGCTGGCGGCCGCGGTCGACCTGTTCGTGGTGTACGACGACGTCAAGTACACGAAGAAGGGCTGGATCAACCGCAACCGGATGCTGCTCAACGGCCGCGACGCGACCTTCTCGCTGCCGCTCAGGCAGGGGGGCGACCAGCTCGACGTGCGCGAGCGCACGATCGACCCGGGCTTCGAGCCGCGTTCGCTGCTCGAGCGCTTCCGGGGCGCCTATGGCCGCGCGCCGCACTTCGCCGAGACCTTCGCCGTGCTCGAGCGCGCGCTCGGCAGTCCGTCGCGCGGGCTCTTCGACTACCTGCTGCATTCGCTCGCGAGCGTCTTCCCGCACCTGGGCATCGCCGCGCCGCTGCGGGTGTCGTCGACGCTCGGCGTCGATCGCGCGCTGCGCGGCCAGGACCGCGTGCTCGCGACCTGCGAGGCGGTGGGCGCCACGCACTACGTGAACGCCATCGGCGGCACCGCGCTGTACGAGCGCGATGCCTTCCGGGCGCGCGGCATCGAGCTCGCGTTCCTGCAGGCCCGCGCGTTCGAGTATCCGCAGACGGGTGCGGCGTTCGTGCCCTGGCTGTCGATCGTCGACGTGCTGATGTTCAACCCTCCCGAGCGTGTGCGCGAGCGCGTCGCGCACGGCTACGACCTGCTCTGACCATGCACCGCTGGCACAAGCTGGGCCGCGTCTTCGGCCCCCAGGACGTCGACGCGCCGCCGTGGATGCAGTCGTTCGCGCAGGCGCCCTGCGCGCACGTCCTCGACGACGTGGTGCGGGTCTATTTCTCGTGCCGGCCGCCGCCGGACGCGAACGGGCAGTACGTGAGCCGCTCGGCCTTCGTCGAGCTCGACCGCGCCGACCTGTTCCGCGTGCGACGGGTGGCCGCCGAGCCGATCCTGCCGCTGGGCGGCACCGGCACCTTCGACGAGTTCGGCGTCTATCCGGTCTCGGTGATCCGCGACGGCGAGGGCTGGCGCGCCTACTACGCGGGCTGGACGCGCTGCGAGTCGGTGCCCTTCAACACCGCGATCGGCGTGGCCACCAGCCGCGACGGCGAGCGCTTCGAGCGGCTCGGGCCCGGGCCGCTGCTCGGCTACACGCCCGACGAGCCCTTCGTCATCAGCGGTCCGAAGGTGCGCCGCTTCGGCGGTCGCTGGTACCTGTTCTACATCGCGGGGCGGGTCTGGAAGCGGGTGGACGGGCGGCCCGAGCCGGTCTACCGGATCCGCATGGCGACCTCCGACGACGGGCTGTCCTGGCGGCGCGAGAACCGCGACCTGATCGCGCCGCGCATCGAGGCCGACGAGGCGCAGGCGAGCCCGGACGTCTTCGAGTCGGGCGGGCGCTGGCACATGTTCTACAGCTACCGCGGCAGCGAGCGGTTCCGCGGGCGCGAGAACGGCTACCGCATCGGCTACGCCTGGAGCGAGGACCTGCTGCACTGGACGCGCGACGACACGCGGGCCGGCATCGACGTCTCGGATGCGGGCTGGGACAGCGAGATGATCAGCTATCCGCACGTGTTCGAGGTCGACGGCACGACCTACATGGCCTACCTCGGCAACCAGGTCGGCCGCGAGGGCTTCGGCCTCGCCCGTCTCGAAGGGAGCCTCTGACATGGCCGCGATGCGCTGGCGTCGGCTGGGCCGCCTGTTCGATCCGCGCGAGCACACGCTGCCGGCCGGCTGCCGCGAGTACGCGCAGTCGCCGCAGGCCCTCGTCTTCGACGACTTCGTGCGCGTCTACTTCTCGACGCGCTCGGTCGACCCGGCCAACGGCAAGTTCCTGAGCCGCGTGGCCTACGCCGACTTCGACCGCGGGTTGCGCACCCTGCGCGGCGTGTCCGCGCACGAGGTGCTGCCGCTCGGCGGTCTCGGCACCTTCGACGAGCACGGCATCTTCCCGTTCAGCGTCGTGCGCGACGGCGAGCGCGTGCTCGCGTACACCACCGGCTGGAGCCGGCGCGTCTCGGTCTCGGTCGAGACCGGCATCGGCCTGGCGGTGAGCCGCGACGGCGGCGAGCGCTTCGAGCGCGTCGGCACCGGGCCCGTGCTCGGCGCCTCGCTGCACCAGCCGTGCCTGGTCGCCGACGGCTTCGTGCGCCACATCGGCGGCCGATTCCGCATGTGGTACATCTTCGGCACCGGCTGGCGCGCCGGTGCGCCCGGCGCGGCGCCCGACCGCACCTACAAGATCGGCCAGGCGGTGTCGGACGACGGCATCGCCTGGACGCGCGAGGACGGCGCCATCGTCGCCGACCGGCTCGGCCCCGACGAATGCCAGGCGCTGCCGGCCGTGTTCGCGATCGGCGGCCGGCACCACATGGTGTTCTGCTACCGCGAATCCTTCGACTTCCGCAGCCACGCGGGCCGCGGCTACCGCATCGGCCACGCCTGGTCGGACGACCTGGTGCGCTGGACCCGCGACGACGACGCGATGCCGCTGACGGGCGAGCCCGGCGACTGGGACGGCGCGATGCAGTGCTACCCGAACGTGGTCGAGATCGACGGCCGGGTGCTGATGCTCTACAACGGCGACACCTTCGGGCGCCACGGCTTCGGCGTCGCCGAGCTCGAGGTCGCGCGATGAGCACGGCGGCCCCGGCCCGCGCGCTCGCCGCGCCGCGCCTCGACGCCGACCGGAGCACGGCGGGCGAGGTCGCCGCGCACCTGGCGCGCTGCAGCGACGCGTTCGTGCCGCCGCTGGCTGCGCGAGTCGATCTCGACGACTACGCCGGGCGGCTCGTCGCACGGGCCGCCCGCGAGGAAGCCTGGGCCGACGGCGTGCTGGTCGGGCTGGTGGCGATGTACTGCAACCGGCCGGGCGAGGCCGCCTTCGTGACCTCGGTCAGCGTCGACTCGGACTGGCGGGGCGAAGGGCTCGCCGCGACGCTGCTCGGCCGGGCGATCGAGCGGGCAGGGCGCGCCGGCGCACCCTGCGTCGAGCTCGAGGTCGACCCCGCCAACGCGCCGGCGCGGGCGCTCTACCGGCGTGCCGGGTTCACGCCACTGCCGGCCCCGCCGATGTCCCCGACCGTCGCGACCGACAGGCCCCGTACGCCCGTCGCGCCCGACGCGCCCGTCGCGCCCGACGCTCCCGCCCCGGCCGTCCTGCGGCTGCGCAGGCCTCTCCACCGGACCGACCGCCCATGACCGACCCCCGCGACTACGACGACGAGGGCCGCGACCGGCCCGAACACCGCTACGCCTACGGCTTCGACTTCGACGTCATGCATCCGATGATGCTGCGGTCCTTCGAGCCGTTCTTCCGGCCCGGGGCCGCGCTCGAGCTCGGCTGCTACCGCGGCGACTTCACGCGTCGGCTCGCCGGGCGCTTCGAATCGCTGACCTGCGTCGAGGCATCGGGCGAGGCGCTCGCCGAGGCCCGCGCGCGCCTGGGCGATGCGGCGGTCTTCGTGCACGGGCGTTTCGAGGACGTGGTGCTGCCGCGCCGGTACGACGACGTCTTCCTCACCCACGTGCTCGAGCATCTCGACGATCCGGTCGGGCTGCTGCGCCGCATCGGCGACGAGTGGCTGGCGCCCGGCGGCCGGCTCTTCGTCGCCTGCCCGAACGCCAACGCGCCGTCGCGCCAGGTGGCGGTGAAGATGGGGCTGATCACGCACAACGCGGCGGTCACCGAGGCCGAGGCGCTGCACGGCCACCGCCGCACCTACTCGCTCGACACGCTCGAGCGCGACGCGCGCGCCGCGGGCCTCGACGTGCGGGTGCGCTCGGGGGTGTTCTTCAAGGCGCTCGCCAACTTCCAGTGGGACCGCCTGCTGAAGACCGACATCGTGTCCGACGCGTTCCTCGAGGGCTGCTTCCAGCTCGGCCAGCAGTACCCCGACCTGTGCGCGTCGGTGTTCCTGGTCTGCGAGCGCAGGGACTGAGCCGGACGCCGCCGATGTCGCTGCGGCTCGATCTCGTCGTCAGCTACGGCAGCCAGCTGTTCGTGGCCGCCGTCGGCGTGGCGATGCTGCCGCCGTGCCGCGACCTGCTCGGATCCGAGGCCTACGGCCTGGTCGCGGTGATGGCGGTCATGCAGGTCTGCTTCCAGCTCCTCGAGTTCGGGCTCGGTCCGCTGCTCTCCCGCGAGGCGGCGCGCTTTCGCGGCGGCGCCGTCGACGCGGCGACGCTGCACGCGATGCTCCGCACGCTCGAGGGGGTGTTCCTCGCGATCGCGCTGGTCGGCGCGGGCGCGATCATCGCGGCGGCCCCCGCGATCGCCGGCGGCTGGCTGCGGGTCGAGACCCTGTCGCTCGACACGGTCGCCGACGCGATCGTGCTGATCGCGCTGGCGACGGCCCTGCGCTGGGGCAGCACGCTCTATCGCGGCGTGGTGGTCGGCTTCGAGTCGCTGGTCTGGCTGGGCGGGTGGGAATCGCTGATCGCGGTGCTGCGCTTCGTCGCGGTGTTGCCCTTCCTCGCCTTCGTCAGCCGGGATCCGCTGCACTTCTTCGCCTGGCAGCTCGCCGTCTCGGCGCTGGAGTTCGCGGGCTTCGCGCTGCGCGTGCGCGGGCTGATGCCGACGCCCTCCGCGACGCGGCCGTCGCGCTGGTCGCTCGCGCCGCTGCGCGGGCACCAGGCCTTCGTCTTCGGCGTCGCCTTCGCCGGCATCGTGTGGATCGGCGTCACCCAGGTCGACAAGGTGCTGCTGATGCGGCTGCTTCCGCTCGACGAGTTCGGGCAGTACTCGATGACGGTCATGCTCGCGTCGGTGATCACCATGCTGGTCGCGCCGCTGAGCGAGGTGATCGTGCCGCGGCTGGTCCGCCTGGCGGCGGCGGGCGATCGGGCCGGGTTTCACGCGCTCTATCGCCACGGCACCCGCGGACTGTGCGCGCTGGTGGCGCCGCCGGTGGCGGTGATGACGCTGTTCGCCGAGCCGGTGCTCGCGGCGTACTCCGGCGACGCGGGGCTGGCGGCGGCGGGCGCGCCGGTGCTCGCGCTCTACGCGCTGGGCAACGGCTGTCTGGCGGTGGCCAGCTTCCAGTACTTCCTGCAGTACGCGCACGGCGACCTGCGGCTGCACGTGCGCGGCAACCTGCTGTTCAGCGTGACGCTGGTGCCCGCGATGGTCGTCGGCGCCCAGGCCTTCGGCATGGTCGGCGCGGGCTGGGCCTGGTTCGCGACCAACCTCGCCGTGCTGCTCGCCTGGGTCCCGGTGGTGCACCGGCGCCATGCGCCCGGGCTGCACCGCGGCTGGCTCCTGGAGGACGTGGCCCGTCCGATGGCGGTTGCCTTCGCCGCTGCCGCGGCGATCCATGCGCTGCTGCCGATGCCGCATGCGCGGCCGGTGCTCGCGGCGGCGCTGCTCGCGACGCTGCTGGCCGTGGCCGCAGCGACCGCCGCCGGCGGTGGCGTGCGGGGCCTGCTGCGGCTCGCGCTGGCGCGGCCGGGCGCGGCCGCGGCGGAGCAGGCATGAGCGGCGAGGGGACCGCGGTCGTGCCGGCCGTCTCGGTCTGCGTCATCACGTACAACCAGGCGCCGTACATCCGGCAGTGTCTCGAGAGCCTGGTCGCCCAGCAGGTCGAGGGCGGCCTCGAGGTGATCGTCGGCGACGACTGCTCCACCGATGGCACGCGCGAGATCGTCCGCGAGATCGCCGCCGCGCATCCGGACGTCGTGCGCCCGATCCTGCACGAGACCAACATCGGCGCGGGGGTGCACAACTACCTCGCCGTGCACGCCGCAGCCCGTGGGCGCTACGTCGCCCATGTCGACGGGGACGACTACGCGCTGCCCGGCAAGCTGGCGCGCCAGCAGGCGTTCCTCGACGCTCATCCGGAGGTCACCGTGGTGTGGCACGCGATGCGCGTCGAGCGGGCCGACGGCGGCACGCTGACCACCGGCGACATGCAGGCCGCCTTCCCCGGCGGGGTGGTGGACCTGCGGCGCGCGCTGCGCGCGGGCGAGGCCGGCGGACTCCACAGCAGCATGATGTATCGGCGCGCGGTGCCGGTGACCGCCTGGCCCGCGTTCCCGGTGCTCGACACCTTCCGGGTGTTCGAGCTGCTGGCGCACGGCCCCGGCAGGGCGCTGCCCGAGGAACTCGGTGCCTACCGCGTGCACGGGCAGTCGCTCAGCCAGCGCGGCAACGCGCGCATGAAGTCGCTCGCGGCCGACCATGCCGAGCACCTGCTGCACCGACGGCCCGAGCTGCGGCCCGACGTGTTCGTCTATGCGGTCAGCAACGCGGCGATCGATCTGCTGTCCAGACGGTCGACGCTCGGCCGCTTCCTGCGGCTGGCGTGGCGCACCGCCTGCTGGGTGCCGCCCTCGATCTGGCTGGCGCAGCTGCGCACGCTGCGTGCCGTGCAGTTCCGCGATCGCGCCTGACGCGCGGCGTGTGGACGGGGGGGTGTGGACCGGAGGTGCCGCATCGCGGGCCGCGCGGCCTCGCCCGGGGCCCGTTCGGCGGTCTCCGGCTGAACGGCAGCGGTCGATCGGACAAGATCGGCGGACCGTTCCCGAGCCTTCCGATGCGCATTGCCGTCCCGTCCGTCGAACCGAGCGCCCACGTCGCGAGCTCCGCGCCGCGGACGGTCGTGCCGCCGCCGGTGCTG
>Ga0105105_10001008_pt1 | contig 12100 bp, 9 predicted proteins | sample PPLLaktember2015_4_FD_79108 | JGI IMG/M metagenome (GOLD analysis project Ga0105105, IMG submission 79108) | Freshwater sediment microbial communities from Prairie Pothole Lake near Jamestown, North Dakota, USA - PPLs Lake P8 Core (1) Depth... | ecosystem: Environmental > Aquatic > Freshwater >... | reverse complement strand
CAGCCGAAGGTTTTGCTGATTTTTTTTCAACTTCGGTTCAAGCACTGTCGCGGTCTGATTAAAAGGCCGTGAATACAGCTGATGAAAGACGGTGTGCCTTTAATTTACTTGGGACCCCCTTTGGCCGTCAAATGTCAAGGGGAAATAGTATCAGCTATATCAGACAATATTCAAATCGTTTCCTTCAACATATGGAAAAATCATAATAATTATTATATTTTCATGGACTCCAAAAAATTTAACCGGGCGGCAGTGAGATTCACCAATCAAATGATTGATTATCCAATTTCTTTGAAACGACTGGGCACGCTTTTTCTGTCCGTCATGCTGATGCTATGGATGGACGTCGCCCATTCTGAATCGGTCGTCTCGACCCGTGCCGAGCATCCCTTTTCTCATGACACTATCATCCAGCTTGCCCGCGAACTATCCCAAAAGCCATTTAAGGAACCGGAAAAAGCACCGGAATCTCTGACGCAACTGGAATATTCAACCTACCGTGAAATCAATTTCCAGGAAAATGCGGCTATCTGGGGCAGTGCGCCCACCAAGTTCAGCATACAACTTTTCGCACCCGGCTCTCTGTTCAAAGATCTGGTCGATATTGATGTGGTAGAAAATGGTCGGGCCTATCCGGTCAAAATGTCAGAATTGGCATTCAAAGTACCAAATGAGTCATTAGCCGAGATACTGTTGCAAGTGGGTAAATACGCAGGGGTTCGGCTGCATTACCCACTTAATCGTGATGACTATAAAGATGAATTTATTGTCTTTCAGGGTGCAAGCTATTTCCGTGCTGTATCCAAAGGGCAAATTTACGGCTTGTCCACGCGCGGACTGGCGATTGATATCGCGCAGCCTAAGGGAGAAGAATATCCGCTTTTCAGGCATTTCTGGATCGAACGCCCTGGCATTCATCAAAAGGCGATCGTGGTTCACGCCCTGCTGGATAGCATAAGTGTCACCGGTGCTTACCGTTTTGGTATTTATCCGGGCTCACCGACCCGTGTTGATGTCGATGTCATCCTGTTTCCGCGTCGTGACATTCAACATGTTGGTTTGGCACCGTTGACTTCGATGTTCATGCATGGCCCGATGGATAAGTCTGACCAACCTGATTACCGACCCGCCGTCCATGATTCTGAAGCCCTGGCAATGGCAAGAGGCAATGGTGAGCAACTTTGGCGACCACTTAACAACCCGCAGAGGTTACAGATCAGTGCCTTTATGGATGAGAACCCCAAGGGCTTTGGGTTGATCCAGCGCCATCGCCAGTTTGATTATTATCAGGACCTCGAAGCTGAATACGATCGTCGACCTTCAGCCTGGGTCGAACCACTTGGCGACTGGGGCCAGGGCCATGTCGAACTGGTCGAGATCCCGTCAAATTCCGAAGTCAACGACAATATTGTGGCTTATTGGCGACCGGTGCAGGGGCTGATAAAAGGCCAGCCGTTTTCCTATTCATATCGACTCACATGGTCTGACGATGCACCGCTAACGGCCACCAAGGCCCGTATTATCCGCAGTGCCGGCGGGCAAAAGCTGCTTGACGGTAGCAAGGAGATTGTCCTCGATTACAGCCAGCTCAGCCCTGAAGAAATAAGAAACATCCAGGTCGAAGCCAGTATCAGTGCGGGCCGCATTCTTGAATCACATATCGAACCCAATCCGGATATCGCTGGAGCGCGTGTCTTCATCAGCTTTGATCCGGAAAATGCCGATGTGTCTGAATTGCGTGTGCAACTGAAGAAAGATGACAAGCCGGTTGCAGCCACTTGGCTTTACCGCTGGATTAATTAAGGCTGGCCGTTATGAGCAGACTGAACATACATCAGCTAACCAAGAGCGGTGATGATGCGCAGTTCCACGCCGAGCGTGCGCTGCCGAAAGAATCACCGCTGGATATGCCGCGTCATCAGGTATACGAGCAAGGCTTTCCCATCAGAAATGGTCGACCGACGCTGGCCCGCTTCATTTATACCCTGTTCTCCCGATTGTTTGTGTTTGCGGTAACCGCAGCATTGTCCGTTTATGGTATCGCCGAAATGTATGGGGTGCTAAGTACCAATAAGATCACCCATTTACAATGGCTGTTTTTGGTCTTGTTCAGTATCAATTTTATCTGGATAGCATTTGCCTTTGCCCAGGCCTCGATAGGATTTCTGGCCTGTCTCACACCCTGGTCAACCAGACAACGTGAAGTCGAAGTTCCCTTTAAAACCGCAATTCTGTTGCCGATTTATAATGAGGATCCACGTCGTATCAGGGCTGGCATACAAGCGATGCAAGCTGACTTGCTGGCAAAGGCACCCGGAAAATATGCTTTTTTTATTCTCAGCGACACCAATCGCGCAGATGCCTGGATTGCTGAAGAGCATGCCTTCCTGGATGTTATCAACCAAGAGGAACAGGGGTGTCCGGTTTATTATCGCCGCCGCAGTCACAACACAGAACGCAAAGCGGGTAATGTTGCTGACTGGGTACAACGTTGGGGCGGCGCTTACGAAGCGATGATCGTACTCGATGCAGACAGCACCATGAGTGCAGCGTGCATGCAGGCATTATCGCGACGTCTGGCCACTGCACCCGAAGTCGGTCTGATTCAGACCCTGCCGACCATCGTCCATGCCAATACGCTCTATGGCAGGCTGCAACAGTATGCCAATCAATGCTTCGGCCCTATTTATGGTGAAGGCTTGTCTGCCTGGCATGGTTTGTCGTCAAACTTCTGGGGACATAACGCGATCATCCGCACCAAAGCCTTCGCAGGGTCCTGTTGTCTTCCTATTTTACCCGGCAAGCCCCCTTTTGGCGGCCATGTACTGAGCCACGATTTTATTGAAGCAGGCCTACTGAGACGTGCCGGCTGGGGCGTACGTTTCGACACCGATATAAAAGCATCATTTGAAGAAGCACCGCCCTCGCTCACCGACGTTATGATTCGTGATCGGAGATGGTGTCAGGGGAACCTGCAACACATATCTTTTCTGTTTGCTCAGGGTTTTGTTTTGCCCACCCGCCTGCATCTGTTTTCCGGGCTGATGTCCTATCTGAGTGCAGTCTTCTGGTTGGCTCTGATTATTGTTGGCCTGGCGATTGCGATACAAGCTTCAGTGGTGCGCCCCGAGTACTTTGCCAATCCTTCATTGTTTCCCGACTGGCCGGTATTCGATGCTGAAAGAGCATTGCGTTTATTTGTGGTTGCGATGGGTATTGTGCTGACACCCAAAGCATTCGGATGGCTGATAGGATTAGTTAATATTCCGCGCTGTCTTCATTTTGGAGGACCGATACTGCTAACACTGAGTACCGTGTTTGAAATGCTCATGTCGGCACTGTATGCACCGATTCTGATGGTTTCACAGTTTGGTGTGGTGATTTCCGTTTTTCGTGGCAAGGACAGCGGCTGGAGGCCTCAATCTCGAAAGGATGGTGGATTGAGTTGGAAGTCTGCAGCCCGTGCGCATTGCAGTCACACCGTGTTCGGTGTTATCATCGCGGCAATCGCTTTGCTGATCAGCAATGAGCTATTTTACTGGCTGTTACCGATAACTGCCGGTTTGATGCTGTCGATTCCACTCTCCTGGCTCAGCGGTGGCGCCCGCAGTGCAAAACTGTTCAAAAAAATCGGTTTGCTGCGCGTTCCCGAAGAAAAATACCCCGATCATATACTTGTTGAATTGCAGCATAAATTGGCTGCGATCCCAGCACAAGAAAGGGCACTAGCACTGAGTAGGCTGGTCAACAACCCGCCATTGTGTGCCTGGCACATCGCGCAATTACCAAGCGCGGCAGGCCTGGCACCAGTATTTCATGCCCCCACCGTCACCGGGGAATGGAAAGTGCGTCATGCTGATAGTCTGGCGCAATTGGAAACCTGGCTCGAACCTGCTGAGACCATGGCATTGCTTTCCAGTGCAGACTGCATCGAGCAAATAAAAAAGATCGGTAAATAAGGCCCCAAGTTGACCCTGTCCATCATGCCCGACGTGCAGGGCATGGATCGGGATGCCTGCTCCCGGCGCTTCGCACATATTCTTGAAGGCATCCCATTTTACATCAACGGGGTCATGACCGAAACGCTGCAAACCGCGGGGGCAGTGCGGCTGAAATCAATCCGGCGGCGCTGGAGAAACCGGTGAGGGGCCTCGGGATCGATCATTTCTTCTCCTTTCCGACGGGTTTGGTCCGCGGCTCGGCCATTATTCACCGATGATTTTGACCAGCACCCGTTTGCGCCGCCGGCCGTCGAACTCGCCGTAGAAAATCTGCTCCCAGGTGCCGAAATCCATCCGGCCCCCGGTCACCGCCACCACGACCTCGCGGCCCATCACCTGGCGTTTCATGTGGGCGTCGGCATTGTCTTCGCCCACGTTGTGGCGGTATCCGGATACCGGTTCATGCGGGGCCAGCTTTTCCAGCCAGACCTCGTAGTCGTGGTGCAGACCCGGCTCGTCGTCATTGATAAAGACCGAAGCGGTGATGTGCATGGCGTTGACCAGCAGCAGGCCCTCCTGGATCCCGCTTTCCTGCAGGCAGCGGTTGACCTCGGTGGTGATGTTGATGAAGGCACGCCGGGTGGGCACCTCAAACCACAACTCCTTGCGGTAGCTTTGCATCTGAAGCTCCTTATCGTTCGTGAAACCGTTGTCTTCCCGCCGGTCCGCATCTGCGGTCGGTCCCTGGTCTTTTTTCGATCGGTTTTGCCGGGGTCTTCGTCATTCCCTTACCACACCCTGTCCGCGAAGGGGACCCTGCTTGCGGGAAACTTTTTTCCGCCGGCAAGGCGGGGGCGCACAAAAAGCCGGGGGACGATTTTCGGCTTGATCCTTCCAAGCGTTTGGCTTATGGAGGAGACGTGCAGGGCAGCCGGTGCAACCCATTACGTAAACATGGTTCGAACGGATTCGAAGAAAGGGGTGCAGATGCTCAATTTCGATTGCAACACCGCGTGGCAAAGGGTTCTGGGGACCCTGTTGATCGTGCTCTGGGCGGGGCTTGCGGCCGCTGCGGCGCGGGCCGATGCCTACGAGACTCTTTACCCGCTGCTGGCGGATCTGCCCGGCTGGCAGGCGGACGAGCCGTCGGGCATGAATATGAGCATCTCCGGGATGGCCATGGTCAATGCCAGCCGCAGCTACACCCGCGGCGACAGCGAACTGACCGCCCTGATCATGAAGGGCGGGCAGGCCGAGGGGCTGGCCGCGGCTGCGGGCGCGGGGCTTCAGCTGGAAACCGCCGAGAGCCGGATCAGCACCCAGACCATCGACGGTTTCGTCGTTCAGACGGTTCACGACAAAACCGACAACACCGGGACGGTAATGGTTTTTCTCGACCGCGAGGCGGGGACTGCCGCCATTTTCTCGGTCTCCTACAGCAAAATGGCCGCCGAAGACGCCCTGGAACAGACCCGGGTGTTTGACTGGGCGCAGATCCGCCAGGGCATCCGCGCACTTCCCTGAGGCGGCCTGGCCGGCGGCCGTTGCGCGCGACCGGCTTCCCGAAGAAGCGGGTCTTGGCTGCGGCCGCTGCCCTCGGCCAGCCCGGTTGTGGAAGAGCCGTTGCCCACCGACCGCTCGCCCCCCAGCCCGGGCGCTTTTTCTTTACCCTTCGCTCCAGCCGCATCGCGCCGCCGGCCGCCCTGCGGCCAACGCTGCTGCACGCTGCGGTCCCCGACCCGCGGTCCCCTGATTGTGACAGCGGCCAAACCCCTCCCGGTCGCTGCGCCTGCTCTTCCCCCCGTGCTGTCCCACCCATCCCCCCCGCGCACCTCCCGCCCGTCTGAAATGATTGGCGTGGCGCGTGGGCGAGCGCCCGATAAAGTTTACAATTATATTTACATTGACATTTACATTTTTTCCTCTTAGGGTGAAAAAAACGCCGGATCACGGTTTTTGACACATCCCCGGAGGTGACAGCGATGCGACCTGAAGTGACCCCCAAACAGCAGCAGTATCTCCGCTACCTTGAACAGGCGCTGACCCGCAGCGGCAAGGCCCCCAGCCTGCGGCAGGCCGCCGCCGACCTCGGGGTGAGCCATGCCGCGGTCTCACAGTTTATCCGGGCGCTCGAGGACAAGGGCCTGCTGCGGCGCGAGGGGCGCTACAGCCGCACCCTGCACCTGCTCACCCCAAGCGGCGAGAGCTCCGGCGCCACACGCTGGCGCGAGGTGCCGATCGTCGGCAAGATCGCTGCCGGGCTGCCGCTCTATGCGCAGCAGGAGTGGGGTGGCAGCCTCGTGCTGGATGCGGCCGTCTTTCGCGCGGCAACCCTCTTTGCCCTGACCGTCAGGGGCGACTCGATGAAGGCTGCCGCCATTCTCGACGGCGACCTGGTGATCTGCGAGCCGCGCCAGTATGCCGCCAATGGTGAGATCGTGGTGGCCCTCGTCCACCAGGAGGAGGCCACGGTGAAACGCTTTTTCCGCCGTGCAACGGGCATCGAGCTGCGGCCCGAAAACCCGGACTACGCCCCCATGTGCTACCCGTTCGATGCGGTCCTGGTTCAGGGCAAGGTGGTCGGTGTCCAGCGCGGGCCGGAAGGGGTGGCGCGGCTCTAAAGCACTCCGCCCGCGATTCATTCGTTTGCCCAACGGCGGCCGCGCCATCGCGCCGGACCGCCTACCTGCCTCGTATCTCAACCGTTTCCCGTTCCCGGCCCGGCAATCGCACTGCTTTCCCCGTGCCGGCGGGCGGCGCTCATGGAGACCCGTGCCCCAATGCCCCGCATGCCGTCCACGCATGCCGGCTGCCGCCTGCGGGTGGGCACCGGTGGGTATGCCCACACCGAATGGGTTGCGGCCGGTTTCTACCCGCCCGACACCCCCGCCGAGCGCATGCTGCCGCTGTATGCCCGGCGGTTTGCGGCGGTCGAGCTCAACACCACCTGGTACCAGCTGCCGCGGGCCGAGGCACTCGAGCGCCAGCGCCGCCAGACGCCCCCGGGGTTCCGTTTTGCGGTCAAGCTGACCCGCGGCCTGACCCATCAGATCGATGCCCACGGCTGGCGTGATCAGGCCGCCGCCTACCGCGACGGCGTGGCCCCGCTGGTGCAGGCCGGCCAGCTGGCGGCGGTGCTGATCCAGCTGCCGGCCGACTGTGAGCGCACCGCCGCGTGCCGCCGGCACCTCGCCGCCCTGCTGGAGAGTTTCGAGGGGCTGCCCCTGGCGGTCGAATTCCGGCATCCTTCCTGGGCCTGCGACCGGGTTCTGGCCGAACTGGAGCGCTGCCGGGTGACCCTTGTCAGTGTCGACGGCCCGCAGCTGCCGTCGCTCTTTCCGCGTCTGGATGTCGTCACCAACCCGGCCTTTTTCTATGCCCGCCTTTACGGCCGCAACGCCGCCGGCTGGCGATCGGGCCATTTGCAGCGCCGCTTCGACTACCGCTACGGCGCGGCGCAACTGGCCGAGTGGATCGAGGTGCGCATGGCCGCCATGGCCGGGCGCGCTCGCCGGGGGCTGATTTTTTTCAACAACCATGTCCGGGCCCAGGCCGCGGCCGACGCCCGACAGTTGATCCGGCTGCTGGACGACCGGGGCCTGGCGGTGGAGGCGAGCGCATGAGCGCCGGCGAGCGGTTTATCATTCACATCAACGTCGCCGATTTTGCCGTAGCCGTGGAGCGCATGGTCGACGCCCGTCTGCGGGCGCGGCCGGTGGTGATTGCACCGCAAGGCGCCGCCCGCGGAGCGGTTTACGACATGAGTGAAGAGGCTTACCAGAGCGGGGTCCGCAAGGGCATGCCCCTCGGTCGGGCGCTCCACCGCTGCCCGGACGCCGTCGTGCTGGCGCCGCACCCGGAGCGCTACGAGCGGGGCATGCAGGCGCTCCTGGGGCATGCGCGGCCCTTCGCCCCCCGGGTGGAGATGACCGACCACCAGGGCCACCTCTTTCTGGATGTCACCGGCACCGGGCGGCTCTGCGGGGCGCCGTGCGACGTGGCCGGGCGCATCCGCCGGGCGGTGCGCGCCGACATGGGGGTGGTGCCGGTGTGGTCGGTGGCCCCCAGCAAGCTGGTGGCCAAGGTCGCCACCCGGGTGGTCAAGCCGGCCGGCGACTGCATCGTGCGCGCCGGCGAGGAGGAGGCGTTTCTGGCGCCCCTGCCGCTGGGCTTGATCCCCGGCATCGTGGCCGGGGACGTGGCGCGCCTGCGGGAGTTCAACCTGACCCGCGCCGGCGAGGTCGCCGGTCTGTCCGGGGAGCAGTTGGCGGTGGTCGTCGGCCGCCGCGGCGAAAATCTGCACGCGGTCGTGCGCGGGATCGACCCCTCGCCGGTCCGTCCGGTGGGGCAGGCGCCGCCGGTGGTGGCGCTGGACCATGCTTTCGACGACGATACCAACGCGGCCACCGTGGTGGACGGGGTTGTCTACCGGCTGGTGGAAAGGGCCGGAGCCGTGCTGCGCCGCAGGGGGCTGGCCGCCCGGCGGGTGGGCATCGTACTCGACTACTGCGACGGGGTCCGGGCGGTCCGACAGGCCGCCGTCCAGCCGGCCACGGCCAACGACTTCTTTCTGTTCGCGGCCGCCGCGGCGGCCCTGCAACGCGCCTGGACGCGGCGGGTGCGCATTCGCCACCTGCGGCTGGTCTGTGATCGTCTGTGTCTGCCCTCCGCGCAGCTGGAGCTGTTTGCCGATGCCCGCGAGATGCGCCAAAACCGGCACGACCTGGTGGCTGCCATCGACGCCGTCCGGGGTCGCTTCGGCTTCGGTGCGATCCGGGTGGGGCGGACCCTGTCGTTGGCGCCGACATGACCCCCCTGACCGTGCGCTCCCACTATTCCCTGATGTGGGGCACCTGCGCGCCGGCGGCCATCTGTGCCGCCGCCCGGCAGCGGGGCTACACCCGCCTGGCGCTCACGGACACCGACAACCTCTACGGTCTGTGGGCTTTTCTGGACGGCTGCAAGGCCGAAGGGCTCCGACCCATTGTCGGCGCCGAGGTGACCGCCCCGGGCGCGGCCCTGCGGGCGGTCTGCCTGGTGGAAACCCCCACCGGCTACCGCAATCTCTGCGGGCTCATCACCCGCCGCCACTGCGACCCGGACTTCGACCTGGAAAGCGGCGTCATCCGCCATGCCGAGGGGCTGGCGGTGCTGACCCGCAGCCCGCAGCTGCTCACCCGCTGGCACCATGCCGGGGTCGCGGTCTACGGCGCCCTGCCGCGCCGGCCCGACGGCGCGGCCCTGCGCCTGCGGCAGGCCGCCCGCCCTCTGGGGGTGCCGACGGTGGCGACTCCCGGCAGCTTTTTCGTGGATCCCGCCGAATACCCCATTCACCGCGTCCTGCGGGCCATCGCACGCAACACCACCCTTGACCGGCTGCCCCCCGGGGCCGCGGCCCCGGCCGACGCCTGGCTGGCCCCGCCCGATGTCTATCGCCGGCGCTTTGCGCCCTGGCCCGACGCGCTGCGTGCCGGCGACGCTCTGGCCGAGCGATTGGCGTTCACCGGCCCGCCGCGGCGGCTGCTGCTGCCGCCTTGGACCGGCGACGGCGGGTGCCCGGCCGATGAATTGCTGCGCGCGGCCGCGTATGCCGGCGCCCGCAGGCGCTACGGGGCAGACCTTTGCGAAACCGTCGTGGAACGGCTTGAACACGAGCTGCGGATCATCGTCCGGATGGGGTTTGCCGCCTACTTCCTGGTGGTGCGCGACATCATCGCCCGCAGCCCGCGCATCTGCGGCCGCGGCAGCGGCGCGGCCTCGCTGGTGGCCTACTGCATGGGCATCACCAACGTCTGCCCGGTCCAGCACAACCTGTACTTCGAGCGCTTCTTGAACCCCGGCCGCAAGGACCCGCCGGATATCGATGTCGATTTCGCCTGGGACGAACGCGACGCCGTCCTGGCGGACGTGCTCGCCCGCTACGGCGCGCATGCCGCCATGGTCTGCAGCCACATCGGCTTTCAGCCGCGCATGGCGATCCGCGAAACCGCCCGGGTGTTCGGCTTGGCCGAACGCGAGATCGGCCGGGTGTCCCGGCGGCTGCCGTGGTTCTGGCGGGCGGTGAGCACCGGCGAGGACCTCCTGGAGCGCCTGAAGGGGCTGCCGGAGCTGGGCGGCATCGATTTCCCCCAGCCGTGGCCACAGATTGTCGGCATCGCCCAGCGGCTGATCGGGGTTCCGCGCCACATCGCGGTGCATCCCGGCGGGGTGGTGATCACCCCCGAGCCGGTAGCGACCTATGTGCCGGTGCAGCCGGCCCCCAAGGGGGTGCCGGTGATCCAGTGGGAGAAGGAGGGGGCCGAGGCCGGCGGGCTGGTCAAGATCGATCTGCTGGGCAACCGCAGCCTCGGCGTGATCCGCGACGCCCTGGCCAACCTGCGGCAAAATCAGATCGAATTCGACGAGGCGCATTGGGAACCCGAGCAAGACCCGGCCACCCGTGCCAGGCTGGCGCGCGGGGAGACCATGGGGTGCTTTTACATCGAGAGCCCCGCCACCCGCCTGCTGCAGCAAAAGACCGGGGTCGGCGATTTCGAACACCTCGTGATCCACAGCAGCATCATCCGACCGGCGGCCAACGCCCTTATCCGCGAGTATGTTCGCCGGTTGCGGGGCGGCGCCTGGCAGCCGGTGCATCCCCTGCTGGGCGACGTGCTGGCCGAAACCTACGGCATCATGGTCTACCAGGAGGATTTTTCCCGCGCGGCCGTCGCCCTGGCGGGCTTCTCCGACGTCGACGCCGACGGGCTGCGCAAGGTCATGGCCAAAAAAGACCGGACGCACCGGCTGGCGGATTACCGGCAGCGGTTTGCCGCCGGCGCCCGTGCGCGCGGGTTGTCACCGGAGGAGATCGAGACCGTCTGGAAGATGATGATGAGTTTTGCCGGCTACTCCTTCTGCAAGCCTCACAGCGCCAGCTACGCCCGGGTGTCGTTCCAGGCGGCCTATCTCAAGACCCATTTTGCGGCTGAGTTCATGGCGGCCGTGATCAGCAACCAGGGCGGCTTTTACAGCACCTTCGCCTACGTCTCGGAGGCCCGGCGCATGGGGCTGACGGTGCGGCCGCCGGACGTAAACCGCAGCGCGGTCCGCTGGCAGGGGCGGGAAAAGACCCTGCGGGTGGGGTGGCTGTCACTGAAGGCGTTGGGCCTGCGGACCCGCGAGCGGATCGTGGCCGCGCGCCGGCAGCGGCCTTACGTCGATATCGGCGATTTCCTGGAGCGCGTGCGCCCCGATCACGAGGAGGCCCGGGCGCTGGTGGACGCCGGGGCCTTTGACGGCCTGCATCCCGGTGTCAGCCGGGCGGTCCTGTTGTGGGAAGTGGCGCGCTGTCAGGGCGGCCGGCAGGGCCGGTCCGAGGCTCCCGATCTTTTCGGCCGGCGGCCGCAGCCCGAGCGGCCGGAGCTGCCGCCGGAGGCGGAAATCGAGCGCCTGCGGCGCGCGTTTGCGGTGCTGGGGTTTCTCTGCGACCGGCACCCCATGACGCTTTACGCCGGGGCGCTGGCGGCCCGGGGGGTGGTCAAAGCGGCGGCGCTGGGGCAGCATGCGGGGCGGCAGGTGCGCGTGGCCGGGCTTTTGATCACCGCCAAGGTGGTGCACACGCGGCGTGGGGAGCCGATGGAATTTGTGACCTTCGAGGATGAAACCGGGCTGGTGGAGGCCACCTTCTTCCCGGCGGTCTACCGGCGCTTCTGCACCCTGCTGGACCGCAGCCGGCCGCTTCTTCTGGAAGGCCGGGTGGAGGCCGATTTCGGAGCCCACACCCTGACGGTGGGCAAGGTGGCCCCCCTGGCGGCCACCGCCGGGGCGTGAGCCCGCCGGCGCCCTCAGTCGGCGGTCGCGAAGTCGGCTACCCTGGTTTCGTGCCAGAACTCCCCGTCGCGGGAAAAGCGGATGAAGCCCACATGGCCGCCGGCGGCCGGCATTTCAAGAAAGAGGCGGGGGTTGCCGCGGGCCGCCGCGACGGGGTAGCATTCCGGGGCAAGAAAGGGGTCGTCCAGGGCGCTCAGGACCAAGGTCGGGACGCTGACATCCGGCAGCAGCGGGCCTGCGCTGCAGCGCGCCCAGTAGTCCTCGGCGTCCCGGAAACCGTGCAGGGGGGCGGTGTAGCGGTCGTCGAAATCCTTGAAGTTGCGGATGGACTCAAAGCCCGCATCGCT
>Ga0105105_10001007_pt1 | contig 12100 bp, 12 predicted proteins | sample PPLLaktember2015_4_FD_79108 | JGI IMG/M metagenome (GOLD analysis project Ga0105105, IMG submission 79108) | Freshwater sediment microbial communities from Prairie Pothole Lake near Jamestown, North Dakota, USA - PPLs Lake P8 Core (1) Depth... | ecosystem: Environmental > Aquatic > Freshwater >... | reverse complement strand
CTCGAGATGCTGGCCGCACCGCGTCCGCTCGCGATCGCCGCCGGCGCGACGCTCGGCTTCGGGCTCAGGATGCTCGCCGTACGGCTCGGCTGGCGCTTGCCGGCCCTGGGTCGGGAGGGCGGCTGAGCCGTCGATTCATTGGAATCGGTGGATCCGACGGGGCAATCCCGGAATCGGTGGGGTGGAGAGGGGTCGGCCTTCAGGCATAGGCCTTCACGGGGCATCTTCCAATAGAAACCCGGGCCGACTCGGGCCATGATGGGGGCCAAGGAGTTCCGCCGTGGCACCGCTTCCGATCCTGATGACCGCCCAGCTTCGCGACTTCGCCCTCGCGGAGAGCCTCGAACTGGGCCCGTACACCCTCGTCGTGCGCGAGCTCGCCGCCGACGTCATGCCGGTCCGTCGCCGGCACGCCTGCCTCGACCTCACGCACGGGCGCATCCTGCTGCGGCAGGGCCTCACGCCCGCGCAGTGGCTGCGCGCGTTCGTCCATGCGCTGGTGCGTCTCGTGCACTACTCGCAGGCCGCGCTCATCGTCGACAGCACCGAGGAGCACCTGACGCACTCGCTCGCGAGCGGCCTGTCCCAGCTCGCCCGGCGCAACCCCGCGCTGACCTGGGCGCTGCTGCGCGCCATCAGTCCGCACGTGCGCCGCAGCGGCCGCACGCCGCAGCGGCTCGTCGTCGGGCAGGCCGGCTGGACGGTCCGGCAGCTGCCCGTCAAGACGGCGACGCGGCTGCGGGTGTTCGGCCAGGCCGATCTCGAGCGCCGCCGGATCGAGCTCGACCCCGCACTGTCCGGAACCCAGCTCGCCGTGATCTTCCTCCACGAGGCGATCCACGGCCTGCACCACGAGGCCGGGGTCAACGACCAGACGCCGCTGCGCACGGCGCATGCTCGCGAGGCCGACGCGCTCCTCCAGTTCTTCAGCGGCAACCCGCAGGCGGCCGGTTGGTGGTTCACGCTGCTGCAGCCTCGCGCGCAGCCGCTGCCGGCGCCGGAACCGGTCCGGCGTCCTCAGTCGGCCGGCACCCGCCGGCGTCAGGCGGCCGTCGCCCGCTGAGGGGCTCGCGGCTGCGGCTGCGGCTGCGGCGGCTCGGGTGTCGGGAGGCGCGCCGTCGGGTGCCCGAGACCCGCACGACTCCCGGTGTTCATCGAAGCCCGCCCGCCGAGGGCGTGTCGCCCTCGTCCCGGTGTCGCCCGGCACTGTCGTCCGCGCCCGGGTCCAGCGGGGTGCCGGACGCCTCGTCCGATCGGCTGTCGTCGTCCGACGGTGCGCCGTCGCGTGCGAGCGTGTCGCGATCGGCGGGGCCGCAGGCCGCACGCAGCAGCCGCTGCCCGACGGTGTCGGGCTGCACCGGCCAATAGGCCCGTCGGGTCACGTCGAAGCGCCTGATCGGCGAGCCGTCGGTCGCCCAGTAGGCCGAGACCGCCAGCGCGTGCGTGCGATCCTCGCACTGGAACGACCAGAGGTGCTCGGAGTGGCCGAGCGCAGTGCGCACCCGGGCCACGGTCTCGTCCGGTTCGCCGGCCGCCGCGAATTCCCGGGCGACCGCCGCCGGCTCACCCCTCGTGCGAACCCAGACCTCGACGAACCCGCGGTCGCGGACGATGCGGCGTCGATCGATTTCCACCGACGGGCGCAGCGCCTCGGCAAGCGGCTCCCAGGCCGGGTAGGGCGGCGGGGTACCGGCGAGCAGGGCGGCCGTGCAGCAGGCGGCGAGCAGCATGGACCGAAGCATCGCGCGGCCCGCGCGGGCACGCCACAGCGGACTTCACCTAAGTCGGGGGTCTCCGGCCGACCGGTCAGCGTGTCGCGGGACCCAGCAGCTTCGGCAGATTGGCCATCGCGCCCATCGCGTTCGTGCGCAGTCGCGCGAGGATCGCCTGGCGCTCCGCGTCCTGCGGGTCGACCGCCGCGATCAGCTTGCCGAAGCCGTCGAGCCGACTTTCACGGATCCAGGTCCGCAGCGCCTTGTCCTGGCTCCATTGGAACTGGTTGCCCATGTTGACCAGCAGCGAACGCGGATAGTCCTCGACGCGCGCTGGAAAGGGCACGGGGGCGCACAGCCGGTTCTTGGTCGCGTCGTCGCCGTAGCCCGCCTCGACGCGGGCGATGAGTGCCGCGCTGAACGTCGGCAGCGGCAGCCGGACGATCTGCAGCACGATGCGATCGCCCTGGAACACGGTCTGGAGCGGGCGCGGCTCGACGGCCGACGCGGTGCAGTCGATGCACAGCGTGCCGGGCGGCAGGGTCTCGCGACCCTGGTCCAGATCGAGTCCGCCGGCGTCGATCGCCCGGACGTGGCCCTTGCGGATCACGTGATCGATGCGGCGCAGCGCCTCGAGCTCGCCGGTGGCGATCGTCGCCAGGTGGAACATCGTCGGTCGGCGGCTCGGATCGATCCGCAGCAGCGTGCCGCAGGCCTCGAGCCGGTCGTAGAGATCCTCGACCGAGGTGGCGCTCGCGCAGGCCGCCATCTGGTCGGCCTGCCCCCCGATGCTGTGCTCGAAGAAGTCCTCGCCGGGCTGCGTCTGCAGGCGGTTCAGCAGCCACGAGTCGCGCGGCACGACCCAGCTGATCGACTCGGGCGGGACGCCGGTGTCGAGCAGCCAGATCGCGGTGTCCATCGCGGTCTTGCCGCCGCCGATGATGGCGAAGTGGCGCGGCCGCTCCCGGCCCGCCGCGGTGTGCCAGAGCTGCGGCAGGGCACCGGGCGGCACCAGCCAGGCGTCGGGCGAGACCGCGAACCGCGGCGTGTGGGTGGCCGGCACGCGCGGGCTCTGGTAGGCCGCGTCGACGACCTTCCGGCGCACCGTCACCTCGGTGACCTCGCCCGACAGGATCGACACGAAGCGGCCGTCGCCCAGCCAGTCGCACATCGGCCGGTAGTCGACGCGCCCGCTCGGCAGCAGCCGCTGCTTCATCACGCGGTCGAAGTAGCCGCTGATCTCCGGGCCCGAGGCCAGTTCGTAGAGCCCGCGGTTCACGCCCGCGGTGTCCTTGCGCCCGGCGCCCAGCTCCATCGAATTCACGCCGTAGAACGCGGAGGGCTGGTGCAGCGCGACGAACGGATAGGCGTCGTTCCAGTGGCCGCCGGGCTTGCCGTGCCGGTCGACGATCGTCACATGGGCATCGGACTCGGCGATCAGCGTGTCGGCGAAGGCCATGCCCGCCGCGCCACTGCCGATGATCAGGTAGTCGGTTTCGATCCGGCCCATCGTGTCTCCGCCTTCGTCGTCATGCCGGATCCGGCCTCGGACGGCGCGGGACGCGCGTCCGGCAAGGCTTCCGGAGGTCGCCATTCTGCACCGGCGAGACCGTTCCGTGCGTCGCCCGCCAGGCCGCCACCGCCGGCGTCGCTGCGCTACAGTGGGTCCGAGCCGGTTCCGGCCCGGGAGGATGACCGCATGCAGCAGTTCAAGGTGTACCAGTCGTTGTGGGCGATGGAGCGCCGTCGTCCCGACGAACTCGAGTGGACCCTCGACGAGAAGCTCACGATGATCCGCGATGCCGGCTTCGACGGCTGCGGCGTGCGCTTCGCCGACTTCGAGTACGCGAAGACGGTCACCGGATTCCTGCGCGAGCACGGCATGAGCTGGCAGGCGCAGTGCTATCCGCGCACCGTCGACGACCTCAGGCCCATCCTCGAGCACGTGCACGAGCTGGGCGCGGACCACCTGAACCTGCAGCCCGACGTGCGGCCGTACACCCTCGAGGAATGCGTGCCGTACATCGAAGGCTGGCGACGCCTCGCCGAGGATGCCGGCATCGCGATGCACATCGAGACGCATCGCGATCGGATGACCACCGACCTGTTCTTCACGCTGCACCTGCTCGACCGGTTCCCCGACCTGCGCTTCACCGCCGACCTGTCGCACTACGTGGTGGGCCGAGAGTTCGCCTGGCCGATCGACGAGGTGAACCATGCGCTCATGCACCGCATCCTCGACAGCAGCTGGGGCTTCCACGGCCGCGTCGCGAGCCGCGAGCAGGTCCAGGTCCAGCTCGGCTTCCCGCAGCACCAGGGCTGGGTCGACCTGTTCATGGGCTGGTGGGAGTACGGCTTCCGGAGCTGGCGCCGCCGTGCCGGCCCCGACGCCACGCTGACCTTCCTGTGCGAGCTCGGCCCCTCGCCCTATGCGATCACCGGCGCCGACGGCTACGAGCTGTCGGACCGCTGGCAGGAGTCGCTGCAGATGAAGGACGCGGTGCGGGCGCTGTGGGCGCGGACCGGCGCCTGACGACGACCCTCGCGGAGCCGCCACCATGATCGACCGCCTCGACCACCTCGTCCTCACCACCTCGCGCCGCGACGCGTGCGTGGACTTCTACACCCGCGTGCTGGGCATGCGGCTGGAGTCCTTCGTCGGCGGCACGCCGCCCGTCGAGCGCCATGCCTTCAGGTTCGGTGACCAGAAGATCAACCTGCACGTCCAGGGCCGCGAATTCGATCCGAAGGCGCACCTCCCGGTCCCGGGTGCCCTGGACCTGTGCTTCATCGCCTCGATACCGCTCGAGCAGGTCATCGAGCGACTGCGCGCGTCGGGCTGGCCGATTCTCGACGGTCCGGTGATGCGGACCGGGGCCACGGGGCGGATCCGCTCCGTCTACGTGCGTGATCCGGATCTCAACCTGATCGAGATCTCCGAACTGGCCTGAGCCGGGGCAGGACCGTACCCGTTCGGCCTTCATCCGAAGTCCGATACCTCGCACCCCGCGATCACCGGTTCCGGCACCCACGGCGGAGGCCATGGCGCGCCCGAAACCGGAACGGCTCGTACGCCCTAGCTGGATCCTTGATCCATCTCAGAATCGTCCGTCATTCGCTGGCGTGAAATAGCTGGGCAGTCCGCGCGATGGCCGGATTGACCGATGTCAGGCGCCCCGTCCCGGCCTGGAGCGGACGATCGTGGGACGGTTCGAGGAGTCAGCATGCGTTTCCGTCTCGTGCCGATCGCGCTTGCGGCGTCGGCATCTCTGGTCATCGCGCAAGCCGCGGTGGCTCAAGTCCAGGAGCCGATTCAACCGATCATTCCGCCTCAGCAGGTGAACCTGGGGCAGGTCGAACTCGGCAAGAAACTGTTCTTCGATCCGCGTCTCTCGAAGTCCGGCTTCATCTCGTGCAACTCCTGTCACAACCTGTCGATGGGCGGCACCGACAACATCAAGACCTCGATCGGCGACAAGTGGCAGCAAGGACCGGTCAATGCACCGACCGTGCTGAACTCCAGCCTGAATCTCGCCCAGTTCTGGGATGGCCGTGCTGCGGACCTCAAAGCGCAGGCGGGCGGACCGATCGCCAATCCGGGCGAGATGGCGTTCAGCCATACGCTCGCCATCGGAATCTTGGAATCCATCCCGGCCTATGTCCGCGAGTTCAAGCAGGTCTTCGGCAAGGACAAGATCGACATCGATCAGGTCACGCTCGCCATCGCGGAGTTCGAGAAGACCCTGGTGACGCCGAACTCGCGCTTCGACCAGTGGCTGCTCGGCAGGAAGGACGCGATCTCCGCCGACGAACGCGCCGGCTACGAGCTCTTCAAGACCAGCGGGTGCGTGGCGTGCCACAACGGCCCGGCTGTCGGCGGCAATTCGTACCAGAAGATGGGCATCGTGCAGCCGTACAAGGCGTCGAGCCCGGCCGAAGGCCGAAGTGCCGTGACGGGGAAGGAGATCGATCGATTCAGCTTCAAGGTGCCGACGCTGCGCAACGTCGAAATGACGTATCCCTATTTCCACGACGGTGCGGCGGATACCCTGACCCAGGCGGTCGACGTGATGGGCCGACTCCAGTTGGGTAAGACCTTCACGAAGGACGAGAACGCCAAGATCGTTGCCTTCCTGAAGACGCTCACGGGTGATCAACCCAGCTTCATGCTGCCGATCCTGCCGCCGTCGAGCGACGCAACACCGCGTCCCAATCCGTTCAAGTAGGCGACACCCGCCCCGCTCCGATCGGTGCACCGGCCGGCGGTGACCGGCCTTCAATGTCGAACTCCCGGCCGCGTTGCGGTTGCTACGGCAGTGGCGTGACGCTGCGGGGGCCGATCGCGACAGGCGGGGACGCCGTTGCTGTCGGAGCAGGGCGCCGCCGAACGGGCCCGCCGCCCCGCGTCCTGGCGGAGGCAGTGCCGGAAAGTTGCCGCCCCGCGGGCGAGGGCGGTTCGCCCGCATCGTCCGCCTCGCGGTCTCCATCCCTCTGAAAATCGGTACGGCCGGCCTGGCGCGGGTGCGGGTCGCGTGCCCGGCGTCGCATTGAACTAAGCTGGCTACATTGCCGCGGCCGCACACGCTGTAACCGTTTCGCATACCGTGGCGAATTCCCGCCACCGGCATCCGCCCGACGAGAGCCCCCGCCCTTATGCCAGCCGCCCCGCACCCGCTCACCGCCAACGACCTCCGCCCCACCCGGCGCGGCTCGTCCGACACACCGCAGGGCCGGCCGCTCGAGCCCGTGGCACCAGGCCGGAGCGCGACCGCCCCGATGCGCCCGATCGCTGGAGTGCGCTGATGGCCCGCCCCGCCAGGCCCCTGCTGTGGGCAGGCGTGGCCGTCCTGGCCTTGCTGGCCGCCTGGGCGTGGATCCACTTCGACCTGCGCTCGCTGCTGACCCTCGACGCCCTGAAGGCCAGCCGCGATGCGCTGCAGGCGCGGGTCCAGGCGCAGCCGCTGACCACCGCCGCCACGTTCTTCGTCGTCTACGTGCTGGCGGCCGCGCTGTCGATTCCCGGCGCGGTGATCCTGACCCTGGCCGCCGGTGCGCTGTTCGGCCTGGGCTGGGGGCTGCTGCTGGTGAGCTTCGCGTCGTGCATCGGCGCGCTGCTGGCGTTCCTGGCCGCCCGCTACCTGCTGCGCGACACCATCCAGGCCCGCTTCGGCAAGGCGCTGGCACCCATCAACGAGGGCGTGCGCAAGGACGGCACCTTCTACCTGCTGACGCTGCGGCTGGTGCCGCTGTTCCCGTTCTGGCTGATCAACCTGCTGATGGGCCTGACACCGATGGGGGCCGGACGCTTCTACGTCGTCAGTCAGGTCGGCATGCTGCCCGGCACGCTGGTGTACGTGAATGCGGGGACCCAGCTCGCCGCCATCCAGTCGCCGGGCGACATCCTCTCGCCGGGCCTGCTCGGCAGCTTCGTGCTGCTGGGCGTGTTCCCGCTGCTGGCCAAGGCCGGCGTGGGCTGGTTCGAGCGGCGCAAGGTCTATGCGAAGTGGACGAAGCCGGCCGCGTTCGACCGCAACCTGGTGGTGATCGGCGCCGGGGCCGGCGGACTGGTCTCGGCCTACATCGGGGCGGCCGTCAAGGCCAAGGTCACGCTCGTCGAAGGCCACCGGATGGGCGGCGACTGCCTGAACTTCGGATGCGTGCCGAGCAAGGCGCTGATCCGCTCCGCCAAGATGGCCAAGCAGTTGAGGCATGCGCACGAGCTGGGCGTGGCCGACGCGGCGGGCCGGGTGGACTTCGCGGCCGTGATGCGGCGGATCCACCAGGTCATCCGCGACATCGAGCCGCACGACTCGGTCGAGCGCTACACCGGCCTGGGCGTCGAGGTGCTGCAGGGCCATGCGCGCATCACCGGTCCCTGGAACGTCGAGGTGACGGGGGCCGACGGCACGGTCCAGACCCTGACCACGAAGGCCATCGTCGTCGCCGCCGGCGCCAGCCCCTTCGTGCCGCCGATCCCGGGTCTGAAGGAGGCCGGCTTCCACACCAGCGACACCGTCTGGGGGCTGACCGAGCTCCCCGGACGACTGGTGGTGCTCGGCGGCGGCCCCATCGGCAGCGAGCTCGCGCAGAGCTTCGCGCGGTTGGGCAGCGCCGTCACGCAGGTGGAGATGGCGCCCCGCATCATGGGGCGCGAGGATCCCGAGGTCTCCGAACTGGTGGCTGCCTCGCTGCGCGCCGACGGCGTGCGGCTGCTCACCGGGCATCGGGCAGTGCGCGTGGAGGTCGTGAACGGCGAGAAGCGGCTGGTGGCGGAGCACGAGGGCGCCGAGGTCGTGATCCCGTTCGACGAGCTGCTGTGCGCGGTCGGCCGCAGCCCGCGCGTCACCGGCTACGGTCTGGAAGAGCTCGGCATCCCGCTCACGCCGCGAAAGACCATCCAGACCAACGCCTACCTGCAGACGGCGTACCCGAACATCTACGCCGTGGGCGACGTCGCGGGCCCGTTCCAGTTCACCCACACGGCCGCGCACCAGGCCTGGTATGCCGCCGTCAATGCGCTGTTCGGCCGCTTCCGCATGTTCAAGGCCGACTACCGCGTGATCCCCTGGGCCACCTTCACCGATCCCGAGGTCGCGCGCGTCGGCCTGAGCGAGACCGAGGCCAGGGAGCAGGGCGTGGCCTTCGAGGTGACGCGGTACGGCATCGACGACCTCGATCGCGCCATCGCCGACGGCACCGCGCACGGCTTCGTCAAGGTGCTCACCGTGCCGGGCAAGGACACGATCCTGGGCGTGACCATCGTCGGCGAACACGCGGGCGACCTGCTCGCCGAGTACGTGCTCGCGATGAAGCACGGCCTGGGCCTGAACAAGATCCTCGGCACCATCCACACCTACCCGACGCTGGCCGAGGCGAACAAGTACGCGGCGGGCGAGTGGAAGCGCGCGCACGCGCCGAAGCGGCTGCTGGAGTGGGTGGGCCGCTATCACGCCTGGGAGCGTTCATGACGAGTCAGTTCCGACGGTGCGTGCTGAGGTCTGCGTTCGGCGTGGCGTTCGCGGCCACGGCCGGTGCGCCGCCCGCCTGGGCGCAGGCCTTCGATCACACGCACGGGCCCTGGACGGCGCTGCTGCGCAAGCATGTCCGACTGCTGCGCGGCGGGCAGGCCACGCAGGTGGACTACGCGGGCTTCGCGGCCGACCGCACGGCGCTGCGCGCCTACCTCGACGGGGTGTCCGCCATTCCGTCAGCGACCTTCGCCCGCTGGTCCCGGGCCGAGCGCCAGGCCTTCCTGATCAACGCCTACAACGCCTTCACGGTCGAGCTGATCCTCACCCGGTACCCCGACCTGAAGTCGATCAAGGATCTGGGGAGCCTGATCAGCAATCCCTGGAAGCCGAAGTGGATCCCGTTGCTGGGCACGAAGGTCTCGCTCGACGACATCGAGCATGCGATGCTGCGCAAGCGCGGCGACTACGACGACCCGCGCGTGCACTTCGCCGTCAACTGCGCCAGCATCGGCTGCCCTGCGCTGCGCGAGGAGGCGTTCGTCGCCGCGCGTCTGGACGCGCAGATGGACGAGCAGACGCTGCGGTTCGTCAGCGACCGCAGCCGCAACCGCTTCAACGCCCAGCGCGGGCGGCTGGAGCTGTCGAAGATCTTCGACTGGTACGGCGAGGACTTCCGGCTCGGCCACCGCGGCATCGCGTCGCTGCAGGCGTTCGCGGCGCGGTATGCGGATCAGCTGGCCGATGCACCGGCCGATCGCGAGCGCATCCGGTCGGGCACGCTCGACATCGCCTACACCGACTACGACTGGGCGCTGAACGACGCGCGTTGATCAGACCCTTTCCTCGACCCCGAGCAGGAGCAGAAGATGACCATGAAGCGAAGCCTTGCCCTCACGCTGACGGCAGCGCTGCTGGGTGGCTGCGGCGCGATGGGTGCGCACTCCGGTGCCGGGGGCCATGGCGGCAACGGGGCCACCCCGACGCACGGCCTCGTCGCGCTCAAGAGCCCGTATGCGCCGACAGAGACGATGAACCGCCTGGAAGCCGAAGTGAAGAAGCGCAACTTGGCGGTGGTGTCCCGCATCGATCACGCCGCCGCGGCGCAGCGCATCGGCCAGACCTTGAGGCCGACCGAACTGCTCGTCTTCGGCAATCCTCAGTCCGGCACGCCGCTGATGCTGTGTGCCCAGATCGTCGGCATCGACCTGCCGATGAAGGCCCTCGTGTGGGCCGACGCCGCCGGTCAGACCTGGGTCGGCTACAACGATCCGAAGTGGCTGATGCACCGGCACGGCGCCCGCGACTGCCCGCCCGCCGAGCAGGTGGGCAAGGCGCTGGCGTCGATCGCGGAGGCCACCGTGGCGAAGTGATCGCAGGCCGCAGCGCTCCGCTGTCGGCCTGCCGGCCGCCGGGGCGTCAGTCGCTCCCGGCCGGGTTCGCGAGGGTCTGGAGCGTATGGCCGAAGAAGCGGACGAGGTGATCCACATGGGGCGACAGCGAACCCCTCAGGTCGTGATCGCCCTCGACGACGAGCAGTTCGCCACGCCGCAGCCGCGCATGCAGCCGATGGGCGTCCGACAGCGGAACGGTGCGGTCCCGCGCGCCATGGACCAGCATCACGGGGCAGGTGATGCACGCCAGCTGGTGCTCCGGCGCGATGCGATCGAAGCGCTCGCCGATCACGTCCTGCACCTGTTCGAGGATCGCCGCCCCGATCCACCGGCGAGGGATGTGGTGCTCCCGCAGCCAGCGTTCCATCACCTCGCCGGGATGCGCGAAGGCCGACAGGCTGACGATCGCCCGCACGCCGCCCTGGCGGGCGGTGTGCAGCAGCACCGCGGCGGCACCGACGGAGTGGCCCAGCAGGGCGACGCGGTCGACGTCGATGGCCGGATGGCCGCCGAGCGAGGCCAGTACCGCGGCCAGGTCTTCGGCGAATCGAGGCAGCGAACTGAACGATTCGGCCGAGCTGTCGCCGTGGCTCGCGGTGTCGAACAGCACCACCGCGATGCCGGCGCGCACCAGCGGCTCGACCATCGGGGCCAGGGTCGAGCCGTTCGCGCCCCAGCCGTGGACGGCCACCACCACGGGGACAGGTCGGGCGGCGCATGCCGTCGGCGGCAGCGCCACCCAGGCCGCCAGGCGTTGCCCCCGGGCGCCGCGAACCTCGAACGGCGTCATGGCCCGAGCCCCAGGCCCGTCACCGGACCAGCCCGCCTCGTGTGTCATTCGAGGCGCGCGCAGACCCCGCAGCAGCATCCACTGCAACGCGGCGCGCAGCGGCTGCGGCAGGCGGCGACCGGGCGCTGCGGTCCGGGCGGCGGCCGTCATCCGGGGCAGCCCGTCATCGCTGGAAGTACATCCGGTCCCGCTCCAGCTTGTAGCTCCAGGGCAGGCCGGCGTTCTTCCAGCCATTGACGCTGCGCCGGCCGTCCGTACCCATGTCACCTTCGAAGCCGTCGACCACCGACCAGACCTGCGTGTAGCCGTCGTCGGCCAGCCGGTTGGCCCCACGGCTGCTGCGGTCGCCGGAGCGGCAGATCAGGATCACCGGATCGGTCTTGGCCAGCCCCTTCTGCGCCAGCCGCCGGTTCGCCTCCGGCACGAAGTCCTGCAGCGGCTCCAGGCGATAGATGCCGCGCTGCGCGTCCCAGTCGGTCATCAGCTCCTGGTGTTCGACGAAGGGCACCAGCGCGTCGATGCCGGTGGCCATGCCCACGTACATCGCCTCGGCCCGCGTGCGCAGGTCCAGGAACAGCACCCTGCCGGCGCCACCCTGTGCCTGGATGAAGGCCGGTACGTCGGCGGCCATCAGGTAGCGGCCGGCCTTGGTTCGTTTGGGCTCCGCCACGGAGGCCGGGTCGACCGCCGCGCGGACGAACCCGGGTCGAACGGACAGGCCGACGGCGCCGGCGGCCGCGGCGGCGAGCCAGCGACGGCGGTGGGTCGAAGGCCTGCCGGTCGTGTGTCCGGAGTCCTGGGTCGGGGGGGAGACGGGCATGTTCGGTTTCCTGGCCGGGTTATATATCAGCGCTCAATGATATTCCGGCGCGCGAGCACGCGGGCAGGCCACGCGAACGCGAGCGCTGCCACGCCGATGCCCAGCGCGATGCTGGCCAGGTTCGCCCAGTCGACCCAATAGGCCAGTTCCCGCAGCGAGGAGCGCAGCGTGGTCGGTACCGCCAGAAAGCTGGCGACCGCTGCGACCAGTGCGATGCCCGCGGCCATCGGCCAGGCGCTGCGCCAGTCGGCCGCCGGACGGCGCCACGCCAGGACCATCAGCACCAGCCAGGCGAGGGCGCCGAGCGCCAGCAGCGGCCAGAGCCCGAGTGCGAGCTCCCACACGATGTTCATCACGAGCCAGAGTTCGTACATGTCATGTCTCCGTGTTCAGACCCGGCCTTTGAGCACCGCCAT
>Ga0105105_10001004_pt1 | contig 12130 bp, 17 predicted proteins | sample PPLLaktember2015_4_FD_79108 | JGI IMG/M metagenome (GOLD analysis project Ga0105105, IMG submission 79108) | Freshwater sediment microbial communities from Prairie Pothole Lake near Jamestown, North Dakota, USA - PPLs Lake P8 Core (1) Depth... | ecosystem: Environmental > Aquatic > Freshwater >... | reverse complement strand
GCTCCAGCGTGACTTTGTTAGCTACTGGCTTTTTCACAGGAGCTTTAGTTGCCCGGCTGCGATGGCTGAGCACCGTGGGCATCTGCAACCTTTGCGACCTTCTCGATGTCGGCGATCAGATTGCTCCACAAAGTCGCAAACCGTTTATCGGACTGCGACTTGGCGCCACTTTCCACCAGGGTTTCAATCACCCCAGCAGCGGAAACCTTCTTACGGCAGCGATTGAAAATTTCCTTCTGAAGCTGGGCGATCAAGGCATCGGCTTTATCGCTGAGCTGAACCGTAATTTGAGACATAAAAGGGGCTACACCTGTCTCGGCTGTAGCACTTCAGACTCGCATCAGCAACAAATCGGCGCAATCAGACGCGCAGGCGTTCAACAAGCTGGGCCAACGACTCCCAATCGGCGGGGTTAGCCAGGGAACCACCCAAGGCCACCGCATCAACTCCAGCAGCTAGCCAAGGCTGCACATCAGCAGGAGCCAGCCCGCCGGCCGCAATGCAGAAGGGCAGGCCATTAGTGCCGGCCAAGGGGGCGGCGAGGCGTTGCCAATAGGAACGCCCCAGCGCAGCAGCGGGGAAAAGCTTGACCATGGAGCAACCCCACTGAAGAGCCAAGTGCACCTCCGTTGGCGACATCACACCAGGCACAAACTGCAGCTGCAAGCGCCGGGCAGCTTCGACCAAGCCACGATCCAAGACCGGCGAAACCGCATAACCCAGGCCAGCCCCAACAACAGCTTCGAGCCCGTCTAAATCGACGACAGAGGCAGCCCCCAATCGCAACTGCGGAAAGCGCTTGCGTAGCTCAGATGCCTGGGAAACCCAGTTGGGATGGTGGGTCCAGGCCAGCTCCACATGCTGAACACCCAAACGCTGCAAACGCTCTAAACAAGGAAGCAGCTCAAGCAGCTCATAAGCACGAAGCACCACCAGCAGCGGCTGGTGGTGCAATGCCTCTATCAGCTCTGAACAATCAGACGTATTCGGCCACCTTCACGTCGCTACGGATCAGCAGCTCCTGCAAGTCATCAGCGTCGACAGTTTCTTTCTCAACCAGCATCTCGGCCAACTCATCGAGCACCGAGCGGTTGTCAGAGAGAACGGAGGTGGCTCTCTTGTAAGCGACAGCGACTAAGTCGCTGACTTCCTCGTCGATAGCTGCAGCGGTGTCCTCAGAGAAATCGCGCTCTGCAGCAATATCGCGGCCTAGGAACATACCCCCCTGGCTGCGGCCTAGGGCCACTGGCCCTAGTCGGTCGCTCATGCCAAAGCGTGTGACCATCTGACGGGCCACGCGGGCTACTTGCTGCAGGTCGTTAGATGCACCTGTAGTGACTTCGTCTTCGCCGTAGACGATCTCTTCGGCAACTCGACCGCCCAAGGCAACGGCCATCTGATTCTGTAGATAGGCGCGGGAATATAGACCCGATTCCATCCTCTCCTCAGAGGGGGTGAAGAAAGTTAGGCCGCCAGCATTACCCCGCGGAATGATCGAAATCTTCTGGACTGGGTCGTAGTCGGGCATCAAAGCACCAACGAGTGCGTGACCAGCCTCGTGATAAGCGACGAGGCGCTTGCGCTTCTCGCTCATGACTCGATCCTTCTTCTCTGGACCGGCCATGACGCGCTCAATAGCGTCGTTGACCTCGTCCATCGCAACCTCTGTGAGCTGACGGCGGGCAGCGAGAATCGCCGCTTCGTTGAGCAGGTTTGCGAGATCAGCTCCGGTGTAGCCGGGGGTACGCCTGGCGATCTTATCGAGGTCGACATCCTTCGCCAGGGTCTTGCCGCGGGCATGAACGCCAAGAATCTGCAACCGACCGGCGTAGTCGGGACGGTCAACAACTACCTGACGATCAAAACGACCTGGACGCATCAGGGCCGCGTCCAGCACATCTGGGCGGTTGGTTGCAGCCACAATGATGATGCCGGTGTTGCCCTCAAAGCCATCCATCTCGGTGAGCAGCTGGTTAAGGGTCTGCTCCCTCTCGTCATTGCCACCGCCGAGGCCGGCGCCGCGCTGGCGGCCAACTGCGTCGATTTCATCAATGAAGACGATGCAAGGAGCACTCTTTTTGGCTTGCTCGAAAAGATCACGCACCCGGCTAGCGCCTACGCCAACAAACATCTCGACGAATTCCGAACCAGAAATCGAGAAGAAAGGCACCCCGGCCTCACCTGCCACAGCCTTGGCAAGCAGAGTTTTACCGGTTCCAGGAGGTCCTACAAGCAGCACTCCTTTGGGAATCTTTGCTCCAACAGCGGTGAAGCGATCAGGGTTCTTGAGGAAGTCAACAACTTCAGTTAGCTCGAGCTTGGCGCCCTCAATACCGGCCACATCGCCGAATGTCACCTGGGTCTGGGGCTCCATTTGAAGCCGAGCCTTGCTCTTGCCGAAATTCATTGCCTGATTGCCACCGCCACCCTGGGCGCGACGCAGCAAGAAAAACAGACCGCCGAGCAGCAACAGCGGGAAAATCAGGCTGCCCACCGCCTGCTGCCAAGCCGCCGGCTCCCGGCTGGGTTGGACGGCGATGTCCACATTGTGGTCTGTGAGCAGCTTGAGCAAGTCCTTATCCGGGGCCAGGTTCACGACCGCACGGCGACCGTCGTTTTCGACCACCTGAGCCGTACCCCGGTCAGGAGAAATCAGCACCCGGGATACCTCGTTGCCCTGAACGGCTTCAACGAAGTCGCTGTAGCGGAGGGTGCGTGGTGCATTGGCCGGGTCAGGCCGGTCGAGGAACGCAGTTCCCACGGCGATCATCACGATCACCAGAAGGACGTAGAGCCCCGCATTGCGCCAGCGCTTTTTCAAGAACCTTGCCTCAGCTAAGAAGTCAGTTACGGAATGTTAACCGGCTGCAGCCCGTAACACCTCCACCACACTACGGAAGGCGAACCACTCAGGGATTTCTTCTCCACCACGCAGCATCTGGCGGAACTGGGTGCCGCTGAGCTTACGGATGTGCAGACCTCTAGCCCCGGCGTGCTCAGCAGTCACATAGCCCTCCTCCTCCGTGTACACGAGGTTGAGCGAGGGAACAGTCTCCATACCCAGCTCCGAAGCGTTGTCACGGGCGAAATCCTGGGCCTGATACGGGCCGTAGAAGTCTTCGCCGCTGAGAGAGCTCTTGCAGCCGGCCATGTCGCGGCCAATGATGAAATGAGTGCAGCCGTAGTTCTTGCGGATGATCATGTGCTGCAAGGCCTCGCGCGGCCCAGCCATGTGCATCGAGTAGGGCAGGTAGGCCCAGCGAATACGGGGGTTATTCACCTCAGCAGCCAGGCGCTCGTAGGTCTGGAAGCGCACCTCCCCGGCGATGTCGTCGTCCTGAGTGGGGCCGCAGGTTGGGTGCACCAGCACCACACCTTGCTCACTGACGTTGGCTGCTTCGAGAGCCCGGGTAAACAGCTCGTAGTGGGCGCGGTGAATGGGGTTACGGCACTGGAAGGCCACCACGCTCTGGCCTTCGGGGAGGGTGGCGCGCACTTCAGCGGGCGTTTTGCAAGGGAAAACCCGGCTGGGCAGCTCCAGGCCATGAACGCTGCCACCGAGGTAGATGCGACCCCGCTCTGTGGCAATCATCTTCACAGCTGGATGCTCAATTGAGGTGGTGCCGTAACAGCCCTGGGCCTCGCAAGCCTTGTCGGGCTCCCAGCGGCTCTCCACCATGAGAACTGCCAGCTCCTGACCGCGATAGGTGAGCAGCAGCTGGTCTCCAACAGCAATCGAAGCGTCATCGGTGTCGAAGACGATCGGCAAGCCAAACAACAAGCCGCTGGTGGTGCGGTGGCCTGCCACCACGGCGTCGTAATCCTGCTGGTGCATGAAGCCACGCAGTGGGGAGAACCCTCCCACCACAAGCAATTCAACGTCGCAGGCATTGCGATCGCTGCACTCGATCCGGCGGCTCACCCCAGCCTTCAGCGCCTCGCGCTCAGCCTCCGGCACCACCAGATTCACCAGCGATCCACCGTGGGGCGAAATCAGGCCAGCGGATTCAGCAGCGGTCATGGAGAGCAGCCCGGAGTGGGCTGGATTCTCCCAGACCAGGGGTAGAGAAGCCCCAGACAGCAATAAAAAAGGCCCCATACGGGGCCTCACAAGCGACAGGCAAAACCTGGGGGTTGAGCGGAAAGTCTTCAGACCTGCTCGAGACGGCCATAGAGCTGGCCAACGATTTTGACGTCAACGACGGCCTTGGTTCCCATATCGGAGTCGGAGGGCTGGATGGCGGTGAACACGCCAGCAAACTCGCCGGTACTGGGATCAACCTTGGTGATTGAGAGGTTCATGGTGCCGGAACCGTCCACATAGCGCTTAACGGTTTCGCCAGTGAACTCATCTCCAGCAGGCACCAAGCCGACAGCGCTGCTGTAGCCGGTGGTTAGGCCACGACCCTTGGGGTCGAGGAAGTTGCTGGTGCGGTAGCTGGGGGCCCGGTAGGGTCCGTCGAAATCGGTGCTGGTGGTAAGAGCAGAACCATCAGCCGTGGCCACTAATTCCTTGCTGGAAAAGGTGAAGGGCACTTCCTCACCGCCTGGCAACAGCACGGTGATCGGCTGGAAGTCGATGCCGCCGAGCTCCTTAAAGCTGAGGCCATCAGCTGTCACAGCGAGATCGCCATAAACCTGATCAAGACTGGAGGTGAAACGAGTGAGAATTTTGCCCGCAACGAACTGGGCCTCCTGGCGCTTATTAGCAGGCTCACCTTTGACATACACCTCAGCGGGGTGCATGCAAATTTCGCGTAGCTGATATTTGACGGAGGGATCGAGGGCAATCGAGCCTCGGGCCGATTCAGGCAGGGTCGGGCAATCGTTCGCCAAACCTGTGTTGTGGATGTCTTCGTAGGTGAGGTTGGCGCGATCCACAGCCTTGGCCCCACCGCTGCATGCGGTCACCAGGGTCAGGCACAGCGCAAGCACAAGGGCCAGCAGAGGACGAAAACTCATGAGGAACGCTGCAGAGACGGTGGATGGGGACTGGGCTGTCGTCGATCTTACCGGTGCAAATCTGCGATTCCCCGTACGATGTCGCGGCTCTCAACAACCTGTATGCGAGAGCCCGACGCGAGCGCAGAGCAAGACCCGTCATGAGCCTCAACCCATCCCAGCAAAGCCGCCTCGCCACCCAGCTGCAGCAGCTAGAAGAGCTGGCAAACGAGCTCGAAAGCCAGCCAGAAGCCCTGCTGGCCCTGCTCCGACAGCTTGAGCAGCTGCATCGCTCCGTCCAGGACGGACCCTTTCGAGGCAGCCTTCCAGCCGACCGCAGCCAGCTGTTCAGCCTGCTGCAAAGTGTGGAGCGCAGTGGGGGCTGGCCCTACATCCCGAGGTTGCAACTGCGCACCTTCATGGATCTGCTCCAGCACGAAGACGCAAGCGACGATTCTTTGGCGGCCTAACCTCGGTAATATTGCCTATGGACGCAGAGCGGTAAGCAACTGCTGAGCGATCGCCAGCTTTGATCCCGGCTGGATGAGTTGCTCACCGCCCTGCCCCCCCAGCAACCAGCCGTGGTTGCTGGGGGCGCCAAAGCCCGCATCGGCCTGATCAATCGGATTGGCGAACAGCAGGTCGCATCCCTTGCGGGCCCACTTGGCGCGGGCCTCAGCCAACACCTCGCCCGATTGGGCCGCGAAACCCAAAATTCGCTGACCGGGGGGCCGGCGGTTCACCAGACCAGCCAAAAGATCTGGCACCGGTTGCCAGCCGGAGGTGAGCTCATTGGCGAGCTCCTCCTTACTGAGTTTGTGCGCGAGCGGATGCTGGCGGCGATGGTCGGCCACGGCCGCCGCCATGGCAATGGCATCGGCAGAGGGTTGGAGACGCACCAAGGCCTGCTCCATATCTGCCGCCGTCTGCACCGGCACGCAAGCCAAGCCCTCCAGCCACTGAGAGTCCAAGGCCAACGGACCATGTACCAGCGTCACCTCCGCCCCACGCAGCCGGGCGGCTTGAGCCAGCAGCACCCCCATCCGCCCTGTACTCGGGTTGGTGAGACAGCGGGCCGGATCGAGCGGTTCGCGGGTGGGGCCGGCCGTGACCAATAGCCGCAGCCCAGCCCAGTCCCGCTGCCAGCCCCACAGCTGCAGACACTCCAAGGCCAATAGAAGTTGTTGCGGCTCAGCCATACGACCGTCGCCCTGCCGGTCGCATGCCAGCAATCCCGCCGCAGGTCCCAAGGGCAACACCCGTTCAAAACTTTGCAACAGCTCCCAGTTACGGCGCACCCCCTGAGAAGCCCACATCGCGGTGTTCATGGCCGCGGCCGCCAGCACCGGCGCCTCGGTTGCCAGCAGGGTGCTGGCCAGCAGGTTGTCAGCCAACCCATGCACCCAGCGAGCCAGGCTGGTGGCACTCAAGGGCGCCACCAACACCAACTCCGCCCATTCGGCCAGCTCCACATGCAGAGGTCTGGGGGCGCGGTGGCTCCACTGATCCGCCTCAAGGTTGCAGGGATTTCGGCTCAGACTGGCAAGGGCAACTGGACTCACCAGTTGGGCTGCCGCCGGGGTAAGCAGGCAGCGCACCTCCGCGCCACACTGCACCAAGGCGCTCACCACTAGAGGCAGCTTTACCGCTGCGATGCTGCCGCTGATACCCACCAACACGCGGCGACCCGCCAACGGGTGCAACAGAGAATCTGCGCATGCCGCCGGATCAGTCCTCATCAAAGGGTTCCTGGTCCACCAGATGCACGTAGGGGCGTGCCAATTCGGGTTGATGAATCGCCAGGGCGCGCATCAGATGCCAATCCGCCAAGCCGTCAAAGGCACTGGGGTAGTCGTCTTCCTCCAGTCGGCGGGCGAGCTCAGCAATCGCGGCTTCATCGAAAGCGGCGAGCCGTTCGGGGGTGATCGACGCGTTCATGGAGTGTTGGTAAGGATGTGGAGTCGGGGATAATGGGCCTGTCGGGGCATCGAACAACCCGGGCCAGGGGAATTAGCTCAGCTGGTAGAGCGCTGCGATCGCACCGCAGAGGTCAGGGGTTCGAGTCCCCTATTCTCCATTTCTACTGACAGATGTGCTTCCGGTCAGCCCTATGGATTGGCACCCTGACGCCGAAGCGAAACTCAAGGAAGTGCCGTTTTTCGTACGGCCGGCGGTGCGGCGCCGGATCGAAACCATGGCCCAGGAGGCAGGTCTTAGCGCTATCGATGGCCCCTTCTACGAGCAGGCCAAGGCGCGGTTTGGTCAGAAGTGAACCGGCGATGCGGTAAAAGGGTGTATTGGTAGAGCACCCATCAATGTCGCAGTCGAAACGCGAACAGGTGGTTAGCCACTTGCGGTACATCCGCCAGGAGCTCCGAGAAATGCATCAAGGCGTTATGGATGACGGCCTACTTCCCGAAGCCGGCGAGGTTCGGGGGGTTATGGCCCAGATGGAAGCCCTGCTAGAGCTCCTTGAGGGAAAATCTTCTCGCAAGAAAGACAGCGACGGTTGAGACTCGGGCCGGGCAGCACCCTCAGGACGTCAAGCTCCCGGGGACGCTCTGCCAAACGTCTGCAAGCCGTTGATCGGTCACCGTTTAGGCGCTTTTGTTGCTCAGTCCCCATCACCCAGCCCGGGCCATCGGCCTCGGGCTTTTTTATTGGAATCCCCTATAGGTAGCGCCAAAAGGCTGCACACACGCCAGAGATGGTGTAGACAGGGCTTGGCAGGGCACGGGCTGGGTGATGGGGATCACCGCCATCGGCATCCCTGCCTCCCATTTTGGCCTTAGCTGATGCTCGTTCAGCCGTGATAGCCACACCCCCCGAACAGAGATATCAGCAAACCCGCTTCCAGGAACGGATCGCCCAATCCCGGGTAGCACTGGAAAACTGGGCAGCAAATCCTTGGCGGCGTTTATCCCTCCTGCTGATCGTGTTGCTGATCAGTTTCAGCATTGGCGGGGCCGTCGGCTCGATCACTGGCACCCTGGCCAAGCTCGACCCAGTGGGAGCACTGATCTGCGTGGCAGCCATCGAACTGGCCATCCGCGCCAGGGGGCCGCTGGTGCGCCGTGGCGGCGATGCATTAGTGCTGCAACTCTTGGATATGGCCCGGATCGGCTTGCTATACGGCTTGTTGCTTGACGGCTTCAAGCTGCTCTAATCCCACTTTTGGGGACCTTTTTCAGGCCAGCGGTTCGGCCGCAGCCAGGAGATAAAGCAGGGCCATACGCACCGGGATACCGTTACGCACCTGCTCTTCCACCAATGAAATAGCGGGATCATCAAGCACGTCTCCAGCAAGCTCCACGCCCCGATTCACCGGGCCCGGATGGAGCAGAGGCACGGACTGGCGGCAAAGAGCTAGGCGCGCGCGGGTGATGCCGAATTGCCTGTGATAAGTGTCGAAGCTGGTGAGCAGGTGCTGGTGCATGCGCTCCTTCTGAAGTCGCAAAGTCATCACCGCATCGGCTCCGGGCAGCGCCTCCTCCAGGTTGCGAGTTACGGACACCGATCCCCGGCTCGTTACCGGATCAGCCATCTGGCCTGGTGGTGGTGCCGCCACGAAGTCGGCGAAGGCGCATGGCAGCAAGGTGGGCGGGCCGCAGAGCACCACCTCGGCACCGCAAGCGGTGAGGGCCCAGAGGTTGGACCTGGCCACGCGGGAATGGAGCACATCTCCCACAATCACGATCCGCTTGCCCCGCAGTGCCGCGGGCGTGGGGGCTTGAGGGGCGAAGTGGCGCGCCAGGGTGAAAAGATCGAGCAGTCCCTGACTGGGGTGGCTGTGCAGGCCATCGCCAGCGTTGAGCACTGCGACACGCTCACCATCGCGGTCAAGATCGGCTGCCAGGCTCTGAGGCACCCCGGCGCAGCGGTGCCGCACTACCAACACATTGGCGCCCATGGCCACGTAGGTACGGGCCGTATCGAGCAAGCTTTCGCCTTTGCTCAGTGAGCTGGAGGAGGGCGAAAAACTCTGCACATCGGCCGAGAGCCGCTTGGCCGCCAGCTCAAAGCTGCTGCGGGTGCGGGTGCTGGGCTCAAAAAAGAGGCTGGTCATCAACCGCCCCTGCAGGGCGGGCAACTTGCGGGCGCCTGCCACCGGCAGGGCCCGAAATCGCTGAGCCAGCGTCAGCACAGTGGCGTAATCATCCAGCGAGAAGGCCGCCAGATCCAGCACATGGCGGTGGCTCCAGCTGCTCAAGGGTTGCGGCGGCTCAAGTGCTCAGGGTAGGGGCTCACGCCAGCAGCGCCTGCAAAGGCGGCAACCGATCCCCCTTGGCCCGCTTGCTAACGCTGCGGCTGGCCCGCCAATACCAGCGCCAGCGCAGCTCCTGGCCCTGACTGACACCGATGCGGGTGGTTTGCGTCAGATCCGTCGAACCCAATCCAGCCAACGCTGACGGCCGCGGAGCGATCCACAAATCATGGGAAGGATCCAGTGGCTGGGCATCGTTGCAGCGATCGATGCCAAAGCGCCGAGCCAGCAGCGCCGGGCCAGCCGCCACACGCTCATGCTCATTGGGAAGAGCTACCGCCCGCAAAAGCACCCCATTGGCCCAGTCGGGTTTATGCGTCACCACGTTCACGCAGTGGTGAATGCCATAACTCACATACACATAAAACCGCCCTGGCTCGCCAAACAGCGTGTCGTTACTCGGGGAGCGGCGGCGATAGCCGTGGCAAGCGGGGTCTTCCTGCGAATACGCCTCTGTTTCCACGATCAGGCCCCACAGCAGCTCCCCATTGGCTTGGCGCTTCACCAGCAAGCAGCCGATCAGCTCGGGGGCGACGATCTCAGCGGGGCGGGCAAAGAACGCCTTCGGCAACGGATTCCCCACAAGACCGGCGCAGCGCTCGCCCATGGCGGCAACAGCCAGCAGACTGGAAGCCTCTACGTCAGGCCCACGGGCTGCCATGCACTCCACCGGTTTCACCCTCGCAACGGTGTTGATCTTCGGCAGCGGCCTATTCGTGCTGGCCACCCTCTTCTTCGGCACCAAGGGCGGCTACTACGACACCGACGACTACGACGGCAACGGCACAGCCCACTAACCCTGACTAGGCAGCCGCTCCGCCTCAGGGCAGTCTTCGGAGGTGATCACGTCGTCGGGGCTGCCGCTGCGGCACACGTAGGCCAACCGGGTGCTGACCGCTCCGATCGAATCGATCCGAACGCTCTCCTCCCACCTGTGTGTCTCGTCTTCATCTTCGGCGTCATAGCGCAGGGTGACTAGATCGCCCTCGATCTCAACGACCGTGGCCTCCTCGATCCAACGCTGCTGGTCGCGCAAAAACACCCACACGGGGCGCTGTTCGGCGCAAAACTGGTAGAGCTTGCGGTGCAGCATGGGCCGATGCACTGCTGGCCCGCAAATCCTAGTCAGTATCTAGGGTCCCGTTGCTGTTCACCATGACCCAATCCGCCAACTCCGCTGACGCCATTCGCCTGCAACTGCGCAGCTGGCCTGAAGTCGAGACCTATCTGGAAAATTGCAGGGGCGTAATCGTGCCCCTCGGCTCCACCGAGCAGCACGGCCCCACGGGCGCCATCGGCACCGATGCGCTCACGGCAGAGGCAGTTGCCCTGGAGGTGGGCCGCCGCACCGGCGTGCTGGTAACTCCAGCCCAGGCCTTCGGTATGGCCGAGCACCACCTGGGCTTTGCTGGCACCGTGAGCCTGCAACCCTCCACCCTGCTAGCCGTGCTGCACGACATAGTGCTCTCGCTAGCTCGACACGGCTTCGAGCGTGTTTATGTGATCAATGGCCATGGCGGCAACATCGCCACCAGCAAGGCAGCCTTTGCCCAGGCCTATGCCACCGCCGCCGATCGGGGGCTGGAGGTGGCGCCGCGGCTGCGCTGCAAGCTGGCCAACTGGTTCATGGCTGGGCCAGTAATGCAGGAGGCACGCAGCCTCTATGGCGATGAGGAGGGGCACCATGCCACCCCCAGCGAAATAGCCCTCACCCTGCACCTCGAGTCCAGCCTGCAAGCCAAACAACGGCCCCTTCCACAACCAGCGCCAGCGGGCCCGATCCACGGCCCCGAGGATTTCCGCCTGCGGCACCCCGATGGCCGCATGGGATCAAACCCCTACCTGGCCCAAGCCAGCCATGGCGAGCGTTTTCTGGAGCTCGCCGCTACGGCCCTTGCCGCAGACCTGGAGGCCTTCTTGGCTTGAGCGCTAGCGTCAACCCCAGCCAGTTCAACCTGATGAGCAAGATCACCGCAGATGACGTACGCAAGGTGGCAAAGCTGGCCCGTCTTGATCTGCCCGAGACCAAGATCGCTACTTACACCGGCCAGCTCGAGCGAATCCTCGACTACGTGGCCCACCTTGAAACAGTAGATACAGAAGGAGTTCCACCCACCACCCGGGCAGTGGAAGTTGTGAATGTCACCCGCGAAGACCTTGTGACTCCCACCAACGTACGGGAGGAATTGCTGAACGAAGCTCCCCAGCGGGAAGGAGATTTTATTCGCGTACCCAAAATCATGGCCGATTGAGCAGCAACTAACGCACCGGCGAAATTGCGGTGCGGTGCAGCAGCTCGAGCACCCGCCTACGGGCATGGCGGGTAGGCATCAATGCGGCGATTGGCCGTAGCTTGCTGCGCTTTTTTCGATGGCTGCGAACACCCAGAAAAATATCATATAGAAAATTTAATCCATCGGTCTTGGTTTCAAACAAGCCCAAGCGCTGAGGCGAACCCTTGGCATCCAGGATCGGCTTTGTCGCATGATACGCAGCTTGATATTCAAACCAGGGTATAGACGGCCATAAATGATGAATTAGATGATAATTCTGGCCCATGATCAGCCAGTTCATCAGACGGCCCGGATAAACTCGGGCGTTATGCCAGCGATTACGAGATTGAAAAGGGCGGTGGGGCAAGTAGTCAAAAAACAGACCCAAGGTCACACCCACCATCAAGGCCGGGGCGAACCAGCAGTTGAAAACAAAGTCAAGAAAGCCAAATTTGGCTGCAGCCACCACGATCGCCGCAAAAACGGCACGGGCTAGGCCCCACTCAAATAGTTCATAACGACGCCACAAACGGCGGCGAAAGAAAAAGAGCTCGTGATAGAAAAATCTTGGCGCAATTAACCAAAGTGGGCCAAAAGTGCTGACGATGTGATCTGGATCGTTCTTAGGGTCGTTCACATGGGCGTGGTGTTG
>Ga0105105_10001003_pt1 | contig 12140 bp, 9 predicted proteins | sample PPLLaktember2015_4_FD_79108 | JGI IMG/M metagenome (GOLD analysis project Ga0105105, IMG submission 79108) | Freshwater sediment microbial communities from Prairie Pothole Lake near Jamestown, North Dakota, USA - PPLs Lake P8 Core (1) Depth... | ecosystem: Environmental > Aquatic > Freshwater >... | reverse complement strand
GACGGCCTGGCGGGCGTGCTCTGTCGCTGCACCGGCTATCGCAAGATCGTCGAGGCGGTGCTGTCGGTCGCGCAGGGCGATGCGGCCACCGTCGCCGATGCGGCGCCGCCCGCCGGGGCCGCGGTCGGGGCGCGGCTGCCCCGGCTCGATGCGCCGGAGAAGGTGCTCGGCACCGAGCGCTTCGGCGCCGACGAGGCCCCCGTCGACGCGCTGTGGCTGAAGGTGATCCGATCGCCGCATCCGCATGCGCGGTTCACCTTCGGTGATCTGGACGCCTTCGTCCGGGCGCATCCCGGCGTGGCCGGTGTCGTGCTGCCTGCCGACGTGCCGAACAACCGCTTCGCGATCTTCGCCGACCTGCGCGATCAGCCGGCGGTGGCGGAGGGGCTCGCCCGCTTCCGCGGCGAGGCGGTGCTGGTGCTGGCCGGCGAGCGCGACGTCCTCGAGGCGATTTCGCCGTCCGAGCTGCCGATCGAATGGACGGTCCTGCCGGCGCTGGAGACGCCGGCGGATGCGCTCGCGGCCGATGCCGGAGCGCTCCACGCACGCTTCGCCGACAACGTCCTGTGCCGCGGCCGTGTCGTGCGCGGCGACGTCGACGCGGCGCTCGCCGCCGCACCGAGGCGCGCATCGATGCGGATGACCACCTCCCACGTCGAGCATGCGTACATCGAGCCCGAGGCGGGCTGGGCACGCTGGACCCCGGCCACGACGGGCGTCGCGGCGCGCGTGGAGGTGTTCGCCTGCACGCAGACTCCGTACATGGACCGCGACGAGCTCGCATGGATGTTCGGACTGCCTCCCGAGCACGTGCGCATCGTGCCATCGGCGGTCGGCGGCGGCTTCGGCGGCAAGCTCGACATGTCGGTGCAGCCGCTGCTGGTCGCCGCGGCGCGCAAGTTCGGGCGGCCGGCCCGGATCGTCTACGGCCGCCCGGAGTCGATGGCCTCGTCGACCAAGCGCCACCCCGCCCGCATGAGCGCGACGCTCGCCGCGGCGCCCGATGGACGTCTGCTGGCCTACGACTTCGAAGGCGACTTCGACACCGGCGCGTACGCCTCGTGGGGGCCGACGGTCGCCAACCGCGTGCCGATCCACGCCAGCGGCCCCTACCGCATCGCGTCGGTCCGCGCGCTGACCCGCGCGGTCCACACGCACGGCCCGGTGTCGGGTGCGTTCCGCGGCTTCGGCGTGCCACAGGCGACGGTGGTGGTCGAGGCGCTGCTCGACGAGCTCGCGATCGCCTCGGGCACCGATCCGCTGGACTTGCGCCATGCGCAGGCGCTGCGGGCCGGCGATACGACGCCGACCGGCCAGCGCCTCGATGCGAGCGTCGGACTGCGCGCCTGCCTCGATGCGCTGCGTCCGGCCTGGCGTGCGGCGCGTGACGCCGCGGACGCCTTCAATGCGGCCTCGAGCGGGCCGCTGCGCCGCGGCACCGGTGTCGCCTGCATGTGGTACGGCATCGGCAACACCGTGATCGCCAATCCTTCGACGATGACCGTCGGCCTGCGGCGCGACGGCCGCTTCGTGCTCTACAACGGTGCCGTCGACATCGGGCAGGGCTCGTACACGGTCATGCCGCAGATCGCCGCCGATGCCCTCGGCGTGCCGGTCTCGGTGCTCGAGCAGGTGCGTGCCGACACCTCGCTGACCGAGGACGCCGGCAAGAGTTCGGCCTCGCGCCAGACCTTCGTGTCCGGCAACGCGGCGCGCGCCGCCGGCCTCGACCTGCGTGCGCGGCTGCTCGCCATCGCCGGCGTCGACGCGGCCCATGCGCATGCCGCCGTGCTGCGCAGCGAGCCGGGCGTGCTGGTGGTGGAGGCCGACGGGCGCGCGCATCGGGTGGCGCTCGGCGACCTCGAGGCCGACGCGCACGGCCACGTCGCGCTCGGCCGTGGCCGCTTCGATCCGCCGACCGTGCCCCTGGACGCCGACGGGCAGGGTGTCCCGTACGCCACCTACGGCTTCGCCGCGCAGTTCGCCGAGGTCGAGGTCGACGTCGAGCTGGGCACCGTCCGGGTCCTCTCGGTGCACGCCGCGCACGACGTCGGCCGCGCGGTGAATCCCACCCAGGTCGAAGGCCAGGTCCACGGCGGCATCGCGCAGGGCCTGGGCATGGCGCTGATGGAGGAGTACCGCAGCGGACGCACCGACAACCTCCACGACTACCTGATCCCGACGGTGGGGGACGTGCCGCCGATCGTCGTGCACCTGATCGAGGATCCCGAGCCGCTCGGTCCGTGGGGCGCGAAGGGCGTGGGCGAACCGGCGCTGGTCGCGACCGCGCCGGCGATCCTGAACGCGATCCACCATGCCACCGGCGTGCGCGCCACGCATCTGCCGGTCACCCCGGACCGCCTGCGCGCCGCGCTGCTCGAGGCGGCCCGATGAGTGCGGTCGCCCCCGGCAAGATCGAGTGCAACGCCTGCCCGGTGCTGTGCCAGATCACCGAGGGGCGCAGCGGCGCCTGCGACCGGTACGCCAACGTCGCCGGCGACCTGGTCCGCGTCGACCCGGTGGTGCTGATGTCGCGCGACCCGGAGCGGGTCGCCTTCGCCGGGCCGGACGCCGACTGGGACGGTGACCTGGTGAGCGCGCCGGTGTTCGTCACCGGCGTGGGCGCGGGCACGACCTATCCGGACTACAAGCCCGCCCCGTTCATCGTCTCGAGCGTGCAGGACGGCGTCGACATGGTCACCGTCGTGACCGAGGGGATCTTCAGCTACTGCAGCTTCCGGATCAAGGTCGACACCGATCGCCACCTCGGCCCGGAATGCGCGACGGTGCGCCACCGGGGCGAGGCCGTCGGCCACGTCACCACGATCGAGTACGGGTCGCAGTTCCTGTCGCTGGGCGGCGTGCACCACCTCACCGGCGGCAGCAAGAAGGAAGGCCGCGTCACCTGCGACCTGATGATGGCGCTGGGCAACAAGGAGGCGGTCGAACTCTCGGTCGACGGTGGGGCCACGCTGGTGGTGCAGGCCGGCCGCCCGCCGATCGTCGACGGCGTCGAGGAGCGTCGGATGCGGGTCGGCTGTGGCTCGGCGACCATCGGCATCTTCGCGAAGCAGTGGCTCGGCCACGTCGACGAGGTGGTGGTCGTCGACGACCACATCACGGGCGTCCTGAGCGAGCACCAGGCGGGCAAGTGTCTCGACATGCCCCCCTCGGGGCTGCGGATCCGCGGCCGCAAGTCGACGCCGGGGCGCTACTTCCAGGTCGCGAGCCCCGGCACGGGCTGGGGCGGCACCGACATCACCGATCCCCTGACCATCGTCGAGTCCTTCGACCCGAAGGTCGCACGGCCCGGCCTGCGGCTGCTGATGGTGTCGACCACCGGCGACCATTTCGCCTGGTACGTGCTCGACGACGCGCTGCGGCCGGTGCCGGCAGAGATGCCCCCGGAAGTCATGCGCGTGGTCGAGCGCATCGGCGAGAACTGCGAGCCCTCGGTCGCGACGGTGCTCTTCGTGGCCGGCGCGGGGGGCAGTCTGCGGGCCGGCGTGACCGAGAATCCGGTGCTGCTGACGCGCTCGATCAAGGACCTCCTGACCCGCGTGACGGTGGGCGGCGCGCCGGCCTACGTGTGGCCGGGCGGGGGCATCACCGTGATGGTCGACGTCGCCCGAATGCCCGAGCGCAGCTTCGGCTGGGTGCCGACGCCGGCGATCGTCGCGCCGATCGAGTTCACCATGCGCCTCGACGACTACGCGCGGCTGGGCGGCCACCTCGAGCGCGTCGTGCCGGTGGCCGAGGCGATCGCCCGGGCGCAGTCGAAGCTCGTCGGCTGGGACGCCTCGAACCCCTGGCCGATCGAGCCGGCGGCCGCGCGATGAGCGCGCGCCGCGCCCGACTGCCCGACGGCCGCGTGCATTTCCAGCACGGACCGATCGACCTGGTGATCGGGATCGACGGCGAGCCGCAGGCGGTGGCGGCGGCGCTCGAGCGGGCGTGGCTGCGCTTCGAACCCCTGCTGGGCGAGCTGGTCGCCGAACTGGCCTGCCTGCGCCGTTGCGCGCAGGCCGACGATCCGCCGATCGGCGAGACCGCCCGCCGCATGCATGCCGCGGTGCTGCCGTTCAGGCCGCGCTTCGTGACGCCGATGGCCGCGGTCGCCGGTGCGGTCGCCGACACCCTCGTCGCCTGCCTCGCCGCGCCCGGTGTGCGCCGCGCCCACGTCAACAACGGCGGCGACGTGGCGTTGTGGCTGGCGCCCGACGCGCCGGACTACACGATCGGAGTCGCCATCGACCGGCGCGGGGATCCGCGCCGCGCCGGGGACGCCGCGGCGCCGCCGATCGAGCTGCCGGCCTCGCTGACCGTCTCCGCCGACGCCGCCTGGCGGGGCATCGCCACCAGCGGCTGGCGCGGCCGCAGCCTGTCGCTCGGCATCGCCGACAGCGTCACCGTCCTCGCCCGCGACGGCGCGCTCGCCGATGCGGCGGCGACGATGATCGCCAATGCCGTCGACGTCGACCATCCGGCAATCCGCCGGGCGCCGGCCACGAGCCTGCGCGACGACAGCGACCTCGGCGACCGGCTGGCCACGGTCGAGGTCGCCGGGCTGCCTCCCGACGCCGTGCGGCGGGCGCTCGACGCCGGGGAACGCGAAGCGCGGCGCTGCGTCGAGGCGGGCCTCGTCGGTGCCGCGCTGCTCGCGCTGCAGGGCCGCTGGCGTACCGTCGGTGACCTCGCCCCGCGCCTGGCGCGTGCCGCCTGAGACCCGCGCCATGACCCCACGTCCCGGGAGCCCCGCTTGAGCCTCATCGAGATCCGCCGCGTCTGGACCCAGGTCGAGACGATCCGCCACGAGTTCGGTCCGCCCCCCGCGCAGCCGCTGCTGCGCGGGGCGATCGGTGTCGTGCTGCGCAACCCGTATGCCGGCCGCCACGAACCCGACATCCTGCCGATGATGGAGGCGCTCACGCCCGTCGGCGTCGACATGGCTCAGCGCCTGCTCGATGCGATGGGCGTCCCCGCCACGCGCATCGAGGGCTACGGCAAGGGCTCGATCGTCGGCGCCGACGGCGAGATCGAGCACGGCGCGCTCTGGCACGTGCCGGGCGGCTATGCGATGCGCGACCTGCTGGAGAAGCGCCACGGCGTGCCGACCAAGGCGATCGTGCCGTCCACGAAGAAGGTCGGCGGCCCAGGCACTCGGCTCGACGTGCCGATCACGCACGTGAACGCGAGCTACGTGCGCAGCCATTTCGATGCGATCGAGGTCGGCGTGCCGGGTCATCCGCACGCCGACGAGCTCGTGTTCTTCCTGGCGATGACGACCGGTGCGCGCATCCATGCGCGCGTCGCCGGACTCGCCGCCGCCGACGTCCGTGGCCTCGACGGGCTGCGCTGAACGACAGGATGCCTCCCATGCCCGCAGAGATCCGGAAGATGATGGTGTGCGTCGACGAGACCCGCATCGAGATGGGCCGTCCGGTCGAGCCGCCGGTGCGCCGCGCGGTCGCGATCGCGGTGATCGCCAACCCGTATGCCGGACGCTGGTCCGATGCCCTGGACGACCTGGTCGCCATCGGCGAGGAGCTCGGTGCGACGCTCGGCGAGGCCTGCGTCAAGGCGCTCGGCATCGCCCCGGGCGAGGCGCAGAGCTTCGGCAAGGCGGCGATCGTCGGCGAGCGAGGCGAGCTCGAGCACGCGGCCGCGATCCTGCATCCCAAGCTCGGCGCGCCCCTGCGGCGCGCGGTGGAGAAGGGCGCCGCGCTGGTGCCGTCCGCGAAGAAGATGGGTGCTCCGGGCACCGCCATCGACGTGCCGCTGGGACACAAGGACGCCGCCTTCGTGCGCAGCCACTTCGACGCGATCGAGGCCCGCGTGCCCGACGCGCCGCGTCGCGACGAGATCGTCGTCGCGGTCGCGGTCACCGCCGGCGGCCGGCCGCATCCGCGGATCGGCGGGCTGCAGGCGCACGAGATCGAAGGCCGTGACGGCCTGAGATGAGGCCGGTGGCCCGCGCCCGGCGCGCACCGACCCCAGCGAAACGATCCTGAACCGAAGACCGACGTACCCCCGCAGCCAACCAGGGACCCCGCGCATGAACACGACCGCACCGTTTCCCGTCCGCGCACTGCGTGCGACGCTCGCCGGACTGGCCATCGCCGCCGCGTTCGCGGCGACGCCCGCCGCCGCCCAGATCCGCATCGGCGAGCTGAACAGCTACAAGGCGCAGCCTGCCTTCCTCGAGCCCTACCGCAAGGGATGGGAGCTCGCGCTCGAGGAGATCAACGCATCCGGCGGCCTGCTCGGCCAGAAGGTCGAGGTGATCTCGCGCGACGACAACGCCAATCCGGGCGACGCGGTGCGGGTCGCCGAGGAACTGGTCTCGCGCGAGCGCGCGGTGGTGGTGTTCGGCACGTTCCTGTCGAACATCGGTCTGGCCGTGACCGACTTCGCCAAGCAGCGCAAGGTGCTGTTCGTCGCCGCGGAACCCCTGACCGACAAGGTCACCTGGGAGAACGGCAACCGCTACACCTTCCGGCTGCGCCCGAACACCTACATGCAGTCGGCGATGCTCGTCCCCGAGGCCGCCAAGCTCAAGAAGAAGCGCTGGGCCATCGTCTATCCGAACTACGAGTACGGCCAGTCGGCCGCGGCCACCTTCAAGGCGCTGCTCAAGGCCGCGCAGCCCGACGTGGAGTTCGTCGCCGAGCAGGCGACGCCGCTCGGACGGATCGACGCCGGCGCGGTCGCGCAGGCGCTGCTCGACGCCAAGCCCGACGCGATCTTCAACGTGACCTTCGGCGCCGACCTCGCGCGCTTCGTGCGCGAGGGCCAGACCCGCGGCCTGTTCACCGGCCGCCCGGTGGTGTCGCTGCTGTCGGGCGAGCCCGAGTACCTCGATCCGCTGCGCGACGAGGCCCCCGAGGGCTGGATCGTCACCGGCTACCCCTGGTACTCGATCAAGACCCCCGAGCACGACAAGTTCCTGACCGCCTACCAGCGCAAGTGGAAGGAGTATCCGCGGCTGGGTTCGATCGTCGGCTACTCGACGATGATGTCGATCGCGGCGGGCATCAAGAAGGCCGGCTCGACCGACACCGAGAAGATGATCGCGGCGATGCGGGGCCTGCAGGTCGACAGTCCGCTCGGCAAGTTCACCTATCGGGCCATCGACCATCAGGCGACGATGGGCGCCTACGTCGGCGTCACCACGGTCAACCAGGGCCGCGGGGTGATGAAGGACTTCCGCTACATCGACGGTGCCGCGGTGCTGCCGAGCGACGCCGAGGTCCGCAAGCTGCGTCCGGCCGACGCGATGCAGTGACCGCGGCCAGGACCCCGTGACCCTGCAGACCCTCGTCGTCCAGCTGCTCAACGGGCTGGCGAGCGCCTCGACGCTGTTCCTGGTCGCGGTCGGGCTGTCGCTGATCTTCGGCGTCAGCCGGATCGTGAACTTCGCGCACGGCTCGCTGTACATGGTGGGCATCTACGTCGCGTACAGCCTGATCGAGCGGCTCGGGCCGGGCAGCGGCCTGGGGTTCTGGACGGGGGTGCTGCTGGCGGCGGTGATCGTCGCCGCGATCGGCGCGGTGATCGAGCTGCTGGTGCTCAGGCGGGTGTACGCGGCGCCCGAACTGTTCCAGCTGCTGGCGACCTTCGCGGTCGCGCTGATCGTGCGCGATGCGGTGCTCTGGCTGTGGGGGCCGGAGGACCTGCTCGGTCCGAAGGCGCCCGGCCTGAAGGGGGCGGTCGAGGTGCTGGGTGCCCGCCTGCCGGTCTACGACCTGGTGCTCGTCGTGATCGGTCCGCTCGTGCTGGGCGGGCTGTGGCTGCTGCTGACCCGCACCCGCTTCGGCGTGCTGATCCGCGCCGCCACCCAGGACCGCGAGATGGTCGGCGCGCTCGGCGTCGACCAGGCCTGGCTGTTCACCGGCGTGTTCGCGCTCGGCTCGCTGCTCGCGGGGCTCGGCGGTGCGCTCCAGATCCCGCGCGAACCGGCCAATCTCGCACTCGACCTGACGATCATCGGCGAGGCCTTCGTGGTGGTCGTGGTGGGCGGGATGGGCAGCATCCCGGGTGCCTACCTCGCTGCGCTGCTGATCGCCGAGATCAAGGCGCTCTGCTACGCGATCGGCACGGTCACGCTGTTCGGGGTGCCGTTCGCGTTCTCCAAGCTGACGCTGGTCGCGGAGTTCCTCGTGATGGCGCTGGTGCTGGTGATCCGTCCGTGGGGTCTGCTCGGCAAGCCGCAGGGCGCGGTCCGCAACGCCGCCGAGATCGAGGCTCCGCTGCGCGTGGCCTCGCGTGGCGTGCGGCGCGGCTGGCTCGTCCTGATCGCGGCGCTCGCCGCGCTGCCGCTGGTGTCGGGCGTGTTCCCGTACCTGCCGGTACTCGGCATCGACATCCTGATCGCGGTGCTCTTCGCCAGCAGCCTCCACTTCATCATGGGGCCGGGCGGCATGCATTCGTTCGGCCACGCCGCGTACTTCGGCCTCGGCGCCTACGGTGCGGCCCTCGCGATGAAGGTCCTCGGCCTGCCGATGGAGGCGGCGCTCCTCGTGGCACCGCTGCTCGCGCTGGCCGGGGCGGTCGTCTTCGGGTGGTTCGCGGTCCGGCTGTCCGGCGTCTACCTCGCGATGCTCACGCTCGCCTTCGCCCAGATCGTCTGGGCGTGCGTGTACCAGTGGGACGGCGTGACCGGCGGCAGCAACGGACTGGTCGGCGTGTGGCCGGCGGGCTGGCTGTCGTCGAAGACGGCCTACTACCTGATGACGCTCGCGGTCGTCGTCGCCAGCGTGGTCGCGATGCGCGCGATGCTGTTCTCGCCCTTCGGCTACGCGATGCGCGCCGGACGCGACTCGCCGCTGCGTGCCGCGGCGGTCGGCATCGACGTGGTCGGCATCCAGTGGGCGGCGTTCGCGGTCTCCGGCCTCTTCGGCGGGGTGGCCGGTGCGCTGTTCGCCTTCGCCAAGGGCACGATCTCGCCCGAGACCATCTCGGTCGGCCGCTCGATCGACGGCCTGGTGATGGTGCTGCTGGGCGGCATCCAGTCGCTCGCCGGACCGATCGTCGGCTCGGCCGCCTTCACCTGGCTGCAGGACCAGGTGATCCGCTCGACCGACTACTGGCGCGCGGTGCTCGGATTCACCATCCTCGCGCTGGTGCTGGCCTTCCCGCAGGGCATCGCCGGTGCGCTCGGTCCGCCGCTCGAACGGCTGCTCGATCGCGTGCTCGACCGCGGCCGCGGGCGGCTGGCGGCGTCCGATCCCGCCGTGGGGCAGGGGGGCGCACGATGAGCACGACACGGGACGCGGGCGTGCCGCTGCTTCGGGTGGAGTCGCTGCGCAAGGCCTTCGGCGGGGTGCGTGCGGTCGACGACGTGAGCTTCGAGCTCGCCGCGGGCGAGCTGCTGGCGCTCATCGGGCCGAACGGCGCGGGCAAGTCGACCTGCTTCAACTGCATCAACGGACAGCTTCGTCCCGACCACGGCCGCGTGCTGCTCGACGGCCAGGACCTGGTCGGGCGCGCGCCGCGCGCGATCTGGCGGATGGGCGTCGGGCGGACCTTCCAGATCGCCGCGACCTGGGCGTCGATGACGGTGGTCGAGAACGTGCAGGTCGCGCTGCTCTCGCACGCCGGGCAGCTGCGCCGGTTCTGGGGCCGGGCCGCCGCGATGCATCGCGACGCGGCGCTGGCGCTGCTCGATGCGGTCGGGCTGGCCGCGATGGCCGACGCGCCCTGCGGCGCGCTGGCCTACGGCGACGTCAAGCGCGTCGAGCTCGCGATCGCGCTCGCCAACGGGCCGCGGCTGCTGCTGATGGACGAGCCGACCGCGGGCATGGCGCCGCGCGAGCGCAACGAGCTGGTGGGGCTGGTCAAGCGCCTGGTGCGCGAGCGGGGGATCGGCGTGCTGTTCACCGAGCACAGCATGGACGTGGTGTTCGAGTACGCGGACCGGATCATCGTGCTGGCGCGCGGCGGCCTGATCGCGGCGGGGACGCCTGCGGAGATCCGGGACGATCCGCAGGTCCGGGAGGTCTATTTCGGCTCGACGGGCGTGCCGCCGGCCCCGGTCGGCCCGGGCGGCCCGGGCGGCCCGGGCGGCGTGACGCCGGCCGCCCGCGCCGAGGGCGCCTGAGATGGGCCCGGCGCTGCTGCGGGTCGAGTCGCTGTGCGCCTGGTACGGCCGCGCGCAGATCCTCTACGACGTCGGGCTCGAAGTCCGGCCCGGCGAGGTGGTCGCGCTGATGGGCCGCAACGGCGCGGGCAAGTCGACCACGATGAAGGCGATCGCGGGCCTGCTCGAGCGGCGGACCGGCACCGTGCGCTTCGAGGGGCGCGACCTCGCCGGACTGCCGCCCCACCGGATCGCCCGGATGGGCCTGGGCTGGGTGCCCGAGGACCGGCGCATCTTCACCGACCTCACGGTGCTCGAGAACCTCGAGGTGGGCCGGCAGCCGCCGCGCACCGGGGCGCCGACCTGGACCGTGGACGCCCTGTTCGCGCTGTTCCCCAACCTCGCCGCGATGCCGCGTCGCCCGGGCGGCCGCATGAGCGGCGGCGAGCAGCAGATGCTCACCGTCGCCCGGACCCTGATGGGCAACCCGCGGCTGGTGATGCTCGACGAGCCGTCCGAGGGCGTGGCCCCGGTGATCGTCGAGCAGATGGCCCGTTCGATCAACGAGATGAAGAAGCTCGGCCTGTCGGTGCTGCTCTCCGAGCAGAACCTGCATTTCGCCGAACAGGTCTGCGACCGCGCCTACGTGCTCGAGAAGGGGCAGGTGCGCTTCGCCGGCACGATGGCCGAGCTCGAGGCCGACGAAGCCACCCGTCGCGCCTACCTCAGTGTCTGAGGCGCGCCCGCCTCCCGAATCCACAGGAGTTCCACCATGGCCGTCATCGCCACCCAGCAGGCCTCCGGCAAGGTCGTCATCCGGAACGTCGGGCTGATGCTGTCCGGAGACATCGATCGTCCGATCCTCGATGCCGACACCGTCGTCGTCGAGGACGGCCTGATCGTCGCGGTCGGCCGTACCGCCGACTGCGACACCGAGCGGGCCCGCACCACGATCGACTGCAAGGGCACCGCGCTGTGCCCGGGGCTGATCGACTCCCACGTCCATCCGGTGTTCGGCGACTGGACGCCACGGCAGAACCAGCTCGGCTGGATCGAGTCGTGCATGAACGGCGGGGTGACCACCATGATCTCGGCCGGCGAGGTCCATCTCCCGGGGCGGCCCAAGGACATCGTCGGCGTCAAGGCCCTGGCGATCACCGCCCAGCGCGCGTTCGACGGCATGCGCGCCGCCGGCGTCGGCGGCGGCGTGAAGGTCTACGCGGGCGCGCCGGTCATCGAGCAGGGCATGGTCGAGCAGGACTTCGCGGACATGGCGGCCGCCGGCGTCACGCTGCTGGGCGAGATCGGGCTCGGCTCGGTGAAGGCTGGGGCGGAGGCGGCGACGATGGTCGGCTGGGCGCGCAAGCACGGCATCCAGAGCACCATCCACACCGGCGGACCGTCGATCCCGGGCTCCGGCCTGATCGACGAGCACGTGGTGCTCGAGGCCGACGCCGACGTGATCGGCCACGTCAACGGCGGCCACACCTCGCTGTCCTACCGGTCGGTCTGCACGCTGTGCGAGAAGAGCTCGCGGGCGCTCGAGATCGTGCACAACGGCAACGAGCGCATCGCGATCCTCACCGCGCGTCACGCGATCGAGCTCAAGTGCCCCCACCGGATCATCCTCGGCACCGATTCGCCCGCCGGCTCCGGCGTCCAGCCGCTCGGCATCCTGCGGATGATCGCGCTGCTGTCTTCGCTCGCCGACGTGCCGGCCGAGATCGCGTTCGGCTTCGCGACCGGCAACACGGCCCGGATGCGCAACCTGCGCCAGGGACTGATCGAGGTCGGTCGACCGGCCGATTTCGTCTTCCTGGATCGCGCGCAGCACACCGCCGGCACCGATCTGCTCGACAGCGTGCGCCTCGGCGACATTCCCGGCGTCGGCATGGTGATGATCGACGGCCAGGTGCGCTGCGGCCGCAGCCGCAACACGCCGCCCGCCGTCGAGGTGCCGGTGATCCTGCCCCAGCACTGAGAAGCTGTGAATAAACCTACTGCGCGTCCCGATCCGGCGCCTGCGGTGCTCGCCGGGGAGCCTCGCGCCTGCAGGCGCGAG
>Ga0105105_10001002_pt1 | contig 12144 bp, 10 predicted proteins | sample PPLLaktember2015_4_FD_79108 | JGI IMG/M metagenome (GOLD analysis project Ga0105105, IMG submission 79108) | Freshwater sediment microbial communities from Prairie Pothole Lake near Jamestown, North Dakota, USA - PPLs Lake P8 Core (1) Depth... | ecosystem: Environmental > Aquatic > Freshwater >... | reverse complement strand
TGCCGGGGGGGGGTTAAACTCAGGCCAGGCCCGAGTTTGAGATGGCGGAGGGCCTCGGCGACGCGGCCCTCGAAGCGGCTGAGCTCCGGATATCGTTTTTGATGGAGTAAAATCCGGATCTCCCGGATTTTGCGGTTGCGGTCCATTTCCGGGGCGCTGCGAATGCCGGCCAGGGGGTGCGAGGAAAACAGCGTGACCAGATCGATCCCGTCGCGGAGCGCAATTTCAGTTGCAAGCGTGGTGATCTCACGCTGCTTGTTGAGACTCGGCTTCAGTTCGCCAAACAAATGCGCCAGCAATACGCCGTCCTCAGCCGGCATCCCCCCCAGTTCCAACGCCATGGCCAGCGAGAGCGTTTCGGCCAGCACCCCCTCCTGAATCACGGCCGGCAAACCGGCCAGAAGGCCAATTTTTTGGGTCAGCGCGGAATTTGACGAAAGCCCGACGCTGCCCAGGGCCTTCCCCAGATTGCCGTCCGCCGGCAAAACCGAGGCCATCAGACAAATGGCGCGCGCCTGTTCGATCAGGTTGAGGGCGCGCTGCCCGGTATTGTCGGCGATCGCCAAACGGGCGCTGACCAGCCGGGGGGTTTCGGGCCCCAGCAGCCGCACCGGGATCGCGGCCCGGCCCAAGCGGCGACAGGCCGCGATGCGCCGGAAACCGCTGACCACGCGATAGGCGCCGCCGGCTGCCTGCAGAATCGGCGGCGTCAGCAGACCCACCGTGCGGATCGACAGGCACAGCTCGTCGATGCCAGCCGCCGTCGTGATGCGGAAGGTGCTGTCGGTCGTGTCGATCCGTTCGCAGCCCACTTCTTGGAGGGGCATGCAGGCGATCGGGTCTGCAACCGATGACTTCAACTACGTCCGGCAAGTCGTTTGAGGGCTTCGAGATACCTGGCGCGGGTATTTTCAATCACTTCCGGGGGCAGTTGAGGGGCCGGGGGTTCCTTTTTCCAATCGAGGGTGCGCAGGTAGTCGCGCAGGTACTGCTTGTCAAAACTTTTCTGAGGTCCGCCGGGGGTGTAGCTGTCTTTGGGCCAGAAGCGGGAAGAGTCGGGGGTCAAGACTTCATCGATCAGGATCATTTCCTCATCCGCCAACCCGAACTCAAACTTGGTGTCGGCGATGATGATGCCTTTGCGGTCGGCCAGCTCGACCCCTTTGCGATAAACCGCCAGGCTGAGCTCACGGGCCTTTTCAGCCTGGGCGGCGCCGATTTGCGCGACCATCTCGTCAAAGCTGATGTTCATGTCGTGCGCACCCAGTTCGGCCTTGGTGGAGGGCGTAAAAATGGGCTGCGGCAGACGCTCGGACTCTTTCAGGCCTTGCGGCAGGCGGATGCCGCAGACCGTGCCGCTGCGCTGGTAGTCTTTCCAACCCGAACCGGAAATGAACCCGCGGACCACGCACTCGACCGGCAGGGGCCGGGTTTTTCTGACCAGCAGACTCCGCCCCCGCAGCGTGTCCGCATAGGGCCGGCAGGCCGCCGGGAACCGGTCGACGTCGCTGGTGATCACATGATGGGGCACCAGCGATGCCATGGCATCAAACCAGAAGAGCGATATTTGGGTCAGCACCACACCCTTGCCGGGAATCGGATTCGGCATGACGACGTCAAAAGCCGAAATCCGGTCGGTGGCCACCATCAGCAGGGCGTCACCCATATCGTACAGGTCCCGGACCTTGCCTCTCCTGATCAGGTTCAACTCCGGGAAATTTGTCTCGTATACAGGCTGTTGCATCTGTCGCCACCCGCCTTTTGTTTGGTCCGTTCTCAGTGGTTGCGGTTTTTTTCAAAGGCGGCAATGAAAGTTTCGAGAGTCTCCCGGGCCTCGGCGTCAAGCTTCCGAAATTCGATCCCGGTCTGGAACATCCCGTTTTCGCCTTTTGCAGTATGGACCACGCTTCCACCGATATCAACTGTCTGGTCCGCCAATCCGATGCTTAACGCTACCATATAATTGGGTTCAATGGCAACATGCGTTTCGAGCAAAATGCCATCCAGAGAGACGTTCAGGGTTTTACCCATTCCCTGCTGGACATTCTCACAGTCTTCGTCGAGACAAATATAGTAGAGCAGGCTCTGGGCGTCGCTGCGCTGGTGTTTTCTTCTTTCTTCGATATCACGGTTGCTCACGGATTGGCTCCTCCTGCTTGACCCTGCAGTTCCAGTCGCAGGTTAACATGGTGGTCACGGAAATTGAGGTGGCGATGTTGTTCAGAATGTTGCGCATGGTCGTGGAAAGACGGTGAAATTCATCGGCCAGACCGATGGGGTCCAGTTCGCGCAGCTCAATGTTCGGGCTGGCGAAAACCCCGGCCGAATGGGGCTCGTGGCCCGCGTTCAAAAATGGCAGACAGCCGATAATTTCCCCGGGTCCCAGTCGGGCGAATCTGAGAAAACCGGTCGGCGTTTCACGGCAGACCAGCGCTTCCCCTTTTTCAATGCAGAAAACCCGGCCGTCGGCGCTGCTTTGCGGGATCAGGACCTTCATGTCGCGGAGGCCCTCTGCCATTTCGTCCGGCGCCTGAAACGCTGCCGCCGCCCTGCTCGAGACCTTTTTCAGCCGGCTGTCCAGGCTGAGCATCAGGTCGCGAAAATTGACGCTCATCAGGGCATATTCGTTGGAAAGCCGCTGGGCGTCCAGCACCCCCAGCTGAACATCGGATGCTGCGATGACCGTCGCGCGGCGGGACTTGCCCTGCCTGAAAAAGGATTCCAGGCTGCCGAGAAACCCGCCATCACCGATCTTTAAGAGGGTTACCGGTCCTTGGGGGGTATCCTTGATCATGTCGACGACCCCCTCCAGGACCACCCACAGCCAGTTCCCGTGGCTGCCCTCGAGCGCGATGGTTTCCCCGCGGACGAAGTTTTCCTCATCCACGACGTACATGTAGTCCACCAGGGGACCTCGGATCAGGGGCACCGCCCGCTGCTTGTCGTCGTCCTGCCGGGCAGCCTTGAGAAACGATACCGGCCCCACCTTGGGGGTCTTGCCGTCATCCAGCATCCGCAGCCCGTCCAGGATGATCTCCATCCGGCTGCGCTGGATCTCCCGCGGGTGCCGGTGAAACTCGGGGAAAAATGCAAAGGCGGCCTCGGTCCAGCCAAAAAGCGCAAACAGGGCCGGCAGCCCCGTCAGTTCCCCGGCGCAGGCGTCAACCGGGTTTCCGTTTTCAATAAAAACCGTGGCGGCGTTCTGAACGTAGCGGCTGGTGACCTCCAACCGCCCCGTGCTGCCGTTGGATCCGAGCAGCTGCAACAGATCACCCAGGTGGATAAAATTCAGTTTTCCGGCAAGGGCGGCTTGTTTTTCCATAATGGGGTTTAATGACCTGGCAAAGAGTCCAAATCAGGGGGTTTGAGGCCGTCGAAAAAAATCACTGGGCCCATTGAACCTGTTTCTGAAGAGACTGCAGGGTCAGTTTCATGCATTCTTTCAGGGTTTGACCAACTCCTTGCCCAAGAAATGCGCTGGTTTCAAAGTACGGCACTTTCAGCTGGCGGTTGAGATCACGCGCCATTTGCTCAATGGACATCAGCGGAATGCCCTGGGCGGCCAGATCGCGTTTGTTGAACTGCATCACCAGGGGGGTTTTGAATACGCTGCTGCCGTATTCCTTCAGGTTCTTCTGCAGGTCCTGGAGCGACTCCATGTTTTTTTCGCGCCGGACTTTCAATGAGTCGGCCACGAAAACGACGCCATCAACACCCCGCAGCACCAGTTTGCGGGTCGAGCTGTACTGAACCTGCCCCGGAACGGTGTAGAGTTGAACCCTGACATCACAGCCCTTGACCTTTCCCAGCCCGATCGGCAGAAAATCGAAAAACAAGGTCCGGTCGCCTTCGGTGTTGATGGAGACCATCTCGCCCTTGATCTGCTTTTTGTATGCCTTGAAGATATACTCAAGGTTGGTGGTTTTACCACATCTGCCCGGCCCATAATAAACGATTTTACATTCGATTACTCTTTTTTTCAGATTGAAAATAGCCATGTAGTTGCGCTCCACACCAAAAAACACGTGGGGTTTTGTGGATCCCCTTTAAATTGATTGCAACGGGTTCAGGTACTGACAATTTTGATATCCAGACTGTAGTCGCCGCGCTTGGGGCCGGAATTGATTTTGGTTTTGGCCATAACAATTCCGGATCCTTGAAAAATGGCAATCGGAGAAAAAAACTGAACGTCGTTCAAACGGAACCCCACCTTGAGACTTTCGATCAATTCGCGGTCCTTGCTCGAGACGATCAGGCTGATCATGTTGCCGGACTGGAAGCTGACCTCCATCTCCACCATCTGGCCCTTTTGCGGCCCACCCTCAAATGTGATGCCAATGGAACTGATATCGATGAGGTCCTCGTCGACCCGATCTTGGTCGATCGTGTCATCGGCGTCCAGCACTGCGGGGAGCTGGATCTCAATGCCCTTCTTATCCAGCAGGTCTTCCAGGAACAGCCTTATTTTCTGGAGCTGCTCTTTGGAGTAAAGATCATCTTTGAGCCATTTTTTATACCGTTCAACCGCCTCTTCCGGCGAATATACCGAAAAACAGCACCTGAGGATGTTTTTGCAGGCGACGACACGCAAAGAATCTTTTTTGGTCAGTTCGTTGAATTCTTCCAGCGCCCGGTCATACTGACCGAATTTGGCCAGGGTAATCGCACCCTCCAATGCGGCCTTGTCCTCGTCTTTGTCCTGGGAAAAGGAAAAGAGGTTTTTGACGAGATCCTGCACTTTGGGCGGCATCTGGGGAGCTTCCTGGGCCCTTTCGATCTGGTGGTAACTGATGGTCAAGGATTTGATTTTGCGGCAAATCGCCTGGATAAGCGCCTCTTTGTTTTTAGCCTGATCAAGTTTGCCGATTAGGTCGACCGCAACATTGTATTTTCCCTTGGCCTCGACCAGCAGCCCCTGAGACCGGTAAATTTCCGCTTCACGCAGCAATAATTCGATCTGACTTTTTACGCTCATTTACGTCCTCACTGCCGCATCGATTGCGACCGGCGCTGGCCGCAAATACAAAATTTTTCAGTTTTTACGGATGCTTGACAGGTCAAAAAGCAACCTTCGACTATGATCTGATTTTTTTTACAGGAGAGCCGGCACAAGTACAGTGTATAGATCGTTTTATGTAGTTTAAAACTTTAGCATTAATCCGTCAGGGGGCCTCTGGGGCGCAGCAGATTGATCGCATCGATTCAGGGCAGGAAAGCGCGAAGGTTGTGGGGTTGGTTCAAGGCCGATTTCAGCTGCAGCAACGTGTTTTAGGCTGCCGCCTGCGGCCTGCTCAAGGGCCCGCCTTCTTTAAAAAATAAACCAATAGATTCAAATGGTTTCAAAAAGGCACGGGCTGTCCAATGGGTTGACAAAAGCCGTCAGTGTGGTATTTGAATTAGCTTATTGCCCACCACCCACCGTGTGTCGAACCGTATTAAAACCCAGAAATCGAGGAGAATGTTATGGACAAGAAGGTGACCGTCGTCGGAGCAGGCAATGTTGGCGCAACCGCAGCCCAGCGTCTGGCTGAAAAAGAGTTGTGCGATGTGGTGCTGATCGATATTATCGAAGGCGTGCCGCAGGGCAAGGCGCTGGACTTGACCGAGGCCGCTCCCATCGAAAAACACGATGCCCACCTGACGGGATCAAACAGCTATCAACCCTCCAAAGGGTCCGACATCATCATTATTACCGCCGGCATTCCCCGCAAGCCGGGCATGAGCCGGGACGACCTGATCAGCACCAATGCCGGCATCATGAAATCCGTCACCCGCGAGGTGGCCAAACTGTCTCCCGAAGCGGTCCTGATCATCGTCAGCAACCCCTTGGATGCCATGTGCCACGTGGCCTACGAGGCCAGCGGTTTCCCCAAAAACAGGGTCCTGGGCATGGCCGGCGTTCTCGATTCCGCCCGTTTCCGCGCCTTTATCAGCATGGAATTGAATGTGTCGGTCGAAAACACCCACGCCTTTGTGCTGGGCGGTCATGGCGACACCATGGTCCCCCTGCCGCGCTACTCCACGGTCGCCGGCATCCCCATCACCGAGCTGATGTCCAAGGAGCGCATCGACGCCCTGGTCAAACGCACCGCCAACGGCGGCGCCGAAATCGTCAGCCTGCTGAAAACCGGCAGCGCCTACTACGCCCCGGCCTCGGCCGCCGTCGAGATGGCCGAGGCGATCCTCAAGGACAAAAAGAAAATCCTGCCCTGTGCTGCCTACTTGGAAGGCGAATACGGCTTCAAGGACCTTTTCATCGGGGTACCGGTAAAGCTCGGGGCGGGGGGCGTGGAGGAAATCATCGAGATCACGCTGACCGCCGAGGAAAAAGCCGCCCTGCAGAAATCGGCCGATGCGGTTCAGGAACTCAAGGCCGTTCTGAAAAAACTCTCCTGAGGTCTGCAGCCCCGGGCCGTGCCTCAGCCGGTCGTTTCGCCAAGGGCCTGTAGAAGGGCTTCGGCCGTTTTGATCGTCATACCGGGCAGCGACGCCAGTTCTTGGGGGGTCGCTGCCCGAATGTTTTGAATGCCGCCGAAGTGTTTCAACAGCATCGCTTTCCGCTGTCGGCCGACACCGGGCACCGCGTCCAGGGCGGATTCAAGCGCATTGCGGTTGCGCTCGCGGCGATGATAGGTGATGGCAAAGCGGTGGGCCTCGTCCCGGATGCTTTGCAGAAAGAGCAGCAGCCGCCCTTCCCGCCCCCAGTTGACCGGGTTGGCGCGCCCCGGCTGAAAGACCTTGTCGGCGGTTTCGCCCCGCGTTTCATCCTTTTTGGCGATACCGACCACATCAAAGGCGTCTTCAAGCCCCAGATCCCGAATCACCTCGAGCGCAATGTTCAGCTGCCCCTTGCCGCCATCCACCATCAGGAGGTCCGGCAGGGGTGACTCGCGCCCGTCTGCCCGCAAGCGGCGCGCCAGCACCTCGGCCATGTGGGCATAGTCGTTCGGCTGGCCGGCGGCCCGGATGCGGAACTTGCGATAGGCCTCGCGGGCGGCTTTGGCATCCTCAAAGACCACCATCCCGGCCACGGCTGCCGTGCCGCCGATATTGGAGTTGTCAAAACACTCGATCCGCCGCGGCAGCCGTCTCAGCCGCAGCCGGCGCTGCAAGCCCTCCAGCAGCGAGCGCTGCGAGGCGGAGGCCGCCAGGCGCTCCTGGAGTTCCTTGTCGGCATTTTGCCGGGCCAGTTCGATCAAGCGGGCTTTTTCGCCCCGCAACGGCCGCAGGATTCTGACCCGCCGACCATGGCGGGAGTGCAGCCATTCCGCCAGGAGATCGCTGTCATCCGGCATTTCAGCCACCAGCAGCTCACCCGGGACATGCAGCGCATCCTCGTAGTACTGGCCGATAAAGGCGCGGATCAGTTCGACGTCGGTGGCGATGCTGTCGGCAAAAACAAAATGCCGCGAGCCCTGCAGAAATCCCCCCCGCACGATTAGCAGGGTCACCAGCGACACGTCCGCGCCGCGGGCGGCGACAATGACGTCGCGATCCTTGAGATCCGTGGTGACCGCGATCTGACGTTCGATGGTTTTCTCGAGGGCGAACATTTTGTCCCGCAGCTGCGCGGCACGCTCGAATTCCTCGGCTTGCGCGGCGGCATCCATATCGTTGCGGACTTTGCGGACCAGGTCCGGCGCCCGGCCCTTGAGAAAAAGAATCACCTCGTTGACCATTTCGTCGTAGGTCGCCCGGTCGATGTCCCGGCAGCAGGGGGCCAGGCAGCCCTGTATCTGGCAGTTCAGGCAGGGGCGGGTGCGGGTTTTGAATTCACGGTCCGTGCACTTGCGCAGCTTGAAGGTTTTGTTGACGATCTTCAAGGTCTGGCGGACGGCCCCGGCCGAGGCGAAGGGGCCGAAATAGAGGGCTTCGTCCTTGCGGATCTTGCGCACGATGCTGAGGGTCGGATAGGGATGCTCGACGTTCAGGCGCAGGGCCGGATAGCGCTTGTCGTCCTTGAGGATGACGTTGTAGCGCGGCCGGTGGCGCTTGATCAGGTTGGATTCAAGGATCAGGGCTTCCTGCTCGGTGCGGGTCACGATGGTGTCAAACGAAGCGATTTTGCTGACCAGCACCCCGGTTTTCAAGTCGGGCTGCGCCCCGCGGTTGAAATAGGCGGCCAGGCGCTTTTTCAGGCTGCGGGCCTTGCCGACGTAGATCACCGCGCCCTCCGGGTCTTTCATGAGGTAAACCCCGGGGTCAACGGGCGCCCGCGCCAGCTTTTGCAGCAGCGCCGCCTGGATGTCAGGCTGGATGTCGGTCTTCATGAGATTTTTCAGGCGGCGCCTGCTCCCCGGCGAATCAGAGATCGAAGACCTGCAGGCTTCGCAGGGCCTTGACCCGATCGCGCAAGCCAGCGGCTTTCTCGAAATCCAGGTTGCGCGCCGCCGCGTGCATCTCGCTTTCGAGGCGCCGGATCTGGTCTTCCAGATCTGCCACGGTTTCAAATTCGGCCAGCGGTTCCGCCACGGTGTCGACCGCAACGGCGTCCGACGCGCCGACCGATTCGAAAATCGCGCTGATCTCTTTGCGGATGGTGGTCGGGGTGATCTGGTGCCGACGGTTGTAGCCCGCCTGAATCTTGCGCCGCCGGCGGGTCTCGTCGATGGCCTGCTGCATGGAGGGGGTCACCCTGTCGGCGTACATGATGACCCGGCCGTGGACGTTGCGGGCCGCACGACCGCAGGTCTGGACCAGGGAACGCGCCGAACGCAGAAACCCTTCCTTGTCCGCGTCCAGAATGGCCACCAGCGACACCTCGGGAAGATCCAGGCCCTCGCGCAGCAGGTTGATCCCGACCAGCACATCAAAATGCCCCAGACGCAGCTCCCGGATGATCTCCATGCGCTCCAGGGTATTGATGTCGGCGTGCAGGTAGCGCACCCGGATGCCCAGGTCACCGTAGTAATCGGTCAGGTCTTCGGCCATCCGCTTGGTCAGGGTCGTCACCAGGACCCGCTCCCCGCGCCTGACCCGCTCCAGAATTTCCCCGTAAAGGTCGTCCACCTGGTTCTTGGCGCTGCGAACGGCGATTTCCGGATCCATCAGCCCGGTGGGCCGCACGATCTGCTCGACGACGGCAGCCCCGCATTTTTCCATCTCGTAATCCGCAGGCGTCGCGGACACGTAGACCACCTGAGCCACCCGGGCCGAAAATTCATCGAAACGAAGCGGCCGGTTGTCCAGGGCCGACGGCAGCCGGAAGCCGAAGTTGACCAGGGTTTGTTTGCGGGAGCGGTCGCCCCGGTACATGCCGTTGAGCTGAGGCACGGAAATATGGCTTTCGTCGATAAACATCAGGAAATCTTGCGGGAAATAATCCAGCAGGGTCGGCGGCGGCTGGCCGGGGGCGCGCCCGGTGAGGTGCCGGGAGTAATTTTCGATCCCGTTGCAGTAGCCGAGCTCCTGCATCATTTCCAGGTCGAAGTCGGTCCGTTCTTCGATCCGCTGGGCTTCGAGCAGTTGGTCCTGGGCCCGGAAAAAGTCGATGCGCTGTTTTAATTCCGCCTGGATCGTTTCAACCGCCATTTTTAGCGTCCGCTGACCGGTAACGTAGTGGCTGGCCGGAAAAATGGTCACGGCCTTGAGCCGTTTCTGCACGGTGCCGCGCAGGGGATCGATTTCGGCGATGCTTTCGATCTCGTCACCGAAAAATTCGATCCGAACGGCGCGCTCCTCCTCGTAGGCCGGAAAGATCTCGACCCGGTCGCCCCGCACGCGGAAAACCCCGCGGTGAAAGTCCACGTCGTTGCGCTCGTAGTGCATGCCGACGAGGTCCCGCAGGAGTTTGTCGCGGTCCAGGGCGGTGGCGCTGGCCAGCTCGATGCGCATCGCGAGGTAGTCTTCGGGCGCGCCCAGCCCGTAGATGCAGGAGACGCTGGCCACCACGATGACATCCGGCCGCGAAAGAACCGAACGGGTGGCCGAGTGGCGCAGCTTGTCGATCATTTCGTTGATCGAGGAGTCTTTCTGGATGTAGGTGTCGCTGGCCGGAATATAGGCCTCGGGCTGGTAGTAATCGTAGTAGCTGACAAAGAACTCGACCGCGTTTTCGGGAAAAAGGAGCTTGAATTCGTGGTAGAGCTGGGCGGCGAGGGTCTTGTTGGGGGCCAGGACCAGGGTCGGCCGGCCGATGGCTTCGATCACTTTGGCCATCGTAAAGGTTTTGCCCGATCCGGTCACACCCAGCAGGACCTGGTGTTTTTTGCCGGACCGGACGCCGGCCGTCAATGCGGCGATGGCCTGCGGCTGGTCCCCGCTGGGGGTGAATTCGGATTGAAATTTGAAAAGGGTCATGTCAGCTCAGGCCACCTCCCGCAGCAGGGCGACACACATGGCGGCGATCCCGTCACCGGCCCCGATCATGCCCAGCCCCTCGGTGGTCGTGGCCTTGATATTGATCCGGTCGGCCGCCACTCCCAGCACACCGGCCAGCCTGCGGCAGATGGCGCCGCGAAACGGGGCCAGCTTGGGCGCCTGGGCAAACACCGTCACATCGAGGTTGACGAGCGCCAGGTTTCGCTGCCTCAGCATGCGGGCGGTGCGATCCAGCAGCTCCAAACTGCAGATATCCTTGTAGGCCGGGTCCGTATCGGGAAAATGCTGGCCGATATCGCCCAGTCCGGCGGCCCCCAGCAGGGCATCGCAGACCGCATGGGTCAGCACGTCGGCATCGGAATGCCCCAACAACCCTTTTTCAAAGGGAATCGTTTCGCCCCCCAGGACCAGCTTGCGCCCGACCACCAGCCGATGAACATCATAACCCAATCCAACCCGCATGCAAACTTTCCTCCGCTGAACTTTTCAGCCTGGCCGGGTTAACAGCATACCGGTTAATATAACCCCCCGGGGTTCAATTTCAAACCCGCCGTCCTGAAAATACGCGCATTGCAAGAACCCGATTCTCGATGTGGTCGCATCGATTTAAACAATTTGACAGCGCGAAACAGTTGACGGTAGGTAGGGGGCGTGCGATCGCGCCATCGGGAAGTGGACCGCCGAGGCGCGGGGGTCACCCGTTAAAAGCATTTTACTCCGCCGTGCGGTGTTTTTGCACAAGGAACTTTTTCGGGTACACCGGGGACAGGCCGGAATTCACCACCTCCCATTGACCTGTGTTCATTTTCTTGTGCGGACAAGAAAACGAACCAAAAGAAACCGCCCGCGCCCCGGGGCCCTTCGGGCTGTCCTGCGCTTCTCGCAGCCGGCGGGCCCTGTGGAACTCGCTTACGCTCAAACAGCCACAGGGCCTTTTTCGCCGGCTGCTGCGATGCTCGGCCCGGGACGACGGGACATAAAACCCCGGCGGCATCAGGCGATGCAAATACGGTTCCCGTCTTCGAAAAACCCCATACCTGTGGGGAGTGGGGGTTAAGTTCCTTCGAAGAGCAGCAGCTGCTTCAAACAAGCCGCCGCCACGAGAGGATTGCCGTGAACCCGGATCCGGAAAAATTGATCGACCTGATCGGGGCGCGGGCCAAAAACCTGTTTCTAACCGGTCAGCTGCTGTGCACCGAAGCTGTCCTGACGGTCATCAACCAGGGGCTGAAAGGCGATCTCCCCCCTGAATTGGCCATCCGGATCGCGTCAGGCCTGCCGGAAGGTCTGGGCGGCAGCGGCTGCTTGTGCGGTGCGCTGAACGGCGGCGTCCTCGCCCTGGGGCTTTTTCTCGGCCGCAACCGGCCGGGGTTTGGCAACGGCAACCGGGTCCGCCGCAGCGCCCGGATGCTTCACGACCGCTTCCGGGAAACCTTTGGCGGCACCTGCTGTCGCAATCTGACCCGGGATTTTCGCCATGACCGCGACCTGCATTTCAAGCACTGCGCAGAACTCACCGCCGAAGCCGCCAGGATGACGGCCCGCATCATTCTGCATGAACGGCCGGATGTGGTGAAACAAGCCGACACCGCCTTTCTCCAGCAGGTGGACGCCACCAGCCGGGCGCGCATCAAAAAAATAGCCGGACTGTTTCAGCGCTGATGCGGCCGGCGTCCTGTTTTGCTTGCAGACCCCTTTGCGGCCTTACCTTTAATGACTTGTGGGAGAGCTAAGACTATGGCGCTCAAGACGGCGATGAAGGAAAATGCAGCCAAAAGGCTGCTGGCAGCCTACGACGTCCCGGTGGTTTCCGAAGCCGACACG
>Ga0105105_10001001_pt1 | contig 12151 bp, 8 predicted proteins | sample PPLLaktember2015_4_FD_79108 | JGI IMG/M metagenome (GOLD analysis project Ga0105105, IMG submission 79108) | Freshwater sediment microbial communities from Prairie Pothole Lake near Jamestown, North Dakota, USA - PPLs Lake P8 Core (1) Depth... | ecosystem: Environmental > Aquatic > Freshwater >... | reverse complement strand
TCCCTATGCTACCTATAGATACCAAAACAACTACCAATAAACAAGGAATTAATTTCTTCATATTACCCCTATTATAATTAAGGTTATATCTACTTATAAATATATCGTTATTCATAAATACGATATTCCTGCAGAGGAGAAATCTGTTTTAAAGCAAGAAAAAACTTTAAAATTATACTCGACGAGTAGACTTATTTTCGTTTTCAAATATTTACGTCAAAGTAGTATCTTTTATTAATAACCTTCTTATAGGAGAACATTGCTATAAAATTATAAAGGATTATTTCTTACAAAATAATAGATTTATGGGGACGTTATGAAAAAAATATGCCTAATACTTATGATGAGTATATTTTTAGTAGGGAGTACGAACGTCGGTGGTTTTTTTACTGAAAACACTATTAATGATATTACTAAAGATGCTCCTATTTCAATAAGAAGTGAAGTAGGCGATGGTCATGATTTTGACCCTCTTGTCGATATTGAAGTGACTGTCGACATTATTTCAATTCGAGCATTAGATGACATCGACTTTCGGAATAACCCTGATTTTTTTGTAAAAATATTCATAAATTCAGAAGAATTTTCATCTCCCATTTGGGATGATTCTCCCTGCCTCTATGATATCCATTGGATAGCTGCTGCAAATGTTCCAGATGATATCGAACATGTTGACATTACTATTGAATTATACGATAAAACGATGTTTGGAGAGCGCCTTTGTGATGTCAGTAAAGAACCAAATACCAAAACACAAGGGTATACAGCTGTTATCAGATACAATATAAAAACAGGTCATTGGACAGGTGATGACTCGTTAGATGATGCGAGTGGATATGGACGGTTGAATGGCTGTGATGATGGAAGTATCAATAATAATGAACGCGATTGCGAGATTTGGTTCACCATTTCCCAAACAGACCTTGATGGTGATACCATTCCCTACTGGACCGAAGTCTATACCTATGGGACAAATCCCGAGTTCAATAACACAGGAGAAGACCTTGATTCGGACCTCCTTCCCATTGAATGGGAATATAAATGGATGTACCCCCCAAATATATGGGATGACCACACGCATTTAGATATAGATGATGATAGTCTGACCAATGTTGAGGAATACCGTATGTCTTCTACGGGTTCTGATCCCTATCGAAGAGACATCTATCTTGAAATTGACATCATGGCAGATGGACCTCTTGGAAAAAATAGCTCCATTTCACCCCATTCGAAGGAGTTACTCAGAACTGCCTTTGATCGACGAAACGTTGTGTTTCATCTTGATGACGGTTGCATGGGTGGTGGTGGAGAAGTCATCCCGTTCGATCGAAAAACATATCTTCCTGAACTTCGCACCATCTATAACACATATTTTCTCCATAACGATTCAGAGAACTGGCGGAGAAGCGTGTTTCGCTATGCAATGATTATCTATCATCATTATGCCACAAGTGGTGTTTCCTATGTAGGAGAACACCCAAGGCTCTACTGGCATGTCCAAGGGATCAACACATTTGTCATCTCTGCTGAATCCATGCATAAGACGTCACGAAAATTATTCAAACACATAGATCAAGTTTTTGCAGGAGTAATTATGCATGAATTAGGTCATACATTCGGTATCGATTTCATGTTCCCTGTTGGATGTGACAATACACGAACCTATCGACCTCGAAATCTTGGGTTTTGGCTTTTTTCAAATTATAAAAGCTGTATGAATTATCGATATGTGTTTACTATTCTAGATTATTCAGATGGATCACATGGATTATTTGATTATGACGACTGGTCAAATCTTGATTTTTCATTTTTTGAAAAAAAACATTTCAGTCATCCACGCAAGTAAATAATTGATTCCATACATTATCCATATATATTCCCTAATACTATTATTATTGAAAGTAATCAAGAAAATACTACCATTTCCATAAAAACATTAAATTAATCAGTGAAGAAATACCTGATAGAATAAACTTTAAACCTTTTGTCTATTCCAGACCAGTCAAGACCTATGACCGAATCAACGATGCAAAAGGAATACGACTTACAATTTTTCCATACCAACGGATTTCTGAGAAAAAAGTGCAAAGCATGCGGAGATTATTTCTGGACTCTTGATCCACAAATGGAATGCTGTGGGGATCAACCCTGTGTAAAATTTAGCTTCATTGGAAACTCACTTGCAAAAAAACCATTGGCACTCTCAGAGGTACGAGAAGGGTTCCTCTCATTTTTCGAAACACATGGTCATTCACGACTTCAATACCCGGAAACAGGACAACGCTGTCCAGTCGTCGCTCGATGGCGCTCTGATATCTACCTTACTATCGCTTCGATAGCGGATTTCCAACCCCATGTAACATCAGGAGTAGTTCCTCCACCAGCGAACCCTCTTGTCATCTCACAGCCATGCATCCGACTCAATGACTTAGATGAGGTAGGAAAGAGCGGTCGTCATCTCACCACCTTTGAGATGATGGGACACCATGCCTTTAATAAAAATATCAACGAAATCTACTGGAAAGAAGAAACAGTCGCATACTGCGATGAGTTTTTCAGAAAGAAAATCGGCATACCCCGAGAAGCGATTAATTACAAAGAACAACTCTGGATTGGTGGAGGAAACGCAGGACCCTGTGTTGAGGTCCTCGCAGGCGGACTGGAGATCGCAACCCTGGTGTTCATGAACATGAAAGAGGATGAGCACGGACCAACAATCCTTGAAGGAAAACACTATGCCCCCAATCCTCTGAATATTGTTGATACAGGATATGGTTTAGAGCGAATCGCTTGGTTCACCACTGGCACACCAACGGTGTACGAAACCGCATTTCCAAAAATGCTATCATTCCTGCTTGATTCGATAAAAGATCCGTTGGACATGGGAAGCATATATGCTCTTGCAGACCACACAAAATGCTTGTCTTTTATGCTTGGCGATGGAATCGTTCCCTCCAATGTCAAGGCAGGATACCTCGCTCGATTAATCATCAGAAGATCACTTCGATTCATAGAAAAATTACAGGTTGACTATACTGTACAACAACTCGTCGAACAGCAACTCGAATACCTTAGGAAAGAATTTCCCTCGTTACAGAAACGCAAGGATCAGATTAACGAAATATTAGACATTGAGACAAAACGATTTTCAGACACCCTCTCAAAAGGCGAAGGCTTGATTAAAAGAATATTAAAGGAGAAACAGACCATCGATCCCTCTGCCTTAATCATGCTGTATGATACGCATGGGATGCCCCCTGACGTTGTTCAAAACATCGCACAAAAAGAACACATCTCTGTTACCATTCCACCGAATTTTGATTCGATGATCGCTGAATTACACTCACATGAAAAAGCAGAGCAAGAAACCCAAATTATTCAAACCGATCTTCCACAGACACACCCTCTCTACTATGACGATCATTACACAAAAGAATTTGATGCGACAATCCTCTGGGCACAAACCACATCACGAGGGACCGAAGTGATCCTTGATAAAACAGCGTTCTATCCTGAAGGCGGTGGTCAACCAGCTGACAAAGGAGAACTCATCATTGATGGAAAACCACTACAAGTACTGCATGTGGAGAAAATAGCTGGTTCCATTATCCATGTCCTAGGATCATCAGCCGAGGTAGGGAAAAAAATCCATGGGCGAATCGACTGGGATCATCGGTATACCCTTATGAAACATCATACCGGCACCCATGTAGTCAACGGGGCGCTCCGGAGATTGTTCGGCGAACATATCTGGCAGGCTGGTTCTCAACTCGCATTGACGGAAGCAAGATTTGATTTCGCCCATTACAAGCCAATCGCAGAGGATGAAATCCAGAAAATCGAATCAGTCGCAAACGAGTTCATTCGACAAGCGGTCCCTGTTGAAAAGAAAGTAATGAAAAGGAACGATGCAGAACGTGCACATGGGTTCAGACTCTACCAAGGCGGAGTACCACCCGGAAATCTGATTCGGGTACTCAACATCCCTGGTATTGATGTTGAAGCTTGTGGTGGAACACATCTCAATAACACCAAGGAAATCGAAAAAGTAAGAATCCTGAAAACAGAACGCATCGCAGATGGCGTAAATCGTATCACCTTTGCAGCAAGTACAATGGCAGATGCCTACCAGAACAAAGAAAACACACTGTATCATCATGTCATTGACCTTCTTTCATCAGTGTATAAAATCACGTCTCATGAGAACATCGCTGAGCAATTACGTGAGACCGAAAAATTTTTTTCTGTGTCAGCGGACCAGTTAGAAAAAACAATACAACGGTTCTTACATGAGACGAATAAAAAGGATAAAACAACAGTCACAAGTCTTGTTGAAGCATGCAATCATTTATTCAATGAATGGAAAAACACCCAGAAACAAAAGAAAATGGTTTCATCTGATATTATCGAACAATTGATCCATGATGCATTTGAGATTCCCGGAACCACTATTCGGCTGGTTACTGGTGTCTGTGACAGTGATGCAATCACCATAGCAGCGTCAATCATCAAGGAACCCGGATACATCGTTCATATCTACGATGGGAAAAAACTTGTCTCAGCTGCATCTGACGATGTTGATATCGACCTTCGACCGCTCGCCTCAGAACTAGGGAAAATACTTGGTGGGAGTGGCGGTGGAAAGCCTAAACTTACCCAATGCGGTGGGCCGAACAAAGAGAAAATACACGACGCATTAAAAGTAGCAAAAGAAATGACGATACAAAAGATAAAGAAATAAAAATTTTTTTTTAGAGTGGTTTCCACAGTTGGACAGCGATCACAACAACCGCGGTCGCAATGCAGGCAAACACGACAAACCATGGTGGGATCTTAAATGCGGTTTTTTCCTCTGCGTCGAAATACCGGATTAACCCGGCTCCCGAGTGAAATCCTTCTCCTTTTTTATCTTGTGCCATATGATCACGTTGTAGTACAGCATGTTCTGGTGGTATTTTAGGTTTACGATGCTTTTTTTCGGATGGTTCTAGAGGAAAAGAGCAAACATCTAAATATCGTAGGACGATACGTAATCTTGAGGATGTTCCGATATGAAAGAAACAGATTCTCTTATTAAAAAAGCCTTAAAGTTCAAAGAGAGTGGACTTACCGATTATGAGATAGCAGAGGAACTGAATGTTTCTAAAGAAACAGCAGCATGGCTTCTTACGCGTGGGAAGGACAAGAAACCTGAGGGTGAACTGAAAGTTGGATGGCGTTCCATTGGTGTATCTCCGACCCGTATGGGGTCGATTTCCTATGCCTTATCCGATATCATCCTTGAAGAAATGGAAAAAAAGGAAATGGATGTCGAAGTGATCGTCGGTATCGCGATCAACGGGATTCCCTTTGCGACTTACATTGCTGAAGAGCTTGGTCTTGACCTTGCCGTCTTTCGACCACATCATGAGAAAACCGGTGCGTTCTGCTCAAACTATGCAACCATCGCAAATAAAAACGTCGTCCTTATTGATGACGTGATTGGAACTGGTGAGACATTAAAAACTGCTATTAAAGCAGTAAAAGCGGAAAAAGGAAATCCTGTCTTATGCGTCTGTCTGCTAAATAAACGATCGATGAACGATGTCGGTGGTGTGCCACTCCGCTCATTGATCCGGGCTCGGGCGCTTTAAGCAAATATTCCTTGGAAGGTTTCCTTATGCATTGGGCAGATGTTTTAGCAGAAGAACTATTGAAAAAACAGACGAAACATGTACTGGCGACCGGGATCACACCATCAGGTCCGATTCATATTGGGAACATGAGGGAGATCCTGACTACTGATGCTGTGTACCGGTGTCTTATTGAAAAAGGTGGTGATGCTGAGTTCATCTACATTTGTGATGATTACGATCCTTTACGGAAGGTGTACCCACATCTTCCTTCATCCTATCAACAGTATGTCGGTAAACCTCTTTCAGAGATCCCTTGTCCCTGTGGTGAGCATGCGAGCTACGCGGATCATTACCTTGTCTCGTTTTTAGGGTCATTACACACCATTGGTGTAAACCCGCGGGTTTACCGCGCAAGTGAAATGTACTTGAAAGGAGAGTACAACGAATCCATACAGATAGCTCTGGAGAACACCACGAACATCAGAAACATCCTTGAGAGCCTCTCTGGCAGAAAGATGCCAAAAGACTGGTTGCCCTATAACGTGAAATGTGAGACCTGTGGCCGTCTCTCCACCACGCATCCGAGTTTATATGAATTTCCAAATGTTGAATACAGCTGTGACTGTGGACATGACGGCGAGGTGGACATCAGGAAAAGCGGACAAGGCAAGCTCCCTTGGCGGGTGGACTGGCCAGCGCGCTGGAAGATGCTTGGAGTCACCTTTGAGCCCTGTGGAAAAGACCATGCCACCGTCGGAGGCACCCGGGAGACTGGAGCAAAGATCTCTGAAGAAGTCTATCGCTATCCTCCACCTGGTTTGCTCGTCTACGAGTTCATCATGTTAAAAGGGATGGGTGCGATGCATAGCTCCAAAGGTACAGCGGTCAGCGGCGAGGACATGCTCCGGATGACGCCCCCTGAGGTACTTCGGTTCTTGATTATGAAGAATCAACCGAACAGACATATTGTTTTTGACTCAGGTCTAGGATTGCTGGCGCTGGTGGATGAATACGATAAGGACGAAGAAGTGTATTTCGGAAAAGAAGCGGAAACCAAAGGGATGAAGGAATTCAAGAAAATCTATGAGCTATCACAACCGTATCATATCCCTAAAAAGATGCCATTGCACCTGCCATATCGACACCTGGTGACTCTGAATCAGATAGCACACACATGGCTTGAGGTAAAGGAAATCCTCATACGAAATGGGCAGCTTCCAAAGAAACTGACAAAAGAAGATGAAGAACACCTTCGACAACGTGCTGAGCACGTACGATTTTGGCTTGACACCTTCGCACCTGATGATGTGAAGTTCGAAGTCAAAGAATCACTTCCGAGCATCTCTCTCACAGAAGAACAACGGACCATTCTTGCACTCTTCAAAGAAAAGATACCAGATCTAGCATGGGAGCCTGAGTCGATTCATAATGCTATCTATGAGATTTCTGAACAAACGAAAATCCCGATAAAAACCGCGTTTAGCGCGATCTATCAGATCATCCTTGGAGCGGAGAGAGGGCCACGTGCTGGTTTCTTTTTATCAAACCTTTCAAAACAGTTTGTCCTCAAACGGGTGACAGAAGCAGTTAAATAAGACTGGACCTCTTCGCGTTTTTATCATGAATATCTATGTGGAGACGTACGGGTGTACGGCAAACAAAAGCGATGAGCGACTACTTCTAGGTTTATTACAGCAGAACGGACACCGAATCGTCCAGAGTCTTACCGATGCCGATGTGCTGGTACTGCTCACCTGTACGGTGATTGCGACAACAGAACAACGGATGCTCTCCCGATTAAAAGAGTTTCATAAGACAAAAAAAAAAATTATCGTCACCGGTTGTATGCCTGCTGTGCAAGCAGACCTGATATACTCAGTTGCTCCTCATGCATCCCTGCTTCCCCCTCAATATATACAGTACATTAATGATATTATACAGGGAAACAACCCTTCTTTGGTTGAGACAAAGAAAACAGCGCTCCCGAAATATTACGACACCACCATAGCCCCTATTCTGATAGCAGAAGGATGTCGACTTTCTTGTAGCTATTGTATCACGCATTTCGCACGAGGAACATTACGAAGTTTTCCTGCTGAAGAAATCGTCACAGATGTCTGCTCTGCGCTGAAACAAGGATGTACAGAGATTCAGCTGACCGCACAAGATACTGCCTCCTACGGTCTTGACACAGGGACCGATCTTGGGGCATTACTCAACAGGATAAGTACCCTTGATGGGACGTTCCGCATACGCGTCGGCATGATGAACCCTACAACAGCTCAAAAAAACCGTCATTCCATCATATCAGGATATCAGCATCCGAACATCTACAAATTCCTTCATCTCCCCATGCAATCAGGCGATGATACCATTTTACAGAAAATGAACAGAGGATACACCGTGAAGCAATTTACAGACCTTGTCCATCACTTCCGAACAGCAATCCCGACACTGACGCTTTCCACTGATGTGATTATCGGTTTTCCATCGGAAACCGATGAACAATTCAATCATACCATGCAATTATTACAAAAGATAAGACCAGACGTCATCAACATCACCAGGTTCTCTGCCCGACCGCTTACCACTGCGAAAAAAATGAACGGTCGCGTACCTACCGATGTAGTCAAAGTACGATCAAGACAAGCTACGGAAATCTGTTCCAAGCTATCGCTTGAAAAAAATAAGGAACACCTCGGAAAAACCTCTACAGTGCTTGTGACTGAGCAAGGGAAAAAAAAGACAGTCACGGCAAGAACAGACAGCTACAAACAAGTTGTTCTTACTGAACCAGTTCCTCTTGGTTCTTTTGTTCATGTGAAAATAATTGATGCAACAGCAACGTATCTTGTCGGAAAACTTATATAATGTTCACCTGTTTGTAGGATTCGTGGTTTGAGGATGATTCAAGTAGCGATAAACGGTTTTGGAAGAATAGGAAGAAATGTACTACGATCTGCATTACAACACTCCCAGTATGGAAAGAAATTTGAAATAATCGCAGTCAACGATCTAGGGAACACAGAGATTCTTGCGCATCTTCTCAAATATGACTCTATTTATGGGAAGTTCTGCGGGGATGTTGCCGCAAAACCAGAAGGCATTGAAGTAAATGGTCATCTTATCGCATTTTTCTCAGAGGTGAACCCATCAAACCTTCCCTGGGGAAAATTAGACACCGATGTTGTCATTGAATCGACTGGTGTCTTCCGCACCCGTGAGGGCGCAGGAAAACATTTGGACGCTGGAGCAAAAAAAGTCATCATCTCAGCACCAGGCAAAGACCCTGACCTTACGATCGTCTTAGGAGTCAACCAAAAGATGTACGATCCAAGCAAACATCACATCATCTCCATGGCGTCCTGTACCACAAACAGTCTTGCCCCTCCAGTGAAGGTATTACATGATAAATTCGGGGTTGACCAAGGGTTTATGACCACGGTTCACTCCTACACCGGTGATCAACGTATCCTTGATTTCCCGCATAAGGATTTACGACGGGCACGAGCTGCGGCAGTGTCGATTATCCCGACAACCACAGGTGCAGCAAAAGCAGTCTCATTAGTGATTCCCGATCTGAAAGGAAAAATAGATGGGATCGCACTGCGAGTCCCGACACCAGATGGATCGATAACAGATTTTTCCTGTGTGTTAAAAACCCCGGCGACCACCCAAGAAATCAATGCAGCCTTCAAACAAGCATCACAGACCACGTTACAAGGCATCTTACAATACACAGAAGAACCCCTCGTCTCCGTTGATATCGTCGGTAATCCTCATTCAGCGATCATCGATGGGTTAATGACAAAGACGATAGGTGAAAAAGGAAACCTTGCTAAGATATTCTCCTGGTATGATAACGAATGGGGATACTCCTGCAGGATAGTTGATTTGATCAACTACATCTTCAATGAACAATTAGTTCCCATAGAAACATACAAGAACTAAAGATACTTCAGATACACCACCTGTTTTTTTCTTTTTTACTCCCCACTCCTATATCTTTAAATAAAAACACCGGATATAGGGTGTCAGAGGAGGTTTCAGATAATGAAAGAATATTACACACTTGATGATTTTAATGTAGAAAACAAGACGGTTTTACTCCGAGTAGATTTCAACATGCCTTTAGATAAAAAAACACTCAATATCACCGATGATACCAGGATCCGACTTGCGCTACCAACGATTCAAGAACTCGTCAATAAAAAAGCAAAAACCGTGATACTAGCCCATCAAGGCAAACAAGGCAGCTGGGATTTCATATCAATGCAGAAACATGCTGAGGTGTTACAGAAACTACTAGGAAAACCGGTGACTTTTATTGATGATATCTACGGTGAAAGAGCAAAACATGCAATCCAAGCGATGAAACCAGGGAACGTTGTGTTCCTTGATAACGTCCGAAAATATCCAGGGGAAACTGAAAAGAAAAAACCGGATGAACATGCTCAATCAGAGCTGGTAAAAAACCTAGCACCCCTCGCTGACTTCTATGTCAACGACGCGTTCGCAGCTGCGCACCGTGCCCAATGTTCCCTGACAGGTTTTACTGCCGTGCTCCCCTCAGCGGCGGGTAGGCTTATGGAAAAAGAACTCACCTCGCTTGAAAAAGTAGTCGATGCACCAGAAAAACCAAGCGTGTTTCTCTTTGGTGGAGCGAAATTTGCTGACGGGATTGTCACCATCGACCGTTTGTTAACCAATAAGACTGCGGATCATGTGCTCCTCACGGGGTTAACCGCGAACGCATTCTTGAAAGCAAAAGGAGTCAATCTTGGCAAGAAAAACGAAGAATCATTCGGTGAGGAAGGCACACCTGAGATTTTCATAGAAATCAAAAATGTGTACAACAGGTTTGAGAAACAAATTCATCTGCCTGTTGATTTTGCTGTTGAGGAAAACGGGATGAGAAAAGAAATACCCGTGGTGAACCTTCCGACAGAACAAAACCTTTTTGACATTGGTGAAAAAACGATTCAACAGTACAAAAAAATCTTAGAACCTGCAAAGACAATTTTTATCTCAGGGCCCTGCGGGGTGTATGAAAATCCCTTGTTCAGAAAAGGTACTGAGGAAATCTTCAAATACATCACCTCCTCAAAAGCATTCTCGATAGCAGGTGGAGGCCATACGGTGGCTGCGATAGAACAAATGAAACTACGAGGGAAGATCTCCCATATCAGCACTGGTGGTGGTGCCCTTGAAAAATTCATGATGGGGGAGAAACTCGCAGTCGTCGAAGCGTTAAAAACAGCAAAACAACGCCAACTCATCCACGTCAAATAGAAAAAAATTCAAAGGAAACAATCAAATACTCTTTCTTTTTTATCCTTGTCCCAAGACGGGCTGATAGATCAGCGGAAGATCGCCGCCTTCGCAAGGCGGAGGCCGCGGGTTCAAATCCCGCTCAGTCCATATTTTTATTAAAAAAACCAGGAATACATACCTTTTTTAATTTTAGATCGTTAACATACCTCGTCCATAGTTACAGAAAATGGGGTCACAATGCCAAAGAGTAGTGAAACAAGAGTAAGAAAGGATGAAGAAAAGATCCTTGAGATCCTCCAGACCGATGCAAAGGCAAGCATCGATGACATCGCAAAAAAATGTGGTTTTTCACGGCAGAAAGTCTGGCGAATTATAAAAAAACTTGAGGAAGATAAAACTATCTGGGGATACACAGCTATCTGCGAACAGGAACTATATAATCTGAAACATTTCATCATGATGATGAAACGAAATACTAACCCACTTGATTCAAAAGTGCTTCAAGAAATTCTTACGACACTCCTTGATGATCTTCTTCCAGATATGAACATTAAGATGGAGAACATCGAATATGTCCATGGTTCTTACGATGGACTCTTTTCATTTTATGCACCAGACCTTATTACAGCAAAAAAATTCTCAGATCGATTTAAAGAACGTTTTAATCAATATGTTGCAAGCGTTGAGCTGTTAGAAGGTATCTTTTTTGTCAGAAACCAAAGGATACGAAATCCCAACCTTAAAAAAATAATAAACTACCTGTGAACAATTCTACCAGTCATAAAAAATTGTTTTATGAAAAATCATTATCTCGATACCGCGCGACGACAACTTGTATCTATATTTAAAACTTCTTGTATTGTAAGCGCAAGACATATATGTAAGGTTTATATATGATAATTATATACCGTGAGGTTACCTCGATAAATAACCTCATAAATATACTGTCCCGGATTATTCCGGTTGGTCTATGAGAGTATGTCATTATGACATTCGATGAGTGGACCATTTCAAATCTGGGGAACAGAATGATGTGGAGGTTCAAGAAAATCAAGATGTTCTGAGGTAGACGTCTTGCGCACTCTTGAATCTGACGATCGACGTGTTGGTGATATTTAATTCACCCACCAATTCATAATAAACCAATAATAATAGTGTGCCAGATTCTGGTTGATCCTGCCAGAGGTCACTGCTATTGGGATTCGACTAAGCCATGCGAGTCGTGAGGGTTCGGCCCTCGGCAGACGGCTCAGTAACACGTA
>Ga0105105_10001000_pt1 | contig 12160 bp, 8 predicted proteins | sample PPLLaktember2015_4_FD_79108 | JGI IMG/M metagenome (GOLD analysis project Ga0105105, IMG submission 79108) | Freshwater sediment microbial communities from Prairie Pothole Lake near Jamestown, North Dakota, USA - PPLs Lake P8 Core (1) Depth... | ecosystem: Environmental > Aquatic > Freshwater >... | reverse complement strand
TAATCACCGAAGGTGTTGAACTCCCGGGCTTCGTTATCGATCCGGGCCAGCCAAGGCGAGTAGCCGCGCTCATCCGCCGGCTGCCACTGCAGCGCCAGTTCGCAGGTGGTGGCGCCAACTGGAATCGTGCAGGACGGGGTTTGACCGGGCGCGTAGACCGTGACCACCTGCGCGTAGGGCCGGGTTTCAACCTCCGCCCGCAGGCCGGTGACGGTGAACGGCGCATGCAGATTCTGAGGGCGGGTATTCAGGCCACTGATCCAGCGGCCATCGACCGCGATGTCGCCGCGCACCCATTTGGGCGCGGCGGTCACGCCCTCGGCCAGCGTCCCCTGGAACCCATCCCAAGCCTGACAGCCCCAGGTGGTGGCGGTGCCCCACTGGCCGTTGTTGCTGTTTGGGGTCGCCGTCAGCGGCTTTTTCATCGTGGCATAGACAAACTCCGTGTCCTGATAGGCCACCGCAAAGTTATCCATGCCATAGGGCGTTTGCCCGATCCAGTTGGTTTTCGGTAAGCGCCAGATCAGGGTCGGCGGATTTTCGTACAGCACTCCGCCGTGGCTCCACGGCTCGAAGCCGGTAAACAGCGCCTGTCCCAGGAATTGTGCGGTCGAACCGGGTCGCCGCGCCGCCACCGGCACGGGCCGCGTCCCGCAGTCGCTGCTGTAGCCGTGGTCCAGCGTGCGGACGGTGCGGTTGCCGGCGCGGTCGTAGACCTCGAAACTCAACCGATACCGCTGCCGGTGCTGCGGATACCAGTTTCGCAGCGGGCTGCCGATGCTGGCCGTTTGCGCGCCGGCGTCATAGCGACCCGGACCCCGCACGGCCACTTGGCCGGCCCGGTCGCCGTCGAGGTAGGCCGTCTCCGCCACAATCCGGTCGATGCCCTGGGTATCGCGGACCCCGTTCATCTGGATGGCCGTGGTGTACACATCGCCGAACAGCGCCAGCGAGCCTTCGCTCGTGTTGCCGACATAGGCGAAGGCGCCGGCTTCCGGCGGCGCCGTGTCCACCTGCAAAACGTAATAATCGGTCTGCACGGCGGCGCCGGCGCTGTCCAGAATAGACACGCGGACTTCGTAAGTGCCATCCGGGGGCGCCGTCACCGGCAGCACCGCGCCGTAATAGTCCTTGCCGTTGACCGTCAGGCGGTCGCGGCTGGTGAGCAGGCGACTTTCCGCCTGACCCCACACGGCGCCACGGCCCCAGAGTTCGGCGCGCAGCCGCCGGTCGAGGCCGCCGGACGCCACCAGATCCAGTGGACTGGCGGGGTTGGCGACCTCGGTCGTCGGTGGCTGCGCCCTGGCCTGGCCGAGGGTGTCGGTGTAGCGGTATTCCAGCAGTTCGGCGGCGGCCAGCGCCGGCCACGCGAGCAGGCACAGGCACAGGGTGCGGAGTCGGGTCATGCAAGGGGTCTCCCGGATGGCGGTCACACCGGCATGACATTACCCCATCGACAGGGGCATGAAGCGGGCGGAAAACACCCTTGAACTGAACTTTTAGGGAAAAAATCGTTGGACGCTGGCGGTCGCGAACGAACCGCGAGCGTGGTGGGGACGGTGGGCGATGCGGCTGGCGGTCGCGACGGAACGGCGTACTTCCGGCCGGATCGCCCGCTCTCACGGAGCCGCGGCGAAATCGCGAGCGACGAAATCCACCGGTGTTAATAGCTCAAAGTGTTCATCTTCGATCCGCGCCACATACAAACCTGCCGCCGCGGCACGTTGCAGTAAAGCCTCCGGGATGTCTACCGCCGCCAGCAGGCCATATAGCTTTTTATCGGCATGTTCCGGGAAAAAGTGCGCGAACTGTGCCAAGCTGTCCAGGAGTTGCTGGAGGCCCTCCTCCCGCAGATGGCTCTTGATTTCAACGACAAAGGCGATGTTGTGCGCGCCATTGCTCCAGGCGACCACATCGAATTCCGCCGATTCACCGTGGCGGCGAATCCGCACGCGCGGCGTGATGACTTCGATCCGAAAGCGTTCGCGCAGAATCTTTTCAATCGACGGTAGCGCCAGTCCTTCGGTAAAGCTGCCGAATTTATTGCCTAAACCACCGATCTGCTGCTTGAGTTCGCGAACCATGCGATCGGTTTGTCGCAGTTGGCGGTCAGTTTCCTGAAACCGGCGGTCAGTTTCCTGAAACCGGCGGTCGGTTTCCTGAAACCGGCGGTCGGTTTCCTGTCCGGCAGCCGCCAGTTCCTGCAACTGGCGGTCGGTTTCCTGTCCGGCAGCCGCCAGTTCCTGAAGCTTACGGTCGGTTTCCCGGCCCTGCTCTTTCAGCAACCGGTCGGTTTCTCGGAACAGTTGCCAGATGTCTTCCAAAGCGATGGGTGTGCTCATAAAAAACCTTTATAACCTGAGTGGTTAGCGAACGGGCCGCGGGTTTTCAGCCGGCTTTTGCCGTGCCCGGCTGCACAAAGTACAGCACCGCCCCTTTGTGAAGCATCACCGGGACGGCATTGCGGCCTTTCTTTGGCGCCAGGTAGATTACCGCCCACTCGGGGAGGGCGGCGCTGAAGGAACGGTATTGTGCGAACGTTAATTTATCCCAACTGACCGGCGACCCAGGCTTTACAGAGGCACCAACCTTGATTGGGCTATATACTATACCAATGCTTGGCAAAAATTGGGGTGATGGTTGGGTTTTCAGCATTTGTAGTGACGAGATTTCACTTGGCTGTGCTGTTACAAAAAGAATACATTCTGTGGGTGAACAACCTGGACCCTCAAGCTGGAATTTACGATTTACATCCGCTCTTTTTTCTTTGCTAATTGTAATATTAGTTGCGCGATATCCGGTTCCAATAGTCTTTAACCAAGCCTGTTCAACTTGATCGAGTGATTCGGATATAGCACTCACCGGATCTTTCCCAAAAGTTATAGGAACCCATGCCCAAGTGGTATCCCAAGCCCCTGGTTTATAAACCGCGCTTTCCAACAGGCCAAAAACCAGAAATCCCATACTCATCGCCGCCGCCGTCCCCGTGCTCACGTTGATCGGTGGATTAATGGCGTGAGTTGCCGCGTAGCCGGTGCTGACTGCCAGATTGGAGCCACCGGGCGCCAGATTGACACCCAGCTTTTCGAGTTGTTCCGGCGGCAAATCCTTCACATAGCGTGTCGGGCCGTCGATTTCCCCGCTGGCGATGAACATATTCAGCGCCTGGCTATAGGCCGGATTGGCTGGGGGAATGGTTTTCTGCCAGTTTTGGGCGGCGCAACCCGCCAATAATAATAGAGACATCGCGACTATTAATGGCATGGAAAAATCTCCGGCAGGGTTGACGATTCTATCTGGTTTCCCACAAATCTTCCCCGACCTGATTACGGATCTGATCTACGGGCACTGAGTTGATGCGCTCCTGAGTCCGGGTCTGCGTATCCGGCCGCGTCCCGGTGGTGTCGAGTAGATTCCCGCTTCCGGTGAGACCGGGAGTGGACAGATCCCGCACGGCGGGGAAACGCCCGCTCTGGGTTAGCAGCCCCAGCCACTCGTCAAGATCGACTCGATTCCAATTCACCTGGTTCAAGCGTTGCGCAGTGATACCGTCACAATCCGGATTCTTGCCTGAACCCCAGCCCATCCCCAACTGCGGCCGGATCTGCTCCTGGAGAATACGCGACAACGGCGAACTGAAGCAACAGTAGCTTTCCCGCTTCTCGATGCACTGACCGAATACCTGGGTCTTGCAATAACTGCCAACATGATGGCACGACTTGAGTTCCCGTTTTGCGCCCAGTTCAAACTCGTCCTGTTCGCACTGCCAGATAATCTGAATGAGCATGAGCGCAATCTGATAAAGTGTGTAGGCTGTCATGATGATGCTCAGATAACCCATTGCGGCTTGGAGGGCGGGGGAGAGGGTCCAAGTAGTGATTCCGGTGACCGCATCAACAGTGCTTTCAAAGAGCATCCGCTGCGCCTCCGTCCCAAACAACTGCCCCACGGTCTCTGCAGCAGCATTGGTAATCGCCTGCTCAATCCCAATTTGCCCGATGCCGAACAGATTTTCCGTTGCGCTGGTGAACGGGCCGGTCACGGTTTCCAACGTCTGCGCCACGGGCTGGCGCAGGGTGGACCATGCGCCCTGAATCGCCTGCCCGGCGCCTGAAGTGACCTGCGCGCTCATGATGGCCTGATCGAGCTTGAACACCGCGAACATGAGCGTAATGTAATCGGTCATCGACGTGGTGCCCGGTTCCTGGCAGCAGTTGACGATGCCGCCGACCGCCTTTTTGCATTCCATCGCTTCACCGGTGAAAACTCGACAGGACTGCGGCTGAGCAGCATCACAGTGAGTGTCAGTCGCCATTGCTTGCGCGGCTTGGAACGCCGCCGCCGCTTGGCCGAAATTGGCGTTTTGTTCCTTTCTGAGGTCGAGACAGTCCTCGCCCAGGCAACGCACGGTCCCGACGCACGCATAGTTTGTGTCGACGCGGATACCGGGGACTGCGACATCGTAGCCGCAATCATAGGTATCTTCATACACATAGCAATTACTGGAAGCCCCTTGCGCGCCGTCGACACAGGCCGATCGCACAAAGCCGCAGGCTGCATTGTTTTCCAGCGGCTCACAGGTATTTTCCACCGCCTCTTTGTCTTCGACTTTTGGGCAGTGCTGTGTCCCTTGAGGGTCAGTCCAGCACGCCATATCCCCGAGGTGATAACGGCAATCGGCGGTGAGATGCGCGCTGCCACACAGTTTACTCAACCCGGCGCCACCCAGCGGAATAGGGTCCACCTGTTGCCCCACCGGATCATCTTCGCAGATCAAGTAACCCCCTATCAACCGACAGGTTTCATTCGGCCCCATATCGTTGCATTCACCGTCACCCTGACAGAACTGATCGGTGACGGTCGCCCATAAATTATGGCATTCGTCAGGAATATCCCATTCATCAAGGCGGATTTTCCCGAGTTCAAAATTAAAGTAGCTGGTAAATTTGTTTGGTCCCCGTTTGCCGCAGACATCATCGCCGCCACAGCTATCATTCAGTTGCAACACGGCCTGTAGACCATTACTGCAGGTCGGCGCCTGCAGTAATTTGGCACAGTTTTTACCGTCCAGGCATCCCGTGGACGTGAAGCTGGTGTTCCAGATCACCGCGGGTTTTGCCGGAGTCGCGCACAGGTCGTTCACGTTCAGGACGGGGGCGGTAATACTGAAACTGTCACCGTCACTGGGTTCAATGCGTTCCCACCGGCCGGTGCTGAGATCCACCCGGACGGTGTTGTCGTCCTTACCGGTGACATTGAAGCCGATGCCGAAGGAGCGGCGGTCGATTTGGAGCGTGTGAGTGGCGTCACACGCATAGGGGCCGTAAAAGCTGACCCGCTCGCAGGTTTCGTACTTGGGAACATGCGCATCGGTCGGCTGATCCTCCACGAAGGTGGTGGCCTGACAGGTGGCGAAGGTCGCCGCCCAGCCGTCGAGATCCCCCATCGTCGCATCGGTGCCGCCCCAGATCGGATCGGCGCTGAGATCCGGCCAGGAATGCGGCGCGCCACTGATGACGGTGCGGTAGGCTTCGCCTTCGAGCGTGGCTTCCGTACTCAGCCGCTGCTGCGCCTGGCCCGTTGCGGCGCGAATGCCGCTGTCATCGCCGTACAGCCGTTGCAAATCTGCCGTGGAACCCCCCGCCGAGCCGGGAAACAGGTCGTTGGCCGGCACCGTGAGCGACTGCGGCGTACCAGGCGCCATGATCAGATTACCGTCCGCATCGACCACCGGTGGCGGGAACTGTAGCCCCTGTTCGCCGGTTTGCTGGCCTGCCACCGACGCCGGTGGGCGGGCCAGCGGGGCGGACTGGACGGGGATCGGGCTGCCGACGGCGGTGGGCGCGACCTGCAGCGGCTGGGGTGTGGCCGGTTGGGAACGGGCCGGCGGCGAATGGCCGGGCGCCGCCGGGACAGCGGGCGGCGGGGTAGTGTCCGGCGCGGCAAAGACCGGGGTGGGATCACGGGTCGGCTCCCCCCACAGCGGCTGATTAGCCGGCGTCGGCTCTCCCCACAGCGGCGTCTGACCGGCGGTCTCCCGGCCCCAAAGCGATTCCCGCGCCGTGTCCGCCCACAGCGGAAAATGCTGGCACCACAGCAGCGCGATGACGCTGAGCGCCACCAGCGGCCGGCGCACGGCGCGCAGCGCACGCCAGCAAGACTGCGATTCAGACATGTTCGCTGCGTCCCAGGGCGTGGTTGATCGTGAACCACCGCCGCCAGCGCGGCGCCTGGAGTGCTGCCAAGAGCGCAAAGGCGCCCGCGGTATCCACCTGCCGGATCTGACCCTCGAAAATCACCCGCAGCTTGACTTCATGGTGTTCCTTCATCCAACCGGCGGTGTCTTCACGGCTCAGGATACGGCGGTACGGTTCCATTGTGAGGGCGATGCGCCGCTCACCCGCCACCTCCCGCAGCCGTTGCCACAGTCCCCGCAATTCCCAGTTAACGTACCGCTTCCAAACAGTGACGCCATGCAGCGCGCAGCGATGCCCATAGAACGCGGCGAAGCGGGCAATGCAGATCCGGTGTTTACCACTGCCGGCCAGGTAATAGTCGTAACCGTTCCAGGTCTCGAACATCATGCGCGGCTCTTTGACGGCCGTATCAAGGTAGTACCCGGGCGCCTGCTGGTGTTTGCGCAGGTTTTCCGGCATCTTCGGCCCCTCCTCGAGCAACTGCCGCCATGTCCAGCGCGCATAGTGATCGTCCTGGGCGCCGACAACCAGAAACACATTGATCGAGGCGGCGTAGCACCAGTAAACACTGTGGATAAACGGCCGGCACGCCTCGTATTCTTCGATCGGCCAAGCGCGAATCCGCTGATCGGCCCAGTGCGGCGGTTCGGCGCGCACCCGGTCGAGCAACGTGAAGTGTTCTGGTAAAGCGGTGACGGTGTTCGCCATGTTGCTGATTCCGTAGAGTAAATCATGGATGATGAGTATCCCTGAAAGAACGCCAGCGCCTTCTGGCGCTGCCGGGCGTTGTCTTCACGGAAATCGCGCCAGGCCAGTTGCAGTTTTCAACTCCGGGATCGGCAGGAAGTGCGTTGAGTGGGTTGGCGGTGTTAAGAGGTGTTTGCGCACGGGGCCGCTCCCTTCGTGAATTAATGCCGGGTTGAAGAAACCGCGCCGGTGGGCGGCAGAGGGATGGACGCCCGCGGGTCTGACCAGTTGTCAGGTGGTTCCGGCACGGCGCTGTCTGGGCTGCCGGGCGGTTCCGGGGCGGCGCTGACGACGTTGTCTGGGCTGCCGGGCGGTTCCGGGGCGGCGCTGACGACGCTGTCTGGGCCGCCGGGTGGTTCCGGCGGGGCGGCGGGGGGCAGGATTTCGAAGACGGAATCCGCCGGTTTCGCCACGGGGGCCGGATCGGGGTCGCGCAGACGAGCGGCCGGAACCCCGACGGCCATTAGCGCGGCCCGCACGCGCGCACGCCGTTCTTCTGGGGTTTCGTTGCTGGGCGGCGGCGGAGATGGCGGGTCGTTCGGCGTCGCCGTTATCGGTTCCGCTGGAAGCGCCGGTGGATCGGGGCGAACTGCTGGCGCTGCCGCCGGGGACGTCGCGGCGGCCGCGGCCAACTGCGCATACACGCACGCATAGTGTTCCGCCGATATCCATCCCGCCGTCGGCGCTGAGTCCGGGTTCTCCCGGTAGGGCGGGGTAACTGTCACCGATTCCGGTGGAAGCGTCGCCGGGGGCGGCGCGTCCTCGACAACCGCCAGGGGCGCCGTTTCCTCAACCACCACTGCCGGCGCGGGTTCCTCAACCACCACTGCCGGCGCGTCCTCGACAACCGCCAGGGGCGCCGTTTCCTCAACCACCACTGCCGGCGCGTCCTCGACAACCGCCAGGGGCGCCGTTTCCTCAACCACCACTGCCGGCGCGGGTTCCTCAGTGACCGCCGAGGGCGGCGCGTCCTCGACAACTGCCGGGGACGTACCGTTCTCAGCCACTACCGCAAGTGCGGTTTCCTGAGCGACCACTGTGGACACAGCGTCCTCCACAACCGCCGAGTAGGCGGCGTCCTCCACAACCGCCGGGGACGCGGTTTCCTCAGCGACCGGCGGCGGCGCGTCCTCAATAACCGGCATTATCCCAGGCGGCTGTTCGCCAGCGGACTGAAGGCCGGACGGCAGCAGGCGGCACAGGATTTCCACATGGCCCTGTACCCGCAGACGCGCCAACTGCCGGAAGAGGCCCTCCTCGTTACTAAAGTCAAGCGTCTCGGCCAGATCAGGTTTTAGCGGGTGCGGCAAATGCGGTTCTGGAACAGCACCCAGCGCGCCGAGCACTGCGAAACTACGCGCTGACAGTCGGCGGTCATGTACCGCCGCGTAGGGAATAGCGGTAAACTGTGGGTTGGAGGTCATTGTCAAAGCTCCGCTCGGTGAAGTTCTACCGGCCCCCCGGTCGCAGGCGGTGAAGCAGCGGCGGGGGTTTTTCTTTTCGTTAGTGCAAACGGGGATCACGCCGGCCCGGATTCGTTGGGGCAACGGGTGCGTCAGTCCCGGCGGGGAGGGGCGGCGCCGGGCAGGCCGGTGAAGTCGGTTGACCGTCGCCCCTGTCGGCCCGTTGAATCCGGACGACGGTTTCAACGCTCAGGTAGCCCAGTTTTTTCAGTACCCCCAGGTGCTTGGAAAAAGTCGCCGGACGGATCCCCAGAGACTCGGCTAGTTGGCGCCGCACAGACAGGGAGAAACCGGTCTGCGGGTCAGACTGGGCGATGGCGCAGAGCACCCGAAAACTGAGGGGCGAGAGCCGCAGGTCAAAAATCGCGGTCGATGGAATCACCCCCACCCTACCCCCCTCGCACGAGCCTGCAACCGGGTCACGCAGCGGGTTCGACTGGTGAACAAGTGCGCAGAGCAACCGAAAAGTGATTGGCAGGAGTTGCCGGTCAAACAGCGCTTTAGATGGAATCGCGATGTAGTCCATAAAACACCTCTATAAAAACTATTGAGTTTGGGGATGCGGGCGCAGGGACATCACCTTCACCCTACCCCGGTCGCGCCGGTCTGCAACCGCGTCACCAGCGCCAACGCACTCTCTGGAGAGGACGGTGTCTTTTTCTCGGATAGGGGTCATCACCACATCTCACCTGGGCCTATCACGATCACCGTACTTTTCTTGACATTGCCATCAACGTCATATCCCCAAGCCCCGACATCACAATAGGTTCTACCCTTATCAGCACGGGGTTTGACCGTCTCATAAAAATGAGCGTTATTTCTAAGCTCTGCCTCTAAACTTGAGGAAAAACCATCCTGAACTTCCGTGTTCAATGTGGCTTGGTCCAGCAGGCCCAAGGAGTGAACTCTTATTCCATATTTTGCCAAAATATGCCGAATGACATCCCGACTGTATCGCAGTTCTTCATAAAGTTGCGCATCTTGTTCATCGGGCCAATAGGTCTCCAGCAATAATACAGAGCGGAAAATCTGCCACCAATAATCTCGCCAGTGACCTTGCAAGCTGGGGCAAAGCGTCTGTTCACTCTCAAAAAGCACCTGATGCTGGGATGGCTTCTCCTGAAGCCACGTCAGTATCTTCCCGATTCCACAGGCGCTGAAATAAGCGGGCGCTTCTGCCGGCTTTCTCTGATAGTCTTCCAAAAAATCCCGCAACCCCTTCAAGCAGCGGCTTAGCGTAATGCTGTCGCGGACTTGCCAAGAGACTTTTGGATTCATATCCTCCCTCCCATGAGAGGGTAGTTGGGTCGGCGGCGGTGCGGTTTTGTCCAGCGCCGGCCGGCCACCGGAGTGGGCGCCGTCATCAGGGAATAGGCGGGGTATCGCCGGGATGATGGGCACGTCGATGGTCGAGGTCACACTGAACAGATCAGCGTCGGGACACAGCTTGCGTCCCATCGCCGTCGTCCGCGTCCAGTAGGGATCGTTGTCCGATACTTTTTCGTGAAACAGCCGCGCTTCCCGCAGAAACGCCGCCTTGTTGGCCGTGGCGTAATGCACCTCAAAAAGCTTGATGATCAGTTCCGGGTCATCAGGCGTTTCATCCAGGGCTTTGCGCAGTACGTTTTCGGCTTCCTCGAAATCGGCGACCGCCATCAGCAGATCGGCCCGTTCCAGTGGATTGAAACGGGTCGGTGGCCGGGTCAGCGTTTCGTGAGCCATCCGCTGATCCGGCAGCGGCTCGCGGCGGGGAACCGCCGGAGCAGAAGCCGGAACGGCGGTTCGCTCCGTTATCCTGAGCCGCTTCTGAAGCCTTGCCTGAGCCGTTTCATAAGAAAATGTCGCTATAATAATAATCAACAAACCACACAGGATAATAAGCACTCCATGCAGCAACGTTCTTTTACTAAACAGCCCGTCAAAAAAATCATTCGATTGATCTGATTCGACTAAAATTCTCCGAATAGTTTCGGATGAATCATGCCGGTTTGCAGACGGGGTATCCAGCGTGACAAGCCAGTTAAATTCAATAAAAGCCGGCGCAGCTTCTTGCGCCATCGAAGCAGGCAACCACAAAAGTATCATCAACCCAAGCAGACAGGTATTTGCCAAATTTCTAATGAGGAGAGGAATCGCCATGTAAGTCTCCTAGCGCAAGCAACAGTCTTTCCACGTCCACAGCACCTGCACGAAATCTGCCCCGACCGCCGGGATATTCCGCCACGCCCCCCAGCGATAGGCACTTTCGCCGATCCAATGATTGCCATTGGCCTCCGCCAGCGGATAGAACTGCTGGAGCTTGTACTGGGTCTTCGGCAGCACCGGCTGGATATGGGCGCGACAGAGGGCCTGTGATCCCATTGTTTGCCAGGCCAGGCCGCGCCGGTGCAGGGCGGCGGTGGCGCGGGTGGCGATCAGCGCCGCATCGCGCGGCGGGGTGCCGGCCCAGGGAATGGTGCCGGTGAGTGGATACAGGTTGCCCCAAGTGCCGGCGCACCAGAACAGCGAATCCAGCGGCTGGCCGGCGCTGGCGGCGCCGGCATCGACCAGGCAGGCGGCGAGCGCCGGCGGGTTCGCGAACATCGCCGTTTCCGGATTGACGAAAAAAGCCAGCTCATCGGAATTCCAGGTGGGATCGAGTTCCGACAGGTAGAGCAGATCGAAATCGACATAATGCCCGTCGCTGTTGCAGTGGGTATTCAGGAACAGGTCGAGCATGACCAGCAGCGGGAAGGCGTAATAGTGGTAGTGGTAAAACGCGCTCGTATCGTCCTTGGGGTCGCCGCCGCCGCGGTGGCCGGTCAGCCGGGTGAAACGGCGCAGGAAAATCCCGCCCAGACTCGGTGAGCAGTAGGGCAGCCGCACCACCTCGATCAGCCGGGCCGGCGCCCAGAAACCCAGGCTCACCCCGACTTCCGGCAGGCCGAGCGGGTCGTTGCACACACAGAACGGGTCACGGGCGGCGGCGGGCGGCGCCGATCCGCCGCCCAGATTGAAGCCAGCCAGGCGCAGCGGAAACACACAACTCCAACAGATATCGGTCAGCAGCTTGTGACTGAAGACCTGCGCATCCGGGCAGCCGGGTGTCATGGTCTGGGTGACGGGGGGTGTCTCGGCGCCGGCGCCGGCGCCGCCGAGGGCGATGGCGATGGCGAGCAGCAGCGAACCGGCGAGGCGGTGGCATATTCGGGACATGGCTAACCCACCCGTACCGCCGGCGGCGGCTCGATCAACGACACGGTGACCGCCGTCACCGGCTCCCGGGTGTGGGCGCCGGTTTCCGCCAGGGCGGTGAACTCGACGTGGCCGACCTTCAGCCGGACGTAACCCTTGACCGGTGTCCAGATGCCCGGTCGCAGCCGTTTCGCGTTGACCCAGGTGCCGTTGCGGGAGCGATCGATCAGCCCCCAGGTGTGGAATTCGGCGCTCCAGACCACCTCGACATGCTGGCGTGAAACCGTCACGTCGTCGATGACGTAATGACAGGCGGCCGGATCCCGCCCCAGCAGGAGAGCGGTGGTTTCACTGGCCTGACAGGTGAGTACCGCGACGGACTGGCGGTGCTGAAACAGGCTGAAGGTGACCGGCGCCGTCGCGCCGATGGCGGTAGCCGTCACCGTGTAGCTGCCGCCCGTGGCGTTGGCGGCCGGGATGAAGGCTGCGCTGGCGCCGGTGATGCTCACCGTGGCCGTCACGGGAATGATGCCGGCGCCGCTATCCGGCCCGGCGAAGGCGAGAATGCCGCCGTCGACC
>Ga0105105_10000996_pt1 | contig 12194 bp, 21 predicted proteins | sample PPLLaktember2015_4_FD_79108 | JGI IMG/M metagenome (GOLD analysis project Ga0105105, IMG submission 79108) | Freshwater sediment microbial communities from Prairie Pothole Lake near Jamestown, North Dakota, USA - PPLs Lake P8 Core (1) Depth... | ecosystem: Environmental > Aquatic > Freshwater >... | reverse complement strand
GCTTACCGCCGCGCGATGAAACAGGCCATTTTCCGCTCTCTGCAATCCGGCGCCAAAGGTATTAAAATCAGCGCCGCGGGCCGTCTGGCCGGCGCAGAAATAGCGCGACGCCAGAGCATGCACGAAGGCCAGGTACCGCTACATACGCTGCGGGCTGATATTGATTATGGTTTTACCGAGGCGATCACCACCATGGGACGCATCGGTATAAAGGTATGGATATTCAAGGGACAGGTACTGCCCGAGCTTAAGGTTACGGAAGAAGAAAAAGCCGCCACAGCAGCCGCTACGGCGGCCTCCACAGCGGAAGCTACAACCGAGGGAACAACCGCCGAGGCCGGAGTTGCTCCGGCCGGAGTTGCTCCGGCCGGAACCGCTCCGGCCGCCAAAGCTGCTCCAGCCGCTGAAGTAAAACCAGCGAGAGCACCCAGAGCCCCAGCGCCGGAAAGCAGAGCCCCGAGGGCGCCCAAGGCCGCCCCCGCCCCTACTACATCAATCGTTGGAGAAAAACTGGCGGAAGCTACCGCTAAAGCCAACAAAGCCAAGGCAGCCGCGGCCGCCGCAGATGAAGAAAAAGCGGCCAAGCCTAAGGCCAAGAAAGCCACTGTCAAGGTAGCAGAAGCTAAACCGGCAGCGGAAAAAGAACCGGAAGTAAAAGTGGAAGCCAAAGCTGCCACGGCAACTGCCAAGCCCAAAGCTCCGGCAGCCAAGAAAACTGTAGAAAAGGCCGCCACGGCACCAGAAGCCGAAGAAGCGGAAACACCCAAGAAGAAGGTTAAGAAAGCCGAAGCCGCTGCGGCGACTCCTGAAGCTACTCACAAGGCCGTTAAGAAATCTACTACGAAGAACAAAGAAGAGGGCAAGGATGCAACAGCCTAAGCGTGTAAAATATCGTAAATCGCAAAGAGGTAGTATGCGCGGCAAAGCCCATTCCGGCAATACTGTAAGCTTTGGCGAATACGGCCTGCAGGCCATGGAATCCGCGTGGCTCACCGGCGCTCAAATAGAAGCGGCACGGCGCGCCATTACCCGCCATATCCGCCGCGGTGGCCAGGTCTGGATCCGGGTTTTCCCGGACAAGGCAGCTACCAAGAAACCCGCAGAAACCCGTATGGGCAGCGGTAAAGGCCTTGTTGACCACTGGGTAGCTGTGGTAAAGACCGGTAAAGTCATGTTCGAAATGGCAGGGGTTGGAGAACAGGTAGCCAAAGACGCTCTCCGCCTGGCGGCGAATAAACTGCCCATCGAGACACGGTTTATTGCAAAAGAAAGTATCGGCTCAATGAGCGATACGGCGAAGTAGGTAATTATGGCGTCTGCAAAACTTAAAGATTATAGAGAAATGAGCCCCGAGAACCTGAAGAAAGAACTGGAGCAATCTCACCAGGAGCTTTTTAACCTTCGTTTTCGTCTTTCCACGAAACAGCTGGTGAACCACCGCGAGGTACGGCGGGTGAAGCGCAAGATCGCCCGGCTGAATACACTGCTGACCGAGAAAGAACTGGGGATAGGATAGGTAAACATGGAAACAAAGCGAAAAATAAGAGTCGGCAAGGTTGTCAGCGACAAGATGAATAAAACCGTGATCGTCTCCGTGGATACGCCGCGGAAACATCCGCTTTATAAAAAGACCATCCGGAGGAGCGTGAAATACTACGCCCATGATGAACAAAAAATCGCCAAGATGGGCGATACGGTGAAACTTGAGGAAACCCGCCCGCTTTCCAAGCTAAAGAGATGGCGCGTGGTGGAAATTATCACCAAAGGCGAAATAGCCGAAATTAAACCGGAAGAAATAACAAACTAGGATTTGGGTGAACAGCAATGATTCAGATGAATTCCAGGTTGAAGGTAGCCGATAACTCCGGGGCTAGAGAGATAATGTGCATCAATGTCTTGGGCGGCACCAGGCGGAAATACGCTTACCTGGGCGATACCATTGTCGCCTCGGTAAAAAAAGCCATCCCCAATGCCGCTACAAAAAAGGGGGATGTAGTGCGCGCAGTAGTAGTCCGCACTTCCTACCCCTACCGGCGCAACGATGGTTCTTATATAAGGTTTGATGAAAACGCCGCGGTCATCCTATCCGACAAGAATAACCCCAAGGGCACACGTATTTTTGGACCGGTAGCCAGAGAGCTAAGAGAGAAACTGTATACCAAGATCGTTTCTCTGGCGCCGGAGGTATTATAAAAGGCAGAGAAGATTATGAACATCAAGAAAGACGATAACATACTGGTTATTGCCGGGAAAGATAAAGGCAAAAAGGGAAAAGTGCGCTTTGCCTATCCCCGGGAAAATAAAGTGCTGGTTGAAGGCGTAAACTTTATTAAGAAGCATTCCAAGGCCAAAGGCGCCGCCAAACAGGCGGGTATCATCGACCTGGAAGCGAAGCTGGATACCGCCAAGGTAATGTATGTTTGCTCCAAATGCAATAAGCCCGCACGCATCGGTATGAAGAAACTAGAGGACGGACGGAGCGCCAGATTTTGCCGTGCCTGCGGTGAGGTGATTGAGTAAAATGGCCAGACTTAAGGATAAATATACCAAAGAAGTAGTACCGCGCCTGATGGAAATACGGGGATATACCAACATCATGCAGGTGCCGCGCCTAGAAAAAATAGTGATCAACATAGGTATGGGCGAGGCGATAGCCAATGCTAAATCCATGGAAGCCGCAGAGGCGGATCTTGTGGCGATCGCCGGGCAGCACGCGCTTATCACGCGCTCGCGGAAATCCATCGCCAACTTTAAATTAAGGCAGGGAATGCCAATCGGGTTAAAGGTAACGCTGCGCGGCGAACGGATGTGGGCGTTTTACGATAAACTGGTAAACGCGGTATTGCCCCGTATGCATGAGTTCCAGGGGATCCCCAAGGACGCTTTTGACGGCCGCGGCAATTATACACTGGGGCTTAAAGAGCAAACGCTTTTCCCGGAAATAGAATACGATAAAGTAGACAAGGTACGCGGTATGGAAATCTGTATCGTAACTACCGCCAGAAACGACGAGGACGGCAAACACCTGCTCGAGCTACTGGGAATGCCTTTCGCTAAGGATGGTGAGAACTAGCCATGGCCAAAAAATCAATGATTTTAAAATCACAAAAGACGCCCAGGTTCCCGGTACGGAAACACAACCGGTGTAAAATATGCGGCCGGCCGCGCGCTTATATACGCAAATTCGGCATCTGCCGGATATGTTTCCGCCACCTGGCGCTTGACGCCCAACTTCCTGGAGTAAGAAAATCTAGCTGGTAAGCTAAAGTTCTAATATGGTAGGTGTGACAGTGACAGACCCAATTGCTGATATGTTAACCCGGATAAGAAATGCCATTATGGTGAGGCACGATTCTTGCGTGGTACCCGCCTCAAAAGTAAAACTGGCTATTGCCAAGATACTTAAAGAGGAGGGCTTTATCTCCGATTATGAGATAGTAAAGGGTAAACCTCACCGCGAAATCAAAGTGCAATTAAGGTATATCGACAGCAAACCGGCGATCTCCGGATTGAAGAGGATGAGTAAGCCGGGGCTGCGGCTGTATGTCCAGAAGAAAGAAATACCCCGCGTGTACGGCGGCCTGGGCATCGCAATCCTTTCTACATCCCAGGGTTTAAAGACGGGGCAGCAGGCGTGGCGCCAGGGTTCCGGCGGCGAATTGCTGTGCTATATATGGTAATCAAGTTTTGGAGTGATACTTATGTCCAGGATCGGTAAATTACCCATAGCCGTACCAGCAGGGGTTACGGTAAATATTGCAGGAGAGACCGTTACGGTAAAAGGTCCCAAGGGTGAGCTTAAACGTTCCCTCCCTGCGGAAATGATCATCAAGCAGGAAGGCACCAACCTTACCGTTACCCGGCCATCCGATGCAAAAAAGCACCGCGCTTTTCATGGTTTAACCCGCACCCTGCTGGCAAATATGGTCCAGGGCGTCTCCAAGGGTTTTGAAAAGAACCTAGAGATAGTAGGGGTAGGCTTCCGCGCTGAAAAAACGGGCGATAAGCTGATGCTTCGCATCGGTTTCTCACACCAGGTGGAAGTAAAACCCATGCCCGGCATTACGCTGGCGGTGGAAGGGACAACCAAGATAAAGGTAAGCGGCATCAATAAAGAAGATGTTGGAGAACAAGCGGCGGAAATACGCGCTCTCCACGCCCCGGACCATTATAAGGGCAAGGGCATCAGATATACGGGAGAAAAAATAAAGCTTAAGCCCGGCAAGGCCGGTAAGGTAGTTGGCAGGAAATAGACATGACTAAATCAACTAGAGAAGCACGTATAAGAAGGCATGTAAGAGTAAGGGAAAAAGTTGCGGGTACCGGCGACCGCCCGAGGCTCTGCGTATTCCGCAGTCTGACCCATATTTATGCCCAGGTTATAGATGATGCACAGGGGCAAACACTTGTTGCCGCCTCAACCCTGGATGCCGATATAAAAAAAGAAGCTAAAGGCAAAAAGAAGTCCGCTGAAGCAGGATTAGTCGGTACACTAATAGCCAAACGCGCCAAGGAGAAGGGCATTGCACAGGTAGCTTTCGACCGCGGCGGATTTAAATATCAGGGACGTGTAAAAGCCCTGGCAGACGCAGCCCGTAAAGGGGGTCTTAAATTTTAAGACCTTGTAAGTTTTAAGGCTCTAAGTTCTAAGAGAGGATATTGGGTCCTATGAAGCAACCATTAAGCAGGATCGATTCGGCGGATTTAAACCTTAATGACAAGCTCATTAACGTCAACCGCGTCGCAAAAGTAATGAAGGGCGGTAAACGCCTACGTTTCAGCGCGCTGGTGGTTACCGGAGATGGAGCTGGTCATGTGGGTGTGGGTATAGGGAAAGCGAATGAAGTCCCGACCGCTATCAGCAAGGGCGGAGCCCAGGCAAGGAAAAACCTTATAAAAGTTCCGCTGGCCGGCAGTACGATACCTCATGAGATTACGATTAACTACGGGGCAGCATGTGTAATGCTAAAACCGGCCGTACCGGGCACCGGCGTTATTGCCGGCGGCAGTATCCGCGCTGTGCTTGAGGCCTGCGGAATCAAGGATATTTTGACAAAGTCACTCGGTAATTCAAACCACATTAATGTTGCCCGGGCTACGATTTTTGCCCTTACCAGTTTAAAAAATATCAAAGAAGAACTGGCTAAACGTAAATCTACTGTTACGACCGGGGAGGCGCCCGCCAGTGAGTAAGATACGTATAACCCTGATTAAGAGCGGTATCGGCTATGACGATACCCAGAGAAATACTCTAAAAACCCTGGGGTTTCACCGCCTGCATCAGACAGTCATCCGTGAAGATTCACGTTCTTTACGCGGCATGATCAACAAGGTGAGGCACCTGGTAAAAGTGGAGGAAGAGCTTGGTTAAACTACATGAATTAGCTCCAGCCCCTGGTTCCAGGCACGCTAGCAAGCGTGTCGGCCGCGGTACCGGCAGCGGGCACGGAACCTTTTCCGGGCGCGGCTGCAAGGGTCAGAAAGCCCGTACCGGCAATAATAAAGTGCGCCCCGGCTTTGAAGGCGGGCAACTTCCTCTAATAAAGCGCCTGCCCCGCAAACGCGGCTTTACCAACATTTTCCGCGTGGTATACACGACGGTAAATACCGGCGATCTCAACACGCTTGAATCCGGCAGCGAAGTTACGGCGGAAATCCTCAAGGCGGCCGGCATTATTAAGACAACCGAAAATCCTATAAAAGTACTGGCGGATGGTGAAATAGACCGTCCGTTAACGGTAAAAGCGAATAAATTCTCGGCTTCTGCCAAGGCCAAAATAGAAGCGGCCGGCGGCAAGGTTGAGGAGGTTGAGCATGCGGCAAAAGCAGAGTAAACCCAGACTCCTGCAGGCGATGCAAGACGCCTTCAGTCTGCCCGACCTGCGGAACCGTATCCTGATCACCGTGTTGATACTGGTGATATTCCGGTTTATTTCTCATGTACCTCTGCCAGGCATTAATACCGAGGCGCTTAGCAGCGTCTTTTCCAGCAATGCCCTGCTCGGCATGCTGGACCTTTTTAGCGGCGGCGCCATGAAAAATTTTAGTGTCGCCTCGATGGGCGTTTACCCATATATTACCGCGTCTATCATTATAATACTGTTGGTGCCGGTCATCCCCAAACTCCAGGCTATGTCCCAGGAGGGCGAAGCCGGCAAGAATAAAATTAACATGTTCACGCACTGGCTGACGGTGCCGCTGGCGGGCCTTTCCGGCTACGGCCAATTGATTTTACTGCAAAGGACTCAAGTTCAACTCGCGGATGGGACAACATCTTTCGTAGTAGGAACTACCACCCCTCTGCTGACCGTAACGATAGTATTATCACTCATCGCCGGAACGCTCTTCCGGGTGTGGCTGGGCGAGCTTATTACGGAATACGGCATCGGTAACGGTATATCCATCATTATCTTCGGCGGTATCGTGGCCGGTTACCCGCAACTAATCCAGGACGCTTTCCTGGCACGCTCGAACATCCCGGGCCTAATCGTCTACCTGGTCATCGTCCTGGTAACGATAGTCTTGATGGTAATGTTTACGGAAGCCCACCGGCGTGTACCGGTACAGTACGCACGCAGCGTTTTCCGCGGCGGCCGTATGTACCGCCAGGCCGGCAGTACCCATATTCCATTACGCGTAAACAGTTCCGGTATGATACCGCTGATCTTCTCCATGTCCATCGTGCTGTTCCCGGGAATGGTAGCCAGTTATTTTGATAAAGGAACCGGAACCGGCTTCGCACATACTATTGTCACCTGGTTTTCTCCAAGCACATCTCCCGGCGGCTTTTACTGGATCGCTTACTTCCTTTTATCGGTGGGATTCACTTTCTTCTATACAATAATCACATATCAGCAACAGGACCTTCCCGGCACGCTGCAAAAGCAAGGCGGTTTTATCCCGGGTATAAGGCCCGGCAAGAATACGGCCAGTTACATCAGCGGCGTAATCAACCGGATAACCTGGGCCGGCGCGCTGTTCCTGGGATTTGTGGCCGTCATGCCCTTTCTGGCACAATCAGTATCCAATGTACAGCAGATACAGATGTCCTCACTCGGTATGTTGATTGTGGTGGGTGTGATCATGGACACAATGAAACAACTTGAAGCCCAGTTGGTAATGCGGCGGTATGAAGGCTTTATTAAATAGGTTACTCACGATCTTACGATCGTGGTTTTAAGCTGCTGCAACCTGCGGTTGCTCCGCTTAAGGAAAGGGAGAACGCGGCGGCGGCTTGATCCTTCGCCCTAACGGGCGAGGTTTTATGCTAGGAAGCATAAAGGAGAAACAGTGTACATTGTTCTGCTAGGAGCTCCCGGGGCGGGAAAAGGTACGCAGGCTGTGATGCTGGCGGATAAAAAGAAAATGGTACAGGTTGCCTCCGGCGACCTTTTCCGCAAAGCTCTCCAGGAACAAACAGAACTTGGTAAAAAAGCCAAGGTGTTTATGGACAAGGGGCAACTGGTCCCGAATGAGATAACCATACAAATGGTACTGGAGAGGCTATCCGCTCCGGATGTAAAGGCAGGAGCGATACTGGATGGGTTCCCCCGGAACATTGAGCAAGCAAAAGCGCTGGATAAAGCTTTAAAGGAAAAGTCCAGGGCAATAGATAAAGCAATAAATATAAAAGTCTCGGAAGAAGAGGTATTAAAAAGACTAAGCGGACGCTGGGTCTGCCGTAATTGCCAGACACCCTACCACGAGACGGATAATGCACCGAAGGTCAAGGGTGTTTGCGACCGCTGCGGCGGACAGCTTTACCAGCGGGATGATGATAAACCGGAGACGATAAAAAACCGGCTCCAGGTGTACATGAAAGAAACGGCCCCGCTCATCGAGTATTACAAGAAGGCGGGTAAACTGGTGGAAGTGGTCAGCGAGGGCGGCCCGGAAAACGTTAATAAAAAAATTATTGCCGCCTTGCGGTAGAATGATATTGGTAAATGGGCATAGACATAAAATCTGATAAAGAGATAGACAATATGCGGCAAGCAGGCAGAATTGTCGCTACTATTTTGGAGATATTGACGGAACGTATTACTGCGGGTATGAAAACAAAAGAATTGGATACTATCGCCGAAAGAGAAGTGGTCAAGATGGGCGCCGAACCTTCTTTTAAACATTATAACGGCTACCCGGCCAGTCTATGCGTGTCTATCAATGACGAGATTGTGCATGGTATTCCCGGTGACAGGGTTATAAGAGATGGCGACATCGTGTCACTGGATTTCGGCGCCAAGTATAATGGTTTCCATGGTGATTCCGCCGTAACCGTTGCCGTGGGAAAAATTAAGCCCGAGGCAAAGAGACTTATAGATACAACTCGTGATACACTTAATGTGGGGATACAGGCGGCACGCGCCGGGGCCAAACTGGGTGATGTATCGGCGGCCATTCAGACATACGCCGAGTCCCAGGGGTATTCCCTGGTTAGAGAATATACGGGCCACGGCATTGGGCGTAAAATGCATGAAGACCCACCGATACCCAATACTACCTATGCTCCTTACGGATTAAACCGGGGCACCGGGCCGGTGCTGAAAAAAGGCATGACCCTGGCAGTGGAGCCTATGTTGATTACCGGAGGATGGCAGGTGCGTGTAGCAGATAACCATTGGACAGTTATGACCGCCGATGGCAGCCTGTCAGCTCATTTTGAACATACCATTGCCGTAGACGATAAAGAGGCGGAGATATTAACCAGGGTAAGTTATGACTAAAAAAGAAGCGATAGAGGTTGAAGGTACAGTCATCGAGGCTTTGCCTAACGCCATGTTCCGCGTGGAACTACCTAACAAGCATGAGGTACTGGCCCATATATCAGGCAAGATAAGGATGCATTACATCAGAGTCCTGCCCGGAGACAAGGTACTCATCGAGCTATCGCCTTATGATTTGAAACGTGGTAGAATCACTTACCGGTTAAAATAAGAAAAGGTTTGGAAAATGAAAGTTAAAGCGTCCGTAAAAGTTAGGTGTGAAAAATGCAAGGTCGTAAAGCGCCGCGGTATCGTCAGGATCATCTGCGATAACCCGAAGCATAAACAGAGGCAGGGTTAAGGAGGATACATGCCACGTATTTCTGGTATAGATATTCCAGTTAATAAACAGGCCTGGGTCTCATTAGGATATATATACGGCATCGGGCCGGCCACGAGTTATAAAATACTCGCCATGGCAGGCATTGCCCCGGAGACCAGGGTAAAAGACCTGACAGAAGCTGAAGTTAACAAGCTAAGAGATATTATAGACAAACAATTCCGCGTGGAAGGCGAGGCTAGAAAAGAAGTCAGCTCTAACATCAAGCGGCTTATCGAGATCGGCAGTTACCGCGGGCTGCGCCACCGTCATGGATTGCCCGTAAGAGGCCAGCGTACGCGAACCAACTCACGTACCAGGAAAGGTAAGAAGAAGACAGTTGCCGGGAGAGGCCAGAAGCGCGGAGCTACCAAGAAATAACAACTACACCGGGACAAGGAGGACAGGGTGCCACAGAAAAGAAAGGTTAAAACCAGGAAGCGGGAAAAGAAGGCAGTACCTACGGGGAAAGCCTTTATATCCTCAAGCTTTAACAATACAATCGTTACTCTCACGGACCCGCAGGGTAACGCCCTATCATGGGGGAGTTCCGGAACCGCCGGATTCAAGGGTTCACGTAAAGGTACGCCTTATGCCGCCCAGATGGCAGCCCGCGACGCCACCCGCAAGGCGATGGTCCACGGACTGCGCCAGGTGGAAGTATTCGTTAAAGGACCCGGCAGCGGCCGAGAAGCGGCGATACGCTCTTTACAAGGCTCCGGCCTTTACATCACAGGGATCAAGGACGTTACACCCATACCACACGCCGGATGCCGTCCTCCTAAACGGAGAAGAGTTTAAAAGGGGAAAATATGGCAAGATATACAGAAGCAGTCTGCCGGCTTTGCCGGCGTAATGGCGAGAAACTTTTACTGAAAGGCGCACGCTGTTTTACGCCCAAGTGCGCTGTAGATAAGCGGCCTAAGGCGCCCGGCCAGGCATCAACCAGCCGGCGACGGCGCCGCACTTCCGACCGCGGCATACAGCTGCGTGAAAAGCAGAAGGCGAGATACACGTACGGCACGCTGGAGAGGCAATTCCACAAGGCATTTGAACTGGCGGAAAAGCTGCCCGGGATTACCGGCGATACATTGCTTATTCTGCTGGAACGCCGCCTGGATAATGTAGTTTACCGCCTGGGGTTTGCGGATTCCCGCGCCCAGGCGCGCCAGATAGTAATGCATGGACATATCATGCTTAACGGCAAGAAAGCCGATATACCTTCCGCATTAGTTAAGGAAGGCGATACCATCAGTTGGCGCGAAGGCAGCAAAAAGACCGAGTATTACAAGGTACTGGCGGAAAATATCGAATCCAAGAACGTTTTAAACTGGCTTAACCTTGACCGTCAGAATATGGTCGGGCAAGTTGTTACCCTACCCACACCGGACCAGGTAGACGCCAAGTTTGACGGCAAAGCCGTCATCGAGTACTACTCGCGGTAGTATTACAAAAAGGAGATAATTCAATGGCTGGACTAACAGTCCCTAAAATTGAATGTACCGAACAGGCAGAGAACTTCGGGCGCTTTATCGCCGAACCTCTGGAAAAGGGTTTTGGCGTCACCCTGGGCAATTCACTTCGCCGCGTCTTGATCGGCTATCTTCCCGGAGCCGCTGTTACTCAAGTTAGAATCGAAGGCGTTCAGCACGAGTTTACCGTAATTCCCAACGCTAAAGAAGACGTGATGGAGTTCCTCCTCAATATCAAGGAAATGAGGCTAAAACCGCAATCCGACCGGGGCGGCACACTTGTCCTGGACTTTGAAGGGGAAGGCCGCGTTTGCGCTTCTGATATCAAACCATCAGCGGATTTTGAAATCATCAATCCGGACCTGTGCCTGATAACGCTCAATAATCCCAAATCTAAACTCTATGTTGAGATGGATGTGGAAATTGGAACCGGTTTCCGCGGCGCGGAATCTTCAGATACGACACCGGTTGGCACCATCCCGGTAGACGCTATTTTCACCCCTATCCGCAAGGTTAACTACGTGGTCGAGCCGACGCACTTGGGGCGGGAAACTTCCCGCGAGAGATTGCGTATAGACTTGTGGACAGACGGGACGATGCAGCCGGTAGATGCCGTCAGCCAAGCCGCCGGTATCTTGATTGAGCAGCTTACGCCATTCCTGGAATATGTTAAAATTTCTCAAATGAAAGAAGAGGAGCGGGCTATCCGTCTTTCTATCCCGGATGAGAAGTTCAATATGCCGGTAGAGCAACTCGATCTTTCTGTCCGTACAATGAACTGCCTGCGCCGCAGCAATATCGCCACCGTCGGCGAGCTTATCGGCAAGGGCACCAAGGAACTCCTCAAGTTACGTAACTTCGGGCAGAAATCCTTCCAGGAGATAGAAGACCGCCTGGCGAATATAGGGCTTTCTCTGAATCCCAAGACTGAAGACATGGGCGAAGAAATACCAAAAGAAGAAGATGAAGCTGAAGGTGAAGAGCAGCCCAAGGCTAAAATCAAGAAGAAATCCGCGGTTAAAGAAGACGCCGCTGAAGACGAAGTATAAGGCGTACGCGATGCGTACGATGCAGGCTACGCCTGCTTACGGGTAATACGTTTAACACGGAGAACCAATAACATGAGGCATAATATTTTAGGCAGAAGTTTAAGCCGGGATTCCAGCCACCGGAAAGCATTATACCGCAATCTGGTTACCGCCCTGCTGAAGAATGAGAAAATCGTGACCACGGAAGCGAAAGCGAAAGAAATCCGCCCGATGGCGGAAAAAATGATAACGCTCGGAAAGAAGAGTGGCCTTAGCTCCTACCGGCAGGCGATGGCTTTTATTACGGATAAAACCGTAACCGCGAAAATCTTTTCCGACCTCGGCCCGCGCTACAAGGAGCGTACCGGCGGCTATACGCGCATCACCAAACTTGAGCCCCGCCTGGGCGATAACGCGCCGATGGTCCAGCTGGAACTGGTTAAGTAGAATGCGTCTGAATGCAGCCGCTTGGGAGAAGCATGGCTTCAGACCCAATTCCCGGCAACGGGATTATATTAGTAGTTGAATATGACGGGACTAATTACCACGGCTCTCAACTGCAAAAGAATGCCAGGACCATCCAGGGAGAGCTGGAAAAAGCATTAACAAAACT
>Ga0105105_10000995_pt1 | contig 12194 bp, 22 predicted proteins | sample PPLLaktember2015_4_FD_79108 | JGI IMG/M metagenome (GOLD analysis project Ga0105105, IMG submission 79108) | Freshwater sediment microbial communities from Prairie Pothole Lake near Jamestown, North Dakota, USA - PPLs Lake P8 Core (1) Depth... | ecosystem: Environmental > Aquatic > Freshwater >... | reverse complement strand
TATTTTTTAATGCAAAACACCTCTACCAGCACAGCACTCTGGTTTGGTAATGACGCTAAATTTAGATATGGAGGTACTTCAAGTATTGCTATCGATGGTACTGCGGACTCTGGTTCTGTAGTAGGAGATCAAACTTCTGATATAAGAACTAAAGAGAATATAGCACCTATAAATTATGGGTTAAATGATATTCTAAATTTAAATCCCGTACAATTTGATCAATTTGGAAAACATACTCTAGGTTTTATAGCACAAGAAACTCGTTTGGTAATACCTGAAGCAGTTTATGATACAAAAGAAGATCTATTTAATGATCCTGAAAATACTTTATTAAATATGAGTTATATTTTACTAATGCCAGTTTTAGTAAAATCAATTCAAGAACAACAAGCAATAATAGACTCGCTGAAAGCTAGAATTGAAGCTTTAGAGAATCGATAAGGAGTTAAATAAATGATAACAGTAGGCGCAAGATCAAATAATAAAATAGTCCCTATTACTAATTTTACAAAAAGAACAACACAAGTAACCTTAACATTAGCTCAATATGGAACAGATCCAGTCCCTTCTGTAACTAGAGTAATAGGACATGCATATTGTGATAGCTTAGGAAATTATAGGCTTGTGGCTAATGGTAGATACACTACTACATCTGCTACAAGATCTAGAACTAGAATCTATAAAGACAGTTTAGGTGATATAACTTTTAAAAACGTAGCTAACTTTTACCAAGCTATCTCTTGCGAAGCTGAATCATTAACAGTTGATGCATTTGGTGTAGTACATCCTAATTCAGATACTGTTGATATAAAGCATTCAGCGGGAGCCGTTTCTCATGTATTTTCAATGGATGTAGAGCTAAATAGTAAGCCTAGTTGGTTTGATGCTAATGTTGAGAATACACCTGATGTTAGTGCTTATATCCCAAATGCTTCACCTTCCGAAACGGGGTTGATTACCGCAGCAGCTCAATCTTTAGCTGGTGTTAAAACATTTAATGACGGGATTGTATTAGATAATGCAGCAGGTCAATCAACTTTGAATTTTTATGCCACTGGTGGAACTACTTCTCCTACTATAGCCAATGCTGGGACTAGTCCGAGTGGTGCATTATATTGGACTAAAGTTGGTAATTTAGTTACTGTAACAGGACATATTATAATAGGTGCTTCAGGAAGTCCTACTGATAACGTAACACTCACCGATATTCCAGCTGGATTTAGACCTATCCGTGAAGTACAACATTTATGTAATTTACAGACTACCGGAGATTATATTTTTCTAGCCCAGATTACAACTGCCGGAGTAGTTAGTTTATATAGAAGATTAGTTCAAAGTGCAGCTGATGCTATAGTTACCGCTAACTTCGCAAATAGTTATACTTTAGCTTTTAATATGTCATACATAGTATATGCCTAATGGTGAGTAAATGGACCAGTTAAACGCTAAAATTAAATTGTATTCTGAGTTATCTAAAGCTCATCAAGACGGCTATGGCTTTATAGATACTAAGCATTGTGACTCCTTGTTATGGACAGGTCTAATAGGTTCAGTGATGCCTGATCCTATAAACATAACAGCAGCTAGAAAACCAAATGGAGCTTGGTGTCGTAGACCTTTAGTTAATGGTGTTGATACTTGTTATGATCTTAATAACTCTAAGTCTTCTATAAGTAGAGATATGCTCTTAGGGCTTATGTGGTACATTTGGCGTAATAAAAGATTAGATCTAGCTAATGACTTATGGAAGTATGGATCATCTAATTTTTGGGTTATGGGTAAGGGTACTTTAGCTTCTACTTATTTTAGTCTTAATAATAGAAATATTCTTGCTAACATTATTTATGCATTAGGCGGTAAAAACCATTTTATATATAGAAAATTTCCTTTATTCATAGGTTTCAATTTTGGATATAAAGCTCATTTAGACATACTAACCTTATTACTCAGTGCAGAAATTCTAGGTAAAGTTGATTATAGTTGTATAATAGAACATCATTTTAAAAGAAATCCCAACAATGCTTTATTCTCATATGCCTATGCTAAATTTATAAGTGGGGATTATACTCCATGTATCAACTCACTTTTAAACGAGAAGTGGTTTCCTAATGATAGGCTACCCACTAGCAAAGATAGATATGAAAGTTGGCTTTGGCAGAGAGATATAGGTGATGATTGGAATCCTGGGAATAGTAAGTATACTACTAAGCATCATGGGTGTGACTTTTTATTTATAGCTAAACTTTTAATAGAGGAGAATTAGATGACAAGAAAATTTTTGATAACTGAAGAGCAAGTTTTTACAATAGGCAATTATCTAATAACAAAACCTTATATTGAGGTTAAAGATTTTGTTCCTATTTTAACAAGTTTAACTGAAATTAAAGACACAGTTGAAGAGACTAAACCAGAGTAGATTTAATTACCCTTCTAATTAGAATAAATCTAGTAACACTATTTAATGTTTTCCTTGTAAACATGCCTCACTTGGGGAGTAGAGTGGTTACTAAATTAACTGATAAAACTTTAATACCTCTGTCCTCCATTGGCATCATAGCAGCTGTTATGGTTTGGGTTCTATCTCTCTACTCTCGAGTAGAATATAATGAAGGCAAAGTTATTGAATTAAATGAGAACAATAAGATAGTCAATGTTAAGCTGGATGATATCTCACAGAGGTTATCTAAGATTGAGGGGTTTTTAGTACATTTGACCGAGCAATTGAAGGAAAATAGTAAATGATAAAATTTTTTATAATCTCAATTATACTAGCATCACTCACATTGATAGGTATCACTTACAGCCAGACTTATAGTAATGAGCAGCGGATACAATCTTTAGCAATTAACAATAGACAAAATGAAGATAAAATAGACAAAGTTCTTGATAAATTAGACAAAATTCATTCTTGCTTGGAAAAACTTGAGGATAAAATGGAAAAGTAAAGTAAGGGGGATTGAATGTTAAAAGCTCTATTTGTTGCGTTAATGGGGGTTTTTTTACCCAGAAAATTCGGTATAGCTTTAATTCTTTTATTGTTAGACTGGGCTGCTAAGAAGACTAAATATGAGTGGGATGATAGAATAGTTGATTTACTGAAGAAATCTATTTAGCTGGTTGGTTAATTAATGGCTGTTTCACATTCGATATCGATACCTCGTAGTAAGTTTATAACCGGAGAGGAACTTACAGGAGAGAAAGATAATGTTAACACTGTATATAATACCCAATATCAATTTGTGTGGGATTTAGGCAGTGGTAACCATTTTTTTGAGTTGAATCGGAATGGACAGCTTCAAGTTTTAGGTGATCAATACGTAATTCTCTTATCGTCAGGTAAGGGTGTTGGGGTGAGAGTGTTTAGACCTTTGAGGAAACAGGAAAGTTTATTTTGCAATTATGTAAAAGTCTAAGGAGAAAGTATGAGCATTTACAACGAAAAGTTAGTGAATAGATTAACACCTGATCAACAGATCAGTAATTTACTTTTGTACAAAGATACAGTATCCGAAGCTGAGAAAGCATTAGTAGCAGAAAAGGTAGGGTTATCAATATCAGGTGCAGCAGGTACTAACGGTACTGATGGCACTACACTTAATGACTTTGTTGATGCAACTTATGGTGCTTTTAGTGTAGCGGATGCTCAAAGATGGATCCACATAAGTGGTTCATCAAACGGTAATGATGGCTGGTACTACATAGAAAGTTATGTAAGTGCTACTCAAGTTAAGTTTGCATCTGCATTAGCAGCTGAAGAAACTGGGCTTGTATGGCAAATGTACCATGAGCCAAACCTTCAAGATGATTTAAATGTAACAATTACTCAATTAAGAGAGATCATAGATCCATCATCTGACTGGTTCCAGAACATGCCAAGAGCTTTTGATCCAACTAACACAGATGGTTCAAACACTAAGAATGAGAAGATGTCTTTAAAAGTATTAGCTGATAACTGGTATGGAACTCATACTAAGATTATAGACATAGCTACTACTGCTCAATCTGCTTCCCCTGCTGACGATGGAATTTTGTTTTTAACAAGCTTAGGTTATGCGGATGCTACAGATAGACGTGGGCTTGTAATACAAGCTTCTACAGGAAATGCATATTATGATGAAGTAGCTTTAGCATCTATAATCATAGGTAAGCATAAAGTTACTATCATTGATGCTTTAACTAAAGCTGAGTTTGAGGATGCAAACGGTAATGTAATCTATGGTGTATTACAAGATGGTGCAGACCATTCAGGTACAGGAGAAGGCACTGATGTTTATGTAAAGTTTGCTGTTGATATTGCTGGTACTCCTACAGCTTACACATGGACTTCTAATGATCCATCTTCAATTCTTATGTATCTACCCTATAGAAAAAGAAAATCAGAACTTCTTGAGTATGATGAGAGAAGATATCTAGTAGCTGGTATCGTAGGAGATGCAGAACTTTCTGAAGACATAGCAGAAATTAGAGGTGGGTTAGGACTTGGTGACGGTGAAGCAGCTGGGGATTGGAGTTGGACAAATACAACAGCGTATTATCCATTACAAAATGATCCTGCTACTATTGAAGATGCTATCAATGCATTAAATGATGAGATTGGTGATAGGCAATATTCATCTAACAATTACATTGTTGATGGTGAGACTATAACTGAATCTCTAGATAAGTTAGATCAAGCTTTAGCATCTTCTGGAATTAAAGCTAAGATAATTGAAAGAGTTGCTACTACTATACCAAGAGGAACTGCACATACAATTCCTTTTACAGCAGGTTCTGGTGTTAACGTATATAACCCTACTTCTATCTCTACATATAAGTTAGATAACACTTATTTTACTGGACTTTATTTAGAGATTTATGTGGGAGGTAAGCGATTGGTGTGTGATTCTTCTGCTGCTGCTCAAGATGGTGAATATGAAGAGACTTCAACATCTTCTTTTACACCTAGATTTACAATTCCAGCAGGTCAAATAATAGAATATGTAATTAAGGATAACTAAGTAACTAAAGACCCCTCTTGGGGTCTATCTCAGAGGTAAAATTATGGATAAGCAATTTTTTGAGTTATTAGATAAAGCTAAAAATTTAAAAGTAATAGATGAAGGTTCTATAATTATTTTTGCTGATTATATAAATAGGTGTGAAGCTCAGATTCATAAAAATATTGAAATGGTTAATAGGCTAATGGGAAAAAATGAGCAACTTAAATTCACATCTTCTTTTTTAGGTGATGTAGTTAGAAAATATATAAGACTACAAGAAGAGGCAGATTCATTCAAAAATAATGAGCCTCTAGTTAAAGAAGAGGAAGTTGCTTTTGAAATGCCTACACAGCAAGAAGTTCAAAAAGAAGTTGCTAGAAGAAAATCTCAAAAGAAAGTTCTAACAGAAGAGGTTGTTGATTGACTAATCAGCTTTCAAAACAACAGATACTAGATTCTTCTATTGTCGAGGAAGATGAGTTATTGTCTGCTGGGGAAAGTTCTTTAACCCCAATTCTATCATCGGTTAATATATCATCTATTACTAGTGCAACTAAAACCATTATAGGTGTTAGTTCAGACTTCTTGTATAACAGATTTCAATCAGGGGACATCATTAAAATTTTAAGTGGTCCGGCTATTGGATCATATACTATACAAGATGTAATTGATGATGAAACGATTGTAGTAAATGAAGCTATATTAGATAGTGGAACAACTACATCAGATTTATATTTTAAAGCTGGCGCTCTTATTGTTGGGTTTGATCCAGCGAGGTTAGGCCCAACTATATTTACAAAGAAGACCTTACAGGAAGCATTAGAGGAATTAGGGTATCTAACAACTACATATGCATCTCCAGGATTCACTTGGGGTAGATCAGGAGCAATACCAGCAGGTACTTGGTTACAGAATGATACCGTACCTTCTAATATCACAGGTAGGCATGTCTTCTTAACTAGTGCTAAGATTAAAAAAATATTTATTGCAAACGAAAATATAAATACTTTTAATTTAGAAATATATGAACATGATGGAACTACATATACTTTATTAACCACTGTTACTGTAACTAGTTTAAGAAAAGTTTCATTCGCTTTAGATGTCTCTGTTACTTTTAATAAAGAAATTGCGATAAAGGTATCAAGTGGTTCCTGCAAGAATATTGTTTGTGGATTAATAATAACTGGGATCATATGAAAATTATTAAAAATACAACTGCTAGTCCAATATTTATAGCAGACACAGCTGTTACTATAGCAGCTAACTCTAGTTATACTATTCCTGCACAAGATTATTTACTTTGGTCTGCATCTGAAAACATAGTTACTTATATAAATGCAGGTTCAATAGTAATTAATGATGGTATTAGAGATTTAACATCTTCTTATGGAAGATATTATATATCTCATCCTGAGTTTGCTTTTAATATAAGATTTTTAAATGATCCTGATAGAGTTAATGGATTTACTTCCAGGTCTGTTCAAGAAGCAATAGAAGAATCTAAAAGTACTGCGGAAGGTAAAGCTAGATATGCGGTATCTTGTGGTTTTGACGGTAACTCAGCAGTAGGTAGATACCTAGAATTTAACTCTAACGTTGATAGTAATGTTACAGGGTTTATAGTACCTAGAGCATCTATATTGCGTGAAGTTAGTCTTGGAGTATCAGCTAACTCAACAGTAACCTTTCAAATATTAAAATGGAATGGCACTACTGAAACCTTGCTAACTAGTATTTCTCTAGCAGGTACAAGAAAAAATACTCTAACGGGGTTAAATATAAGTTTAGCTGCATTAGATGAAATAAGGGTTAAAGATTCATCAGGGTCATGTGCAAGACCAATAAGTTATCAATTTTACCAGGTAGTATAATATGTCTATAAAAATAAAAAATATTGATACAAGTATTCATGTTTGGGGTGGTAAAGAGTACCAAGTAGATGAGATATACACTTGTGAAAATTCCACTGATATTAGAAGGTATGGTAACGATTCAACCTTCATAACTGACTTAGCTAACTCTAAAGCTCAAGTATATAATGATGATGTACTTGTCTCTACGTTAGCTCTAGCTATTTTTCTAGTAACTGGTTCAAGTCAATATTTTCCTATTGATGGAGATAACAGACCTCTATACCGTGGGGTAATCACTGAGCCAGAATTTCATTATTCTCCAAGGTCATTAGACTTTTATACTTGCAAGTATAACTCTCTATTTAACAGATCTCATTATGGAGATGGAACTATAGATGGTTCACCTGATTTAGGGGATGCATGGTGTTCATATTATAATGCTAGTAATGTTGAACTAACTAAAGGTGAATCAGAGTCAGCTGAAGACTTTCAAGTTAGATTAACCGCAAACTGTACTAAGACGATAATGTATTTTGAGCCTTCTTTTGATTATGATGTTGTTGGAGCCAAACTTCAGTTTAGAAATATACCTTCAGATAGAGCTTACTTTTGGTTTGTAGCTGCTCCTTTGGTTCCTGCTGAATATGGCGGTAACGTAGTGTTCATGGGGGGAGGTATGAATATATCTTTCTTCAATGAGCGAGACACTTTTGAATGTGATGGTAAGACTGTATCTAAAATATCATATGACTCTGTTTACCACAGTGGTATGATCGGATTAATCGTAAAACATAATGTTGGTGTTCAAATAGGCATCCAACTCATATATCAGTTCTATTCCGAATAAGGTGTAAAGTATGAAGATATGTTGGGTTACTAATGAGCAGTATTATTCTAAATTAATGAGATGGATTTTTAATTGTGAAACTACTCATGTTGGAGCAGTGTTTAGCATAGGTGATATTAATCTAGCTACAGACTTAAATAAGCCATATGGCAAAGTTTGGGGACTGCATAGATGGTTACACAAATACACAGTAATACATGAGTGTGAAATACCTTTAAACAAAACTCAAGAAATAGCTATGTATAAAGCTTGCTGTGACTATTGTGAGATGAGACCTTATGATTTTAACGGTTATCTATACGGTATGATAAGAGGGCTGCTTAAGAAGTTTTTCAATAAAGCATTTCCAGATAAAAATAGTTGGTCTTCTTTAACTGGAAGTATGTGTCAGGAAGTTGTTGTCCCTATTTGGCAACATAGTATTATTAAATCTTTAGGTCTAAATTTAGATCCTTATAAAGCAGATTTAACTAGAAAAACGCCTGATATGGTTAAAGACATGATGTTTGAAGCTACTGAAGATAACCTAAATTTTAAGTGGTTGTATAATGGTTAAAATAAAAAGATTAACTCATCCTTGTGATTTAGTTATATTTCAAACAGAGTTCAATAAAATATTAGGATATTCTACGATACCCTTCGATTATTTTGATTCTGGTGAATGTTATGCGATGTTTCATAACGGTGAGATGGAAGCTGGGTTTTGCTTAATACCTGGATACTATAATTTGAGATCTATTAAGCAGCTACCCTTTTATGTCATTGGAAGAATATCATCTACTTATTTACATGGGTCCGTAGATTTCACAGGTTATTTTATTAAAACTAAAAACAGATTTCGAGGTTTACTATTTACTTTGTTTTTAGTTAAGACTTGTTTTTTTAGTAAGTACAAATATTTTTTCTACTCTTATGCTACAAGCGAGTTGGGATTAGAGAGATATTATGGATCAGGTAATCCAGTTAGAGTTCACACAGGTATTCCTGAGTATCTTCCAGGGCATCATCAAGAGATGCCTCCAGAACATGTTGAGGTATTAACTAGATGGGGGATAGTTAAAATATTTATTTATAGAACTGTAAGAATTATCAAAGCATTAATAAACAAGCTATTTAGGAAAAAACATGCAAGTAGGAGATAAGATACCTCTTAGCTTAGTACTATGGGATGGCAATGCTTTTAAGCATGTGAAAGCCATTGTAAGAAACGGCAAAGATGAAATAGAAGGATCTCCTAAAAAAGTACCTTACAATAGTTTTGGAAATTATTTTTACAAGAATACTGATCTAGTAGTACCTGATGGATCTAAGGTTATTACTATTGAATATATAGTTTACGATGATTTTAATATGACACTAGAATCAAGTTTACATGAGAGAGCACATGATATTTTTGAAGTTATGCAAGCTCCTTCTCAAAGTGAGATCAATGATAAACTTGATACTATTATTAATGTAGTAACTAGCCACGGCCTTAATGATAGACTTGTAGGCTTAATATTTGATGATAGCTTAACTGGAAGTCTAGTAGAAGAAGAGCTAGAGGGTTACATATTTAATGATGATGCTATTGTTGGATATATAAAAGAAGAAGAAGTTTTAACAAAAATAGAAACCGATACTATAAGCGGAGTTCTTGAATAGGAGAGTAGAAATGTTAAGTTTATTAAGAGGGGAAGATAGAATCTTAGTTACAAGAATTCTTTTTGAAAAATCAAGTGAGCCATATGATTTAACTGGATGGACAAGAATAACAGCTCATTTTAAAAAGTCTGATGGGACTGTTTTAGAGAAGCATTCAGACCTTCAAGGAGGTGAGTATGCATCTGCTTATTTTGGAGGTGTTACTTTTACAGCTGAAGAAATAGGAGCTATTGGAAACTCTATTGTACTTGAGTTTGATGGCGTTAAAGATATAGAGACTGTAGTTGATGAGTGGAATACAGCTAATCCAAATAACCAAGTTAGCTCAAATGCAGAAGATGAGACAGTTGTACTTACTACAGTAAGCCTTACTTTATCAGAAGGCGTAGATCAGTATAGAGATGTTACTTCTATCTCAGACATTTTAGGTAAAGTACAAATCAATTTAAATGAAGAAGACACAGGTGCTTTAAAGATAGGTCAAAACTTGAGTTTTAAACTTGTTATCGATAAAGATGAGACTAGGAGAATCGTGATGTTTCCAAGCAGCTTGAATGTCTACGATAGCAGTGTTGTGGGGTACTAACTTGAGAAAAGTGATGCAAGATCTTTTAAATAGACTAGAAGATTTGAAGACAAACAATAAACATGAACTTAATAATTTAAAACAGATGGCCAGCTTTTCTTTAGAGCTATATGACTTAGGCAAGTACAAAGACAGAGATTTGAAAGGTATCTACCAGCATATATGCTCTAAGCTCCCTCAAGTTGAAGAGGCTAAAGTTAATAAGCTTCGAAAAATAATTAGGAGTTAATCTCTTTCTTCCCCTTTGGCTTTGGAAGCTCCAGAAGCTTACAATAGAATCCCATTTTTTTCAAAAGTAGAGATGATGACTTGTCATGTAGATCTAGTAGCCTGTTGGAGCTATCAAGTCTTCCAAGCTGAATCATCTTTAGAGTTTCAGATTCAAGAGACTCAATATCTTTTAAACCTAGTTCTATTGAGTCTGAAAAAGCAGTAAGTATATCTTTCATATTAACCCCTAGTTAAATCAAATACATATAGAATATTCACCAATATCTGAGACAGTGTTATTAGTCTGTCTGCATGAGTAACATAATCTATTTTCAATTGATAAAAACTCCACTTTACATTTTAAGCAAACACGATTTTTTATCTTTATATGGGAAAACCCATTCAATTCACGGCATTTGTTAATCTCTTCTAAAGAGATTGGATCTAAGAGAGTTATGTTGTTAGCGGCAATATCGCCAAACATTACAGGTGATGGGTTCTTATCAAGCTTTTCTTTAAGCATCTCAAGTGATGAAGCTGATGCAACATAGTTTCTTTTTTTGCCTACTTTTTTAAAAGAAAACCACCTGTTAGCTTGTCGGTTATATAACACAAAGTAATCTCTGTATTTGTTGGCTTGCTTTCGTCTCATCTTTTTTGCCTAAATAAAATTTTGTATGATTTTACTAGGAAAATGACTTGATTTCTTTTTGTGAAAAAGTCCCTTGAGATGCTAAAGGGACTCATCCCAGTCTAGGGGACTATGGATTAATCATCGTAATAACTGTTAGTATAAGTAGTGCTACCTGAATTATAAGAATTACTATTGTATGAGCCTCCCTTTGAATCATAGATATTAGTATATGTAGTGCCACCTGATGTATAAGAAGTCCCAGAATATGACGTAGAGCCTACACTGCCACTATGATAAGTAGTGCCTCCTGATGTATAAGAAGTCCCAGAATATGAATTGCCATTATGAGAGCCAGATGTATAAGTAGTGCCGCCCACTGTATATGAAGTAGAATAATTTTGAGCATGCACAAGTGATGTAAAAAGCAGGCCAAATGTAAGAGCTGCAATTGCTAGAAAAAAAGTCATACTTAAATCTTTAGTTATATTTTTCATAATCCATTCCCCCTTTGAATTGCTTTAGAGACTATCTCCAAAGCTTATATATTTATCTGTTCGATCCTTTTTTAAAAAACTTTAGTTACTTTTTGGTAAGAATTAGTTGCTTGAGCAACAAACTTTTGCTAGACATGCGACATCGTATAAAACGGTATTTAATTAAGTAGATATTTCAACAAGTTACATCTAATTTCACATTTTAATTATTACATTTTAGTAAGGAAGCTAAAGTTTTTTAAAAAAGTACCGATGTAGCTTATATAAGCTACACAGAGTAGCTAGAGATGATGAATTCTTATCAGAATTTTTTAAATAGAAAGGAGGTCAAAATGAGAAATTATTATGCAATAGAGGCAACTTATGGGCTCAATGTTTTTTTTGAGACTGAAGGCATAACTAGAGGCATAGTTGGCACTGTTAATGTTTTTAGCTCAAAGAAAGAAAGAGATATATGGGTAAGCAATGGTAATCCTTCTTATACTAATGCAGGTGCAAGAGAAATTCTCACTTATAGATCAGCTAAAAAGTACGATGCAAGAGATTACATAATGCACAGGGAAAAATTCGAAGCTGAGATAAAAGTTGGTACAAAAGTCTATTTAGGTGATCACCAAGGTTGGTGTATCTGTAGCTCGATACACCCCACACGAAACTGGATTCAAGTGGAAGGGTGGGTTGGATCTTTTCCAAGAGCGCATGTTAAGCGGTACACAAATAAATGAGAATTATATAAGACTAGAAAGGAGGTCAACATGAACAAACCAAGATTAATCAAAATAAAATTGCAGATTGTAGATGATACTAATGGACAACTTCTAGAAGATCTAGGCACTTGTCTATGTGATAGCGTATCAAAAGCGGTAAATATATATGATGATGAACTTTTAAAGTGGATAGACCAGGGCTATGAGGCTGATATCCACTATCAAATGATTGATTAG
>Ga0105105_10000994_pt1 | contig 12216 bp, 9 predicted proteins | sample PPLLaktember2015_4_FD_79108 | JGI IMG/M metagenome (GOLD analysis project Ga0105105, IMG submission 79108) | Freshwater sediment microbial communities from Prairie Pothole Lake near Jamestown, North Dakota, USA - PPLs Lake P8 Core (1) Depth... | ecosystem: Environmental > Aquatic > Freshwater >... | reverse complement strand
TCCCACGGCCATGCCCGGCTGCTGATGGGCCGGACGCGCCACCTGTTCCTGCCCATCCCGCTGGACATGACCACCCCGCACAAAAGTGAACGGGGGTATTACTGCCCCATGGTGCAGAGCAATACCTACATGATCCGTGCCGCCCTGGGGATACCGGCGGAGGCGGTCCTGAGCCCGGTCCTGAACCTCCGGGCGGACGCGGACATGCTGGCGCTGGATTTTCACGCGCAAATGGGGCGCCGCCTCGGAGTCGGCAAGAGCCGGGTCCGCCAGGCGCTGAAGCAGGCACTGGAGCGCCAGGATCGCTTCGTGAAAGAGCTGCACCGCGCCGGCGACCATATCCTCAAGAGCATCGGGGCGGACGAGCCGCTCCTGGTGGTCACCGGCCGGCCCTACAACCTTTACGACGAGCGTTTGAACCTGCGGCTGGGGCAGAGCTTGGCCAAGATCGGCCTGACGGCCCTGCCCATGGATTTCATCGATGCATCCGCCATCCATCTCGGCGATTTGGCATCGATGTACTGGGGGCTGGGAGCCCAGATTCTGCGGACCGCCCGGATGATCAGCGCCACCCCGAATTATTTCGGGCTGCACCTGACGAATTTCGGATGCGGTGCGGATTCCTTCATCGAACATTTTTACAAGCACACGATGGGTGCCAAGGCCTGTCTCATCCTCGAATTGGACGAGCACAGCGCTGCGGCCGGGGTCATGACCCGGCTGGAAGCTTACCAGAACGTGATCCACAACACGTTGGCGAAGCAGCCGCCGGTGCAATGCCTGCCGCGGGCCGCGGCCGGACGGGGGACCTGACCGTAGGGGTCTGCGAACAGTCGGAGGGGGGTATTCGCCGCAGGGCGCCGCCGCCATGCCTTCAACGACCCAGCCTACGGCAGCAAGCCCGCTTAATACATGTCCGGACAGCCCCGGAGTGAGACTTTCACGAAGCCGCAGTCCCTCTCTGCCTGTCTGCAGTTTCTCTAGACGGCTTGGGGGCGTGGCAGGATCACCTCAAAAATTGGCGGCGGCGCCCTGCGGCGAATACCCCCCTCCGACGAACGTTGGCTCAATGTGAAACCAAAAACGTTCAGGAGCAAGAAATAAGGAGAAGGTTTGCCATGGAAAGCGCGAATGTACTTCAAATGCCGGCTTCAGCCAGAACCGTCGGAAAACTCCGACTGGGGAATAGCAGAGTCCTGATCCCCGAGATGAACCGCAGCAGCGCGCATCTCTTTGCGGCCGCCTTGAGGGCCTTTGCCGCGGATGCCCAGGTGCTTGAGACCGGCCGCGGCCTGGAACTCGGCAAGAAATTCACTTCCGGCAAGGAGTGCTTCCCCTGCCTGGTCACGCTGGGAGACCTTTTGAATTTTGTCGAAGAAGAAAGGCGCCGTCTGGGAGCGGCCTTCCGGGCGGACCGTTATGTCTTTTTCATGCCGGAGTCCGAGGGCCCGTGCCGGTTCGGGATGTACAACAAATACCAGCGGATGGTTCTGGATTCATTCCCGGACTTGCAGGACCTTAAAATCAGCTCCCTCAGCAACACGGACAATTACTCGCCGGAGGGCCTGATGGACCCGCAGAAGGCTCAGCGCTTCAAAAAGACGGCCTGCCTGGCGATGGTCGTCGCCGACGTCCTGGACCGGCTGACCTGGAGAGTCAGGCCCTACGAGAAGGCGGCCGGCCTGACCGACGCCCTGGCGGAACAGGGCCTGCACCGGCTGATGGAGGTCGTCGAGCGGACCGGCGCCGGGAATCCCTTTGATCCGGTCGTCGGAGAGCTCGAAAAGATCCTGGCGGCCGGCCAGGCCATCATCGACCCGGCCATCCCGCCGAAGCCGCTCATCGGCATGGTGGGGGAAATCTTCCTGCGCATGAACCGCCGTTCCAATCAGGACATGATTCGACTGCTCGAGCGCTACGGGGCGGAGGTGGTCAACGCCTCCATGACGGAGTGGCTGAACTACGTTGGCTACGACGGGTTGCGGCTGGCGAAAAAGAAGCTATGGCTCGGGTTGCGACTGCTTCGGCCCCGCCAGATAAAAGAATCGATCCGGGAAATGCTTGGCTTCGGCATCAATCTGCTTTTCCAGGAGAGAACCCAGCACGCGGTCTTCAAGCGCGCCAGGCGTTGCCTGGACATCGCCGGCGACCACCGTATTGCGCACCTGGAGAAGATTCTAAAAGAGTCGGGCGATTTTTCCTTCGACATCCCCACCGAGGCCAGCTTAAGCATTCCCGGTATCCTGCACTGCGCCCGCAACGGATATAACGGGGCGGTGAATGTCTACCCGTTCACCTGCATGCCCGGCACAAACACATCGGCCGTCGTGCGGCCGATCATGCATGAACGGGGTTTCCCCTTCCTGGACACTCCCTATGACGACAGCATCCAGCCCAACCGCGAAACCGCCATCCGCACCTTCATGTATCAGGCCCGGCAGCACTTGCAGCGCCACGGCCGGAAATGGCCAACCACCTGATGGACGCGTAACAACCCCACCAACATGTCATTTCGAGCGCAGCGAGAAATCTTTCGGCTGCGGCGAGGTAAAGAAATAGATTTCTCCCTCCAGTCGAAATGACAGATTCGCCCAGCACCACCTTTTTGCAAGTTCATCGGCGCTTGAAGCCCGCCAAATTTTATCCGGACGAGGCTTCCCCGATTTAGGGATGCTGCCGGGGTTGACGGGTCAACCGCTTTTCTCTCAGGCAACCGCTTGAAACGAACAGCAATTACTCCCAATCCCCTCTGATCCGTCAACCGCAGTTGCAGGTTCATTCTCGCGGGTCTTGGATCGAGAACAATCACCAGTTATCGATCTCTACGTTTGCTTGCCTTTTCGGCCCTGGTGTTTTCGATACGATTTCAGATAGTTGCCTGAATGCTTGTCTTAGGGTTTCCGGAAGTGCCGGCAGGCAGCTGTTTCTATGGGCTCATGGTACGGGGCTTGCTCTACTGTCTTTCAAAAAGGGAGGTGGAATATGAAGCCTGGAAGCCGCCTGCTGAAAAAAACTACCCGGCACACCCTCATGGCTGCTGTTTTTCTATTCTGTTTCTCGAGCCTGTCCGGATGCATCACCCACAAGGTACTCGACCTCAGGCAAGAGCGCGAAACGCGGGTCAAGGAGGCCGTCAACTTCTGGTCCCTGGCCGCCGTCCGCTCTGCCCATGTCGTCGCCGGCAGTGATGCGTTCGCGTGCGTCGAGTTCCGCGATTCTCCCGCAGACGCACCGCAGGCCTACACGATCAACCTTTCACAGGCCTCCCGAATCGGCAGAACCTTCCCCGAAGTCATGCCTTCCGACTACGGCCGAACCGGCTTGGCCTGGCATTTCTACCCCCTTCAGGGAGCGCAGACGGGCTGCGGCAACGCCACCGCCGCAGGTCCGCTCCCGGCTTCTGAACTGAAGATCGATACCGTTCGAATCCGGCGTGAGGGTCAGCCGCAGCTGCCGGAGATTCACTTTTCATCCGCAGACGGCAAGGCCGACGCAGGCCGGCTCATCGAAGTCAGTTTTGCATCTGAGGGTCATCAGGTCGAGCCCCTCGGCGCAAAGGATGTCCTGCTGGTCTATTTGCCGCCTGCCAAGGATGGGGAACTGATCCAGCCGATCGGCGTTGCCGGCGCCTTCGAAACCAGCAGCGAATGGGTGAACCCCTATACCTTGTTGGTTGCTCCAGCGGTCGCTGCGGACACATTTGTTCTTTGGATAATCAGTGGGGCGGGCGGTAATCCTTCCAGATATATTGACCGGCGATAGAATGAAAGTGAGGGCAATACCATGAAATCCAAAACATCGGTTGCCAGAAGGGTATTGGTTAGGATCATAAAGTTTTCGATCCTGGCAGGTTGCTGCTTGTTCCTGCTGACGGCCTGCTCGATCATCAAGGCCACCGAACAGCCTGAAAAGAAGGACCTCGGCGTGCTTAAACCAGGCATGTCCCGGATGGCGGTGGTGAGCGAGTTGGGCTTGCCGGTGAAACAGGAGTTGAAGAACGGCTACCGCACCGAGCTTTACAGCTTCAGGCAGGGGTACTCGAAGGGAGCCAAATTCAGCCGGGCTATTTTTCACGGAACCGCAGATGTCTTTACGTTCGGGTTGTGGGAGATCGCCGGGGTTCCCATCGAACAGTATTTCAACGGGGAGGATACGGCGGTGCTGGTCACCTACAACAGCAGCGATCGCGTGGAAGCCGTCGAATACTTAAAAGGCGGCGAACAGAGCCAGTGATAGGCTCGGCGTTGCAGACACACAGGGGGCTGTAAAATCGTCCCGATATCGGCAGCGACAACGGAAACCAAGGAGGTCGATCATGAAATGGTTCTTAGGGTGGGCAATGTGCCTGGCATTCGCGCCGACCCTGCTGGGGTGCTCAACGGCGGCCGAGCATCGGGAGGCGGTCCGGGCCGACGATGCCGGCCGGCTGAGCGCCGGGAAAGTGCAGCGCGAGATCCGCATGGGGATGACGAGCGCCGAGGTGGCGGAGGCATTGGGCCCGCCGAACGTGTTCGCCACCGACGAAAACCGGCGGGAAGTCTGGGTGTATGACCGCATTGCGACCGAGCACGCTTATTCCGCCAGTTCGGGCGGGGTCGCGGCCCTCAACCTGGCGGGGTTCACCGGCAGCGTCGCCGGAGGCGGGGGCGTTCTGCCCAATTTCTTGAAAAGCGCAGGGGCCTCATCGACCAGCCAGCGTACGCTGACCTCGATCATCAAATTCACCGAAGACCACCGGGTCCGCGATTTTGCCTACCGCCAATCCAGTTTCTGACCGCGGAGGTGCCCATGCGGTACAAGGTCATGATCCAGTTCATCTTGCTGGCGGCGGGATTGATGCTGCTGCTCAACAACTGCGCCCCGCAAATCCCCAGGGACGTCCTGCAGCTTTCACCCGAAGGCCTGAGCCAGCGTCAACTGCAAAGCCGGCAGTTTGACACCGACGAGCAGACGCTGCTTTCCGCGAGTGCCGCCCTGCTTCAAGATCTGGGGTTCATGATCGAGGAAAGCGAACCGGCCTACGGGCTGATCTTCTGCTCAAAGCATCGCGACGCCACCCGCACGGAGCAAGTGATCGGGGCCGTCGCCCTGGCCCTGCTCACCGGCGTCGTCCCTCCCGTCGACCGGGACCAATGGATCCGGGTGTCGGTGGTGACGCAGCCGATCGTGGTGGATGCCGCCGTCCCCTCCAAATGCCGGACGGCCGTGAGAGTTTCGTTCCAGCGGATCGTCCGCAACGATCGGGGCTTGGCCAGTCGACGAGAAAGCGTGGTCGAACCGCAGATGTTTCGTGAATTTTTCGACAAACTGGCTCAATCCCTTGTGTAGGCCTGACCCCCTTTGTTTTTCTGCGATCCGCCATGCACATGCCATGACGAGTAGCTGCTGAAATAAGACGGCCTTGATCTGTGCGTACAAATGTGCATATTATATCACGCCATGTTTGAATGGGATGAAAAGAAGGCCATAGGTGAGACAATATGAAGGCGAAATATGATTTTAGTAAAAATAAGAGGGGCGCCGTACTTCCTTCCTCAGGGAAGAAAGTTCGGATCACCATTCGACTTGATCGAGATATAATTGACTGGTTCCGTTCCAAGGTGGAAGAACAAGGGGGAGGTAACTACCAGACGATGCTCAACGATGCCCTCCGAGCCTATATGGGACGTCAGGAGCAACCTTTCGAAGAGGTCATTCGCCGTGTTGTCCGAGAGGAGCTGCATGCTGCCCAATAGCAGGATGATGACGCTTCTTTTTGATTAAGATAATTCACAATTCGTGTTGGATAGTACGCATTAACAACCGTTTATCTTGCGGGTTAAAGTCCCGTCCCAGGAGTTGTCCGTACGATTGGGTAGCACGCGGGAGCGGCGTCTGAGCGATCAGGGGTCGTAAGTTCCCACACGGCGAAGTTGCAGGCCGCAACGCAAGTGAACCTACAGGTAGCCTCGTAACTCGAATTGGAGAAGCCGACCCTCTTGTCAGCTGGGGAAGGCCGGTGGACATGCGCTGAGAGAACGGAAGCGGCGGGTGTTTTCTCCCGGGGTAGCAGGGGAGGCATGCAGCGGAAGACAAGCGGTCCAGTGCTGGAGACCCGATACCGTGATGCGAGAGGAGCATCAACCGGTGCGTATAAGGCAACGAAATCGCAGCGGGCAAACCGCTTTTATTGCGGAGCTGCAAGAAGCACTGAAGAATAGGAGCTATGCACCCAGCCCGGTCAAGCGGGTGATGATTCCCAAAGCCGACGGCAGCAAGCGGCCATTGGGGATTCCCACCATTCGGGACCGAGTGGCGCAGCTGGCAGTCCAGCTGGTGATTGAGCCGATCTTTGAGGCGGATTTCTGCGACAGCTCATACGGATTCAGACCCAAGAAGTCAGCTCACGATGCCGTTAATGACATCGCCTATGCCCTTAATTGCGGGTACACCGATGTCATCGATGCGGATGTTTCCAAGTACTTCGACAGCATTCCGCACGCGAAGCTCCTGGTCGTGGTGGCCGAGCGCATTGTGGACGGTGCCATTCTGCACATTCTTCGGATGTGGCTCAAGGCGCCGGTCGTGGGGGAGGATGGAGACGGTACGAGGCAAAGCATCGGCGGCGGCCAGGCCAACAGCCTGGGCACCCCGCAAGGGGGCGTCATCTCTCCGCTGCTGGCCAACCTGTATTTGCACCTGCTGGACCGGCTGTGGAATCGACAGCATCTTCAGAGGCGGCTTGAAGCCCGCCTGGTTCGATACGCCGATGATTTCGTCGTATTGTGCCGGAAAGGCACCGAGCAGCCGATGGAGGTGATCCAGCGGGTATTTCATCGACTGGGACTGCGGCTGAACGAGCAGAAGACCCGAGTGGTGAATGCGAGACAGGAGAGCTTCGACTTTCTGGGTTTTACGTTCCGGATGAATGTAAGTCGGACGACGGGGAACGCTTACCCCCACGTCCAGCCGTCAAAGAAATCGTTACAGAAGATCAAAAGCTATATGACCGAATTGACCCATCGGCGGCGGAGCATTCTGCCGTTGCCACTGGTGATGAAAAGAGTCAACGAAGTCCTGATGGGCTGGTTGGAATACTTTCATTACCGCAACTGTAGCAAGCAATTGGAGCAGTTGAAAGGGCACGTCGAGCAACGGGTGCGCATCCATCTGTGCAAGCGCCGCAAGATTCGCAGCAGATGGCAGGGGTACATCCTGTATCCCAATAGGCTCTTGTCCGCGAAGTATGGACTCTTCAAGGTGCCGACGACAGCTGGCTGGACCCGGGCGCATGCCCTGCGGTGAAGAACATCGGAAAGCCGTGTGCGGGAAAACCGCATGCACGGTTTGATGAGGGAGGGCTGGCCACAGCAGCCACGGCCAGGCTATTGAGGCACCGCCAGACGAAAGGGGCGGAAACAGATAGGCCGGGCCTAACGTCGCAAAAACCAGCTCTCTACTCTACCCGTACCTTTAAGCAGCGCGAAAATCGCTGTTAAAAAGATTCCGTTAAGCAGATCTCAGAAAGGCCTAAAGGGTGCTGCTCCTAATTCCGATTGAAAACCAGGTTCGGGAACTCGATCCGAAACTGCTTCTCGCCTGTATTGCGGCGGAGCATGGATTATCATCTGTAATCGGATCACGTCGCGAAATGGACCTGCGCATCAGTTCTTTTCCGCGTGGCGTATATCTCTCAAAGAGCGTCAAATCCGGAAATGGAAGGATGTTCAAGGTTCTCCGAAAACTTGGCCACGAGGTGGTTGCCTGGGACGAGGAGGCCCTGGTGCATCTACCAGATGAGATCTACTACTCACGGCGGCTCTCGCCCTCGGCCCTTGAATCCGTATCTGCGTTGTTTGCGTGGGGAGAGGACAACGCTGAGATGTGGCGACGTTACCCCCATTTCCCTCGGGATCTGCCGATCCACGTGACCGGGAACCCACGGGTCGACCTTTTGCGGCCTGATATGCACGGGTTCTACGATCAAGAGGTGACCCGGATTCGAAAGACGCACGGAGATTTCATTCTAGTCAACACCAACTTCAACCACGTCAATGCGTTCTCTCCGGGGCAAAATTTGTTTCAGCCGACCCAAGGGCCGGGGGATGTGGCTGAGTTCGGCGAAGCGGGTCGGGGGATGACACGCGCTTATGCGGAAGGTCTGAGAGATCACAAGCAGGCGGTGATGGAGTCCTTCAAGAACATGATCCCCGCCCTTGAGCGGGCCTTTCCGAACCGGGTGATCGTGCTTAGACCCCATCCGACCGAGAACCTGGCGGGTTACCTGGAAGTGGTATCGCGGTGCCGACGAGTCAGATTGACGAACGAAGGGAACGTCGTCCCTTGGTTGCTTGCCGCCAGGGTATTGGTCCACAACGGGTGCACCACGGGTGTCGAGGCGTATGTCGTCGGGGTGCCGGCGGTAAGCTACCGTGCGACCGTGGATGATCGGTATGATGACGGATTTTACCGGCTGCCCAATAGGGTGAGCCATCAATGCTTTGATTTTGAGTCTCTGCGGGAAACACTCAGCCAGGTCTTTAAGGGTGAGTTGGGGGCCGCCGGCGGGGAGGAACGGAGGGCCGTCGTTGATCGGTATCTCTCGGGACGGAAAGGACTGCTTGCCTGCGAAAGGATCGTTTCTGTGTTGGAAGGGCTTGCAACCGCGCCGGCAAGGTTCCGAGAACCGTTCTTGCACGAACGTTGGCAGGGATGGTTCCAGGCCGGCCTTCGACGTCTCAAGAAGCGATTTAACGCCTTCCTGCCGGGTTCCATCAACCAGCCTGCGTTTCAGAAACATCGGTATCCCGGTGTGCGCGTGGAGGACGTACGTGACCGCGTCCGCAGGTTTCAGATGGTGCGCGGGAAGCGTCCTCACATTGTAGTGAAGGAATTCGGCGGCCGCTTTTTTCACATTTCATAGCGCCGCTCCACGCCCAACCTGGCCGGGATCGAGATCATCCGCCGGCGCCGGCGGATGACGACGCTGAAGTACCAGCGGCTGGAGGACCTGGTCGCCGCCATCGGCCTTCCGCGGGAAAAGGTCTGCACCCAATGCTGGGACGGATCGAGCTACTGCTGAACTCACACCGACAAAGAAATATGCATTCGGTTCGGTTCAGTACGCCGATTTCAACCCGGCCGTCGGCAATAGCTCATACCATATAAAGAATTAAGTTCATTTTTACCCGACAATGCAAAGTCCGATATGGGGTCTAACGAAAAGCTCAGCGGCAGCGGCTACGTTGTTCGCTGGAGTGAAGGTTAAAAGGCGGCCCGATGTGCCCATCCATGATGGATTCGAGATATTTTACGAATCTATCAAGCTCTAAATCTCACCAAAACTTCATCCGCTTCCACCGCTTGCCCGGGCACCGCCAGCACCTCCTCGACCTCGCCGTCGCAAGGCGAGGCGACGAAACTTTCCATCTTCATGGATTCGATGCTGACCAGGTCCTGACCGCGGTAGACGCGGTCGCCTTTCTGCACGCGCACCTCCACCACGAGGCCGGGCATCGGGCAGAGCAGGACGTTTTCGAGGACATCGTCGCGCGGGGCGGGCATGTGCCGGGACAGCTCCCATTCCCGCGGGGAGAACACTTCGAAGATGCGGGCCGTGCCGCAGAAAGCGACCCCGAAAAAGCTGTACTGGTAATACAGGCGGAACATGTGCGACCGGCCGTTGATCTTGAGCCTGAGCCGGCGGCGGTAGAATTCGAACTCCGGAGTGGTCACCGTGTAGGTCAGGCCGTCGACGGTGACGGTCCACTCGTGCGCAGGCGGGTCTTTGCGCAAGCAGACCTCGAAGACGTCCCGGCGGCAGCGGACCATATAAGGGTTGCAGTCCAGGGGAGCGTGCGCCACCCCCACCTGGGCTGCCATGGGCTTCAGGGATTCGCGCGTCAGGTTCTGGCGGTTGTGGTAGACGATCGTGGCCGCCATGGCCATGAAATGGAGCCGCTCCACGGGAGGAGCGGCCTTGGGCAAGCCTTTTTCGAAATGCGTTTCGATAAACGCCGTGGACAGATTCCCCGCAGTGAATTCGGGGTGGGTCAGGACCGAATTGACGAAATCCACGTTCGTGGCCAGCCCCTCGATGTGGTAGCCGTTCAACGCGCGCACCAGCGCGTCGATCGCGTCCTGGCGCGTTTCGCCCCAGGCGATGACCTTGGCGAGCAGCGAATCGTAGAAAACGCTGATCAGGCTGCCGGCTTCGACACCGCTGTCCAAACGGACGTTCGCTCCGCGGGCGGGCGAATATCGCGTGATCATTCCCGTGGACGGGAGAAACCCGCGGCCGGGGTCCTCGGCGCAGACCCGCGCCTCCACGGCCCACCCCTTCCAGGCGACGTCCTCCTGGCGCAGAGGGAGGGGCTCGCCGGCCGCCACGCGCAGCTGCAGCTCCACGAGGTCCAACCCGGTCACCATTTCAGTCACGGGATGCTCCACCTGCAGGCGCGTGTTCATTTCCAGAAAGTAGAAGTTGCCGGCCGGATCCAGGATGAACTCCACCGTACCGGCGTTGACGTAACCGGCCTCCCGTGCCAGCCGGCAGGCGCAGGCGCCCATTTTTCGCCGCAGGTCCGCGCCGACGGCGACCGAAGGGGATTCTTCGACGACCTTCTGGTAGCGCCGCTGGACCGAGCACTCGCGCTCGCCCAGGTGGATGACCGCACCGTGCCGGTCGGCCATGATCTGGATCTCCACATGCCGGGCCACCGGGATGTACTTCTCCACGAAGACCCGGTCGTCGCCAAAGGCTTTGCGGGACTCGGCGCGACCGGCCTGCATGGCCGCGGCCAGCTCGTCCCGTGAAGCGACGATGCGCATGCCCTTGCCGCCGCCGCCCGCGGCCGGCTTCAGCAGGAGCGGATAACCGATTTCCTCGGCCCCGGCCAGGGCCGCGTCCAGGTCATCGACCGATTTGAGAAGCCCCGGCACCACCGGCACCCCGGCCTTTACCGCAAGGGCTTTCGACGCCACCTTGTCCCCCAGAGCGGCGATGGCGGCGGCCGGCGGTCCGATGAAGGCCAGCCCAGCGCCGCTCACCATTTCCGCGAAAGCGGGGTTCTCCGAAAGAAAGCCGTAACCGGGGTGGATCGCCGTGCATCCATGCGCCAGCGCCGCCTCTATGATCTTTTCCCTGGCCAAGTAGGACTGGTCCGAACGCGGCGGCCCGATGCACACGGCTTCGTCCGCCGCCTGCACGTGCTGGGAGCGCGCATCGATTTCGGAGTATACGGCCAGCGTGCGGATTCCCAGACGACGGCTGGTCGCGGCGATCCGGATGGCGATCTCACCCCGGTTGGCGATCAGGATCTTGTCGAACACAGCTCCTCCTTTACAGGGTTCAGAGCGGAATGTTGCCATGCTTGCGATTCGGTCGTCCGGCCCGTTTGCTTTCCAGAAACTGCAGGCTGCGAATCAGGCGCTGGCGGGTGTGGCGCGGGAAGATCACATCGTCGATATAGCCCCGCTTGGCTGCCAAAAACGGGTTGGCAAACGTCTTCCGGTAGTGATCGGTCTTCTCGGCGAGGAGCGCTTCCGGATCGGCGGCGGCGGCGATCTCCTGCCGGTAGATCACCTCGGCCGCCCCCTTGGGCCCCAGCACGGCGATCTCCGCCGTGGGCCAGGCATAGTTGATGTCCCCGCCGATGTGCTTGGAATTCATGACGATGTAGGCCCCGCCGTAGGCCTTGCGCAGGATGACGGTGATCCGCGGCACGGTGGCCTCGACAAAGGCATACAGCAGCTTCGCGCCGTGGCGGATGATGCCGCCGGACTCCTGCTCCGGCCCGGGCATGAATCCGGGGACGTCCACGAAGCAGACCAGGGGGATGTTGAAGGCGTCGCAGAAGCGCACGAAGCGGGCGGACTTGGCCGAGGCGTTGATGTCGAGCACCCCGGCCAGCACGGCCGGCTGGTTCGCGATGAGCCCCACGGTCTGCCCCCCCAGGCGGCCCAGACCGCAGATGATGTTGCGGGCGAAATGCGGCTGGATCTCCATGAACTCCGCCCCGTCCATGATGCTGTGGATGAGAACCTTCATATCGTAGGTGTGATTGGGATTGGCCGGGATCAGGTAGTCGAGCGCCGGATCGGTGCGTTCCAGCGGATCGCGCAGATCCAGGATCGGCGGCCGCTGCTGGTTGTTGGAGGGCAGGTAGTGGATCAGGCGCCGCACCTCCCGCAGGCAGAGAATGTCGTTGGGCAGAACGAAGTGCGCCACCCCGCTCT
>Ga0105105_10000993_pt1 | contig 12226 bp, 10 predicted proteins | sample PPLLaktember2015_4_FD_79108 | JGI IMG/M metagenome (GOLD analysis project Ga0105105, IMG submission 79108) | Freshwater sediment microbial communities from Prairie Pothole Lake near Jamestown, North Dakota, USA - PPLs Lake P8 Core (1) Depth... | ecosystem: Environmental > Aquatic > Freshwater >... | reverse complement strand
CGTGAGCATCAACAGGGCCATTGCCACGACTGAAACCAACGTTGGACTCTTCTTCATTTAACTCTCCTTTGGCAAAGTGGTTTTTAAGGGAATCGGGTCAGGCCCACAAAAAAAGCCATAAAGGATGACTCCCCTTTCGCAGCCGCTGGGGGGGCGTCGCCTTCATGGCTCTTGGTTGTGAGATGGTGAAAATGCGTTAGCCGAAACAATACGGATTTCAATCCGTCGATTACGCCATTCTAATAAACCCAAAGATCTTGGCTGTCAACAGTTATGCTGCGGCGATATTTCCGGGATGGGGAGCCGGGCCTTGCAGGTGACGGCGGGCGATAACCATTGGGTGGTAAATGGATATCTTTTTGTCAAATGTAAAACGCTACAACATGTGGTATGCACCGAAATGGGATTTGGTCTGCCGATCAGCAGGCCTGAAAACCGGCATTGGCGGGTTTGAACCCTGTCCTTGACTGCAGGACGCCCATTTCGCGCTTTTCAGCGCATCAATTGCATTGTAGGATGTTTCGATCATGCCCCAACGACTCATCAGCGAGGCCATTGCGCCGCTGACCGCAACGGCTGACACCGGGCGCATGGCCGGCGGGGCCCCCGGTCTGCCCCAGCAGTTCGTCTGGCGGAAGCGAACCGTCACCGTTGCGGCGGTGCTGCGCACCTGGCGTGAGACCGGGAAATGCCGCCACGGCAGCCCCGAGCGGTATGTCCGCAAACACTGGTACGAGGTGGCCACGGCTTCGGGCGGCACCATGACGCTCTATTTCGAAAGACAGGCCCGCGGCGGGCGCAAGGGCGCGCGCTGGTGGGTGTTCAGCGTCTCCGAGCCGGAGGTGAGTTCCCCGTCGAATACCGCAAAGTGCGACCTGCGACCGAACCAAGGGCTTGAAGGAGACTATCCTTTATGAAGCTTTCCCTGGCGGCCAACTTTGACAGGGCGTTGATCCCGCAACTGAAAGGCTTCCCGGTGGAAGAGGTCTTCGGCAAGCTGCCCACCGACTTCACGGGTGGCGGCAGGCCGAGCTACATGGGGGGATCGCTCTCGGAAAGAGAACTGGCGAGGTACGTCGCGCTGCTTGCCGAAAACGGGATCGCGTTCAACTATCTGCTCAACAGCGCGTGCATGGGAAACCGCGAATGGGGCCGGGGGTTCCAGAAGAAATTGATGGGCCTGCTGGCAAGGCTTGGGCGGATGGGGGTCAAGCGGCTGACCGTGTCCACGCCGTTTCTGCTGGAGGCGATCAAGGCGCGCTTTCCCGAGTTTTTCGTCAAGGTCGGCATTTACGCCCAGGTGGACACCCCGCGGCGGGCACGGTTTTGGGAGGATCTGGGCGCCGACGCCATCACCCTCGAGAGTTTTTCGATCAACCGCAACTTCCGCCGCCTGGCCGCGATCAGAGCGGCCGTGCGCTGTGAACTGCAGCTCATCGCCAACCATCCCTGCCTGCCCAACTGCCCCATGCAGAGCTATCACCAGAACGGCTTCGCGCACGGCTCGGACGGCTCGCGGCGGCTCTTCATCGATTATTGTTTCCTGCGCTGCACGCGCACAAGGCTCGAAGACCCCGCGCTGTTCGTCAAGGCGGCCTGGATCCGGCCGGAGGATACAGCGGCATACGAGGCGCTGGGGTTTGGGACCTTCAAGCTGCTCGAAAGGAACATTCCCTCCGGGGAACTCCTCAAGCGGGTGAGAGCTTACAGCGAACGCAGTTTTCAGGGCAATCTGGCGGAAATCATCCTGCCCTACGGGTTCAAGGAGACGCCACGGAAGGGGCTTGCCTGGGCTGCAAAACATTTTTTGAGGCCGCTGCAGGTGAGTCCCTTCAAAGTAAAGGAATTGCACCGTCTGGCGCGGAGCCAGGGGATGCTCTTCCCCCTGGGCGAAAGTCCGATACGAATAGATTCGGCGAGGATCCCGGCGGACTTTATCGAGGGGTTCAGGCGCCGGGACTGCGCCACACTCGAATGCAGCCGCTGCCGCTACTGCGAAGAAATCGCGGAACGGGCCGTTGCTGTGGACGAAGACTTCAGGCGACGCGCGATGCAACAGTTTGACCGGATTGAAGGATCGATGCGGGACGGGAGCTTGTGGGGTGTTAAAAAAGCGTGCGACTGAACCGGAGTTGATGGACGCGGCGGGATTTGACCGGGACCTGGCGGAAGAGAGCTTCCGGTTCATGGCGGTGGTCAATCGCTGGTTCGGCGGCGTGCGGGCGGTCAGGCGCTTTGTCGCAGCGGAGGCGGCCCGCGCGCCGCGCGGCCGGAGGTTGCGGATCCTGGATGTGGGTTCGGGGAGTTGCGACATCCCCATCGCCGTTTGCGCATGGGCGCGCGGGAGGCGTATCCCCGTTCATTTCACCTGCATCGAGAATAGCGAACACGCCGTGCGCATCGCCCGACGCGGCCTGCGCCGCAGTTCCGATCTGCCGATCACGGTGATTCGCGGCGACATCTTTTGCCATCGGCCCGAGGCGCCCTACGATTGCGCGGTCGGGTCGATGTTTTTCCACCATCTCGCGGAGAGCGACATTCTGCGCCTCATCGGCCGGCTGCGGGGTTTCGTACGCAGCAGCCTCCTGATCAATGACCTCCAGCGCTCGCTTGCCAACTACGCCGCCTGCAGGCTCCTTCTGCCGGCTTTTCCCTTCGAAGTCGGGCACGACGCGTTGCTGTCGATCCGGAAGGGGTTCAGAGAAGCGGAGCTCAAGGATTTGTTGGAGGGGCTCCAGAATGCTGCCGTAAGCGTCAGCAGCGCGCCGCTCTTTCGCATACGGGCGGTGGTGCGCTTCATCGGGGTGGCGTCATGCGGATAATCATCCAGGCGCTTGCAACCGCCAATCCGCCTTGGTATGCGACTCAGAAAGAAGCCTTCGACTACTTTGATGCGCATCTCGATCTGGCGGCCGGGGAGCGTGAACTCTTCCGGCGCATCCTGCTTGAAGGTCCCGTTCGGGGGCGCTATCTCGGAATCGATCGTCCCGAGGAAATCCTGGAAACCGACCCGGATCGACTGGTGGCGCGTTTCCGCAAATTCGGGACGCGCATTGCGGTCCTTGCGGCGCGCGCGGCCATGGTCCAAGCCGGCTGCGCCCCCGCCGATATCGGCGGCGTGGTGGTCAACACGTGCACCGGTTACCTCTGCCCCGGCCTGTCGTCTTACGTGACCGAAGACCTCGGGCTGGACCCCTGCGTCAAAGTCATGGACCTGATGGGCATGGGCTGCGGCGCCGCGCTTCCCAACCTCGAATGCGCGGCCGGGATCGTGGCGCGGGGCATCGGAAAACCGATCCTGAGCATAGCCGTCGAAGTCTGTTCGGCCACGATTTTCCTCGGCCCCGAGCCCGATCTGGTCGTCAGCAACTGCATCTTCGGCGACGGGGCTTCGGCGGCCGTCGTGACCGGCGGTGGCAACGACGGAAACGGCGCGGCCGGCGGGTTGGCGCAACTGGTGGACTTCGAGTCCGGGGTCTTTCCCGCCCATCGTGAACATCTCCAGTATCGCACCGAGCACGGGCGGCTGCGCAACGTGCTCAGCAGCCGGGTCCCGGTCCTGGGCGCCAACGCGATCATGCAAGTCGCCGAGCGGCTATTGGCGCGCAACGCCCTCGCGCCGGATCGGATCGACTGGTGGGCGGTGCACGCGGGAGGGACATCGGTCCTGAAACAGGTGGGCAAAAAGCTGGGACTGAACGCTGACGCCCTGCGCTTTTCCTACGATGTTTTTCACGAATATGGCAACATGTCCTCTCCGACCGTGATGTTCGTTCTTAGAAAGATCATCGCTGAAGGTCGTCCCAAACCCGGCGACAACGGTCTGCTGCTTTCCTTCGGAGCCGGATTTACGGCCTTCGGCGCGCTGGTCGTTTTTTAAGGGCTGACAAAAAAACGGGGAGGAACCATCCCATGGAAATTCCGATCCTCAAAGAGGCCGTGATCATCTTCGGCCTCTCCATCGGCGTCATTCTCGTCTGCCACCGCTTCCGCATCCCGGCCATCATCGGGTTTCTGATCACCGGGGTGGTGGCCGGCCCCCACGGCCTGGGGCTGGTCGGTGCGGCCCACGAGGTCGAGATGCTGGCCGAGATCGGGGTCATCCTGCTGCTCTTCGTCATCGGCATGGAACTGTCCTTCACGGAGCTGTTGCGCCTGAAGAAGCCGGTCTTCCTGGGCGGGACGACCCAGGTGCTCCTGACCATCATCGTCTTCGACGGCCTGGCCATGTTTCTGGGCTTTTCCATGGGCAAGGCCGTCTTCGCCGGGTTCCTGGTGGCCCTCTCGAGCACCGCGATCGTGCTCAAAATCCTGTCCGACCGGGCGGAGATGGGCACCCCGCATGGCCGCATCGGTCTCGGCATCCTCATCTTCCAGGACCTCATCGTGGTGCCCATGATGCTGCTGGTGCCCTTTCTGTCCGGCAAAGCCGGCGATTTGGGGCCCTCCCTGCTGCTGCTGGCGGCCAAGACCGTGGGCATCGTCGTCCTGCTCTACATCCTGGGCAAGGTCGTCATCCCCCGGGTTCTGATGCTGGTCGTGCGCACGCGCAGCCGCGAGCTGTTCCTCATGACCACCCTGGGCCTCTGCTTCTCCATCGCCCTGTTGACCTCCAAGATGGGTCTGTCGCTCTCCTTGGGGGCCTTCCTGGCCGGGCTGCTGATGTCCGAGTCCGAGTTCTCCCTATCCGCACTCGAAGGTATCCTGCCTTTCCGCGACGTCTTCACCAGCGTCTTTTTCGTGTCCATCGGCATGCTCCTGGACTTGAACTACTTTTTCGGCAACCTCTGGCTGGTGCTGACGGTCTCCTTGGCCATCCTGCTGGTCAAGGGCGTCATCGTCTCGATCGCCGGGTTGGTCGTGGGCTATCCCCTGCGGATCGCCGCCCTCACGGGCCTGACCCTCTGTCAGATCGGGGAGTTCTCATTTGTCCTTGCCGGGGTGGGCATGGCTTACGGTCTCATGGCCGCGGCCGAGTACCAGCTCTTTCTTTCCGCGGCCATTCTGACCATGTCCCTGACGCCCTTTCTGATCATGGCCTCGCCGCGCTTCTCCGACTTCCTGGCCGCCAGACTTCCCTGGGGGGCCGGCCCCCTGGTCCCCGCCGGCAAGGATTGCAACACCGAAATCCTCGAGGACCACCTGATCATTGTGGGTTTCGGCGTTGGCGGCCGGCATTTGGCGCGGGCCGCCAGGATGGCCGGGATCCGCTACGTGGTGCTCGAGATGAACCCCGACACGGTGCGCAACGAGGGCGCCAAGGGCGAGCCGATCTCATACGGCGACGCGGCCCAGCCCGCGGTGCTGGCCTACGCCGGCGTCGCCCGGGCCCGCATTCTGGCCGTGGTCATCGCCGACCCCGCGGCCATCCGGCGCATCACCGAGGCCGCCCGCAAGGCCAACCCGGCCCTGCGCATCGTGGTGCGGACCCGTTTCGTCACCGAAATTCAGCCGCTCAAGGAGCTTGGCGCCAACGAGGTGGTCCCCGAGGAGTTCGAGACCTCCATCGGGATCTTCACCCGGGTCCTGGCCACCTACCTGGTCCCGATGGGCGAGATCGAACGCTTCGCCTCCGAGGTGCGCGGCGAGAACTACGACTTTTTGTGCGAATCCGGGACTCCCGACCAGTCCTTTTGCAGCGTCCGGGACGTGCTCACCGGGCACGAGGTCGTCGCCCTGATCTTGGACCCGGGCGCCCCCCTTGAGGGCAAAAGCCTGAAGGAAGCGGCCCTGCGCCAGATTCACGGCCTGACCGTGGTGGCTGTCCGGCGCGGCGACCGGACCCTCGCCAACCCTGAGGCGGACTTCAGGCTGCAGGCCGCTGACCTGGCCTACGTGTTCGGCGAACACCGGCACATCCTGGGCAAACTGCACTTGTTCAGGAAGCCCGAGCCGGACCGGCGACCCCCTCGGCCTGAAGGTCACTAGAGCGCCAGGGGCGCGGCATAAAATGTCCCCGCAGATTGCATCGGTTTGGGGTTCGCCTTCAAGGCAGTTTGACCGGTGCCGGTTAAAATTTGTCTTGACAACTTAACCAATATCCCCGATGCTCCTTCCACTTGGCCGCCGCAACGGCCCCCGTGAACGGAAACGGGTTTTCTTTAATGTTATGTTTTTTTAGCGCCCCGTGTCATGCCTGAGACCCCGAACGAAATCCTGAACCCCCAATCGCCGCTGCCGCTCTACCACCAGTTGGCCGAGCTGCTGGCCGCTAAAATCCGCGGCGGGGACTACCCGCCGGGCACCCGGATCCCCTCCGAACACAAGCTGGCGGCGGTTTTCGCCATCGGGCGGCCCACCGCCCGGCAGGCCATCGACGTCCTGGTGCGCAAGGGACTGGTGGCCCGCCGGCGGGGATCGGGCACCTACGTGCGGGAGCCGCGCCAGGAGGTGGAGCTCTTTTCGCTCGACGGCACCAGCGCTTCGTTCACCCGCAAGGGGCTGGCGGTCGAAAGCCGGATTATCGCCCCGGTCGTGCTCAAAACCGTCGGCGAGGACGGCGACAACCCGTTCGCCGGCCGCGAGGCCTATTTTTTGGAGCGCCTTACCCGTGTGGGGGCCGTCCCGGTGCTGATTGAAACCCTCTTTCTGCACCCGGGGCTTTTTGCCGGCCTCGCGGCCCTGGATCTGGAGGGCCGTTCGCTCTCGGCGATCGCCGAAGAACGCTATTTCCTGCGCCCCAACGGCGGCCGGCAAAACTTTCAAATTGCCTATCTCGACGCCGACCGGGCGCACCACCTCCTGGTGACCTCGGAAACCCCCGTGCTGGCCGTCAGGCGCTGCCTGCACTTTCCCCAGGCGCAAAACGGCGTTTTTTCAGAACTTTATTGCCGCACGGATCAATTTGTCTTTTCGCAAAATATCGGAGGACCTGGCGATGCTTAAACGGGGCTACTATGCCGACTTCGGCGGCGCGTTTCTGCCGGAGATCCTGAACGCGACCTTTGACCAACTGGAGGCGGTCTTCGAGGCCGCCAAGGCCGATCCCGACTTCTGGCCGGCCTACCAGGACGTCATGGCCACCTACTCGTGCCGCGCCACGCCGCTCACCTTTGCGGCGAACCTCACCCGCCATTTCGGCGGGGCGCGCATCTACGTCAAGCGCGAGGACCTCAACCACACCGGCGCCCACAAGGCCAACAACGTCATGGGCCAGGGGCTGCTGGTTCAGCGCATGCGCAAAACGCGGGTGATCGCCGAAACCGGCGCCGGTCAGCACGGGGTGGCGACCGCCACCATGGCGGCGCGCTTCGGCTTTGACTGCACCATCTACATGGGCGAGGTCGACGTGGAGCGCCAGCGCCCCAACGTCTTCTGGATGGAGCGCCTGGGCGCGACGGTGGTGCCGGTCTGCAACGGCACCCGCATCCTGAAGGACGCCATCAACGAGGCCTTCCGCGACTGGGTCGGCAACATGGACACCACCCACTACGTGCTCGGGACGGCCTGCGGACCGCACCCCTTCCCGGAGATGGTGACCTATTTTCAGTCGATCATCGGCCGCGAGGCCCGCCGCCAGATACTCGAAAGGGAAGGGCGGCTGCCAAAGCGGGTTTACGCCTGCGTGGGCGGCGGCTCCAATGCGATGGGACTTTTTTCGGGGTTTCTGGACGATCCGGTGGAACTGGTGGGCGTGGAGGCCGGCGGCAAGGGGCTCGATTCGGGTCGGCATGCCTCACGTTTGTGTTCGGCGGATGCCAGCGTGGGGGTCGCCCAGGGCTACCGGACCTTTTTTCTGCAGGACAGCGACGGCCAGATGCGGGAGACCCACAGCATATCGGCGGGACTGGACTACGTGGGGGTCTCCCCGATCCTGGCGCAGTTCAAACAATCCGGCCGGGCGCGCTTCGAGGCCGCCACCGATGCCGAGGTCCTGGACGCCTTGACCCTCACCATGCGTAAGGAAGGCCTGATCCCGGCCCTGGAGTCGGCCCACGCGTTTGCCCGGGCCTTCAAGGAAGTGCCGGAGATGGCCGCCGATGACATCGTCATCATCAACCAGTCCGGCCGCGGCGACAAGGACATCTTCACCATCGCCGAGGCGCTTCAAGACCCGGCCTGGAGGGATTTCATCAAACACAAGGCGGAGCAATACGATGCTTGAAACCTACCTGCGGCGCCAGCGCGAGAAAAAGGACATCCTGCTGATGACCCACATCGTCGTCGGCTACCCGTCATTTGAAGCGTCTTTTGAGATCGTAAAGGCCATGGTGGCGGCCGGGGTCGACCTGATGGAGCTCCAGATCCCGTTTTCCGAGCCGATTGCCGACGGGCCGGTCATCCTGCGGGCCAACCAGGAGGTCCTCGGCCGCGGCGCCCGGGTGCGGCAGTCGCTGGCGTTTGCCGAACGGGTGACCGCGGCCTTCGACATCCCGTTCCTGTTCATGACCTATTGCAACATCGTCTTCAAATACGGGGTCGCGGACTTCGCCGCCGAGATGGCGCGCATCGGCATGGCGGGGGCGATCGTCGCCGACCTGCCGCCCGAAGAGGGGCAGGCCTATCTGACCGCCATGCAGGCCCATGGACTGGCGCCGATCTTCATCTTTTCACCCACCACCGGTCAGGAGCGCATGCGGATGCTGGCCGGGCATGGCCGCGGCTTTATCTACTGCGTCGCCCGCAAGGGAGTGACCGGTCAGCAGACGGCGTTTTCCCAAGAGCTGGAGGGCTACCTGGCGCGCTGCCGCCAGGCAACGGATCTGCCGCTGGCCCTGGGCTTCGGGGTCAAGGACCGGGCCGACATCGATTTTCTCAGGGGCAAGGTGGATATCGCCGTGATCGGTACCGAGACCATCCGTCTGGTGGACCAACACGGGGTCGGGGCGGTGGAAGGCTTTATCCGTAGTCTGCTCTCCTGACCGCCGCCGCCGGCAACTGGCGCGGATCAAGCGGAGAGCACGGCCGTCATCCGGGCGACTGCAACCTGCTCCTGGGCATTGGGCTCGCGGCCGAGCATCTTGACCCCTGCGCGCAGCAGTTCCAGGGCCTCGCGACGGTCTTTGCGGGTCGGCAGCAGCCGGGGCAGGGCGGCGATGGCCTGGTCGGTGTCGGTTTGCAGGATGCGCGCCTGGGTCCGGACCAGGTCCTGCAACTCGTCTGGGCTGATGTCCCGGGTGCGCCGGTTTTTTTGGGTCAACCGGCCCGCCATGGCGTAGCCCTTGCGCTGAAGTTCGAAATTCGCCCGCATCAGGGTCAGAATGATGCGGACCGCCGCCTCCCGGAATCCCCCCTTGCCCATGGCCTGCCTCAGACTTTCGGCATCCTGGCGCCGCAGCGCCTCGACTTGCCGGGCGCCGTCGCCGGAATCCGGGGCCGGGGCCGGATATAGGGTCTTTACCCACGGGTTTTCGTAGATGGTTCGAAAAAGTTGCTCCAACAGGCTGTCCCGCATATCCCGGTAGAAATTGAGGCCGCTGACGATACTCTGCGAGACGTTCTTTTCAATCTGGCCGAATACGTTGTCCGCCGCCGGCGGTTGGCGGTTGCCCTTGCGGATGATCGACGCCCACATGTTGACCGGGATCAGCCAGGGGTTGATATCGGAAAAAAGCCAGCGCTGGATGCGCAGCGGGTTCGACTGTCGCAGTATTTCGGCCGAGGATTCGGTGGTGGCCGCACGCACCCAGGGGGCCAGAAAAAACCGGTAGAAGGCATCGTTTAATTCCGAAACCTGCTTGACCCCGTAGAAGGCCAGCTCCTCCTCGGGGCGGTCGTCGATCGCCAGGAGGTCCTGGGTGGTTTTTTCCACGAAGCGCACCTGGTATTCGTCGGCGCTTTCAGGGTCGTCCTCGATGATCATTTCGTAGAGCCCCGGCGGCAGGTAGTCGAGCATGGTGAAGCTCGCGATAATTTCCTTGTGGTCCTTGCGTGCGATCTTGGCGGAAACGAAAATCCCCAGGTGGCCGATTTCTTTGTGGGTATGCACCACGATGACCTGTCTCCGGCGCCGGATTTCGTCAGCGCTGCCGTAGGCTTTGACGATCCAGTTGAAAGCCTGCTGCGGCGGGGTGATGTTGTCGCCGAAAGAGGCGAAGACCACCACCGGGTTGTTGTTGGCCTTGAGGTCGATGCGCTTGCCGGGGGCCAGTTCGAATTCGCCGCGCTCCAGTTTGTTGCCCACAAAAAGGCCGTCCACGATGGTGTGAATCTCTTGGCCGGTCATCAGAAAGAAGCCGCCCCACCATTTTTCGAAGGTCAGGTAGCGTTGGGCTTCCGTGTCGATCTTGGCGTAAAGGGTGTAGGGCTTGGACCAGAGGGTGTTGGCCGGGTTGAGGTTCTCGAAATTGGCCACCAGGTTGGCGCCGTCGAAGGTGTCATTGCCCAGATCGCTGAGGAGGGAGTTGAGCCAGACCCCACCCAGCAGACCCCCGAGGTAGCGCATCGGGTTGACGCCTTCGACCCCGCCCCAGTAGGACAGCGGGGAGCCGTTGAAGACCATCGGGCCGATCAGGTCCGGTCTTTCCGCGCCCACCAGGGCGGCCGCCCAGCCCCCCTGGCAGTTGCCGACCACCGCCGGCTTGGGGGCGTCGGGATGGCGGCGGCGAACTTCTTCAACAAAGCGGATCTGCGCATTGCGGACGTCTTCGAGGGTCTGTCCCGGCACGGGCCGCGTTTTGAAAATCAGGAAATACACCGGATGCCCCGCGTCCAGCGCCTTGCCGATCTGGGAATCCTGCTTGGAACCGCCGATGCCGGGACCGTGGCCGGCCCTGGGGTCGATGATCACGATCGGCCGACTGGTCGCCCGTGGGGCTTTTTCGGCGACCAGGGGCTTGTGCCGCCGACCGTGGGCATGGACCCGACGGTCGCCTGCGGCAGCCGCCGGCGCCGCTTTCTGGCTGCGGCGGTCGGGCTGCTGCGGGCTGCGCCGGTCCAGAATGCGGACCAGGTCGTAGTTCACCGGCCGCTCCAGCGCCGCCCCGGAAAGGATCTCTTCATAGCAGAAAACCAGCACCGGCGGCTGGCCCCGGCGCAGATGCGCCAGGTAGGTATTGCCGCGTTTGCGCATCACATCCCAGAAAAGAATCGTGCGCTGGGCGGCGTCCAGCCCATAGGGAAAGGCATCCTGGATCCAGCTGAGGGGGGTGGCGGTGAGGTTTTGCATGCCCGTCTCCTTTCAAGAGAGGTCGTTCGGATCGGGTTTTTTGTAAGCGGTGCGACGGTCGCTGGGCAACACCGCCGTCAGATGCACACAGCGCAGATATTATTCACTGCCCGGCTGCGAGGCAACCCGCGCTGGGGGCGGGGAAACCGTTTCTGATAAAAACGCCGGACCAAAACGCCGCGCTCATAAATCCGCCGCCCCGGGACGCGCTTTCAGCCCGCTTTGTTCCCCTTGATGCGTGCACCTGCAGACGCGCATTTTTTCGGAGGCCACCCGTTTCCATTGCCAGCGGAATTTAGTATACTTGTGGGTAGAATGAAACGGAAATTTAAATCGAGGCCAGGCCTGTTTTTCGCCGGCGACCCAAAAGCGTCGGCCAGGCGGGTCTTTGGGGGAGGGGGCCGTGATGGCGGAGATTGTCGATCTCGCGGGCTACCGCTCGCGATTGCTGGCACAGAAGGCCTTTGGGGCCTGGTCCAGGCGCTTCGGCGAGGCCTATGGCGAAACCACCCGGCTGGAGGATCTTTCGGACAAATGTCTCTATGCCCTGGCGCTTCCCGGAGAACAGGGCAATGCGGCTTACTACGAGCTGATCATGGGGGTGCTGGAACTCGGGGCGGCCAGTCTGTTCCCCTACCTGGACAGCGGTGATAAGATGCAGGTGGTGGATATCCATCTCTTCCTGGCGGATCAGGTGCGCTTTGAAATGATGCGGCGCCTGGGATGGCTCAGCGGGTTTGCCACCCAAACCTTCGGCCTGATCCAGATGGTCCGGGAGCTCGACCGGGTCAAAATGGCCGTCGCCGGGCAGGCGCCCCAACTGGCCGCCGACCACCCGCAGTACGGGCACTATCAGCGCCTGCACCAGCGCGAAAAGGAAACCTTCGTGCGCCGCAAATTGCCGGATGCGCTGGCAACCTTTCAGCAGCACCTGCTCTGAACCGCACGAGCTCACGCGCGCGCTGCACACCCGGCGTCCGGCCGCGCGCAGCACCGTTTATTTTAGGCTGAGATGGACCTCTATCTCGTCAAAAAAATCATCACGCCGTTTCTTCTGCTGCCGGGTCTGTTTGTTCTCCTTTTTATCGCAGGCGGCCTGCGCAGCCTTCTGCGCGGCCG
>Ga0105105_10000991_pt1 | contig 12235 bp, 9 predicted proteins | sample PPLLaktember2015_4_FD_79108 | JGI IMG/M metagenome (GOLD analysis project Ga0105105, IMG submission 79108) | Freshwater sediment microbial communities from Prairie Pothole Lake near Jamestown, North Dakota, USA - PPLs Lake P8 Core (1) Depth... | ecosystem: Environmental > Aquatic > Freshwater >... | reverse complement strand
GCCGCGATCGCGTAGATCATCATCCGGCTGGCGACGCTGACGTAGAAGGTCGCGTCGAGCGCCTGCATCACGAACGGGAAGGCGATCGCGGCGAACGCCAGCACGAGCAGGGCGACGCGCGCGGCGGGCGACGGGCCGGTCGAGGCGGGGGCGGAGGACGTGGCGGCGGGCGTCATCGGAAGGCGCTCACCCGCGTGCCGGGAACAGGCCCTGTGGCCTGACGAACAGCACCACCGCCATCAGCAGGTAGACCGCGATCGAAGCGACCGCCGGCCCCGCCGCGCTCGCGAACTGCGGCGGCAGGAACTCGCGGAACAGGTGCGGCAGCACCGTGCGCCCGGCGGTGTCGACGAAGCCCACCAGCAGCGAACCGACCAGCGCGCCGCGGATCGAGCCGATGCCGCCGATCACGATGACCACGAACGCGAGGATCAGGATGCCCTCGCCCATGCCGACCTGCACCGCCAGCAGCGGCCCGAGCATCGCCCCCGCCACCGCGCACAGCGCCGCGCCGATGCCGAACACCGCGGTGAACAGGCGCCGGATGTCGACACCCATCGCCATCGCCATCTCGCGGTTCGAGGCGCCCGCGCGCACCAGCGCGCCCATGCGGGTCTTGGTCACCAGCAGGTAGAGCAGCAGCGCGAGCGCCAGCCCGACGCCGATGATCAGCAGCCGGTAGGCCGGGTAGTACAGGCCCGGCAGCAGCTCCACCGGCCCGGACAGCGCCGCCGGCGCCGACAGCGGCAGGTCGCTGCCCCAGACCATGCGCACGCCCTCGTTGATGATCAGGATCAGCGCGAAGGTGGCGAGCACCTGCGACAGGTGGTCGCGCGCGTAGAGCGAACGCAGCAGCGTCGTCTCCAGCACCATGCCGAACACCGCGGCCGCCGGGATCGCCAGCAGCACGCCGGCCACGAACGAGCCGGTCAGCTCGACGAACCAGGCCGCGAGGAACGCGCCGACCATGTACAGCGAGCCGTGCGCGAGGTTGATCATGTCCATGATCCCGAACACCAGCGTGAGGCCGGCGGCGAGCAGGAACAGCATCAGGCCGAACTGCAGGCCGTTCAGCGACTGTTCGAGCAGGAGAAGTCCGGACATGGGTCGGGAGATGCTTTAGGTCTAAAGCTTTCCGGGGATGCTAGCAGAAACGACGCGGCGCGCGGAGGACATCCCCGCGCGCCGCGCTTCGGACCGACCCGACGTCACCGGGCGGCCCGCTCGGCGCCGGTGCGCGTCGCACCGGCCGCGCCGATCACTGCATCTTGCAGTCCTGCACGTACGCGTCGCCGTGGTTCTTGAAGATCGGCTCGCCCAGCGTCTTGTTCACCAGCCGGCCCTGCGCGTCCTTGCCCACCACCCGCAGGTAGTAGTTCTGGATCGGGTACTGGTTGGTGTTGAACTTGAAGTCGCCGCGGACCGACTGGAACTTGGCGGCCTTCAGGGCCTTGCGGACCGCGTCCTTGTCCTCGATCTTGCCCTTGACCTCGCGGACCGCCGAGTCGATCAGCTGGGCCGCGTCGTAGCCCTGCGAGGCGTAGACGCTCGGGAGCCGCTTGTATTCCTTCTCGAACTCGGCGACGAACTTCTTGTTCGCGGCGTTCGGCAGGTCGAGCGCCCAGTGCGCGGTGTCGAAGGTGCCGAGCATCGCGTCGCCGACCGGCCGGATGATGTCCTGGTCCGCGCCGAAGCCCGGCTGCAGCAGGGCCATGTCCTTGGACAGGCCGGCGCCCACGAACTGCTTGATGAAGTTGATGCCCATGCCGCCGGGCAGGAAGGTGTAGACCGCGTCCGGCTTGGCGGCGCGCACCTCGGCGAGCTCGGCCGAGTAGTCGAGCTGGCCGAGCTTGGTGTAGACCTCGCCGGCGACCTGGCCCTTGAAGTAGCGCTTGAAGCCCGCGAGCGAGTCCTTGCCGGCCTGGTAGTTCGGCGCGATCAGGTAGACCTTCTTGAAGCCCTTGTTGGTCGCGTTCTGGCCGGCGGCCTCGTGGTACGCGTCGTTCGGCCAGGACACCGCGAAGAAGTACGGGTTGCAGTCCTTGCCGGCGAGCGGCGACGGGGCGGCGTTCGGGCTGATGTAGAAGGTCTTGCTGTCGAAGGCCTCCGGCACCGCGGCCAGCATGATGTTGGAGAACACCACGCCGGTCATGAAGTCGACGCGGTCGCGCTTGATGTTCTTCTCGAACAGCTGCTTGGCGACGTCGGGCTTGAACTGGTCGTCGGCGACCATCACGTCGGCGGGCAGGCCGCCGAGCTTGCCGCCGTTGAGCTTGACGGCCAGCAGGAAGGCGTCGCGGATGTCGACGCCGAGGGCGGCCGACGGGCCCGACAGGGTGCTGACGAAGCCGATCTTGACCTTGTCGGCGGCGGCGGCCGGCCCGCCGAGCAGCAGCCCGGCGGCAAGTGCGGCGGCGAGGAACGGGCTCGAGGCGGTGCGCATCGGGGGGATCTCCAGGCAGGTGCGGAGCGGCCGGGCGGCCGCGACGGGCCCGATTATGGCAGCGCCCCCGCCCGCGCGGGAGGCCCCTGCGCCTATCATCGGGGCTCGACGCGTCCCCGGAGCCGGGCCGCGCGCTGGAGACATTCGCCGATGACCGCCACCGCACGCCTGATCCGCCACCACGACGTCGGCGTGATCGAGCTCGACAATCCGCCCGTCAACGCGCTCGCCCTGGGGCTGCGCGTCGGGCTCGAGGCCAGCCTGGAGGCGGCGCTGGGCGACCCCTCGATCGCGGCCATCGTCCTCGCCGGCGGCGGGCGCATGTTCTGCGGCGGCGCCGACCTGCGCGAATTCAACACGCCCGCGGCCGCGCAGCCGCCCTTCACCGGCGAGCTGCGCGCGCGGATGGACCGCTCGCCCAAGCCCATCGTCGCCGCCATCCACGGCAGCGCGCTCGGCGGCGGGCTCGAGATGGCGCTGGCCTGCCACTACCGCGTGGCCGCGCCCGGCACGCAGCTCGGGCTGCCCGAGGTCCGCCGGGGGCTGCTGCCCGGAGGGGGCGGCACGCAGCGACTGCCGAGGCTGGTCGGCGTGCCGACCGCACTGCGCATGATCGTCACGGGCGATACCGTCGACGCGGCGGGCGCCAAGGCGATCGGACTGGTCGACGAGGTGAGCGAGGGCGACGTGCGCGCCGCCGCCATCGCCTTCGCCCGCGCCGCCGCCGCGCGCGGCGGCCAGCATCCGGTGGCCGCCGCGCGCGAGGCGCGCCTCGACGACGCCGACGCCTTCTTCGCCGCCGAGCGCGCCCGGGTGAAGGCCGAGTCGCGCGGCCTCGAGGCGCCCCTCGAATGCCTCGCCTGCGTCGAGGCCGCGACGCGCCTGCCGTTCGACGAGGGCCTGGCCTTCGAGCGCTCGCGCTTCCGCGTGCTGGTCGAGGGCACGCAGTCGAAGGCGCTGCGCCACCTGTTCTTCGCCGAGCGCGCCGCGGCGCGCATCCCCGGCATCCCCGAGGACCAGGCGACGCGCCCGCTGCGCACCGTCGGCGTGATCGGCGCCGGCACGATGGGCGGCGGCATCGCGATGAGCCTGGCGAACGCGGGGCTCGAGGTGGTGCAGCTCGAGACCACCCAGGCCGCGCTCGACCGCGGCCGCGCCACGATGTCGCGCAACTGGGCGGGCACGGTCGCCAAGGGCCGGCTCTCGCAGGACGAGATGGACCGGCGCCTGGCGCGGGTGCGCGGCACGCTGCGCTACGAGGACCTGGCCGACGCCGACCTGGTGATCGAGGCGGTCTTCGAGGACATGGCGGTCAAGCGCGAGGTCTTCGGCCGGCTGGACGCGGTCTGCCGCCCCGGCGCCATCCTCGCGTCGAACACCTCGCGACTCGACATCGACGAGATCGCACGCAGCACCTCGCGCCCGCAGGACGTGATCGGCCTGCACTACTTCTCGCCGGCCAACGTGATGCGACTGCTCGAGGTGGTGCGCGGCGCGGCGACCGCACCCGACGTGATCGCCACCGCCATGGCCTTCGGACGCACGACCGCGAAGCTGCCGGTGCTGGTCGGCAACTGCGACGGCTTCGTCGGCAACCGGATGCTGTCGGCCTATGTCCGCGAGGCGGGCTTCCTGCTCGAGGAGGGCGCGAGTCCGGCGCAGGTCGACGGCGCGCTGCAGCGCTTCGGCCTGGCGATGGGTCCGTTCCGCATGGGCGACCTGGCCGGCCTCGACATCGGCTGGGCCGGCCGCAAGCGGCAGGCCGCGACGCGCCCGAAGCACCTGCGCTACAGCCGCGTCGCCGACCGGATCTGCGAGCTCGGACGCTTCGGCCAGAAGACCGGTGCCGGCTGGTACCGCTACGAGGACGGCAGCCGCACGCCGATCCCGGACCCCGAGATCGAACGGATCATCGCCGAGTGCGCCGCCGAGGCCGGCATCGCGCGCCGCACGATCGCCGACCAGGAGATCGTCGAGCGCACGATGTACGCGCTGGCGAACGAAGGCGCGAAGATCCTCGCCGAGGGCGTCGCGCTGCGCGCCTCCGACATCGACCTCGTCTACGTGAACGGCTACGGCTTCCCCGCCTACCGCGGCGGGCCGATGCATTTCGCCGACACCATCGGCCTGAAGGAAGTGGCCGAGCGTGTCGTGCAGTTCCACGCCGCGCACGGCGACTGGTGGGCCCCGGCGCCGCTGCTGCTCGAGCGCGCCGCCGCGGGCCGCGGATTCAACGACAAGGAGTGACCATGACCGACGCAGTGATCGTCTCGACCGCCCGCACCCCGATCGGCAAGGCCCATCGCGGCGCCTTCAACGCCACCACCGGCCCGACGCTGGGCGCGCACGTGATCGCGCACGCCGTGAAGCGCGCCGGCGTCGACCCGGCCGAGGTCGAGGAGGTGATCCTGGGCGTGGGCCGCCCCGAGGGCAGCACCGGCGGCAACGTCGCGCGCCAGAGCGCGATCAAGGCCGGCCTGTCGGTCGGCTCCACCGGCTCGGTGATCAGCCGCGCCTGCGGCTCCGGCCTGAACGCGATCGCGGCGGCCGCCCACCGCGTGATCGTCGACCGCGTGCCGATCGTGGTGGCCGGCGGCATGGAGTCGATCAGCCTCACGGTCAACGACAAGACCAACACCTTCATGGCCCGCGACCCGTGGGTGCTCGAACACAAGCCCTCGCTGTACGACACCATGATCCAGACCGCCGAGACGGTCGCCAAGCGCTACGGCATCGCCCGCGAGGTACAGGACCAGTACGGCGCGCGCAGCCAGCAGCGCGTGGCCGCCGCGCTGGCCGCCGGCCGCTTCGACGCCGAGGTCGTGCCGCTGACCACGATGAAGGCGATCACCAACAAGGACACCAACGAGACGCTGATGCAGGAAGTCACCCTGCAGCACGACGAGGGCATCCGCGGCGACACCACCTACGAGGGCGTGTCCAAGCTCAAGCCGGTCGTCGAGGGCGGCAGCATCACCGCGGGCAACGCGAGCCAGCTGTCGGACGGCGCGTCGGCCTGCGTGGTCATGGACGGCAAGCTCGCGGAGCAGCGCGGCCTGCAGCCGCTCGGCATCTTCCGCGGCTTCGCGACCGCCGGCTGCGAGCCGGACGAGATGGGCATCGGCCCGGTGTTCGCCGTGCCGCGCCTGCTCGAGCGGGCCGGCCTGAAGGTGTCCGACATCGGACTGTGGGAGCTGAACGAGGCGTTCGCGGTGCAGGTGCTCTACTGCCGCGACCGGCTCGGCATCCCCGACGAGCGCCTGAACGTCGACGGCGGCGGCATCGCGGTCGGCCATCCGTTCGGCATGTCGGGCGCGCGGCTGGTCGGCCATGCGCTGATCGAAGGCAAGCGCCGCGGCGTGAAGTACGTGGTGGTGACCATGTGCATCGCCGGCGGGATGGGCGCGGCGGGGCTGTTCGAGGTGGCGTGAAGCTCTCCGGCATCCCCTTCGGCACCACCGACTGGTCCGCGGTCGAGCGCACCGAGCACCGCGGCGAGCGCGGCGTCGCGCACTGGCGCACTCGGCACTTCGGCGACATCCGCGTGCGGATGGTCGAGTACTCGGCCGGCTACCTCGCCGACCACTGGTGCGAGAAGGGGCACATCCTGCTGTGCCTGGCGGGCCGGCTCGACACCGAGCTCGCGGACGGCCGCCGCTTCGTGCTGACCCCGGGCACGAGCTACCAGGTGGCCGACGGCGCCGAGCCGCACCGCTCGTCGACGGACGAGGGCGCGACGCTCTTCATCGTCGACTGATCGGCGCGGCGCGGCCCGGCGGAGCACGCCGCGCCGCGCCCGGGCCGCGCGCTCAGCCCCGCTCCGACTCGCCCTTCGGCTTCTTCGCCGCGAACGGGTACGCGCTGCCGCCCTTGCCCTTGGGCGGCACCTTCAGCGAGATCAGCATCGTCGCGGCGAGCGTGACCACGGTGAAGACCAGCGACCAGGAGACCGGGATCTTGTAGAGGTCGATCAGCAGCATCTTGGTGCCGATGAACACCAGCACGATCGCCAGGCCGTAGGACAGCAGGTGGAAGCGCTCGTGCATGCCGGCGAGCAGGAAGTACATCGCGCGCAGGCCCAGGATCGCGAACACGTTCGAGGTCAGCACGATGAACGGATCGGTGGTGATCGCGAAGATCGCCGGGATCGAGTCGACCGCGAACACCAGGTCGACGATGCCGATCAGCACGATCACGACGAGCAGCGGCGTGGCCATCTTCACGCCGTTCACCACGGTGAAGAAGCGCTCGCCGTCGTAGTTCGGCGAGATCTTGAACTTGCGGTTGATCCACTTCAGCGCCGGGTTCGAGCCGAGGTCGGGCTCCTGCCCGGCCGCCCACCACATCTTCACGCCGGTGAAGACCAGGAAGGCGCCGAACACGTAGAGGATCCAGTGGAACTGCGTGATCAGCCAGGCGCCCACCAGGATCATGCCGGCGCGCATCACGAGCGCGCCGAGGATGCCGATCATCAGCACCCGCTTCTGGAACTCGGCGGGTACGGCGAAGTACGTGAACACCATCAGGAACACGAAGATGTTGTCGACCGCGAGCGCCTTCTCGACGAGGTAGCCGGTGATGAACTCCAGCGCCTTGGCGTCGGCCATCGCGGAGACGGCGGCATCGGTCGAGGTGCCGCCGAGGTACCACCACAACCAGCCGACGAAGCAGAACGAGACCGCGACCCAGAGGATCGACCAGATGCCCGCCTCGCGCATCGTGACCGCGTGGGCACCCTGCTTGTTGAGGGCGAAGAAGTCGATCGCGAGCGCGATGACGACGAAGATCGCGAACAGCGACCACAGCAGCGGCGTGCCGATGGAGATCATCAGAGGAAGGACCTTTTCGGCCGCCGTGGCGGGCGGCAAGCGGTGGACGTAGGTCCTCCGCTGGTCTTGCCGTCCGACGTGCGCAGGGCGCGTCGGATCGCGGGCACCGGATGACCGGCCGATCGCCACATCGGCCGGCATCGTATTGACGATGCCGCGGCAGCGGGATCGGGAGATCCCTGCCGGCTACTCCCCGGGAGAGGAACCCGGATTGGAGCCGGACCGGTCGGGACCGTCAACGAAGGCCTGCCCGGCGTAGGGATTTGGCGCCCGGGCGGCGCCGACGGCGCGACCCCTCGGGCCTGGCGCCCCGCCGCTCAGCGCACCCCGAGCGGCACGCCCGCCGCGAGCGCCGTCAGCAGCACGACGTGAAGTCCCACGGTCAGCCACAGCATCGTCCGGAAGAACGGCTTGCGGGTCTTGTGGCGCAGCAGCCGCTGCGCGAGCAGCGCGCCGGGCCAGCCGCCGACCAGCGCGAGCCAGTGGAGCGTGCGCTCGGGCGTGCGGCGCGCGCCGCGCATGGCCGCCTGCTTGTCGCGCGCATAGACCGCGAAGGTGACGACGCTCGCGACGAGGTAGGCCAGGGCCAGCCCCCCCCAGGCCGAGCCGCTCACGCCGGGCGGCCGTCCGCGTGCAGAGCGAGGATGTCGGCGATCGCGCGGTTCAGCGGCGTCGGCACGCCCGCTACCCGCCCGAGTTCGACCACGGCGCCCGCGAGCCAGCGCACCTCCAGGCGGTTGCCGCGCTCCAGGTCGTGGTGCATCGACGAGGTCATCGCCGGCGACACGTCGTCGGCGAGCTTCAGGCGCACCGCGGCGTAGTCCTCGGGCAGGTCCACGCCGTGTGCACGACCGACCGCCACCACTTCGGCCATGACGTCGTGCAGGAAGGCGCGGGTCTGCGGCTGCTCGCGGATCGGCCCGATCGTGCGGCGGATCGTGGTGGTCGTGCCCGAGAGGCCGGCGAGGAACACGAACTTCTGCCAGATCTCGCGCTGGATCGCGGTCGACAGCTCGGCCTTGATGCCGCCCGCGGTGCAGGCCGCGAGGAAGGCCTCGGCGCGCGGCGTACGGGCACCGTCGAACTCGCCGAACACCAGGCGCTGCATCGGGCCGGTCTGGCGGATGGTGCCGGGCCGGTCGATGGTCGCGGCGATGTAGCCCACGCCGCCCATCACCCGCGCGTCACCGAACGCGGCGCGCAGCGGCGGATCCTTGAGCACGCCGTTCTGGAAGGACACCACCGCGCTGTGCGGGCCCATCAGCGGGCGGATCCGCTCGATGGCGGACTCGGTGTCCCAGAGCTTGACGCAGAGCATCACAAGATCGACCGGTCCGATGGTGGCCGGGTCGTCGGTGGCCTGCACCTGCGGCAGGTGCATCGGCTCGGGACCTTCGATGCGCAGGCCGTCCGCACGCAGCGCCTGCAGGTGCGCGCCCCGGGCGATGAAGTGGACGTCCGCGAGTCCGCCCAGAACCAGCCGGGCGCCGAAATAGCCGCCCAGCCCGCCGGTCCCCATCACCGCGATCCGCATCACCGGACTGTCCGACTCAGCGCGGGAGGTCGCTCGATCCCATGAGGAACGCATCCACCGACTGCGCCGCCTGGCGGCCCTCGCGGATCGCCCACACCACCAGCGACTGCCCGCGGCGCATGTCGCCGGCGGCGAACACCTTGGGCACGTTGGTCGCATAGCTCTTCTCGCCGTCGGTCGTCGCGCGGGCGTTGCCGCGGCCGTCCTTGTCGACGCCGAAGGCGTCGAGCACCGAGGCCACCGGCGCGACGAAACCCATCGCGAACAGCACCAGCTCGGCCGGGACCTCCTGCTCGCTGCCCGCCACCTCGACCATGCGCATCTGGCCGGTCGCCTCGTCGCGCTTCCATTCGACGCGTGCGGTGACCAGCGCGCGGACGTTGCCCTGCTCGTCGCCGCGGAATTCCTTGGTGGTGATCGCCCAGTCGCGCTCGCAGCCTTCCTCGTGCGAGGAGGACGTGCGCATCTTGCTCGGCCAGTACGGCCAGGTCAGCGCCTTGTTCTCCTGCTCCGGCGGCTGCGGCATCAGTTCGTACTGGGTGACGCTCGCCGCCCCGTGACGGTTGCTGGTGCCGACGCAGTCGCTGCCGGTGTCGCCGCCGCCGATCACGACGACGTGCCGGCCGGTGGCCTTGATCTGGCCCGCGACCTCGTCACCGGCCACCGTGCGGTTCTGCTGGGGCAGGAACTCCATCGCGAAGTGGATGCCCTTGAGCTCGCGCCCGGGCACCGGCAGGTCGCGCGGCTGCTCGGCGCCGCCGGTCAGCAGCACGGCGTCGAATTCCTTGGACAGCGTCTCGGGCGAGACGGTCTCCTTGGCGAGGTTCGGGATGTGCGACGGCGGCGGCGCGGTGCCGACGAAGACACCGGTGCGGAACCGCACGCCCTCGGCCTTCATCTGCTCGACGCGCCGGTCGATGTGCGACTTCTCCATCTTGAAGTCGGGGATGCCGTAGCGCAGCAGCCCGCCGATGCGGTCGTTCTTCTCGAACAGCGTCACGTCGTGGCCGGCGCGCGCGAGCTGCTGCGCGGCGGCCATGCCGGCCGGACCGGAGCCGATCACGGCGACCTTCTTGCCGGTCCTGGCGGCCGGCGGCTGCGGCACGACCCAGCCCTCTTCCCAGCCCTTGTCGATGATCGCGTGCTCGATCGACTTGATGCCGACCGGGTCGCTGTTGATGTTCAGCGTGCAGGCGGCCTCGCACGGTGCCGGGCACACGCGACCGGTGAATTCGGGGAAGTTGTTCGTCGAGTGCAGGACCTCGAGCGCCTGCTTCCAGTCCTGGCGGAACACCAGGTCGTTCCAGTCGGGAATGATGTTGTTGACCGGACAGCCGCTCTGGCAGAACGGGATGCCGCAGTCCATGCAGCGTGCGCCCTGCTTCGACGCGGCCGCGTCGTCCAGGTGGAGCACGAACTCCTTCCAGTGCTTCAGGCGTGCCTGCGGCGGCTCCGCCGCTTCGGACAGCCGCTGGAACTCGAGGAAACCGGTGACCTTGCCCATCGTCGTCTCTTTCTCAGGTTCGGTTCGGGCCGTCAGGCCGTCTGCTTGGCGATGGCGCGCGCGGCGGCCATCTCGCCCAGTGCGCGCCGGTACTCGGTCGGGAACACCTTGGTGAACTTGCCGCGCGCGTTCGTCCAGTCGGACAGCAGCTCCTTCGCGCGGAAGCTGCCGGTGTGGCGGAAGTGCGTCTCGACCAGGCGCTTGAGGATCACCTCGTCGGCCTCGCCCTCGCCGCCGCGGCGCACCGCGTGCCAGACCGACTGCGGCACGCCCGCAGCCTGCTCCTTGGCGGTCATGACCGGCTCGAGGCTGACCATCGAGGTGTTGCAGTGGCGCTTGAAGTCGCCCGCCGGGTCGTAGACGTAGGCGACGCCGCCCGACATGCCGGCCGCGAAGTTGCGCCCGGTGCCGCCGAGCACGACGACGGTGCCGCCGGTCATGTACTCGCAGCCGTGGTCGCCGGTGCCCTCGACGACCGCGATCGCGCCGGAATTGCGCACCGCGAAGCGCTCGCCGGCGACGCCGTTGAAGTAGGCCTCGCCCTCGATCGCGCCGTACAGCACGGTGTTGCCGACGATGATGTGCTCGGGGCCGAAGCCGCGGAAGTCGTTCGCGCAGCGCACGATGACCCGGCCGCCCGACAGGCCCTTGCCGACGTAGTCGTTGCCCTCGCCCACCAGGTCGAAGGTGATGCCGCGCGCGAGGAACGCCCCGAAGCTCTGGCCCGCGGTGCCGTTGAACTGCACGTGGATCGTGTCGTCGGGCAGGCCCTCGTGCGTATGACGCCGCGCCACCCGGCCCGAGAGCATCGCGCCGACAGTGCGGTTCACGTTGCGGATGGCCTGGATGAAGCTGACCTTCTCGCCGCGCTCGATCGCCGCCGTCGATTTCTCGATCAGCTGGTGGTCCAGCGCGCGGTCCAGGCCGTGGTCCTGCACGTCGACCGCGTAGCGCGCGACGTCGCCGGGCATGGCGGGCGAGTGGAAGATGCGCGTGAAGTCGAGGCCGCGCGCCTTCCAGTGCCTGATCCCGGACTTGGTGTCGAGCAGGTGCGTGGCGCCGATCATGTCGTCGAAGCGGCGCACGCCGAGCTGCGCCATGATCGCGCGCGCTTCCTCGGCGACGAAGAAGAAGTAGTTCACGACATGCTCGGGCTTGCCCGCGAACTTCGCGCGCAGCACCGGATCCTGCGTGGCCACGCCCACCGGGCAGGTGTTCAGGTGGCACTTGCGCATCATGATGCAGCCCTCGACGACCAGCGGCGCGGTCGCGAAGCCGAACTCGTCGGCACCGAGGATCGCGCCGATCACGACGTCGCGGCCGGTCTTCATCTGACCGTCGGCCTGGATGCGCACGCGCCCGCGCAGCCGGTTCAGCACCAGCGTCTGCTGCGTCTCGGCCAGCCCCAGCTCCCAGGGCGTGCCGGCGTGCTTGATGGACGACAGCGGCGAGGCGCCGGTGCCGCCGTCGTGACCGGCGATCACGATGTGGTCCGACTTGGCCTTGGCCACGCCCGCGGCGACCGTGCCCACGCCCACCTCGGAGACCAGCTTCACCGAGATCGAGGCGCTCGGGTTGCAGTTCTTCAGGTCGTGGATGAGCTGCGCGAGGTCCTCGATCGAATAGATGTCGTGGTGCGGCGGCGGCGAGATCAGGCCCACCCCCGGCACCGAGAAGCGCAGCTTCGCGATGTACTCGGACACCTTGTGGCCGGGCAGCTGGCCGCCCTCGCCGGGCTTGGCGCCCTGCGCCATCTTGATCTGGATCTGGTCGGCGCTCGACAGGTACTCGGCGGTGACGCCGAACCGGCCGGAGGCGACCTGCTTGATCTTCGAGCGCAGCGAATCGCCGTCCTTCAGCGCGATGTCCGCCTCGATGACGTCGCGGCCGAGCAGCGACGCGAGCGTGTCGCCCGTCTTGATCGG
>Ga0105105_10000990_pt1 | contig 12245 bp, 12 predicted proteins | sample PPLLaktember2015_4_FD_79108 | JGI IMG/M metagenome (GOLD analysis project Ga0105105, IMG submission 79108) | Freshwater sediment microbial communities from Prairie Pothole Lake near Jamestown, North Dakota, USA - PPLs Lake P8 Core (1) Depth... | ecosystem: Environmental > Aquatic > Freshwater >... | reverse complement strand
CCCCATACACGCTCCCCCGTCCAATGCGCCAAGGACATGGCGTGAACGCCGGCCGAGGCGCAGCTGCAGAGAGCGTCAGCCTTGACTGGCGGGGCCAGCGGCTGCAGCTGCTGGGAGCCAAGGCGGTCTGGGATCCCCAGCGCCGAGCCTTATTAGTGGCGGATCTACACCTGGGTAAGGCAGAAACCTTCCAAGCTCATGGCATTCCCCTGCCCAGCGATGGCGACGGCGAGACCCTCAATGGGCTCCTGGAGTTGGCCCATCAGCTGGAGCCCCAGCAGGTGGTGGTGCTGGGAGACCTGATTCACAGCCGCCTGGGGATCACCGGCGAACTCCGCGCCAAGCTGGCGGCCCTGCCGGAGCTGCTGGGCTGCCAGCTGCGCCTGATCGGCGGCAACCACGAGCAGGGCAGCTGGATCGAGGGTCTGCCGCAGGAGCCCTCCCAAGCCCTTGGCCCCTGGTGGCTGAGCCACATTCCAGAGCCGCGGGCTGGCATGCTCAACCTCTGCGGCCACCTGCATCCAGTGGCGCTAGTGGGCCGGGGTGCCGATCGGCTGCGGCTGCCTTGCTTCAGCTACTGCGAAACCAGTGAGCGACTAGCCCTGCCCGCCTACGGCCGCTTGACCGGAGGCCATCCCTGCTCCCAAGGGGAACGGATCTGGCTAGTGGCAGAGGGGGCCATCATTGATTGGCCTCAGGGCTCAAGGCAGCTGGCCCGGCCCTGATCGACTGATACTCCTGCTTTAGCCCGCTGCCGCCAGGGCCCGCACCACATCGCCGCGGGTGAGCACACCCACCGGGTGGCGCTCGCCATCCAGGACGAACAGGCGTTGGGTGCTGCGCTCATGCAGCAGGCCCGCCGCGGCCGGCAGGGGCAGCTCAGCGCTGCAGCTGTGGGGATGCTGGCCCATCACCTCGCCAACGGTGCTGCCGAGCACCTGGTGCACTTCCTTGTCCCAGTTGAGCGGGTTGCGCAGATAGATCACCGCATCGAGCAGCATCACGTAAGGGCCGGGCTGGAAGCCGCTCTCACGCACCATCAGGTCCTGTTCGCTCAGCTCACCCACCAGGGTGCCGCTGCCATCCACCACCGGCAAACCGCTGATGTGGTGCTCGCTCATCAGCTTCACGGCCTCCTGCAGGGAGCTATCTGCCGTAACGCTCAACACCGGTGCAGACATCACGGCGGAAACCAGCTGTTGCACCACGGGCCAAACAAATCAACTGGAGCCATTCTGGGGCCGAGCACGGCAGACACCATGGCGACACATCGGATACGCCAACTGGCCGACGGCCTCACCGTTGGCAGGGCCGTTCTAGGACTGCCGCTGATTTGGGCACTCTCGTGCGGCCAACTAGGCCTGGCCTGGTGGTTGCTGCTACTGGGCGGCCTGAGCGACTGGGCCGATGGCGCTCTGGCACGCCGGGCCGGCGGCGGCTCGGTGTGGGGCGCCCGACTCGATCCCCTCACCGACAAAATCCTGATCAGCGCGCCGCTGTTGTGGCTTGGGGCAGAGGGGATCCTGCCCCTGTGGGCGATTTGGCTGCTGCTGGCCCGGGAACTGCTGATCTCCGGCTGGCGCGCCGCTGAAGCCAGCGGCGGTCCGGCCTCCTTGGCCGGCAAGCTCAAGACGATCCTGCAATTCGCCAGCCTGCTGCTGCTGCTCTGGCCCAACGGCTGGGGTTTCGGACTGGCGACGGCATTTCAGGCCGCGGGCTTCTGGCTGTTTTGGCCGTCGCTGCTGCTGGCGCTGAGCTCGGCCTGGGGCTATCTACGCAAGCCCTAAAGCAGTGAGCTCCTCGCTGCGTTGCCAGAGCCGCTGTCGCTGATCAGTATCGAGGGCAGCGGGAGCAATGCGCACTTCGGTAGGCCAGCCACGCATGCCTCCGAACTGATTTGGTCCGTAGTGGCCCCCTGGTGTGGCTTCGGGTGCTGTGGCGGCAAACAGCTGGGGCAACGCTCCCATGGCCGCGCTCTGGAACAGCGGGCCCATCAGCCGGTAGGCCAGGGGTTCAAACCACGAGCCGTTGGCAGCAACCGAGGCCGGCTGAAGGTTGGTGCGGGCAAAACCCGGATGGGCCGCCAGCGAAAGCACGGCCTCGCCCTGATCGCGCAGCCGCTGCTGCAGCTCCAAAGCAAACATCACATTGGCGAGCTTGCTCTGGCCGTAGGCAACCCAGCGGTCGTAGCGGCGCTCGCCCTGTAGGTCGTCGAAAGCAATCCGGCCGAAATACTGGGCCCCTGAAGTCACGCTCACCACCCGCGCATCCGGGCGGCCAAATAGCAGCGGCAGCAAGGCCAAGGTGAGGGCGAAATGGCCCAGGTGGTTCACGCCCAGCTGCATCTCAAAACCGTCGTGGGTGAGCTGCCTCGGCAGGGCCATCAGGCCGGCATTGTTGAACAGCAGATCCAGCCGGCCGTAGCGATCCGCTAGTTCGGCAGCGGCACGGCGAACGCACGCAAGGCTGGACAGATCAAGCTCCAGCAGCTCAACGGCACCACCGCCGGTAGCGGCCGCTGCCAACAATTCACTCTTGGCCTGCTCCGCCCGGTCCAAGCTGCGGCAACCGAGCACCACAGTGGCGCCCTTGGCAACAAGCGCCCGAGCCGTTTCCAGGCCCAGGCCACTGTTGGCGCCGGTGATCAGAGCCAAGCGGCCAGCCTGATCGGGAATGGAGTCGGTAGTCCAGTTCATGGCAGGAGCCTATGGAAACAGGCATCACACCTGCGGCAGAGGAACTCAGCCGATCAAGGCCTCGTCTGCAGAGAAATCGGGGGTAGTGGGCATCCGCAGGGCGTAGTCGTTGGTGTAGCTGTCGGCGAGGGTGGCCTCTAGGTCAAAGGCCGGCTGCCAGGCCAGTTCGCGCCGCACCCGGGTGGTATCGGTGAGGAAGTGGGCCAGGCGCAGCGGGAAAGCCTTGCGGGCTTTTTTATCGAGAGCAGCAGGATCGAAGCTGCGGATTTCCACAGAAGCGAGCTCCTTGCCGGCCGCCCGGGCCGCTGCCTGCACCAAGCCGCGGAAGGTGACGCCTTGGCTACCGGTGCAGTTGTAAATGCGGTTGGCGGCGGCATCCACCTCGATGCAGCGAGCCATGGCGGCGGCTAGGTCTGCCACATGGCCCAGCTGGGTGATCGTGCTGCCATCACCGGGCAGTGGCACGGGCCGGCCGTGCACGATGCGATCAAAAAACCAGCTCTCCACAGGGTTGTAGTTGCCCGGTCCCACGATGTAGGTGGGCCGGAAGCTGGTGAAGGCAATGCCCTCGCTGCGCAACCAGGCTTCGGTTTCGGCCTTGCCAGCGTGGCGGCTGGCGGGATCAACGGGGCTGTCCTCAGCCAGGGGCCAGAGCTCGCTGTCGGCGTAAACGCCGGCCGAGCTTACATAAACAAAACGATGGGCCGGAGGCCCGGTGCGCTCGATTACGGCGCGGGAATCCTCAAGGCTGCGGCCCGAGCTATCGACGATCACATCAAAACTGCGACCCGCCAGCGGCTCCAGCCCCTCAGCAGTGCTGCGGTCGCCGATGAGGTGCTCCACCTGGGCCGGCGCTGGCTTGTTGCCACGAGTAAGCAAGGTGAGGGCATGGCCTGCAGCCTGCAGCCGCTCCACCAGCGGTTTGCCCACGAAGCGGGTGCCGCCCATCACCAGGATGTTCATGCTGCTGCCCACGGGGCCGCGAAACTGGGCGCCATTCAAACCCCCGGCCAGCAGAGGCTGTTACTCCACCACCGTGATCCCCGTGTCGATGCGCTCGATCGCCGGTGCCCCCAGCTGTTGTTGCCAAAGGGACAAGATCGACCAGTAGCCCTGGGCCCTCGGTTTGGTCGCCACGCTGGAATCCACCACGCCGCTGCGTATTTGGCCCACCAGTTCGGGCAGATCATCGATACCGACTGCCCGCACGCGGCCCTGAGCCCCCAGACTTTTAATAGCTCGACCAATGCCGATTGGTCCGCTGGCATCGCTGGACAACCAGCCCCGCAGCGCCGGATGGGCCTTCATCGTGGCTAGAGCTTCCCGTTCAGCGGTAGCAATACTGTCCTGATCGCTGGGGGTGGCCACCACCTGGATGCCGGGGAAGCGGCGCAACACCTCCTGATGGCAGCGAAATCGGATCGCATGGTTCGGCGCCGTGGGAACGCCCTGCATGATTGCCACCTCTCCGCGACCTTCCAGCAGCTTCACCAGACGCTCGGAAGCAATCCGGGCCTGCTTGCAGTAGTCGTTGCCCACGCTGGTGATCTGCAATCCGGTCGGTGATTCGGAATCGAAAACCGCCAGCTGAATCCCCTCTGCCCGAGCACGGGCAAGCAGGGGAGTTAGGCGGCTGGAATCGAGCAGATCGATGAAAATCCCGTCAGCCTTCGAGTTGATTGCCCGGCTGAGAATCGCTTGTTGCTGCTCCACGGTGGCCTGGGCCGGGGGCTGGTAGTCGACGGTCACCGGCCGTCCCGTCTGGCTGCTAATCATGCGGGCAGCCTCCAAGGCTCCCATTCGCACCTCCTCAAACCAGGGGTGGCTGACCTTCGGAACCAGCACAAAACGCAAAGCCGTTTTGGCTGGTTCCGCCCTGACGGGCAGCAACATCGCTCCTGCAGCGAAGCCAATCCAGGCGGCAACCCTGAAGGCGCAACTGCCGACTCCGCCTGCAAAGAAGGCTTCTCGAACTCGGGCCATAGCGCGCACATACGAGATTTCTAAGTTTGGCTGCCAAGACGCCGCCGTAAACCACACTTCGGTTCTGATCTCCCGCTTTCAGTGATGCGTCTGGCCAAGGCTTACACCGCCCAGCCCGCCGCACTGGCAACCACCCGCGGCTATCGCCACTTCGCCCTGCTAGGTGAGCAGGGGCAGGGCGCGGAGAGGGTTGTGGAACTCCAGGCGCTACTGGAGCGGGGCTTTCGGTTGGTGGTGCCGCTGCGGCAGCTGCGCAACCGGCAGCTCTGGCAGCCTGGCTGGCAGCAATTGCGTCCAACCGCCATGCAAATCATCCCGGCTATCGACCTGCTCGACGGCCACTGCGTGCGGCTGCACCAGGGTGACTACGACCAGGTGACGCGCTTCTCCGATGACCCAGTGGCCCAGGCCCTCAGCTGGCAGCAGCAGGGAGCCCGGCGGCTGCACCTGGTGGATCTAGATGGCGCCCGCAGCGGCCAACCGATCAACGACGCGGCCGTGAAGGCGATCACCGCTGCCCTGGAGATCCCGGTGCAGCTGGGGGGTGGGGTGCGCAGCGCCGAACGGGCCGAGGAGCTGCTGACCTTCGGACTGGATCGGGTGATCCTCGGCACCGTGGCCCTAGAGCAACCCGAACTGGTAGACGCTCTGGCCGCTCGCTACCCAGGCCGAATCGTGGTGGGCATCGACGCCAAAAACGGCAAGGTGGCCACCCGCGGCTGGATCGAGGAGAGCAGCACCGAAGCCACATCCCTGGCCCAGCGCTTCTCCACCAGCGGCATCGCCGCGATCATCAGCACCGACATCGCCACCGACGGCACCTTGGCCGGGCCCAACCTCGAAGCCCTGCGGGCCATGGCCGAGGCCAGCGCCGTGCCGGTGATCGCCTCCGGCGGCATTGGCACCCTGGAGCACCTGTTGTCGCTGCTGGCCCTGGCGCCCCTGGGGGTGGAGGGGGTGATCGTGGGCCGGGCTCTCTACGACGGACGGGTTGATCTAGCTGAGGCCCTGCAGGCCATCGATGAAGGCCGCCTGCAGGATCCGACCAGTGCCTCGATGCTGGCCTGAGTCTCCGCCCAACTCAACCGTGACCGACGCTCTGGGAACGCGCGCCGTGCTGGCGGTATTGGTGCCGTCCACCAACACGATGGTGGAACCGGATCTCGCCTCGCTTCAGCCCCCGGGGGTGACCAACCACACCTTCCGCTTCCCCTTCCCTGAGCTGCCCGCCAGCCCAGAGCGACTGCTGGCCTTGATGGAGCCGGCCATCGCCATGGTGGGAGCCCTCAACTGCCGACGACTAGGCATCGTCAATCCCTTCCCCGAGCAGCCTTTCGTGCGGTGGACCACAGCACCGTTGATTGCCTGTTGCAAGTGGGCACAAACTTGCTGGCTACCTCGCTGGTGGAGCAGCTGGAGCTGGGCAAACCAGTGGTTGCTGTCAACACCGCCACCTACTGGTACGCCCTGCGACAATTAAATATTCACCAGCCCGGCGCAGGCAGCGGCCAGCTGATGCAGCTAGCGAAGTGAGCCCGCGCCCACAGCAAAAGCGGATCGCTGGCGACTTGCCCTATAACAGATTGAGTCTGATTTGAGGCGTGTCGCGTGATCGTCGGCGCCCTTCCCACAACCAGTCCATCGACCTGCGTAGACGATGTCTACCAGCGCTGCCGCGACCTGGGCATGAGGCTCAGCCGCCAGCGCCGCATGGTGCTCGATCTGCTCTGGGTTGAGAAGAGCCATCTCAGTGCCCGCGACATTTTTGAAAAGCTCAACAACCTGGGCCGCAACATCGGCCACACGTCGGTGTATCAAAACCTCGAAGCCCTGCAGACCGCTGGCGTAATCGAGTGCCTCGACCGGGCAACCGGACGGCTCTATGGCTACCGCAGCGATCCCCACAGCCACCTCACCTGCTCAGAATCGGGCGCTATGCACGACCTAGACGTCGAGCTACCGCGCGAGTTGCTCGACCAGATCGAACGCCACACCGGTTTCGCCATCGAGACTTACACCCTGCATCTCACCGGCCGGCGCCGCTCCTGAATCCCTGGGCCGACCCAGGACTGGAGAATCCGCTCCAGCATCGGTACCTTTGGCGCATGCCATGGCCAAACCCGTGAGTTCGCAGCTGCTGCTGTTTGCCGAACCGCTGCTGCGCGATGGCCTCACCCGCCTACTTGCAGCGCAGTCGGGGCTTTACAGCGTCGCTGAGCGACCAGATCAACTGCAGGGCCTACCCCAGCTGGTGATCTGGCAAGCCAGCAGCGGCGACCTGCAAGGGGGGCGCCTGGGCGAGGAACTGCTGCGCCTCAAGGAGCGCTGGCAGCCAGCCCCTGTACTGCTGCTGCTACCCGCTGCCCACGGGCTGGGCGGCGATGCCCTGCTGCAACTGCCGGCGGCTGGAATCATGGAGTCGCCTGAACCCCAGGAGTTGCTGGAGGCCCTCACCACCCTGCTGACGGGCGGGCGCGTGCTGGCAGCGGCGGCCGACACCGCGGCCCTCAAGCCAACAACCAGCCCGGCCCTAGGCCTGGGCCAGTGGCTGCTGATCAGCGGTCTGCAACAGATCGACGCTGACATCACCGCCATCAAGCGCCTGCTGACGCCGCCGCCCACCAACCTGGTGCAGCTGCTGGTGCTGCAGGGACGCCTGCGCGAACTCTCGGCGGCCCGAGAGCTGCTTCTGCTGCTCTGGGGGCCGGTGAGTGTGGCCTGGGGAGCGCCCGATCCCGGCACCAGAAGCCCCGAGCCAGTGCTGGCGATCACCCTGCAGCAGCGCAGTGCCGATGGCATCTGGCGCGCCATTCGTCAGCGTCTCGAGGCCGGCACCAGTGCCGAGCTGAGCAACCAAAGCGGCCAACTGCTGGCATTACAAGGCCTCAGTCCCGAGCGGCGGCGCGACCTATTGCTGGCCCTGCTCAACCAGGTAGACATCCTGCGCCAGCGGCTACTTGCCGACCCTGCCCCCCAGCAGCCCCTGCAGGAGCGCTGGGAGCAATTGCAGACAGAACTGCGCCTACAGGCCCTGCGCAACCTGGTAAATCCCTACGTACAGCTGCCCTACGAAGGAAGCCTGCTGCCGGTAGCCGACAGCCTGATCCGCAGCAGCAACCTGGCAGGCCGCGACCCGGAGCTGCCAGAGGCCCAGCCGATGCTGGCGGCCCTGGTGCGGGCCCAGCCGATGCTGGTAGATGGCCGGCTGCTGGCCGCCGACGAACCTCAAGCCGTGCTCTACCTAGAACTGCTGCTGAGCAACTGGCTGGTGCGCAGCGCTGAACTGATAAGTGCCGAGGTGCTCGCCAGCTGCGCCAGCTGGCCCGAGTTGCGCCGCTACCTGCTGCAGCCCGAGCTGCTAGCCACCCGCAACCTGGAGCGGCTGCGCAACCAGCTCAACGCCCAACTGCGTTGGAGCAGCTGGGTGGAGCGGCCAATCAGCCTCTACGAAAGTCGCCGCCGGCTCTACTGCCTGAGCGACGGCACCATCCGCTGCCGAGAGCTCACTGAACCCCGCGATGCCGAGCTGCGCCAGCTGGGCTGGCTGCAGCAACTGGTGACCCTGGCCCTGGAAAGCCGCGATGCCCTCGCCCCCCAGGTGCAGGGTCTGCTGCGCGGCTTGGGCGATCTTGTGGTGGTGCTGCTCACCCGGGTGCTGGGCCGGGCCATTGGCCTGGTGGGCCGGGGCATCGCCCAGGGCATGGGCCGCAGCGTGGGCCGCAGCTGACGCCCCGCCACAATGGCCTGAATCGAGCTTGCAACCCGGCATGGGGCGAAATAGGAACGGGCAACACGGGATTGGGGCACGGGCCTCAACCCTTCAAAACATCCTGCGACTGCTGCTCAGTTCCGCCCTGGGATTGCTACTGACGGCGAGCCTCATGGGCCTGGGTAGCCGCCCCGCCCTGGCCTCGCTCACCAACAACAGCTACGACGGCAACATCTACGCCCTTTACGCCGGCAACGGCTCCCTGGTGCCGCCCCGCAGCAGCCTCGCCCAGGCCCTGGCCGACCACCGCACCGCCGTCGTCGTTTACTACCTCGACGACGACGCAGCCAGCAAGCAATTCTCGGCGGTGGTCTCGGAGCTGCAGCGGGTGTGGCTCAACAACATCGAGCTGATTCCCCTGGTCACCGATCCGCTCCAGAACAGGGCCGACACCGGACCCACCGATCCGGCCCACTACTGGTCAGGCCTGATCCCCCAAGTGGTGGTGTTCAACAGCGAGGGGCAGGTTGTCTTCGATGAGCAGGGTGCCGTGAGCGTCGATGCAATCAACGCCGCCGTCAGCCAGGCCACCGGCATCCCCTTGCCGGAGGGAGGCACCAGCAGCAGCACCGAAAGCTTCAACGAACTCAATTCCGAGGTGGTGAGCCGCTGATGGGCCGCCTTGAAACCGACAGCATGGGCGCCATCGAGGTGCCCGAGCATCACTACTGGGGCGCCCAGACCCAGCGCTCAATCAAGTATTTCCCCTTCGGCCAGGCCATGCCCCTGGCCGTGGTGCACGCTTTCGGCCAGCTCAAGGCCGCCTGCGCCGAGGTGAACATGGCAAAGGGCAAGTTGGCCCCCGAGCTCACGAACCTGATCGTGGCGGCCGCAGATGAGGTGGCCGCCGGCAGGCTCAACGCGGAATTTCCGCTCAAGGTGTGGCAGACGGGCTCCGGCACCCAAACCAACATGAACGTCAACGAGGTGATCGCCAACCGGGCGATCGAAGCCTCCGGCGGGGTGCTGGGCAGCAAGAGCCCGGTGCACCCCAACGACCACGTCAACCTCAGCCAGTCCAGCAACGACACCTTCCCCGCCGCCCTGCACATAGCCGTAGCAATTGAGCTGGAGTGCAGCCTGCTTCCGGCCGTCGCAGCTCTGCGCGCCGCTCTGGCCGCCAAGGCCGAGGCCTTTGCCCCGATCATCAAGATCGGCCGCACCCACCTGCAGGATGCGGTGCCCCTGAGCCTTGGCCAGGAATTCGGCGGCTATGTGGCCCAGCTGGATCTGGCCCTCGAGACCATCCGCGCCAGCCTGCCCCAGGTGCGGCAGCTAGCCATCGGCGGCACGGCCGTGGGCACCGGGCTGAATGCACCCAGCGGCTTCGGCGAAGCTGTTGCGGCCCGGCTGGCCGAGCGCCTTGGCTTGCCCTTCAGCAGTGCCCCAAACAAATTTCAGGCCCTGGCCGGCCACGAGCCCCTGGCCGCCGCCCACGGCGCCCTAACGGTGCTGGCCGGCTCGCTGCTGAAAATCGCCAACGACATCCGCTGGCTGGCCAGCGGCCCCCGCTGCGGCCTAGGCGAGTTGGTGATTCCGGAAAACGAACCGGGCAGCTCAATCATGCCGGGCAAGGTGAATCCCACCCAGGCCGAGAGCCTGACGATGGTGGCCGTACAGGTGATGGGCAACAACACCACCGTGCAGCTGGCCGCCAGCCAGGGCAACTTCGAGTTGAACGTGTTCAAGCCGGTGATCGCCCACAACGTGCTCGAAAGCATCGAGCTGCTGGCCGGCGGCTGCACCAGCTTCCGCGAGCATTGCATCGAGGGGCTCAGCGCCAATGAAAGCCGCATCGAAACCCTGCTGGATCAGAGCCTGATGCTGGTCACGGCCCTCACCCCGGCGATCGGCTACGACCGGGCCTGCGCCATCGCCAAGCACGCCCACAACCACCAGCTCAGTCTGCGCGAGGCAGCCCTGGTGCTCGGTGAGATCAGCTCCGAAGAGTTCGATCGCTGGGTGCAGCCTGCGCAGATGGTCACATCGCCTACCAATGCAGGGGCCAGTGAGCTGGTGGGATAGGCCCCATGGCCCAAACCTCCCCCCAGCTGCTGGAGCGCGATGCGCTGGCCAGCCTCAACACACTCCGCGATGGCCCAGGCACCCTGCGGCTGATAAGTCACCTCTTCACGATCGTGCTGGGCGGGCTGATCTGGGGCCACCAGAGTTGGCCCCTGGCCCTACGCCTGGCGGGGCTGCTGGTGTGCGGCATCGGCCTGGCCACCTGTTTTGCCCCGCTACACGAGTGCTGCCACCGCACTGCCTTCCGCAGCCGTCGTCTCAACGATGGGGTGGCCTGGCTGAGTGGCTTGCTGAGCTTCTACAACTCCACCTACTACCGGCGCTACCACCAGTGGCACCACCGTTACACCCACCAACCCGGCCAAGATCCTGAGCTCGATGACCCGGTGCCCACCACCGCCTGGTCCTACCTACTGGAGCTGAGCGGCTGGAACTGGTGGACCGGCAAGCTGGCTGGCTACAGGCAGCTGCTCTGGGGCGACCTCAGCGGCCTGAGTTACCTCAGTCCGGAGCTGATCCCCCAGGTACGTCGGTCGGTGCGGCTGCAGTTTGCGGTCTATTTCGCCCTGGCTCTGGCATCGCTGGTGAGCGCTAACGGCTTCCTGCTGTGGTTCTGGCTGCTGCCCCTGGCGGTGGGCCAGCCCTTACTTCGCTTTGTGCTGCTGGCCGAGCACAGCGGCTGCAGCTTCAGCCGTGACGGCACCGAGAACACCCGCACCACCCTCACCAACCCCGCCGTGCGCTGGCTGATGTGGAACATGCCGTTCCACGCCGAGCACCACCTCTACCCCTCCCTCCCCTTCCACGCTTTGCCGGACGCCCACCGCCCCATCGCTCCCCATCTGGCGCATTGCGATCAGGGCTACCTAACCGTGCACCGCCGGCTGCTGCGCAACTTGTCGGCCTTGGGGCTGCCGGCATGAGCGCCAACGCGCTCGCCCATCCGGCCCGGCACCCACTAGGCGATTGGCACCTGAACTGCGGCTACACCATCCCGCAAGCCAAGCTCAGCTATCTCCAGATCGGTGAGCTCAATGCTGATCGCTCCAACCTGATCCTGGTGCCCACCTCCTATGGCGCCCGCCCCGAAGACCTGGCCTGGCTGGCGGGGAAGGTGCTGGATGCGGAGCGCTGGTGCATCGTGATCGCCGGCATGTTCGGCAACGGTGCCTCCAGCAGCCCCAGCCACGGCGCCATGGAGCTGGCGGAGCAGGGCTGGGTAGTGAGCCACCGCGACAACGTCGCCGCCCAACGCCAACTTCTCAAAGAGGTATTCGGAGTCGAGCGGCTCCCCTTGATATACGGCTGGTCGATGGGGGCCCAGCAGGCCTACCAGTGGGCCGTGGATTACCCGAAGGCGGTGGAGCGGATCTGCTGCGTCTGCGGCACAGCCCGCACCTCCCCCCACAACCGCCTGTTCTGCCTGAGCCTGCGCCAGGCCCTAACCGCCGATCGCCACTGGAATGGCAGCCACTTCGAAAACACACCTGAGCAGGGTCTGCGCACCTACGCATTGATCTACGCCAGCTGGGCCGCCAGCCAGCCCTTTTTCCGCACCATCGCCGAACCGGTTGAAACCCATGTGGAGCAGCACTGGCTGCCTCACTACCAGCGCCATGACCCCCGCGACCTGATTGCCATGCTCGACACCTGGCTTGCCCACGACGTGTCTGCCGGCGGCGACCTGGACGCAAGCCTCGGCCGCATCCAAGCCCGCACCGCTGTGGTGGCAGGCAGCCACGACCTTTACTTCCCTGTTGACGATCTCGCTG
>Ga0105105_10000989_pt1 | contig 12258 bp, 13 predicted proteins | sample PPLLaktember2015_4_FD_79108 | JGI IMG/M metagenome (GOLD analysis project Ga0105105, IMG submission 79108) | Freshwater sediment microbial communities from Prairie Pothole Lake near Jamestown, North Dakota, USA - PPLs Lake P8 Core (1) Depth... | ecosystem: Environmental > Aquatic > Freshwater >... | reverse complement strand
TTCAGGGCGCCTCCGTCGAGCACCAGCCAGGCCCATCCGCTGCCGAACTGGGTTGCCGCAGCGGCTTTCAGCTCTTCGACAAACTTTTCGAAACCGCCGAAATCTCCTTCGATCTTTGCGCCAAGCTCTCCGGAAGGCTTCCCTCCGCCGTCGGCAGAGAGGCAGTTCCAGTAGAAGGAGTGGTTCCATGCCTGGGCGCCGTTATTGAAGACGCCGACTTTCGCGGCATCGCCGGCCGTTGCAAGGATAACCTCCTCGATGCTCATGGAGTCGAATGGAGTACCGGCTACAAGGTTGTTGTAGTTGGTTACGTAAGCCGCATGATGCTTGCCGTAATGGAACCCGATCGTGTTGGCTGAAATATGCGGTTCGAGGGCGTTATCCGCGTAAGGAAGGGCTGGTTGCTGGTAAGCCATGGGTAGAGGTTGTTTTTTGGGTTTCAGGTGTGCTGTAAAGTAGAGAAAGGAATCGATAAAAATGCTTAAACTGTTTATCAACTGTTATAGTTTCTTTCCGACCGGAAATAATCTGAAAAGCCATATCCCGACTGCTGATGGATGTTCAACGAATAGACCGGGGCATGAAGCCCCGTCTGCTTCATGCTTTTGTTTCCCTGCTGCTGCCGCTGCTCCTGCTTGCCGGCTGCAGCGCCGGCCGTGACGTTTCGCTCGACGCCGTCGATCGCCGGTTCGCGGCGTTCTACAGCGATTATCTCATCGCTTCCGGCGTGAGTGCCCAAAGTGAGGATGTGTCGCTCGCTTTGCCCTTCCCGCGGGAGCTCGACCTGATGCTCAGCCGCCACTCCCTCACCGGGGGCGAGTTTCAGCGTCGCATGAAACTCTACGGCGAGCAGCCCGAGCGCTGGAAAAAGGTGGTGGAGCTCGTCAGGAAGGATATACGGAAAAAAAAGCCATGAAAAGTGCGTTGAAAAGGCCTTTTCTGGTCGGGGTGACCGGTGGAATCGGAAGCGGAAAGTCAACGGTCTGCGGCTTTCTTGCGGATCTGGGCTGCGCCCTGTTCGAAGCCGACAGGGTGGCCAGGGAGCTGCAGTGCTCCGATCCCGGAATTATTGCCGGAATCCGTAAGCTCTTCGGCCACGATGTGTATTCGCCCGGTTCCGGCGGCTCGCTGCAGCTCGACCGCCGCCGTGTCGCGGCCGAAGTGTTTTCAAGTCCCGAAAAACTCATGGAGCTGAATCGCCTGGTTCACCCGGCAGTCTATGAAGCCTTTCATGCGGCTGTCGAAGAGGCCCGGCGGCAGGGCATTGCGGTTCTGGTAAAGGAGGCGGCAATTCTTTTCGAGACGGGCAGAACCGCCGATCTCGACCTGATAGTGGTTGTGGTTGCCGACAGGCAGCTCAGGCTGCGGCGGGCTGTAGAGAAAGGGCTTGGAAGCCGTGAAGAGGTGCTTGAACGGATGGCTTCACAGTGGCCGCAGGAAAAGCTCGTAGAAAAAGCCGGATATGTTGTCCCGAACGAAGGGACGAAGGAAGAGCTGCGGCGCCAGACCGAAAAGCTCTACCAGTTCATTCTCCGGGAGGCCGCTTCATGCCGAGATTGCTCCGGAAAGCATGGGCAGTGAAACCTCGTAACGGTATGACGTATCGCCGTGCGAATCAGGGAACTCCTCGTAACTGTGGGCTATCCCGTAACGTTTCGCTGCGGCCGAAAACATCCGGTGGCCGAACTGAAGGTTGTACTCGTCGTAACTGCCGCAGTCGAGGTAGAGCAGGCTGAGCGCTTCGAGGCTCCTTCGGCAATCGTCGCGTTCGATCATCCGGAGCGGATCGAATGCCAGCCACTCCCGCCATACCTCTTCGACGGTTTCGCAGCTGTAGGGATCGAACGGAAGCCGCATGTTTTCCGGAGAGGGTTTGCCTCCTCCCGGCGAATAGGCTGCAGCCATGGCGATGATATCGAGCAGCGCAAATTCGTTTCCCGGTTTTTTGAGAGCCGACTCGTAGGCTTCGAGGAAAGCGGAGATGCTTCCTCCATGTCGTTCCAGAATACGGGCGGCGAGAGGGAAGTTGGGTTTGTAGCAGAGCTCGAAGTGCATGTCGCCGCTGTGGCAGGCCGCGGCGGAAAAACAGCGGGGATGCTTCATGGCAAGGCGGAGCGCCCCGAACCCTCCGGATGATTTGCCGGCCACGGCACGGTGTTCCCTCAGTGGAAGCGTCGCGAAGGTGCTGTCGATAAAGGGGATGAGCTCCTCGACGAGATAACTCTCATATCGGCCGGTTGCCGGTGAATCCACATACTGGGAGCCGCCGAACCGGGTCATGCAGTCGGGCATGACGATCATGCACTCCGCCATACGGCCTTCGGCGATGAGCCTTTCGGCCATTTCCGGAACGGTCGGCCTGCCGAAGCGATAGTTCATGAAACTTGCCCCCGTGGAGGCGAATCCGGAAAGCAGGTAGATGACAGGGAATCGCCGGGAACCGTCGTAAGAGGGGGGCAGATAGACCGGAACGGCCCTTTCCTCGGGGTCGCCGAGCGGGTTTCCTGCAAGCGTAACGCCGGGCACCACTGCCGTCGCAATCCTCGGCCGTCCGGGGATCCCTTTTCTCATGAGTATTTCAGTTCGTTGTTTTTCCGGTTCACATAGGTCGATATCCAGATGCTGATCTCGTAAAGCAGAATCATGGGGAGGCCGATGACGAGCTGGGTCACCAGATCGGTCGATGGGGTAACGATGGCCGCCACGATCATGAGCGTAACGATGGCATGCTTGCGATAGAAGCGCATGAACGCCGGAGTCAGCAGGCCGATTTTCGAGAGGATGTAGGAGATGAAGGGAAGTTCGAACACGAGTCCCGTGGTCAGAAGGGTCCCCATCACAAAGCTGATGTAGTCCTGCACGGCGATATTGTTCTTGATCAGCGTGCTTCCGAAACCGGCGAAAAAGGTGAGGGAGATCGGCAGAAAGACAAAGTACCCGAATGCGATACCGGCAAAAAAGCAGAGCGAGATGAAGAGGATGACGAAGCGCGATGCGCTCCGCTCCTTTTCGTGCAGACCGGGTTCGACGAATTTCCAGATCTGATAGGCTATAATGGGAAAGGAGAGCACGAATCCGGTGAAAAACACAACCTGCAGGTAGAGGGAGACCTGGCCGTAGGGGACAAGGTTCTGCAGGGTTATCGCTTCGCTGCTGCGCTTGAGCGGCCCGATAAGCACCTCGTTGACCAGGGTGTCGGCGAAGATGCCGGCAAGCGAGGTTATCACAAGAAAGGCGATGCCGGACTTGATGAGGCGCGAGCGGATCTCGTCGAGATGGTCGATGAAATTCATCTCGCTTTCGACCTTCGGGGATTCGCTCTGTTCTCCGGACTTTTCAGGATCGCCCTCCAGCCCGTCGGGCATCTCCAGATAGGGGTCGCTGTCGGGTTCGGGAGCCCCTTCTTCCGGCGGCAGTTCAGCGTTATCCGTTTCCGTCATCGCCGCGGGAACCCCAGTGGTTCCATCCCCGGATGGCAGATGATCCGGTTCCGGATGTTTTGTCGATTCGATTTCCTGGCTCATGATTGCAGTGCGCATGACGATAAATGTTGATGCCCCTGCAAGCGGCGGGGCCCGATAACCACAAAACATAGCAACAAAGGAGCAAGTAGCCAAGAGAAAGTTCTTTTTTCCCCCGTGCATAAAGGGGGCTGTCAAAGGGTTTCGTCCTGTCATCCCTCACGGGAGACGGAGTTCCCGGAAGGCAAGTTTTTCAAGGCTTCACGATTGGTTATTTCAAATGGTACGGTTATACTTCTCTTGAGCGGAAGGTATTGTTTCCGGGACAACGGAATTATCCATACCTTTGCCATCGCAGCAGAGGTATCTGGTCTCATCAAGCATTATTATATTGTGTACTGAGTGAATATTCAGCATGTAACAGCATCGGTAGCCGGTGAAATCGATATTTTCAAGCAGAAATACAGAACGGTTCTGCATTCGAGCAACACGCTTGTCGATAAGGTAACCCGTTACGTCCTGCGTCAGCAGGGCAAGCAGATCCGTCCGGCGCTTGTGCTGCTTTCGGCAAAAATGTGCGGCGGAATCACCGAGGCCAGCTACCGGGCGGCCATCATGGTGGAGCTGCTCCATTCGGCAACCCTGATTCACGACGATGTTGTCGACGGTGCCGAAATGCGGCGGGGTCTGGCTTCGATCAACGCGATCTGGAAAAACAAGATTTCCGTGCTCATCGGCGATTACCTGCTCTCCAAAGGGCTTCTCTATTCGCTCGATCACAAGGACTACAGCTCGCTGCATACGGTTTCGGACGCAGTACGCCGGATGAGTGAAGGCGAGATTCTGCAGATACAGAAAACCCGCAGTCTCGATATTTCCGAAGAGGATTATCTCAGCGTCATTTCCGACAAGACCGCATCGCTCATAGCTTCCTCCTGCGCTATGGGGGCGGCCAGCGCAACCGGGGACGAAGCCGCAATCGCCGGCATGAAGCATTACGGAGAATATCTCGGCCTTGCCTTTCAGATACGCGATGATCTCCTGGACTACACCGGCGACTCCAAAAAAACCGGCAAGCAGATGGGGATCGATATCAAGGACAAGAAAATAACGCTTCCGCTGATCTATGCCCTTCAGCACTCGCCGGCGGGGGAGCAGAAAATGATCCGTTCGATCCTGAAAAGCTCAAAAAAAAGGGCCTTCAGAAGCGATGAGGTGATTGCCTTTGTCACCAGGAAAGGCGGACTGGAGTATGCGGCCGAGGTTGCCGAGGGATTTGCCGCCAAGGCCGTCGAGTCGATAGCGCCGTTTCCGGAGAGTGAGGCCAAAGCATCCCTGCTCAATCTTGTCGATTTTGTCATGAAGCGGCAGCACTAATGCCCTGTTTTTTCCGTATAATCTTTCGAGACCCGAAAACAACCATATTCTACACTATAGTGCGATGAAGAAAGCCGGTTTGATTGTTCTTGCAGTGCTTGCTTTTCTTGTTGTTTTTGACAGGATACTCATGCCCCTCTATATTTCGCAGGGGCAGCAGAAAACCGTACCCGACGTGACCCGGATGGATTACGAAGATGCCGAACGGGAGCTCAAAAGAGCCGGACTCGATGCCCGGAAAAGCTATCACGTGAAATATCTCAGCAGGATAGATTCCAATGTCGTCCTTTCGCAGACCCCCGTGGCGGGGTCGCTGGTAAAACCGGGCAGAACGGTCTACCTGGTGGTGAACCGGCAGGAAAAACCCAGCTTCCAGATGCCCGACCTTTACGGCCGTCCGGAGTTCGATGTCCGTCAGACCCTCTCGCGTCTCGATCTCCTGCTCGACGGTGTCCAGCTCAGTACCGTCGCCAGTCCGGAGGAAGACGGCCGGGTCATCAGCCAGTCCATTCCCGCCCGTACGGTGGTCAGGGCCGGAACATCGGTTTCGGTCATCGTGGGAAAGCTCGAAGTGGCGCCCGAAGGGCTGCGCAAGATCGCGGTTCCCGATGTGCTCGGCATGTCGCTTTCCGAAGCGCAAGAGATCATGCAGAGCAACGGCCTTGTAGCCGGCAGGATCAGTTATGAATATTCAGCGATTCTTGTGCCCAACACGGTTATCAGCCAGAAGCCGGGGGCCAATGCTTTTGTCTCTCCCGGCATGCCGGTTGACCTCACGGTCGTTACGGTTGCCGAATAGACGCGTCTCCTCTGACCACTACCGGTAGTTGGCTTTTTTATACTCCTCCCGAAGATCCTTGATGCCGGTTGTCCGGTCGTTGCCGTCGCTGATAAAGCCGAAATATTCGAGTATGATGCGAACAACCAGCCACAAGCCCGCAAAAAAAATCCGGACAGAACCGGCCAGATTGACGATGAAGTTTTTCATGGTTTTTTCCAATACGGAAACAGGCCACTCATCCGAATGGCCTGTATTGCTTTAAAACATATGGAGCGGGCGATCAGTCGGTCAGCAGATCTTCCGCTTCAAGCCAGTCCTGGAGATCTGAACCCTCGGGGCATCCTTTCTGTTCCCATTTGAAGTAAGCCGCAAGACGTACCTCCTCTTCCCTGGATATGACGGCCACGACAGGGGAGTGGTAAGCGGTTCCGGGGGTTTTTTTATTGCTGAGCGGAGCTTTTTTTGCCGAAGTTTCCGTTTTTACCGTTTTCGCTGGTTTTGCTGCCTTTTCCTCGCTATTTTTTGCTGCTTTGGCGGTGCTTTTCTTAGCTGCAGGCTTGAGGGGGGTCTCTTTTTCAACTGCTTTTTTTGCCATGATGGTATTGTCTCTGATGACCAGTTGTTAGCGTAAAATAAAAGAAATGCGTAAAAGGTGTAACCTTCTTCGAAGATACGAAATAATTTCCTGTAAGGACGCAGTGCGTTTTATCTTTTTCACCCCCGTCACGAGAACATCTCCGGTATTGGAATGTCTTTTATGAAACCTTTCAAAGATAACGCGAGGGGTCGTCGCCTTAAACTTCTGCTCTATCTGCTGCTGCGCAAAACCCGTTTTTTCAAGGGCAGTCCACAGCAGTTTTTACGCATGACCCTCGACTCCTTTCAGGCCCAGCTCAACCTCAATCAGGATATCCCTTTTCTTTTTGTCGCCGTGTTCGTAGGGCTCGTTACCGGTTATGTCGCCGTCGTGTTTCACGAATCGATCCAGTTCATCAGCTCGTTCCTGTTTTCCGGCCGCGCCTTCACGAGTGCGCCAGATTTCACCAGCCTGAACGATATGGTGCTTCTGCCGCTCCTTCCCGCCCTGGGAGGGCTTTTCGTCGGTCTCTACAATGCGTTTGTCGTCAGGGAAAGGCCGCAGCACGGTCTGGCATCGGTGATAAAGGCTGTTGCGCAGAAAAACGGCATAATCGGCCGTCATCACTGGATACACAAGACCATCACCTCGGTTATCAGCATCGGTACCGGCGGCGGCGGCGGAAGGGAGGCGCCGATCGCCCAGGTCGGCGCGGCGCTCGGTTCCTCACTTGCCCAGAAGCTGAAGTTCACCGCCGGCAGGACACGCTCGCTGCTCGGTTGCGGTGCGGCTGCCGGAATCGCTTCGGTGTTCAACGCTCCGCTCGGCGGGGTGATGTTCGCTGTCGAGGTCATTCTCGGTGATTTCAGTGTGCACACCTTCAGCCCGATCGTTGTAGCCGCCGTGGTCGGCACCGTGCTTTCCAGAAGTTATCTCGGCGCCTCTCCCACCTTTCAGGTGAGCGAGTACAGCCTGATTTCGAACTCCGAGCTCATCCTCTATTTTGTGCTCGGCGTGCTTTCCGGTCTGTCCGCGGTGCTCTTCATCAAGGTTTTCTATACAATCGAAGAGTGGTTCCACCGTATCGAAAAACAGTTCAGGATTCCGGTCTGGGCCATGCCCGCTCTCGGCGGCCTGCTGTGCGGTCTCGTCTGCATGTGGCTGCCCGCACTCTACGGTTTCAGTTACGAGGTTATCGAGAGGGCTCTCAACGGCACCGTTTCCTGGTCTACCATGGTTGCCGTCTATATTCTGAAGCCGGTTGTGGCGGCATTTACCGTCGGTTCCGGAGGTTCGGGTGGGATGTTCGCCCCGGCCATGAAGATGGGCGCCATGCTCGGCGGCATGTTCGGAGAGGTCGTCAATGCGCTCTTTCCCGGCATGACGGCGGCTTCGGGTGCTTATGCGCTTGTCGGCATGGGCGCACTGACGGCAGGCATCATGCGGGCGCCGCTCACGGTCATTCTCATTCTGTTCGAAATTACCGGACAATACGAGATTGTGCTGCCCATCATGTTTGCCGCGGTGACTTCGTCGATCGTGGCGCGTCTCGCCTACCGGCACACCATGGAAACCTATGTGCTTGAAAAGGAGGGCGTCAAGGTCGGTTTCGGCATTGCGCTCTCGATTGCCGGAAGCATCGGCATACGAGACGTCATGCGGAAAAACTTCATCCGCTTTACCGACGTCACCAGGGTCGAGAGGATTCTCGACGTTTTCCACAATACGCCGGAATCAAATTTCTTTGTCATCACCGAGGACGGACGCTTTGTCGGCATGATCCGGCTCGAGGAGATGAGCATCCTGCTCGGCGACGGTCCCTTTACCGGGCTGATCGCCGATGATGTCGTCAAGAAGGATGTGCCGGTGCTCTCCGATACATCCCGGCTCGATGAGGCGCTCAAGCTTTTCGAACTGTCGGATTATACGGTTCTGGCCGTTGTCGAGCCGGAAAGCGGGCGTCTTCTGGGTATCGTCAAGCAGGATGAGGCTTTTTCCTACTACCGCAAGCAGATGAACATCTACGGCGCCGACCGTACGGAATCCTCTTCCGGCTGACCGTTCAGGGCTTTTTGGCGTTGAGCACGATGACAATCAGAATGGTCAGGGCCTGAATGATCATGAAAATATCCTTCGGCACATAGGCCCCGACGGCAAGACCGCCGTATTCGAGCAGGCCGAAAAACAGCGCTGCAGGTACGATCCAGAGCGGATGGGCGCCCGCCAGGAGCGCCACGGCGATACCGCTGAACCCGAATCCTCCGGTCAGTCCGGCCTCATAGTAGTGTTTGTAGCCTGAAACGAGATTGAGCGCTCCGAGTCCGGCAACCGCCCCGGCCACAGCCATGACGGCCGTCACATGACGACCGCTCCTGATGCCCGCCCAGGCCGCGGCCTCCGGCTGCAGTCCCACCGCCCGCAGCTCGTACCCCCCCCTTGACCGGAAAAGGTAGAGTGCCGCACAGAGTGCGGCGCCGAGAGCGAGGATAAGGGTGAAGTTGGCCGGCGAACCGGCAAGGAGGCCGGACAGGTCGTCGATCTGCGGCATCATGGCCGCCCGGCCGATTTCGGCGGTGTGTTCGCTCGAGGGTTCGGCAAACCGCCAGGTCAGCAGATAACCGGTTGCCGCCTGGGCGATGAAGTTCAGCATGATGGTCGATATCACCTCGTTCACCCCGAAGCGGACCTTCAGGAGCCCGGCCGAAGCGCCCCAAAAGCCTCCCGCGGCCATGGCGGCAAGAGCCGAAAGCGGCAGCGCAGCTACCGGCGGTACCGAGGGCGGCAGGAGCGCGCCGGTTATTGCGGCTGCCAGAGCGGCAAGCTGCAGCTGCCCCTCGCCGCCGATGTTGAAAAGGCGGGCCCTGAACGGCAGCGCAACGGCAAGCCCGGTGAAGATCAGCGTCGTTGTCTTGAAAAGCACCTGACCGGTACCGTAACCCGAAGCGAAGGTCGCCCTGAAGAGCTTTGCGAAAATCATGAACGGGTCGCGCCCGCTGAGGGCGATGATAGCCATGCCGCACAGGGCTGCCGCAGCAACGGCAAGAAGCGGGATAAAAAAACGGAAGGTTCTGACTGTCATGATCGGCAGGAATGGTTTCAGGTGATGCAGAGCCCGAGCTCCTCTTCAAACGGCCGTCCCCGCCTGCGGCCTTCCAGTACCTCCTCCCGGGTGAATACGCGGCGGAAGGAGCCCTTGTAGAGAGCGCCTATGCGGGTCGAGAGCGAGATGAGTTCATCGAGCTCCGAAGAGACCAGAACTATTGCCGTCCCCCGATCCCTGGCGGCGATGATGCTCCGGTGAATCTGCTCGATTGCGCCGATATCGACGCCCCGTGTGGGCTGGGCGAGGATGAGGAGTTTCATTCCCGGACGGTCGAGCTCCCTGGCCACGACAACCTTCTGCTGGTTGCCCCCGGAAAGGGTGCCGAGGGGAGTGTTTACGTGATCGGTGCACCGGACATCGTAGGTTTCGCCAAGCTTCAGAGCGTATCGGGACACCTCCTGGCGGTCGAATCCGAACCCCCGGTGAAACCGCTTTTCCCGGTGCCGCCCGAATATCATGTTCTCGGCAACACTGAAGCCCGCAACGACGGCATGCTTCAGGCGGTCTTCGGGAATATGCGACACCCCGAGCCGGGTGATCTCTCCCGGGCTTTTCCGGGTTATGTCGGCGCCCTCGAAGAGGACTTTTCCCGACACCTCTCTGCCGCGTTCCCGGAGTCCCCACAAGAGCGAAAGCAGTTCGCTCTGGCCGTTGCCCTCAACGCCGGCAATGCCGAAAATCTCTCCCGACCGGACGCTGAAGCTTACAGCCTCGAGTTTTCCGAGGCCTGTGGCTGTCCGGTAGCCGAGGTTTTCTATCGAGAGCACAATGTTTCCCGGAGAAGGTTCGGGATTATCAACCCTGAGCAGCACACTGCGCCCGACCATCATCCGGGCGAGCTCCTCTTTGGAGGTCTCCAGGCAGGGGAGGGTTCCCGTAACCGAACCTCTGCTCATCACCGTGACCGTGTCGGCCAGGGCAAGCACCTCGTCGAGCTTGTGGGTTATGATCAGGATGGTTTTGCCCTCACCGGCCAGAGAGCGCAGCACCGCAAACAGCTGTCGGGTCTCCAGGGGGGTAAGCACTGCGGTGGGCTCGTCAAGAATGAGTATCCGGGCGTTCCGGTAGAGCACCTTGAGGATTTCCACCCGCTGCTCCTCGCCTACAGAAAGGGTCGAGACCCGAGCCAGGGGATCGACGGCCATGCCGTATTTCAGAGAGAGCTGCCGGATGCTTTCGCCGCTGTTTTTCAGGTCGAGAGGGGAGAGAAGGCTCTTTTTTTCAAGCCCGAGCAGGACGTTTTCCAGAACGGTGAGCGTCGGAACGAGCATGAAGTGCTGATGCACCATGCCGATACCGGCCGCAATGGCCTCCCCCGGAGAGGAGAACGAGACGGTGGTTCCGTTTATCTCTATGCGGCCGCAGTCCGGCTGGTGCATGCCGTAGATGAGTCCTGCAAGCGTACTCTTGCCGGCTCCGTTCTCTCCCACCACGGCATGAATGGTTCCGCTTCGGATCGAGAGCGACACCTTGCTGCAGGCTTTGACGGCGCCGAATGTTTTTGAGACGGAGGTCAGGCGGATAGCGTGTTCCATGGCCTGTTATACCCAGCTGATTACCGTCTTGATAGCCTCCTTGCTGTCGAGGGCTATGCGGTAGGCGAGTTCGTACTGGCTGACCGGAAAGACGTTGGTGAAAAACTTTTCCGTATCGAGCGCCTCGCTGTCGAGCAGCGTCGAGGCCGAACGGATATGACTTGAGGGCGTGATGCAGGAAGAGACGATTACGGGTTCCTTGTGCTGGATCAGACGGTAGTCGTAGGCCATCACCTCGTAGTTGCCCATGAGCAGCACCCTGGCCTGCGCCTTCATGAGGCGTATGGCCTTCTCGATCATGAGAATGCGGCCGGTGGTCTCGATCACCAGGTCGTACCGGTCGTTGAAGGCGGCCGTAAAGTCGCCGATGTCCAGCGCTATATTTTCGGCGTGGGAGAGCTGCCCCCTGATGCCGAAGGTTTCGACGGCATCGACATGCCTGCACCCTTTATGGTGCAGGTACTCGGAAATCATCAGTCCCACCGAACCAAGGCCGAGAATGAGCACTCGCGTCGAGGGGTCGAGCCGCACCTTTTCGATAGCGCTGATCACATAGGCAAGCAGGCCGGTAAGCAGATCGCGGTGAATGGGGGGGCGGCCCAGCGGCAGGACGTTTTCCGAAGAGGTGGGGATAAGCTCGGCATGGCAACCGTAGTAGCATTCCGCGCCGGTCCACCGGTCGCCCTTGAAGACATAGACGAAATCTCCCGGCTTCAGGCCGCCTGCTTCGGGTCCGGCTTCAATGACCTGGCCTATCGATTCGCTTCCCGGAATGAGCGGATAGTCGAGCACCTTGTGCGATACCGGCTTGTTGGTCAGGAGCAGCCGGTCGAGGCCGGGCGTGATGGTGCTGGCAATGGTTTTTATCAGCACATCGCCGGGATCGCCGGCATCGTAGGGTGCGTTCTGCAGTTTCAGTTTGCTGGCTTTCGGCAGCACGATGGCTTTTGCTTCGCCCTTCATGGATGTTTCGGGTGGTTACTTCAGGGAAAAATGTCCGTTCAGAGCGTCAACAGGGAACTCAGCGACCAGGAGATAACGCTGATTACCAGCGACCCGGCAACCGCCCACCAGAACCCGTCAACGGAAAACCCGTCTACAAGCGCCGCAGAGAGCTGCAGCATCAGGGCATTGATGACCAGGAGAAAGAGTCCCAGCGTGACGATGATGAACGGAATGGAAAGAAATATCATGACCGGCTTGAGCACGGCATTGACGAACCCGAGTACCAGAGCCACCACGACGGCGGCGCCGAAATTTCTGATGTGAATGCCGCTGAGAAGGTGCGCCGTAGCATAGACGGCAAGCGCGTTGATGAGCCACAGCAGTACGATCCTGATCATGGTGTTCTCCCGATTAAGGTTTTCATGCACGGCAATTTAAGAAAGAAGGCGCCGAAAACGAAAATCCTTGCGGGGAGGCTC
>Ga0105105_10000985_pt1 | contig 12291 bp, 11 predicted proteins | sample PPLLaktember2015_4_FD_79108 | JGI IMG/M metagenome (GOLD analysis project Ga0105105, IMG submission 79108) | Freshwater sediment microbial communities from Prairie Pothole Lake near Jamestown, North Dakota, USA - PPLs Lake P8 Core (1) Depth... | ecosystem: Environmental > Aquatic > Freshwater >... | reverse complement strand
TGGGGTCAAGTGCGGCGAATGCTGCGTCGGTTGGGGCAAAGACGGTGAATTGGGCGTCTTCGTTGCTGAGTGTTGTTGCGAGGTTTGCGGCGACGACTGCGGTGACGAGTGTTTCAAAATCAGCATTTTCTGATGCGGTTTCTACAATGTTTTTCAGTTCAGGTTCCGATGGTTCTTCTACACATCCACTTAGTGTTCCAACACTCAATAAGATGCAGAGTATTGTGATCATGACGCTAGCCTTTTTTTTCTGTTTAGATATACTCCCCATAAATTTCAGTCCTCATTATATTCCTTCTCTTTGGGAAGGTAGCGGGCCATATAAACGTTCATCCTTAAAAACTTTTTCGTTATACAAATGTTTATGAAAAATATTCTTCAAAATACAGATTTTGATAATATCTTTATTATAAAATATCCTGTAATTTTTCTTTCTTATATCCAAAAGGAATTAGAAGGCTTTCTGCGCATTTCGCAAGCTGACGAAGGTAATACTCCACATCGATGTCTTCTGTTCCCTGCATCGTTTCGGCAAGACAGACACGTCGTTTGTAATCCCGGGATGCTTCATCGGTGACGACATAACGGACCGATTGACCAGGCTGGACCTGTACACCAAGATCTTGCAGCTGCAACAATGCTGATTTCGGCAGCGTCTGGACCTTGTATGTTGCGATGTCCTTTGAGATTGCTGTCGTACACACGAGCTCCGAGTGGTCGACGCAGCCATCTCGGATCGCCGCCGCAAATCGTCTGAGGACCTTGACCGATGCGGGCAGTACCGCATGGAACTGTTCTGCCGTGTTTGCTTCTTTGAAGACGGTAAGCATCTGCTGCTGAGCGTTTTTCAGAAACACAGGGGTGTTATGCTGCCGGAGTTCCACGCCACGGACCTTCACCTTCCCATCCTCGAGCATTCCATAGTATCTGGTTAATGCACCAACCCCGGTTGCTTTACTGGGGAGAAACACGATCCATTTGTAACGACCTTCCACATCCATGCGAATCCCGGTGCGATTGCTAATCATCCGTGAGAGATGGAACGGACGGACACACCCTGGGGGGCCTTTGATCCATAAGGAGTCAACAATCCCATGGAGCACCTCATAGCCTGCTTGTTGGGCGACTTCCGATGCGGTCAGCAGGATATCCCGGCTGAACGCGGTGATGCTTTCATGGCATTCGATGCGCCCGTACCGGGCGTTTCGGTACCCGGTGTACCCGAAGCAGACGACCAAGACCCATTTCCATGCTTTCTGCAGCTCGGTGTAGACTGCTGGGTCGTACTGGTTGTTTTTCGCACGTGCTTTGAAGCAGAACCTGCGTTGTAAAATCGGCTCAAGGACTTCAGGGAGCAGTCCTTTTTGTTTTCTGCAGATATGATACCCCAGTTGAGGAACGCGCTTACTGGAGTCAGGGCAGCAGGCACACAGCATGGTCTCAGGGCTGATGTTATGAAGCACCATGATGTTAGGGTATAACGAGGCGTAATCCAGCTCGACGACATTCTCATGAAGACCAACCACGGGTTCGAGGACTAAACCTCCCCGGTCCGCAATGAGCAGTTCTTCTGCGGTCTTCCAGTTCTCTGGCATGTTCTTCTTCCAGGGGACCAGGTATCCTTTTTTCATCGCGGCATTGATCTCAATCTGGCTGATGGCAGTCCCTGGGCCGAGCCGCGAAAGCAGCTGCAGAGGGATGTTTGCGCATCGCGCGATATCAAGAATCCCGTGAAGCCCGCTTTGCCCGTAGAAGAACGATTGCGCGGTATCCAGATGGATCCGTCCCTGGAGTGTGTAGAATGCGGGTCGGTACATGATCCGTCCGTAGCTGAAATATGATTTTGCTTTTTTGACGGGCCGCAGGTTGTTTTTCTTCTGGTTCTTCTCCCTGCCGAGGTTCATCAGATGTTCGATGCCGCAGATCTTCGCACGGTGATACAACAAGGGGAACAACAAGCTGTCTCCGTTCACGGTTGCAATCACGTCAGGGTCGATCTGTTTGATCCGATTGAGTACGGAGAGAATCGTATCAGTCTCGTTGTCTTCTTGGATGACTTCGTCGTCGATACGAACTGCTCGGAGCGACTCCTGGAATGATGGGACTGTTTTTTTTTCCGCCGCGACGTCGAGATGCAGTATCTTAAATAAGGGCGCCTCATAATCAAGCGCCCATTGGTCCTCTTTGCAGGTAAAGTGTTTCCCGTCCCAGGTCACCTGCGCATGGCAAAACACGCCTTGTTCGTGGAGGTACCTGGTTGGGAGGCGCAGATCAACGTTGAACAACTGATACCGATGAAAACCACCCCATGAATCGATCAGATCTGCTAGGGGATGCAGCGCGTTGAGGTTTTTGGGCACCACCTCAAGGACCATGGTGTGTTGCGGGGAGCCTAGCGTGAGTTTTGCTGGGGTCAGCTGCAGTCGTTTCACCTGGGGTATTTGTTCCAATGCCTTGATGACCTGGGAGATGTCACTTGAGGGTGTATGGGCATAAAAACAGGGGTTGTACGGCTCTTCAACCCGGGTTGCTTTACCGTCCTGCAGCAGCCAGGTGACCATGACGTTTTTTTCATAGTCCGGGTACACATCAAGGATGTTCCCGTTCAACATATTCTCGCAGCTTGCGTAATGTCTTTTCGTGTTCCACTAGGATGGATATCACGATCGGCTCGAACGGGTTGGGGTTGCTGATGTTGCCACCTGCGGCCGCGTGTTTCCGGGCATGGTTGATGAGCTCGTCGAACGCCTCCTGGTCGATGGTGCGCAGCGCGCGTTTGAAATCGTTCCATTCCCAGCCGAATGATTCAACGACCATGCGGAACGTAGGGACCGTCCGGCCCATCAATTCACCATCCCGAAGGCTTCCAGGTGGAGCTGTCCGTTTGCATCACGGATGAGTGTCGTGCTCTTCTGTTTCTTGAGCAGCTCAAGGCAGATGCGCTGTTCAATGTGTTTTATTCTGACGATTTCCGTGGCGTTGTCGTAGAGTATTTTTCCCAGGCCTTTCGAAGGCGAAAGCGGCATCGCATCAAGGTTTGTGCACACGGTGATGAGATGATACGTGGTCGTCAGCTGCTGTATCTTTTTTAGGTCTTGGAGGAGTAACGTCTGGGCTTCCTGAGAAGAGAGCTCTGGGTCATGGTAGAGTGCCGGCAGCATCCCGATGAGAAGGGTGCGGGGGCTGTGGCCCTGGATCATCGGCTCCAGCAGGTCTTGCAGGATGGTGGAGAGTTGGTAAACGGTGAATGCTCTACTCATCAGTACGTTCTGTAAGACCTCCCGCTGGTCCAACTCCAGCAATCGTGCGTATCTGGCGATCTGGTACGGGTTGGCGCACATCCCTGCATCAATGTAGATGGTTTCACTGCGGAACGTGCGGTAGGTGTTGGCACAAAGCTGGTCTGGCAGGGCTGCGATAAGGCTGCTGTTTCCGTCTATGAGCGTCAGTTCCCCTGCTTTGAAGCCGCCGCAGAGACGGTCCAGCTCCACTATCCCTGAAGGAATGATGAGGTCTGGTCGTATGACCTGGGCAAGGGAGCTGTTTGCATGGGCTATCATCTTATGTTGTGTTGAACGATTGTTTTTCATAACGTCTGCCTCCCCGAAACGAGGTATTGGAAAGAAAACATAGGTGGTTCTGTTTTAAAAAGCTGAAACAGAGGTCAGTGAAAGTATTCGAAGAGGTTCCTTGGTTCTTATCTGAACATCTGATTCATTCGCATGGCATTTGAAAGCATCTCATTATTGTTGAAAAAGACGTATACGTTTTTCGGCTTGCTGGTTAGAATGCGTTGATGTATTTCTTGGAGTTCTTGGTCTGAGTAGTTGTGGGAGTACCAGGCGGTCCTGCCATGGATTCGTTCGTAGACGATGTCTGTGCTCATGATGGTCCTGGGGCGCTGGGGTGCGTCGATGCTGACCAACAGGAAATTATGTTGTTTTGCCCATGCGATATGCTCGTTGGTAAACAGGCTCGGATGGCGGAATTCGACTGCGAGTTTCTCTGTTCCTGTTTTTTCGATGAACTGCTCAAGAACAGGGAGATTGGTGAAGGATGGTGGCAGCTGGATGAGGTAGTAATGGATGCTGTCTTCCAAGGGGGCGAAGAGTGTTTTGAACCGCTGGAAGCTTTCAACAGCTTTCGTGCTGAGTTTCTGGAAATGGGTGATGGACCGGTGGACCTTGACGACCCAGGCGAGGTTTCTTCCTTTGACTGCCCAGGATTTGACCATGTTTGGATAGGGGAACCGGTAGAAGCTCATGTTCAGCTCAATCGCGTTTAACTTCGATTCGGTGATGTACCATTCAAGAGAGTGTCCCAGGTTCCAGTCGTAAGACCATCCAGAGGTACCGACGTACACCTTCGTCATTGAAGTTGAGAACGACGGTGAGCTTCATATTCTTTTTTCTGCTGGTTTGTACTTGTTGTTTTTTTGTTTTTCTTCTGTTTTGCAGCAAATACTCTATTAATAATATATTTATAGGTGAAGAGTGTTATAATTTTGTAAAGGGGTGGAAAGAAATGAATCGGACTCTTATGGGGAATAAATTCCTAGTTGCTGGTATTGTGTTGTTGTTACTTGGAGCAGGAACGATCCCTGTACTTTCACAACCGATTACGATGGAATCTGACCCAGTATCTGATTTCTGGGAACATTTCGGATTGATTAGTACTGTAGTCGTTTCATGGGATGCGAATGTGACAGAAGAACCCCTGATCCCTCGAGGGGAGATTCGTGTGGTACCGTTGCAGGTTTCATTTTCGATTATGTATGGGGTCTTTGGTCGTCTCATCCATCTCCTCTTCAGGAATCAACTCGTGACTGTGAAGCTGTCGATCGTGGAGATGCCAGAGTGGTGCACGGCGGTAATCGCCCAGGGAACATTGTCGATTTTGATGCCTCCTGATGAAGACACTGTCATGACGGCGACGACGCAGTTGAGTGTCGCGGTGAAGGATCAGGCGCCCGCGTTTGAGCTCTGTCCTGTGAAGATTCAACTCACCGTCGAACCCCTGCAGGGTCTGTTCGGGTTCATCCCCTTGTTGCAGGGTTCCACCCAGGATTTTCATGTGACTTTCATCGTTGGGTATAAACCACTCATCCAGCTTCAGTACCCCCAGGGAAATGTCATTGAGACACCTCCGCTGGTCCAAGTGGAGCTCCCGATTCAGATAACGAACCTGGGGAATGGGAAAACGATTGTGGAAAACGAGGTCGTGAATTACCCGGATGGGTGGGTTGTGTCGTTGCCTGAGCAGCTCATCTTAGAGGTGGGAGAAACGAAAGAAATGAACCTTTCATTAGTCGCACCGGCTGACTTCTCCGGCGAGGCGGTGATTACCGTAAATTACACACCACATTCGTTTGATGATTATGAGTTGGTCGGACCAACGTGGTATTCAAGTTTTTTCGCATACTACCAGGCACCCTGATGATTTCTCCTTCGTTCACCGCGTCGTTTGGTATTACTGATATTTGTTCTTAAAAAGTATAGTTCAATCCATAGGAAATATGAACAAACACGGGATACGTTATTTTCTAAAACGTGTTTTGTGCGTAACGCGTTGATTCTCTCATTTTTCCGGTTTGTACACCAAAAACCCATAGGTGATGTTGCCACACCGCGGACAACAGAGAACCCCATCTCTATATGGTGTTTCCGTAGCATCTTTTTTACTGAGTTCCTCAAAATAGTTCTCACACCATCTGCATATGTACGTCATGCTTCTCTCCTCGCAAATTCAAATCATATCGTTTGGCTTAAATTTTTTGGATTATATCAGCATTTGAAACACGATTTTATATAGTAATAACCTACAGATATGTTCTTAAAGGAGAACAATGTTATAAAATAAGAATGGGGCGGAAAGCGATGAATGGAAATGTCCTTGCTAAGAACATTGTGTTAATTGGGATTATTTTATCAGTCGTTGGGACAAACATCATACCCAGCATGAGTGGAATGAGTGCAGAGCAAAAGACTGATGTTCTTCAGCTGTACGAATCAAGTTTCGCTGATGTAGTAATTCCAGATTCTCTTCAGGATGTCTGTTCAATAAATTATACGACACAAGAAACGGTTGTGGTCACTTCCCATTCGGATATCGAAGTGGACAATATTGATATCGTGGAAGCAACCTATACACAGCAAGGGATACAAGTGGCTGTCAGTATCCAAGTGGTAGGCAGTATTGAGAACCGAGGGAAAATCATTGATTTTTATAATAATGATACTTTTGGCCCCCTGAATTTTGTGGAATATGATTTCTCTCTTAGCACCTCAGAGCAATGTTATACCATCAGCTACGCCAACCTGACCGGTCAAATTAACAATGGCATTGAAACAACGAATCTTACTTCATCTGATTTTACCGTTGTCGGTGACACCCTCACCATCACTTTCTTGTTAACCGATGCAGAGGAAATCTATGATGAAATGAGTGTCTACTCCATGTTTGTGAAAATGAACTTCTCCGGAGAAGAACCAGACTTCAGCGAGTTCGTCTATCTCTCAGATATCGCTCCAAATCCACCTTTGGAACTCATGGATGTCTCTGTACCAGACAGGCGTTATACGGGAAAACCGGTTCAATTCCATGTGAACATAATCCCCTTAACAGGGACACAACCGTTCGTGTACCATTGGGAATTTGGTGATGGTGGTACTTCAACGCAGAAAAACCCAGCGCATGTGTACACAAACGCTGGAGTCTATACCTACAATGTCACGGTGACCGATGTTGTGGGGACATCAGATAACTATTCTGGTGCTCTTACTGTCGTTAAAATGCAGAAAGCACTTCTCTTTGGACGGTTCATATGGGTCACATCAGATGGCGAATATACCACTATCAAAGCAGTGAATCTGCGTATGATTCCCTTTCAACCCTTTGAATATCGTCATTTTATCGATGGAGAACAGATAACTTTTTCGAATCAATATCTTGGAATTATCATAGGAAACCAGTTGCATCAGGTCTTATTCGGAATCTTTGATGTCTCAGTTGGTCAGGCTCCTCCACAGACACCGAATATCGCATGTACAACCGATTCAACATTGAATAGGATAACCATCGCTACCGCAGATATAGGTATACTATGGAGTGATATCGCAATTACAGTAGATCAACCTGGGGCAACCTATCAGGTTTTTTTTGGGAACGGTACCGCTATTGCTCCAGTGAATACGACGGTGGTTGGTGGTGCAGAGGTTCTGGCTGGGGATTATATCCAACTCTCGACATTCACCGGGAATGTAAGAACAACGCTACGATATATCCCGACCAACTCATTGCTCGGTACATGGACCGTAAATGTCTAATCAATTGGCTTATAGTATTCAATCATACTCTTATGAATAAAAAGAATAAAGTTAATGTCACGTTTTCCTCCTGAATTTATCCCTCTAAATATTTACATTGATCTTGCATTGAATTGTAAGAACAAAAGTATGCTTCCCCAAGATATGACATCATTTGGGCAGCGTGTGAAACACGCCTGAAAGACCATTCATCAGTTGCAGGAATCAGGAGATGAGAAAAAGAAGAAAAACAACTAGTTCGTTACAACATGAAGGATGATTATGTGTTATCGATACTCGGTCCCAGGACCTGATCAACTGGTAAAACGCTTTTCTGCCGTGTTTCTGGAAGAGGTACCATTCAAACAGCAGTATCATGCCTCAAGTTTTGACCTCCCGCGCCTTGCTGTGATTACAAACGAACAACCAAAACAGATACAGTTGTTCACCTGGGGATTGATCCCGTTCTGGGTCAAGGACAAAAAGACTGCAGAGGAGATACGGCTGAAAACGATGAACGCCCGTGCGGAAAGCATCTTTGAGAAACCATCGTTTCGTCATGCTGCGGAGCAGAAACATTGTCTGGTCCTTGCTGATGGTTTTTTCGAATGGCAAGAATATGAACAGAAGAACTACCCGTATTATATCCGATTAAAGAGTCACGAGCCGTTTGCGATGGCTGGGTTATGGGATTGCTGGAAAGATCCCAAAACAGCTGAGGTGCTGCATACCTATACGGTGATCACCACCAAGGCAAACCCGTTGATGGAACAGATTCATAATAAGAAAAAACGCATGCCGGTGATCCTGTCTAAGGATCGTGAGCGTGAATGGATCGATCCAAGTTTTGACAAGCAGGCTGCTGAGGCCTTACTTGTCCCATACGATGAGCAGCTGATGGAGGCGTTCACCATCTCACGGTTGATTACATCCCGACAGCGCAATCCGAATACCCCTGAGGTGCTGCAACCATTTACGTACCCGGAACTTCAGATGAAGGCAGGGCAGAAAAACCTGTTCTGAGTTTTGCTCTTTTTGTTCACCTGAAAATTATATAAGCACCCTGCTTATTGTGGATTCGTCACACGCATAGTACGAAAGCGTCTAACACAGAAAAAAAATAAGGTGTATAAAGTATGGGCTTCATTGAACGGTTGGAAAGAAACATCACAAAGCTGCAGAAGAAAATCGAAAAAGAAGAAACAAAAATCGCGCAATTAGAAGCAAAATGTGACAGTAAAAAGATCACAAAAGCTGAGTTTAACATCAAAAGGAAACGACACGATGATCAGATCCATGCGTGGAGCTCTCGCATACGAGTTTTGCAGGGTGGTATAGTCCGAGAGAAACAGCATATCGAGGAAAAAGCCGAGGAAAAAGAGAAGAAAAAAGAAGAAAAGGAAAAGAAAAAAGAAAAGAAAGAGAAAAAGGAAAAAAAGGAAGAACCGCAAGACAAATCTGAAGCACCTGAAGATGAAGTAGAAGAAGAGGATACAAAGCAGTAATCTTGTGAGCTCTACTTCTTAGCATTATTTTTTATCATACCATTTTTTTTTAATTTTTCTTTTTTGTATTTACCTGTTGAATACAGGGTAAACAAGTTTTAAATACAGCGTCAAGTATTTTAATATAGATGGAGTGATAGACCTGACTAGTAGAACCGTCATCAGAATTTGTTATATTGGAGCGATTGTTTTTCTTTTCTGTTACACGCCCATTGGTGGGAGCTATTTCAGAGATGATGTTAACGTCTCTTTTGAGCGGAACGATCAGATCCTGTGGTGGTACCAGTTGGATGCTCCTTCGTTTGGGTCTTCTGCTGTCGCAGATATTGATGAGGACGGGTTTCTTGAGATCGTGTTTGGCACGTATTTCAATGACGAGCATGTCTATGCGTTAAACGCAGAGGACGGCTCATTGCTTTGGAGTTTTGACACGGGTGGTTGTAATGATGCTTCACCGGTGATTGCTGATGTTGATTTGGATGGTCATCTGGAGGTCATCATCCCGGCGTCGTCCCCTTCAATGGTCTATTGTTTTGATGGGATGACCGGGGCGGTGGAATGGTCACGGTCCACTGGGGCGTCGAATTGTATCGACTCGCCTCCGGCGATAGCTGATGTCGATAACGATGACAAACCAGAGGTATTGCTTGGGACGTTCTATGGGAATGTGTTCTGTCTGAACGGTGAGGATGGCAGTATCCGGTGGCAGAAGAATCTTGGGTCAAATAGCTACATTCAATCTGAGCCTGCGGTCCTTGACGTGAATGATGATGGGCAGCTGGATGTGGTGGTCGCGCAGTGGGCTGGGGATTGTCGGGTGTACACGTTATGGGGTAATAATGGGTCGACCTTGTGGTATTCGGATTTACCTTCGGATTATATGTATCATGGGTGTTCGTTTGCTGATTTGGACGAGGATGGCAGACCAGAGCTTGTTATCGGTTCGTATGACAGTCATGTCTATGTTTTTAATGCTGAAGATGGAAGTCTGGCCTGGCAGTATGATGCAGCATATTATATTGGTGCGCCAACGTCGATTGGTGATTTGAACAATGATGGATTTCTTGAAGTGGTGTTTGTCTCATACAATCTTCTTGGTGTGCTTTCTCATACTGGTTCGTTACTCTGGAGTGTTACGACCGGTGGGAATATGTTCAGGGGTGCTGCACTTGCAGATATCAATGGTGATGGAACTCTTGATGTTGTCTTTGGTTCGGAGGATGGGGTTCTCCGAGCGTTGAAAGGCAGTAATGGACAAGTGATCTGGACTTGTGATTTAGAGGCGCATTACGGGATGGTCTTTCAAATAGACCATGCCCCGGTGATCGCTGATCTTGACAATGATGGTCGGTTGGACGTGTTTGTGATTGGTGGATATGGAATTTCGAGTCCTGAGACCAATAATCATGGGCGTGCGTATGCGGTCACCGCGGGTGAGGGATCTGGTCTTGGCTGGCCGATGTTCCGTCATGACTGTCTGCATAGTGCTTGTTTTCCGCTTACTGTGAATCAGCCACCGACTGTGGGGAATATCTCTGGTCCGTTGTATGGTAAGCCTGGTGTGAACTACACGTTTTGTGTCACGGTCAATGACCCGGATGGTGATACGGTGTTCTGTCTGTGGGAGTGGGGTGATGGGACTAGCAGTGGTTGGTTGGGGCCATACGCGTCAGGTGATGAGATCTGTGTGACGCATGCGTGGCCAAACGAAGGAAGCTTTGACATTCAGGTGAAACTGAAGGATGAATATGGTGCAGAAAGCGAATGGTCCGAGGCATTTAAAATAATCATTGATGGAACTCCCCCGACGGTTCAGATTATAAAACCACAAAAGGGATTTCTTTACATATGGGATAACCCTATTGGTCGCCTTCGAATTTTTATTACGACCATTGTGATTGGCCCAATAACCGTTGTGGTTTCTGCTCTTGATAATGTTTCTGGGACGTCTCATGTGGAATTTTATCTTGACAATGAATTACAATACATAGATTATACCGTACAAAATGATACATACAGTTGGATGTGGGATGATCGTGTCCCTCTTTTCCCCAATACTCTTAAAGTCACTGCCTATGATTTCGCAAATAATTCTGCTAGTGTGTCGCTTCGAGTCTGGAAAATCTTTTAATTTATTTTTTTTTTAAAAAAAACGGACGAAAAAGCTGTTCATGATGAAAAGGAGGACGTTTGTTCATAAAACCCGATTATTGACTCGTGTTAACACGTGTTGAATTATATTTAAATAGTGAGAGTTGATGTCCGCGGGATTGTGAGGAGAGGAGAGAGCTATCCCCTTATCTTTTTTTCATATTTTTCCTCTCTCTCCTCTTCTAAAAATCACTTGTTCATTTATACAACACAACAAAGCTAGAGTAGTTCTCATCACTATGCGATGGTAACATCTTAATGTCTGTCACCTTTGCCCGCTGAGGACCTATCCAGCACCAGGCGATCATCTCATCAAGGACTGCCTTTTCTGCCTCAAACACCGCCTCGACGTTTCCATCATCTGTGTTCTTCACCCAGCCAAAGATTCCTAACTCGTCTGCTTTCTGTTTGGTGCTACCCCGATACCATACACCCTGAACCTTCCCTGAGATGAGCACATGGACTCGTGTTTTCATACCAACCACTTTTTTATTTTTATGGTCTGAACCGCAGAAGGGTACGTGGGAACGGAATCGTATCTTTGATGTTCTCCGCCTTGCAGATCCAAGCGATCAACCGCTCGACTCCCAACCCATACCCCGCATGAGGAACTGAGCCGAATCGCCGCAGATCAAAGTACCACTGGTAATTCGCCACGCTCTCCCCCATCTGATTCAGCCGCTCGGTCATCACTGCGATATCAGTGCTCCGCTGCGACCCGCCGATGATCTCCCCGTAGCCCTCGGGTGCCAGCATATCGAAGCACAACGCGGTCCGAGGGTCTTGCTCGTCTTTTGGTTTATAGAACGCCATGATCTCTAAAGGATAGTTCGTCACCACCACTGGGGTCGTGAAATGATTCATCAGTCTATCTTCTTCGATAGTCCGCAGGTCCTTTCCCCAGTCGATGTCCATCCCTTCTTTCTCCTTCAGGATACGCAACGCCTCAGTGTACGTGATCGTGGGAAACTCTTCAGCAGTGATGTTCTGTAGTTTTGTGATATCCTGCCCTAAGACCTCAAGTTCTTTTTGGTTTTTCTGTAGGACCTGGCCCAGGATATAATGGACCTCCTCTTTTGCTAATGCGGCCACATCAGAAAGATCCATCCAGGCTGCCTCCATCTCCGCCATCCAAAACTCAGACAAATGCCGCGAGGTCTTTGATTTCTCCGCGCGGAACGTCGGCCCCATGTTATAGATTTTCTCTAAGGCGAAGATCCCAGCTTCAGCGTACAGCTGCCAGGATTGTGACAAGTAGGTTTTATCCTCATAATATTTCACTTCAAACAACGTCGAACCTCCTTCACATTGGTTCGGCTGCAGCACCGGGG
>Ga0105105_10000984_pt1 | contig 12308 bp, 10 predicted proteins | sample PPLLaktember2015_4_FD_79108 | JGI IMG/M metagenome (GOLD analysis project Ga0105105, IMG submission 79108) | Freshwater sediment microbial communities from Prairie Pothole Lake near Jamestown, North Dakota, USA - PPLs Lake P8 Core (1) Depth... | ecosystem: Environmental > Aquatic > Freshwater >... | reverse complement strand
GATCTCGGAGAGCGTGTCGTTCAGCAGCCGCAGGCCGGTGTCCAGGGTGTGCCGGAAGCGCGCCTCCTCGTTCTGGACGACGTTGGTGATGAAGGCCGCCGCCTCGGTGAGCTCCGGGTAGGCCGGCTTCATGATGTCGAACACCGCCCGGGTGGTCTCGTGCAGGAACGGCCGGCTGAGGCCGATGTTGCGGCCGTAGCGGATGGCGCGGCGCATGATGCGCCGCAGCACATAGCCCCGGCCCTCGTTGGACGGCAGGATCCCGTCGCCGATGAGAAAGGCCGCCGCGCGGGAATGGTCGGCGATGACCTTCATGGCGACGTCGGTGGCCGGGTCCTGCCCGAACTGCCGGCCGGTTAACTCCTCGGCGCAGGCGATGATGGGCCGGATCAGGTCGGTGTCGTAATTGGTGGAGACGTTCTGGACGACCGATACGATCCGCTCGAGCCCCATGCCGGTGTCGATGCTCGGTGTGGGCAGCCGCGTCATGGTGCCGGCGGCGTCGCGGTTGAACTGCATGAACACCAGGTTCCAGATCTCGAGGTACCGGTCGCACTCGCAGCCCACGGTGCACTCCGGCCGGCCGCAGCCGTACCCCTCCCCGCGATCGATGATGATCTCGGAGCACGGGCCGCAGGGGCCGGTGTCGCCCATGGACCAGAAGTTATCCTTTTCCCCGAAGCGCACGATGCGCGCGTCGGGTAGCCCGACCCCCGTGCGCCACAGTTCGTAGGCCTCGTCGTCGTCGAGGTAGATCGAGGCCCAGAGCTTGTCCGCCGGCAGGTTGAACCCGCGCGTCAGCAGGTCCCAGGCGAACTCGACGGCGCGCTGCTTGAAGTAGTCACCAAACGAGAAATTACCCAGCATCTCGAAGAACGTGTGATGGCGGGCGGTGTAGCCGACGTTTTCCAGGTCGTTGTGCTTGCCGCCGGCCCGCACACACTTCTGAGAGGTGGTAGCCCGCACGTAGCCCCGCTTGTCCTCGCCGAGGAACACGCGTTTGAACTGCACCATGCCCGCGTTGATGAAGAGCAGCGTGGGGTCGTCGTGGGGCACCAGCGACGAACTGCGCACGATCTGGTGGCCGTGACGTTTGAAGTAGTCGAGAAACTGCCTGCGCGCCTCGTTTCCGGTCATGACCTACTCCTCCTCCTCACTGTCCTTGTCTTTGGCGGTCAGGCCCAGCGCCTCGCGCGCCTTGGCGGAAATCACGTCGACGATCTCCGTGTGGTCGGCGAGGAACTTCTTGACGTTCTCCCGGCCCTGGCCGATGCGTTCGCCCGCAAACGAGTACCAGGCCCCGCTTTTATCGACGATGCCCTGCTCGACGGCGACGTCGATCAGGTCCCCGATCCGGGATATGCCCTCGCCGTAGACGACATCGAACTCCGCCTCCGCGAAAGGCGGCGCCAGCTTGTTCTTGACCACCCGCACGCGGGTGCGGTTGCCGACGACGTCCTGTCCCTCCTTGATCGTGTTGGTGCGGCGAATGTCGAGCCGCACCGAGGCGTAGAACTTGAGCGCGTTGCCGCCGGTGGTGGTCTCGGGGTTGCCGAAGACGACGCCGATCTTCATGCGCATCTGGTTGATGAAGATGACGCAGGTGTTGGTCTGGCTGATGCTGCCGGTCAGCTTGCGCAGCGCCTGGGACATCAGCCGTGCCTGCAGCCCCATGTGCGAATCCCCCATCTCGCCCTCGATTTCGGCCCGCGGCACCAGGGCCGCCACCGAGTCGATGACCAGGATGTCGATGGCGCCGCTGCGGACCAGCATGTCGGTGATCTCGAGCGCCTGCTCGCCGGTGTCCGGCTGGGAGACCAGCAGTTCGTCGCAGTTGACGCCAAGCTTGCGCGCGTAGACCGTGTCCAGGGCGTGCTCGGCGTCGATAAACGCCGCAATCCCGTCCAGCTTCTGGCTCTCGGCCACGGCGTGCAGCGCGAGCGTTGTCTTGCCGGAAGCCTCCGGACCAAAGATCTCCACGATCCGGCCCCGGGGCAGCCCCCCGATGCCCAGCGCCTTGTCCAGGGCGAGCGAGCCGGTCGATATGACCGGGACACTCGCGATCGGCCGGCTGCCGAGCTTCATGATCGAGCCCTTTCCGAACTGCCGTTCCACCTGCCCCATGGCCGTCTCAAGAGCCTTTTGCTTATCCGTCGATAATCCCATGAAGTCCTCCTCTATGCGTTCACTCTGCGATGCGCATGATAGTTGCACGATCCTTCAATTTCGATGGGCTCGTAAAAAAAGTCTCCGAATCGATGGCTTTGTAAAGAGGCCACGTTCAAGGCGCGCGATGCGGGTGGAGTGAGGCGTACTTCCTGTACGCCGCAGCGACAATCCGCCGCAGGCGGAAAGCGCAACGCCGAAATTGGCCTATTTACGAAGCCATCAATTTTTCTCGCGCCAGCGGCGTGTATAGCGGCCCCTCCGGCCGCAGATCGCTCTTCAGCAGAACAATTTCTTCCACCGCGAAGGTACCAAACGTCGCAGCCGCATACCGTTTCACGGCATCGGCGACCGGGCCGGGATGGCCCTCCGCCCCGAAGCGGCCGATGGTCAGGTGACCCCGGAAGGGCTTCTCCGCCCGGGGAAAGCCCAGCGCCGCCAGCCGACCGTCCAGATCCTGCTGCAGCGGCCTCAGGGCATCCGGTCGTCCGGTCAGTCCGACCCAGATGACCTTCGGCCGCCGGGTGTCGGGAAAAACGCCCACGCCGGCAACCGCGAGGCTGAAGCGCCCGTGGGCCTGGGCCACGACCCGCAGGACGTCGCCGATGCTGGGCACGTGCCCCGCGGGGATGCTCCCCAGGAACTTCAGCGTGAGGTGGATGTTCTCCGGCCGGACCCAGCGCGCGCGAATCTTCAGCTGTTTCAGGCGTGACTGGACCTCTTCCAGGGCCTTCCGAACCGGCCCCGGCATCTCCACGGCCACGAATGCGCGCAGCACGCCGGGCATGGGTCACTTCCTTGCTCAGGCACCGGGCAGCGTGAACTGAGGCTCGCCCAGCAGAAACCGCCCCTTGGCAATCCAGGTTTTCAAGGTCGCGGCAATCTCGCGCGCCTTGACGACGCTCGACAGCGGGACGGTCGGGACCCGCCGGCCCTGGAACATGATGACGCCGCTCTTCAGCTCGGCATAGCTCACCTGGGCCAGGCTGCGGCCGACCCCCTGGGGGTAGTCGCTGCCGTAGTCGATGACCTGGGTGAAGATCTCCTCGTCGGAGATCCCGGTCTGGGCGGCGATCTCTTCGTTGAGCAAGGGGATCGGAACGCCGAGGCCCACGGCCAGGGAACACCCGTAGCCCTGGATGCCCACCCCCACCAGGAACGCGGAGCTCATCTGTTTCAGGTCGCCCATCACCCAGAGCGTGCCGGCCGGCCGCAGGGGAACGCCCTGGGGTGTGCGTTCGACCGCCGGGTTGTGCTGGGTGCCGTGCCAGGTGACGTAGCCGACGCCGCCGCCCAGAAAAATGCGCGTCCCCAGACCGATGGTCCGGTAGTACGGGTCGTTGAACAGCGGGCTCAGCTGGCCCGCCGAGCAGTAATTGGCGTTGGCCGCCCGCGGCTTCAGGGTCCCCATGTAGGTGTAGACGGTCTTGTTGGTCAGGTTCACCGCGCAGTTGTAATTCTGGTAGGCGTTGCGCGGATTGCAGAGGGTGGCCTGGGGCAGGGTCTTCAGGGTGACCTCTTTTTCCACCCGGCGGTTCGGGTAGCAGTCGGTCCCGTAGGCTTCAGCCCGCAGGTGAACGGTCTTGCCGTCCACCAGGTCCTGGATGACGTGCCCGCCGCCGTAGTTGAACTCGCCGGGGTGGACCTTGTTCAGCGGGTCGTCCTCCGCCGGCTCGGTGGCGCCGATATAGCAGTCCACGGCCGCCAGGCCCCCATAGGCCGGAACCCGGTTGAGCCACACCCGGGAGGCCTTGATCGGCGGAGTGGAGTGCCCGAAGTTGATGAACGCCCCCGAGGAGCACATGGGAGCGAAGGTCCCGGTGGTGACCACGTCCACGTGGCGCGCCGCCTCCTCCGGCCCCTCGTTTTTAACGATGTCGATGATCTCCTCCGCCGTCACGACGACGACCTTGCCGGAGCGGATCCGCGCGTTGATCTGGTGAATCGTCTTGTTGATTTTGAATTTCGTCATCGCCGTTCAGCCCTGGCCCGGTGGGGGTTTCACGCCATCCAGCTTGGACGTGACGTTGTCCCGGATCCAGTGGGGGTCCCACCACTCGATCGGATCGACGAAGGTGTCGTGGACCATCATGCTGAAATGCAGATGGTCGCCGACGGCCAGCCCCGTGCTGCCGGTGTTCCCCAAAATGGTCTCCTTCGCCACCCGGTCCCCTGCTTTCACCGCGATCTGGCTCAGGTGGGAGTACATGCTGAACAACCCGAAGCCGTGATCCAGGATGACCGTCTGGCCGTAGATGCCGATGAAACCGGTGGAGACCACCACCCCGCCGTTGGCGGCGGGGACGGGGGAGTTCATGAGGGAGGCCAGGTCCACCCCCAGGTGATCCTGCTGATCGATTTCCTTGCCCTCATACATATAGGTGCGCCGGTCGGCAAACCCTGCCCGCGGCGCGGCGTTGGGAAGCCTCAGAAACGGACCCTTCCAGAGCATGGCGGGCTCCGTCTTGCGCGTCGCCGCCACGATGGTCTGGTAGTTCACCTGGCGCAGGTCGCGGTTTATGAACAGAAACCTGTCCTTCAGCGTGGCGTTGGGTTTCGCCGGCAGCAGCGCATGAAACTCCGGCAGGATCTGGTTGATGAAGCCGTCGCTCACGGTGAGCGTGTCCTTCTTGAACACTTTCTTGCGGACGAAATGGGGAAACCGGGTACGGGTCATGTTCCCGGCCTGGTCCGTCGCCTCCAGCACGATCTCCGTCCCGGGCGGCTGGTTGTGCCCGAGGGCAAAAAAGGAAATGTGGATGGCCTTGTCGGCATAATAGCCGCTGGCGGCCGGGTAAAAGGTGGCGCCCACGCGCACGCCGATCGTCGGGCAGGGTTCGGAGACCCGGAAGATCGCCAGGCCCGTACCCCCCTGGTTGACGTAGTTCTGCTGGGTCAGGACCTCGATGCGCGGCGGCCGGGTGTCGATCACGATCTCTTTCTGGACCTCGGTGGCGTTGCCGTGCCACCAGTTGCGCCAGGAACGGTCCAGGACCGTCACCCGCAGCAGCCCCTTGCCGTCGGTCAGTCCTAACGCGACCGGGTCGATTTTGATCTTGGCGGTCTCGCGGTGGATCTTCTCCAGACCGAGCCAGCCGGCGGCGGGGAAGTCGGCGGCGGCCAGCGCGATCTCCCTGCCATCCTTGCTCAACCCGACCGCCATGCGGCGCAGGCCGCTTTTCGGGTCCTCCAGGCGCAGGGAGAACTCGGCGGATTTCCCGATGTGATACGGTGAGGGGATCTCCAGCACGACCGAGGGCGGCTCGCCTTCCAGCCGGCCGGCGGCGAACCACACGCCGGCGACCAGCAGCAGGCCCAGCACGAGCGTGCCGATCCCAAGCGCCCATCCCGAGCGTATCTTTCGGGGAGTGTCCATGCGAATGCATCCTTTCCGTGCCAAACACAGCGCCAACGGCTGAAGCCGGCAGTTTGAGATGTTGAGCCGGCGAAAACGGCTGCCACCATACGAAACCATAACTAATTAGCAACTCGTCTTATAATAGTCAACTGCCGCTGCGCCCCTAACGCGACGGGCCGGGGAGCACCCGGGCGGCCGGCGCGCCTGCGGGTCGGACCTCCAGTGCGCCGCTGGCGGTCTCGCACGCCGGATTGACTTTTTCAAGGCCAACGGCTAAGTAAGTCCACCTTAAGTAACTACTGAGGTGATGAAGGGTCTCCGCTTCTCTCTCCTGAACCCTGTGCCCTGAACCCTGCACCCTCTCTATCTGAAGTAGTTACAATTTTAGAGGTTGAGGGACTCGTAAAAAGTCGTACACATGGCACCTCCGACACCACGCACGTCACGGCGTTTCAAGCGGATCCTGCCGGTCCTCGGGATCGTCGGCCTCGGGATCGCGGCCGCGGTCTATTTCGGCGCCCGGCACCTGGCGACCGTTCCGGAGCATATCGCCGCCCCGGCACCGAGCGCCGGCGGGATGCTGATCGACGGAGTTCACCAGAGTGCGGCCCGCGACGGCCGGACGGAGTGGATCCTGGATGCCCGTTCGGCCACCTATTTTTCGGACGGAAAAATGTTTCAGCTGAGCGAGCCCAACGTGACGTTTTTTCGCGCGGACGGTCAGAAATTCTTCCTCACCGCCCGGCGGGGCACGGTGCTGACCGACAGCCACGACATGGACGCCAGCGAGGACGTTGTGATCTGGAACGACACCTACCGGCTCGAAACCGAAAGCATCCGGTACCGGTACGCCGAACGCCTGATCGAGTCGCAGAGCCCGGTCAAGGTGACGACGCATACGGGAGACCTCACCGCCGACGCCCTCAGCGTCAACTTGAAAACGAACCGGATGGCGTTCAGCGGCCACGTGCAGGGGCTCCTGCTTGCTGCCGCGTCGTCAACCGCCGCTGCCCCGGCCGCCCTGCCACCGCCGGCCGCAACCGACAAAGCCCGCATCCGGGCAGAGCATCTTGACGTGGACATGAATGCAAGCGCGGCCGAATTCAGCGGGCACGTGCGCATGGTCGAGAAGGGCTCGGAGATCACGTCCGACACCCTGACGGTTTACACCACGCCGAAGGAGGGTGCGACCGCCCCGGCGTCCGGCGCCCTCTCGGAGGCCGTCATCACCAAAATGATCGCCCGCGGTCAGGTGGTGATCAAGACCGAAAACGCCACCGCGCGGGCCGACGAAGCGGTCTACGAGCCCGGCTCGGGGCTGCTCACCCTTTCCGGCCGCGACACAATCCTGGCAGGCGAGTCCGCCACCGTCCGGGGCCATCACATGGTCATTTCGCGCAAGGAGGGGCACCTGACGGCGGAAGGCAAAGCGCCGGAACGGGTGAAGGTCGTGTGGGCGCCGCAGCCGCGTCGGCCGTGAGGATGCGCCGGGAGCTGAAATGGTTGCTTTTCCCCAACAACTCCACTACAATCGCGTGATGAGACGAAGGGGATGCGGACGGCCCGGCAGAGGGCACGGAGGGTGGCGGACCCTCCATCTGCGCGCAGCGGCCGGTCGGCGCTGGCGGCTGGCATCATGACAACCCTGCGGGCCTCGGAGCTGGTCAAAACGTACAAGGGCCGCCAGGTGGTCACCGGTGTCAGCATCAAAGTGGACAGCGGCGAAGTGGTGGGGCTGCTGGGGCCGAACGGCGCCGGCAAGACCACGACCTTCTACATGATCATCGGGTTGGTGAAGCCGGACGGGGGCGGCATCTTTCTTGACGCTGCCGAGATCACGGATTACCCTATGCACGTTCGCGCACAGCGCGGCGTCGGCTACCTGCCCCAAGAGACGTCCGTGTTTCGGAGACTGACGGTGCGCCAGAACGTCATGGCGGTCCTGGAGCTGCTGCCTCTGTCCCGTCCGGAGCGCAACGAGCAGGCGGATCGGCTCCTGGACGAGCTGGGTATCAAACATCTGTCCGACCAGAAGGCCAACGTGCTTTCCGGCGGCGAATGCCGGCGCCTTGAAATATCCCGGGCGCTGGCGACGAACCCGGCCTTCATCCTCCTGGACGAGCCGTTTGCCGGCATCGACCCGTTGGCGGTGGCCGACATCAAGAGCATCATCGTTCACCTGAAAGAGCGCGGCATCGGTATTCTGATTTCCGATCACAACGTGCGGGAGACGCTGGGCGTTTGCGACCAGGCATTCATCATGGTGGACGGGCACGTCATCGAGGCCGGTCCGCCGGAGACCATCGTGTGCAGTGAGGCTGTTTGCCGTTCCTATCTCGGAGAAGACTTTAAGCTCTAACATGGCGCTCGAACTTCGACAACAACTGAAACTGACCCAGCAGCTGATCATGACACCCCAGCTGCAGATGGCGATCAAGCTCCTGCAGCTGTCCCGGCTCGAGCTCATGGACACCGTCCGCCGGGAGCTCGAGGAGAACCCCGCCTTGGAGGAGGTCCCCGAGAGCGCGGGCGACGAGCAGTTGTCCGAAACGGAAACGCCAGCTCCGCCGCCGACCGAGATGTCCCCCACCCAGGAGGTCACGATCCAGGAGAAGATCCACGACGAGATCGACTGGACCGGCTTCCTGGAGGACTATAGCACCCCCTCCCGCGTATCCCATGAAACCGAGGACCGCGAGGCCCCGAAGTACGAGGCCTTCATCACACGCAAGGAGTCGCTGAACGACCACCTGCTCTGGCAGTTCCTCATGACCAAGCCGAGCCGGGAGGACGAGGAGATCGCGAGCCTGATCATCGGCAACCTCAACCGCGACGGCTACCTGGAGGCCCCGCTCGAGGACCTTGCCGCCAACGGCAACGTCCCCGTGGAACAGGTGGAGAAGGTCCTCGCCCTGCTGCAGACCTTCGACCCGGTGGGCGTGTGCGCCCGCGACCTCAGGGAGTGCCTGCTGATCCAGGCCCGCTACCTCGGCTGCGACAGCACCATCGTGACGGACATCATCTCCGAGCACCTCCCGAACCTGGAAAAAAAGAACTACAAGGCCATCGCCAAGGCGCTCAAAGTGAGCCAGGAAGAGATCGTGGCCGCCGTCAGCGTCATCAAGGGCATGGAACCGCGCCCCGGTCGCCAGTTCAGCGACGAAAACCCCCAATACATCACCCCCGACATCTACGTCCACAAGCTGGACAACGAATTCGTCGTCGTCCTGAACGACGACGGCATGCCGAAACTGCGGGTGAACTCCCTCTTCAAGCGCTCCGTCAGCCGCGGCCGGCGCATGACGAACGAGGCGGAAGATTACATCCACGACAAAATGCGCTCGGCGGCCTGGCTGATCAAGAGCATCCACCAGCGCCAGAAGACCATCTACAAGGTCATGGAGAGCATCCTGCGCTACCAGCGGGAGTTTTTCGAAAGAGGCGTCACCCACCTGAAACCAATGGTCCTCCGGGACGTGGCTCAGGACATCGGGATGCACGAGTCCACGATCAGCCGGGTCACGACCAACAAGTACGCCCACACCCCCCAGGGGATCTTCGAACTGAAGTACTTTTTCAACAGCTCCATCCGGCGCGACGAGGGCGGGGCTATCGCCTCTGCGAGCGTCATGGAGAAAATCCGCCAGATCATCGCCTCCGAGGACCACCGGCGGCCGCACAGCGACGACAAGATCGCCCATATTCTCAAGCAGGAAGACATCACCATCGCCCGCCGGACCGTAGCAAAATACCGCGAGATGATGCGAGTGCTGCCGTCCAACAAACGCAAAGAAATTTAGGAGGGTTTTTATGCAGACATCGGTAACATTCAAGAATCTCGAGCCTTCCGAACATCTCAAGGCATACGTGAGCGACAAACTCAACCGTTTCGACAAACTGCTCGACAACCCGGCCGAGGCCGATGTCACCCTGCTGGTGGAAAAACACCGCCACATCGCGGAGATCAACATCACCGGGGACCGGCTCACCATCAACGGCACGGAGGAAACCGGGGACATGTACTCCGCCATCGACATGGTCCTCGACAAACTTGAAAAGCAGCTCAAGCGCAGCAAACAGAAGATCCGCGAGCGCCGCGCCAGCGCCAAGGGCCAGACTCGCACCATCCGGGAAGAGCCGGGGCCGGAGGAGGAATTCGTTCGGGAGATCAAAATCCAGAACCTGGAATACAAGCCCATGGACGTGGAGGAGGCCGTGCTCCAGATGGACCTCACCGAGGAAAGCTTCCTGGTCTTCACCAATTCCCGATCCGAGCACATCAACGTGCTGTACCGGCGCAAGGACGGCCACTACGGTCTGATTCAACCGCGCAGCTGACAGCCGGAAGGCCGATGCGGCGCCACCACCTCTCGCGGGCGGAAGTGGGCGACATGAAAATATTGGATGCGCTTCAGATGGAAGCGATACTGCCGGATCTGAAATCCAGGACCAAAACCGAGGTCCTGGAGGAATTGGCCGCACCGGTCGCGCACCTGGCGAAAATCAACCGGAACGATCTGGTCCGGGTCCTCCTGGAGCGGGAGCGGCTGGGTAGCACCGGAATCGGCCTCGGCATCGGCATTCCGCACGGGAAGTTGAAAAACATCGACACCCTCTACATCGGTTTCGGATTAAGCCGTCCAGGGGTCGACTTCGAATCCCTGGACGGGCAGCCGACCCACCTTTTCTTCCTGTTGGTGACCCCGGAAAACTCCATGGGCCTGCACCTGAAGCTGCTGGCCCGCATTTCTCGCATCCTCAAGAACGAGCCGTTCAGACAACGGCTGATGCAGGCTCGCACCCGCGAAGATATTTTCAACATCATCACGGAGGAGGACGAGGAATTCTGAACACGCAGCGGGCTGATGATCTGACGTGAAAGACCTACCCATCATCATCGTCACCGGCCTGTCGGGCTCGGGCAAGAGTTCCGCCATAGCCGCACTGGCGGACGTGGGCTTCTACTGTGTCGACAACATGCCGGTCGATCTGCTGCCCAAATTTCTGGAGCTGCCGATCGAGAGCGGCTCGGGCATGGCAGGACTTGCTTTTGTCATGGACCTGCGGGAGAAGAGCTTCCTCGCAAAGCACGACCCCGTGCTGAGCGGCCTGCGGCAGAAGGGATTCAGCTTCGAGATCCTTTTTCTGGAAGCCGACGAAAAGGTGCTGGTTCAGCGCTACAGCGCGACCCGCCGCCAGCATCCGTTGGCCCAGGGCAAGGGCCTGCTCGACGCCATCCAGTTGGAGCGGCAGATGCTTCAGCCGCTGCGGGATGCCGCCGACCGCATCATCGATTCGACCCAGCTCAACGTGCACGAGCTGAAGGCGCGGGTCCTCGAGATCGCCCAGGCGCGCCGCGGGCTGGCGCCCATGCAGGTCAACATCCTGTCCTTCGGATTCAAATACGGCATTCCGCCGGATGCCGACCTCGTCGTGGACGTGCGCTTCCTGCCCAACCCGTACTTTGTGCCCGACCTGAAGCACTTGGACGGCGAAGCCCGCGAAATCCAGGATTTCATTTTCGGTGCCCCCGAGGCGCGCGAGTTCATCGCCAGGTACACCGAACTGATCGACTATCTGCTCCCCCTGTACGAACGGGAGGGCAAGGCGAACGTGAGCATTGCCGTGGGCTGCACCGGCGGCCGGCACCGCTCGGTGGCAATCGCCCGAACGATCTACGATCGGCTCGCCAAGGGGCGCCGCGGCGTGGGGCTGATTCACCGCGACATCCGGCAGCCGATATGATATAAAAACTCAGGTGGATAGACTGAAGGCTGAAGACTGAAGGAAACGACAGGCGCAATCACAATCAGCCTTCAGCCGAAACACCTGAGCAGTTAATTTTATTCGATATCAGGCACCCGGCGGGGTTGTGACCTAAGCCGGTTGAAAGGACACCATGATCGGCATCGTCGTCGTCACTCACAGCCAACTGGGGGAAGCCCTCATCGAAGCCGCCGAGTTCATCGTGGGCAGCCGGCCGGAGGGGGTTGTTTCCGTCTCGATTGACCTTAATCAAAACGTCGACAAGCTCAGGGAGAAGGTCGTCGCCGGCATAAAGAAAGCCGGCCGTGAAGAGGGCATTCTCATTCTGACCGACATGTTCGGCGGAACCCCTTCGAACATCAGCTATTCATTCCTGGAAGAGGGCCGGGTGGAGGTGCTCTCCGGGGTCAATCTGCCGATCCTGGTCCAGGCGTTGAACTCCCGCGCCAAGATGGGGTTGAGCGAGCTGGCCGCCAGCCTCGAAACCTTCGGCCGGAAAAGCATCACGTTGGCAAGCGGAATATTGAAGGGCAACAAGCGAAGCGGCGCATGACGCAGTGGAACCTCAGCGCCCTGAGCCCCGTGGACATCGACCCGATAGTGGAGATCGAGAGCCGATCGTTCGGCTGGCCCTGGGGCCGGTTGTCGTTCGAGGGCGAGGCGGACAGCCCGGGCGCCGGCAGCTGGGTGGTCAGGACGCCGGGTCCCACGGGCGTTGAGCAGGTCGTAGCCTATATTTTTTTCCGGCTCATCGCCGACGAGGTGCATATTTTCCGCATTGCGGTGGCCCCCGAGTGGCGCCGCCGGGGAATCGGGGCACGGCTCGTCGGCGAGTGCCTGGACTCGGCCATTCGGCGCGGCGCGCGGGTGGCGCTGCTCGAGGTGCGGCCGTCGAGCACGGAGGCCCTCGCGCTTTATCGCAAGTTCGGCTTCCGGGTCGTTGCCACCCGCCCAGGCTACTATTCAGACAGTGGTGAGGATGCCCTCATTCTACAAAAAGAAATAAAGGAGGAGAGTC
>Ga0105105_10000982_pt1 | contig 12319 bp, 9 predicted proteins | sample PPLLaktember2015_4_FD_79108 | JGI IMG/M metagenome (GOLD analysis project Ga0105105, IMG submission 79108) | Freshwater sediment microbial communities from Prairie Pothole Lake near Jamestown, North Dakota, USA - PPLs Lake P8 Core (1) Depth... | ecosystem: Environmental > Aquatic > Freshwater >... | reverse complement strand
GCTCTCCTGCGGCGTTGAACGGCTCGGCGACAATGTAGCCGTCGATCGCCTTCGATGCCATGGCCGTAGGCATATCCGGAGGCGCCATGACGAAAAGATTCATCTGCTTCTTTCCGAGGGGGGCGGTCTTGCTCTGGATGACCGTCTCGATGCCGTATTCGCGGGCGATCATCTGTATGATGATGTTATGCATGGAGTACCAGTAGGGAATGGCGATCTGCTTGCCGCCGAGATCGGCATAGGAGTTGATGCCGCTCTCCTTGCCGACGGTTATGGCCGAACCGTTGATGTGATCCCAGGCGACGACCTTGACCGGAAATTTCTTGCTGTATCGCATGTATATCGGAATCGGAGCCAGAAGATGGGTAAGGTTGAACCGGCCGGCCATGAACGCTTCGGCCATCGGGGCCCACCCCCGGATCAGGACGGGCTTGTCCGACTCCAGACCGAGCTCTTTGTAGTAGCCGAGCTCATGAGCGAGAATGATCGGCGTGGCGTCGGTGATCGGCAGATAGCAGCTGGTCACTTTTTTCGAACCCGCCTTGCCGGCGGAACCGGAGGACTCCGGACTTTTTGAACATCCCTGAAGCAGCGGATATCCGCCCAGCACGGCACCGAGACCGATTGCGGAAGTTTTGAGAAAATCCCTGCGGTTCGAAACGTTTTTTTCCTTGCTCATGACGTCCTCCTTTATTACGGTTACGGATGGTTACAGGCTGTATCGAAAAAAATGCTGTCCCGCTTGCGCAGGCCTGCCCCGGCATCCACATGGGGTGCTCATGAGCCGGGCCGCAGCGACGGAACGGTTCCATACCGGCAGAAAGAATAGTCGGACCAATAACAATCGTTAACTGTGCCGGCAAAAAAAAAGCTCGAAATTATGACGGGCGACGGTGAGGATTGCCTCGCCACTAAAATCCGGAGTATGGTATTTGACAAGGCTGAAACGGCTTACTGCAGGAGGAGCGATGAAACGGGAGAATATCTTTAAATATATAACCGCATTCACATATAATTTAATCGCGATATATGATAAAAGCAAAAGAAAAATAACAATTGTTACTATCCCTGAAGAGGGAGAAACGAAGTGCTCAGTGAAGATCGAAACCTTCAAGCAGCCTGTCGATATGGGCCTTCGTTGCCGGACAGGCGGCATAAGGAGGCTCCCCCTTCAGATCGGCCTCTACCGCCTGGCGGTCGAAGGGGATTGCCGCACGGATATCCCCGGAGCCGAGCAGGGAGGAGATCTCCCGGATCTGATCGCCGCTGTAGAGCTTGTTGGCGATATAGCCGATTTCCGGTATGCCTGCCTGACGGGCAAGAGCGGTTATTTTTTTTGCCGTGCTGATCGACCGGATGCCGGGCTCGACAACAATAAGCAGCAGATCGACGGACTGGGCCGTACCTCTGGTCAGATGCTCGAACCCGGCCTCCATATCGAGAATCACCCATTCGTCCCTTTCGACCATAAGATGACGAAGAAACGAGCGCAGAAGGGCGTTTTCGGAACAGTAGCAGCCGGTGAGGGCTTCTTTCAGCCCCCCCATCACGATCACGCGTATTGCGTCAACCCCTACGGAGAATTTTTCGACGAGATCATCGACTCTGGGATTGAGCACGAAATACCCACCCATGTCGCCGGGCCGGGAGCCGGTGCGCTCTTCGATAAGCTCCTTCTGCTCGATGAGCGGCTTGATCCGCCCTTTTTTTTCCTGGTCGTAGCCGAGCGCCTCCGCCAGACTGCCGTTGGGATCGGCATCGATGGCCACGACCGATTTTCCCCGCTCCGCAAGACCATGCGCGATCATGGAGCTGATGGTGGTTTTGCCTACTCCCCCTTTTCCGCTGACCGCAATTTTCATCGGATATACTCCCTGTCGCAAGCGTTAGAATACAACCTGAACCCCTGGATCGGAACGACTCAGATAAAAAGGGACATGTTCGCGTCGGCGGCATATTCAAGGAACATGGCCGCGCCTCCGTATTCGACGCCGTCAATGAAGTCCTTGCGTTCGAAACCGAAAACATCCATGGTCATCTGGCAGGCGATGAAGCGGACGCCGCTCTCCTGACACATTTCGCGAAGCTGCTCGATGGTGGCGACCCCTTTTTTCTTGAAGGTTTCCTTCATGAGCATCGTGGCCATGGTGTCGAATCCGGGAACGTTGCCGGAGATGATATTCGGAATGGGCCAGTCGAAGCCCTGGAACTCCTTGCTGCCGAAGGGCATTTTCATCGGCATTGCCGGATTGCCTACAGGAGTGACTTTGAGATCAATCTCTTTTTTCAGCAGGGGAAGACCGTAAAAGGTAAAAAAGAGCACGGCTTCCATATCCATGGCCGCCGCTGCCGAGGCCAGGATAAATGGCGGATAGGCCCAGTCGAGCGTGCCTTTGGAGGCGATGATGGCAAGTTTTTTTGTGTCGGCCATAGTGGTTTTCTCCCGGTCAGGATTTCTGGATGTAGAAAGTATAGGTTCCGCTTTCGGTGTTGCTGCCGACGATTTTGTGTCCCGTTCTGTTCGACCACGAAGCCATGTCGTTTGCCGAACCGGAATCCGTCGAGATCATTTTCAGAATTTCACCGCTCTGCATCTGATCGACCTCTTTCTTTGTTTTCAGAATCGGCAGCGGGCAGTTCATCCCGGAGCAATCGAGCGTACGGTTGGCAGTAATTTCAGACATGGATGCCTCCTTTAAGTTAAGTATGTTGTTTCGGGGTAAGCGGTTGCGGTATTGATCGCAACAGATAAAACTATATAACCAAGTAATTATATAATTATAATCAATAGCAAGGAAAGAAACAAGAATTCCCTGCTGTTTTTTCCGTCAATAGATCTACCGGTTTGCTCAGGAAGCTATGCCGACAACCGCCGCAGCGAGCACAAGAACCTGAAGAATAGCGATGAGGGCATACGTCCTGTTCTTCTCGGCGAAAAAAACAGGAATGACGGCGACGAGACAGATCATGGCGGCCATAGAGAGAAATACGATCGAGATGAAACTGAGTACGTCCCCGTGCAAAGGGTCCTGCAGCCATGACCAGCCTGAGGGCACCGAAAGAAGACGATTCATTTCTCCTGCCCTGAGATGCCAGTGGGATGCGACATCCTCGATGGAAACCGTAAGCGGCAGCAGCCTTGCAGTATAGGCGAGGAAACCCGCGGCTATCAGCACCATGCCGGTATGCGAAACGACGTCGAGAACGGAGGCATAGACAAGCTGCACCCTGTCGATCTCCGGTTTGTGCTTGCCTGCAATGTTGCTCATATTCCCAATCCTTTTGTTATGGAACGAAGTCCGGCTATAACCATCATGACGATCACGACGATGCGTACCGAACCGGTGTTGACTTTCGAAAGAATTCTTGCGCCGATTTTCGAGCCGAGCATCACGCCGCCGACTGCGGGTACTGCGATCAGGGGCAATACCGCACCCTTGTAGAGGTAGATCCATGCGGCTGCCGCTCCGTTCATCGACAGCACCAGTCCACTCGTTGCGACGGCGATCTTGAGGGGCGCTCCCATGAGCAGGTTGAGCACGGGCACGTTGGCCCACCCTGCGCCCATGCCGAACATGCCCCCGATAAAGCCGATAAAGAAAAACAGCACCAGTCCCAGCGGGGTGCGATGAACCTTCCAGTTGATGTTTTCGTCGACTGTGGGTTCATAATAGCTTCCGGATATACCGAGAGTTCTGGCGATCACATCGGGCTCTCCGACTTCGGGATAGCCGGATTTACCGGCTTTCATCATGATCGCCGCAATGGCGATGATCGCTATGCCCAGCAGCAGCTGCACGCTGTCGGCGGACATCCTGAGTCCTACAATCGCTCCGGCAACGGAGCTGATGGAACCGATAAGTGAGAGCGGCAGGCTGAGCTTCAGATCGGCAAGGCCTTTTCTCAGCAGCGAAGGGCCTGCCGAAAGAGCGCCGGAAAGCGCGACAAGCAGACCGGCGCCACGGACGAAGTCGAGATGGAAGGGGAAAAAGCTGCCGACGATCGGGACGAAGAGCACGCCGCCGCCGACGCCTGCAAGTACGGAGACGATACCGAGAAAAAATGAAAAGATGAAGAGGAGCAGTACCCAGACCCACCATGCGGTCTCGCCGCCGGCAGGTAACGAAGCGGCTGCGACTTCCGGAGGAAGAACAAGCGGCATGGCTATCAGCAGAACGGCTGCAAGAAACCACCAGATTTTTTTACCGTCCGCTCTTGTCATGTGCCATGCGTCAAAGGATTGATGGATTGATATCGGCCATATCTGCCGGAAAGGTATTTCCGGCAGATGGGCATCAAGGAGGGCCGTACTTTTCAGAAACTATGCAATATAGTAGGTTTTCTCGTCGGGCCTGAACGGGCGGTTGAGCCAGAGCGGACGGCGCAGGCCGCCGGGGCCGGGCGCAGGTCTCGTCATATCGAGCCACTCCCTGTAAATCTGGAATGAACGGTCGGTATCGACAAAGACGTCGCCGTACAGGTCGCCATCGTGCGCTTTCTCGATGCGCACCTTCTGGTGCCAGCAGTGCATGCCGCTGATCGGATCGGGGTGCACCGGGAAGGTGATGTTCTGATGAACACCCCCGTCCGACCAGAAAATCCTCGACGAGTCGGCGTCGCTGCTCTCATAGGGCTGGATGCTCTCTTCGACGCGCATCTTCCATTTGCCCTTCCCTTCTTTGGAAATATTGACCCTGTTGGTGGCCCAGCGGTTGCCTTCGGGGTCCTGCTCGCGACGCCACCTTCCGATGTGATGCGAACAGGCGACCACGCCCGGCCGTATTCCTTCGGTCACCCATGCGCGGTTCACGAAAAAGCCGATGTCGGTGTTCACCCTGATAAGGTCGCCGTTGGCGATGCCGAGCGCCGCGCCGTCGTCGGCGTTGATCCAAACGGGATTGCGGTGGGCGATTTCGGCAAGCCATTTGGCGTTGCCCGAGCGGGAGTGGATCAGTACCGGCAGGCGGAAGGTCGGCACAAGCACGAACTCTCCGTTTCTGTGGTCCATGGTCTCCTCATGGATATGGCTCTTGATGTAGCCCGGCAGGCGGTATTCGGGCCATTTCCAGTCGACCATGGTTTCGGAGTAGAACTCCTGCTTTTTCGACGGTGTGGGAAACCCGGTGCAGGAACGACCGGCAACCTCTACGCCCACCGCCTTGCCGTTTTTCACGATCAGTCCGCTCTGCGGCTGCACCGAAGCACCGTCGAGATCGGCTTGGGGCACGGCTTTTTCGTTAACGCTGTAAACGTTGCTTTCGACCTCGAACGCGCCGTATTTCTGCATGTAGTCGAACGGCGAAAGCCCCTCCTGAGCGGCTTTTTCGGGCAGGCCGGCCGTATGCTCGAAGATGTAGCGGTAGTACTCTTCTATGGTTATTTTCTCTCCCGGCCGGTAGGGCGACATGCAGTACTGGCGGATGCCGAGGCTGCCGTCAGGGTCGATGCGCCAGGTCAGTTCGATCCAGAATTCATCCTCTTCCCAGACTTCGCCGGGGTTGGCCTCCCAGGTGTGGGTCACCGGTTTGCCCATTCTTCTCAGGGCGGTGCGCAGCACCGGCTGGCGGAAGGCGAGCCATTTGCCGGCATGGGTTTCGTAGCTGAGCAGGTCGTGCCGTTCGGCGGAGTGACCCATCGGCAGCACATAGTCGGCGAAGTAGGCGGTCTCGCTCCACGTCGGCGTGAGCGCGGCGTGCAGGCCGATTTTCGATTCGTCCTCCAGCGCCTCGATCCACGAAAATCCGTCGGGGTAGGTCCATACCGGGTTGAACACCCTGGTGAAATAGACGTCGAGTTTGCCCCTCCCCTCCTTGAGGAAATGGGGAAGCAGAAAGCTCATCTCGAAGTGCGCGAGCGGGTACTCGTCGGGCAGATGGAGCGGATTCCAGAATGTCTGCGGTTTTGGTTCGGCGTGCACATGAGGCTTGAACTTGTTCCATGCGCTCGGAGAGGTGCCGCCGGGCGTTCCGACGCTGCCGGTCAGCACGTTCAGGAAGTGCAGCGTGCGCGATACGGCCCAGCCCCCGAGATTGCCGCTGCTGGCGCTGCGCCAGACATGGGTGGAGAACTGCGAGCCGGCCTCGCCGATCCTGCGGGCGATCTCGACGATCATGGAGGCCTCCACGCCGCTCTCTTTCGAAGCGTATTCAGGGGTGTAGTGCGCGTACTCCTTTTTCAGACCTTCGATGAAGTTTTCGAAGGTAACCGGGGTTCCGGGATATTCCGCCTGGAGGTATTCCTGCCAGTTCACCCAGTTTTCAAGGTAGGTTCGGTTGTAGAGTCCCTCGTCGATGATCACCTTCGCCATGGCGAGCAGTACGGCCGGTTCGGTGCCGGGATAGCTCGGCATCCAGTAGTCGGACATGCTTGCGGTGTTGGAAAGCCGGGGATCGAGCACAGCAAGCTTCGCCCCTTTCATGCGAGCCTCGATGATGCGCTGCGAATGGGGGTTGAAATAGTGGCCGGATTCGAGATGGGCGCTGACCAGAAGAATGAACTTCGCGTTGGCATGATCGGGGGAGGGACGGTCGAACCCCTCCCAGATGGCGTAACCGAAACGCGCACCCGACGAGCAGACATTGGTGTGACTGTTGTGGCCGTCGACGTTCCACGCCCGGAGAATCCACTCCATGAAGCCGTCGTGGCCGGGACGTCCGACATGATAGGAGATTTCGTTGTTGCGGCCTTCCATGATGGCCTTGCGCATCCGGCCGGCGATATCGTCGAGCACGCTGTCCCAGCTGACCCGTTCCCATTTGCCGTCGCCGCGCTTTCCGGCGCGCTTCATGGGGTAGAGCACCCGGTCGGTATCCTGAATCTGGTTGAGTGTGGCCGGACCCTTCGCACAGTTCCTTCCCCGGCTGGCCGGGTGATAGGGGTTTCCCGTCAGCTTGCGGATCTCCATGGTCTGCTTGTCGACATAGGCGAGAAGTCCGCAGCCGGCTTCGCAGTTGAAACAGGCGGTCGGGACCAGCATGTACTCGTTCGTCTTGCGTTCGGGCCAGCTTTTCGAGTCGTATTCGACCCAGTTGTCCCATTGTGCGGGAGGCGGGCAGCTTATCTCGGCTCCCTCTTCAGCCGCGCGAAGGGGTTTCGCCCCGCCGTTCTCGGCGTGCAGATCCGGAATAAGGTGCAGTTTTTCAGCAATGCTTTCTATAACGGTTGGTTTATGGGTATAGCTCATGGTAAACTCCGGCACATGGTTAACTTAAGGGAATTCTCTGCGGGGCCTGAACCCAGACTTTTTCTGTGTAGAACACACCGCACAGTCCCAGAAGGGCCGCTGCGGCAAGCATCAGCGGATCGGAAGAAAACAGCGTGACGAGAAGCGGAAGCAGGTTGCCGCCAAGAAAACTGCCCGCCCAGAACTGGTTCTTCAGGCTGCCCTCACGGATGATTTCAGCCGCGCGCTCAGCCGATGCGGAAGGATGCTGTCCGTACAGCTCGAGCAGCATGATGACGATATGCAGCCCGAAGCCTGCCGTCAGCAGCTGACGAAGCAGCCAGAGAAGCTCCGACGTGCTTCCGGTGCCGAGCCCGAGCAGGAGCATGGCCGAGCCGCCGGCAAGCAGGGAGTTCAGGAGCATATGCAGAAGCAGCATGGGGCTCTGCCAGAAATCCCGTCCTTTTGCAGCACCGAACAGAAACGCCGTATAGATGGCCGTCACCAGAGCGAAAATCGCGCCGCCCCAGAGCGCCGCGATTTCAAGCGCGGGAATCTGCAGGAGGCGCGACGCTCCCCACAGGGCGAGAAACGCACCGTAGCCTGTAATGGTAAGACCACCCCGGACAAGCCATGAACCGAACTGCGGACGCAGCATCACCGACGAAAAGCGATCGGGACGATCGAGATCCTTGATGAGAAAGGCCCCCGTAAGAGCCAGAAAGAGCAGCGAAACCGCCCATGCAGCCCACTGCAGGGATGGGGCGAGCTCCATGCGGAATATGACGAGCAGGGCGGTAAAAACGAGAAACACTCCTGACGAGACCGCCTTCGACGTCACATAGGCAGGAACTTCCCACCCCCAGACGGCGCCTTTCGACGGAATATCGTATACGCGGCGGGCTTTCGGGCCGACCTGAGAGGGGGCATGCGCCGGCTTTTCGATTCCCGGCGCGCCCTTTCCCTTTCCGGCAAAATGTCCGACGCCTCTCGACTGCGCGCTCCAGTGGTACTCCGCCTGCAGCGGAGCCTCCATGGGATCGAGCGACGCACCGTCGCCATTGATATAGAACAGCTTGGGCGAAGTACCCTTTTCCGGCTTGCGCACGACGGTCCGCTCCGCGGAAAGCAGGGCGGCGATTTTGCTTGAAGGATCGTCGAGATCGCCTGAAACGATCGCCTGCTGGGGACAGATCGCTACGCAGGCCGGCTGCAGGCCGACCTCCTTGCGATGAGCGCAGTAGTTGCACTTTGCCGAGGTATGGGTATCGGGATCGATATAGAGCGCGTTGTAAGGGCAGGCCTGGGCGCACGCCTTGCAGCCTATGCAGCGACGGCTGTCGAAATCGACAATGCCGTCCGGACGCTTCTGGAGCGCCTCGACCGGACAGATAGCCACACATGGCGGCTCGGCGCAGTGATTGCAGCGCAGCACGGTAAAGTAGCGCCGGGTGTCGGGGAAAGTGCCCTTTTCCACATATTTCACCCAGGTACGGTTCACTCCGAGAGGAACCTCGTTTTCGGACTTGCATGCAACCGTGCATGCATGGCATCCGATGCATTTCCGGGCATCGATAACAAAACCGTAGTTCATGAACTGATCTGGTCTGATTGAGAGAGAACCAACCGGGCCGGGCTGCCCGCAGGCCGCCCGGCCTTCTAAAAAATCAGGGTCGGGATGGAAACGCATGCGATATGAACACGAACTCTCAGCATGAACCTTCTCCTCTTAAGGGCCATGGCAGGAGACGGCATACCGCAAGCATCTCCGGCAGGACTCCACCCCGACCGAATGGCATACCGCAGGCGATCGCCTGCGGTATGCGTCAACCTTTTTCCGGCAATACAGGACAACTCCCCGCCTTCAGGTGAGGCATCGCGGCCTCCTGTTTCCCGATGAGAACGGGGCCCCTGCTTACCGCACCGGTTTCGCGTCTGGAACGCCTTTCCGATGAGTGTATTATTATATAACTGAATGGTTATATAATAATACACAACACGCATACTCCCAAATTAAATCTGTGTTTCAGGAACTTTTTTTATTAAGCTTGTTATGGCGCTTAGCTCCTTTTTATTAAATGACTTAAACCATATTTAACAAAGACTTCCGGATGCCGTTTCTCAAAAAAAATGCCGGGAGAGGAATTTTTTTCGCTGCCGAAGCCTATTTTCCATTCTTGAAGCGGGTTAATGCAAAACGCAGGGTCGCCGCACGACCGGATCACCAACCATGAAAAACACGCAAGCCATGAGCGCTCATATCTATAAAAAAATTGAAATTGTCGGCTCTTCGGAAACCAGCATCGAGGACGCGGTAAAGAACGCCGTCGAAAAAGCTGCCGAATCGGTAAGAAATATCCGCTGGGTCGAAATTGTCGAAACCCGCTGTCACGTCGAGAGCCAGAAGATCGCCTACTGGCAGGTTACCGTAAAGATCGGCTTTACGCTCGACGAAAACTGAGCGCTTCAATGTGGAAACCGCACCATCAGAAAGGGCGCCCGAGAGGCGCCCTTTCTGATGACGGCATTAGGTAAAAAACCCGTAATACCTACAGTTCATGCGCATAATTCAGCGACCAGTTGAACTGCCCGTGGCTGATTTCAAGACCGTCGGCATTGGTACGGGTAACCTCCGGCGACCACGCAAGTGCCGCCGAAACCGAAGAGTGATCGGAAACTCTGTAGCCGAATCCGGCCGTATAGTGGTTTTCGGTTATGGCCGGAAACAGCGGGTTGAGCCAGGTATCGGGTACAGGATTAGAAGAGAAGCTGGCGCCGGTTCTCAGCGCGAGCCTGTCGGTAGCCCGGTACTGAACACCGACCGAAAAGACCGTCTGATCCTTCCAGTTCTGCGTCATATCGACATCGAGCCTCTGCCCCGCAAACGGCCCGTTGGAAAGAGAGTTGTCGGCGATGAATGTTGTTGAAAATTTCCCCATTACCGATGACCAGTCGAGATGCTTGAGGTCGGCGGTAATCATCCAGCGCTCTGAGGGATACAAGGCAACTCCCGCAGCGAAGGTCGCCGGCCACTCGAAATTGCGAACCTTGATGGTGCCGTTCACCGAAACGGGATCGGATGCGCCGAACGCCTCGCCTGTTCCGGAAAAGGAGAGCACGGCGTTCGATGTCTCGAGATCGGAAATCCGGGTCTGCGAGTGATAGCTTCCGCCCACCGCAAGCAGGTTGCCGAAACGGTGGGTAAAGCCAACCTTGAAGCCCGTACCGAATCCGACCGCCTCTCCCAGAAAGGCGTTGTCGTTGGAGAAGTCGTAGCGGACGTAGTCGATATCGCTTACCATACCCGAACCGATCATTCCTCCGAGCGTACCGAACATCGAACCGCTTACCGAGCCCCCCTGTCCCATGGTCATGGCGCCGAAATGCGCTCCATCCATATCCATCCGCAGATCCATGCTTGCCCAGAGAAAATCGACAGAGACGCCGATTGTGGTATTTTCGGTCAGCTTGTACGCCAGGGGAAACATCAGCCTTCCCACTCCCACCTCGGATCGGATATCCTGGCCGCTCAGGGGAACCCCGGGAGCGCCCGTCATGGAATTCCCGTAGCTGAAAAACGGAGAATTTTCGCCGTACTCCGTACCCATGCCTCCCTGGGCAAGCACGGCGACGCCCCAGGTAAATGCCCCGTCCCTTCTCATGTAGGAGAGCGACGGCATATAGTAGGCATCCCCTTCCGATCCGGCCCTCATGCCGGGCACCTGAAGGTTGACATCGGGATGCAGGCCCCGGATGCCGATACCGAGTTCCGACGACCCCTCCTCCCTCAGGCCAAGGGTTGCCGGATTGTTCGTAACCCCTGAATTACCGGTGTCATAGGCCGTGCTTGTCCCACCGAGAGCGTGTGATTTCGCGCCGTACCCTTCAAGGTTCATGCCGTTCGTGGCGAAAGCCGTGGAGGAGGCTGAGAGAAGCGCCAGAAGCGTCATCCCGGGCAGTGTTTTTCGATGCATACGCTGTTGCATTTACAAGGTTTATGCGGATAGAGGAGCCCAAACCCGCAGCGATCCCCCCCCTCCTGATACAGGATGGCAGGTGCTCGGCACTCCGGAACGGAGGCGGAAATGCTGCGCACCGGGGTATACGGGTAAAGGAGCGAACAGGAAAAACTATATCGTTATATAGTTATCCGTAAATAATAAAAATATCCGCAATACCGAAGTAAAAAAAGAAAGCGGGCGAACCCGCCGATGAATAGCGGGAGCTTTCTGCGGCTGAAAATCCGATGGAAGGCGAGGAAGGAAAAAAAAGGTGCGCAGGAAGCCCTGCGCACCGGTAAAGAGAAGAGAAAATCAATGATCGACGGAGTAGCACTCGGGAGCCAGAGACCAGTGCTCGGGCGACATCCAGAGCGTCGAGAGCATAAGTTCCCTGATGTGGGAGAACTCTTTGGGAAGCCTGTCGTAAATGACTTCGAACAGCTCCTCGTGGGAGAGCAGCTCTTTTTTCCAGGCTTCGCGATCGACCGACATGAGCTTTGAGAACTTTTCAGGGGTCATCTCTTCGAGACCTTCCCAGTCGAGCGCTTCATACTTCGGCATCCAGCCAAGCGGACTTTCGACGGCGCCGGCTCTTCCGTGCACGCGATCCACAATCCACTTCAGCACCCGCATGTTCTCGCCGAATCCGGGCCAGAGGAACTTGCCGTTTTCGTCCTTGCGGAACCAGTTGACGCCGAATATTCTCGGCAGTTCGGAAAGAGTCCGGCCGACATGGAGCCAGTGGTTGAAATAATCGCCCATATGATAACCGCAGAACGGAAGCATGGCGAACGGATCGCGACGGACTTCACCGACTTTTCCGGCAGCGGCGGCGGTTTTTTCGGAACCCATGGTTGCCGCGAGATAAACGCCGGAGTTCCAGTTTGCGGACTGATAGACGAGCGGCACGGTATCCCTGCGGCGACCGCCGAAAATAAATGCGCTGATCGGCACGCCGGCAGGATTCTCCCAGTCGGTGTCGAGAGAAGGGCACTGGCTTGCCGGGGAGGTGAAGCGCGCATTAGGATGCGACGACGGGCGTCCGCAGCCGGGCGTCCAGGGGTTTCCCTGCCAGTCGATCAGTTCCGGAGGAACCGTATCGGTCATATCTTCCCACCAGACATCGCCTTCCGGCGTCAATGCCACGTTGGTGAAT
>Ga0105105_10000981_pt1 | contig 12327 bp, 14 predicted proteins | sample PPLLaktember2015_4_FD_79108 | JGI IMG/M metagenome (GOLD analysis project Ga0105105, IMG submission 79108) | Freshwater sediment microbial communities from Prairie Pothole Lake near Jamestown, North Dakota, USA - PPLs Lake P8 Core (1) Depth... | ecosystem: Environmental > Aquatic > Freshwater >... | reverse complement strand
CTGTCTATGAAATGATTATTTCGGGAGCGCCCGAAACCCAAATCCGCGATTATATCCGCCGGCAGGGCTACAAACCGCTTTTTGAAGCCGGTCTGGAGAAGGTCAGGAGCGGACAAATTTCTTTGGAAGAACTCCTGCGCGTGATAACCATCGGCGAAACCTACCTGGCGACTCCGGAAAGGGTTGCTTCGTTCCATGCCTGAAACCTATCGCTATACGGCCCGTTCCCTCCAGGGTGAAAAGAAGTCCGGGCTTCTCGAGGCCGAAAGCCCCGATCGCGTGGCCGCGATTCTCTCCGACCAGAAAATGATCCCGATCGAAATCAAGGCCGCCCGGGATCTTACCCGCCGGGGTGTAATGGGTTTGCTAAAAGGGCGGCAATACTCCGAACTGATTCTATTTACCCGAAATCTCTCGACTCTTTATAAGGCAGGAATTCCTCTTCTGCGAGCCCTGGCGATCACCAATGTCGGGCCGGAATCAAGTTACTTCAACGCCGCGCTGATTAGAATCAGAGGGGCGCTTCAAGCCGGGGTGCCGATGTCGCAGGCCATGGCGTCAATGCCTGATATCTTTCCCCGTATCTACACCTCTGCCATCGCCGCGGGAGAGACATCCGGACGACTCGATTTGGTTCTGGATTCCTTGAGCGATATGCTGGAGCGGGAAATGGAATTGACCCGGCAATTGAAATCCGCCCTGCGCTACCCGATCATCGTGGTCACCGCCATCGCCGCCGCCTTCGCCATTCTGATTACCTTTGTCGTTCCTCGTTTCGTCGCTTTCTACGGCAAGATGGGGACGGAATTGCCCCTGCCCACGCAGGGCCTGATTTTCCTCAATTATATCATAACCGCATATTGGTATTATGCCCTTGGCCTGGCTATTATCTCAATACTTATTATTCGCAAAATACTGGCTACGGAAAAAGGCCGGTTATACTTCGATACCCAATTCCTGCGGGTGCCGATTTTCGGCGCTCTCATTATCAAAGGCAACACGGCCCGATTCTGCTATATCCTGAATATTTTGATCAGCAGCGGTATTCCACTGGTCACTTCCCTGGAAATCCTTTCCGGAGTGGTAAAAAATACGAAATTGGCCCGGGAAGTGGATTTAATGGCGGAAAACTTCCGCCAGGGCCGGGGCTTGGAGGGATTTATGGCCCAAAAGGTGGCCTTTCCGAACATGGCCCTGCAAATGATGTCTGTTGGTCTTGAAAGCGGATCCCTGGACGATATGCTCCAACAAATTGCAGCCCATTATACTCGCGAAGTGGACTATACCTCCCGCCAACTGGTTGCCATACTTGAGCCGATTTTGACCATAATCCTGGGAATTTTCATTCTCCTTGTGGCGTTGGCTATCTTCCTGCCTATGTGGAACTTAATTCAGACCTTTCGCGGCTGATTGGGTTAAGCCCCTCCGACTTTTTCCGATAATACAAAAAAGACCAAATTCAACCCTTTATAGGCTATAAAGGAGAAACTATGTTTACGCCCCGTTTCAAACATCCCCACGGGTTCACCCTGATCGAATTGATCATTATCATCGTGGTTCTGGGAATCCTGGCCGCTGTGGCCATTCCCCGTTATGCCAATATCACCGATGAAGCCCGGGAAGCCTCGGCTCGCGCCGCTCTGGGCGGCCTTCGCTCCGGCATTGCCATCTATTATGCCACCAAGGCCGTCGAAACCGGAGTCGCCACCTGGCCGCCTATTGAAAGCCTGCAAACAATCGGCGTCGTGATGGAACATGCCATCCCCAAAAATCCGTATAGAACGGACGCCCAATACCCGGACAGCATCATCGCCGGGACGACTAAAGGGGCGGTGGAAGGCACCTTTGGCGGATGGAAATACAATGAAAATACCGGAGAAATCTGGGCCAATTCCGCGACTGACAGTGCCAATTCCTGGTGATGAAAGTCAGGGCCGAAGTATTACCAAAAGGCGGAATTCCGGTGCCGGCTTCACCCTCGTGGAGCTGGTTATAATCATTGTCGTTTTGGGTATCGTGGCGGCCGTGGCCATTCCACGAATGGGTTCCGTTTTTGAGCAAACCAAAATAAATGCCACCCGGGAAGAACTCCTCCGGATTAAGAAAGCCATTACCGGAGATTCGCGTCTTGTTTCGGGAGGGGAATTGGTCGACCGCGGCTTTGAAGGCGATGTCGGCTTTCCCCCTTCGCGGCTGGAAGACCTGGTGACCAAACCCGATACCATCCCGGCCTATGACAAGTTTACGCGCCTGGGGTGGAACGGTCCTTACCTGGACAGCACCGGCGCCGGCTATCTTAGCGATGCCTGGAACAGCCTTTATCAATATAATCCGATGGCCAGGCAAATAATCTCAACCGGAGCGACGCCTGATATCACCGTGACATTTTAGGTGAATACCTGATGAACGATATCCTGGGACAAATGGGACAAATCCGGCGCCCTTCCCGCCTGCGTAGAAATATAAGGTGGGGCAAAACGGTCGCCATAATTATAGATGATACCGGACTGCAATTAGCCGCGGCCGCGGAAAAACTTTATTCCCGTTCCCTGCTGGATTGTACCCGGGTTTACTTTCCTTCGAGCCTGAAAGATCCCACGGATCGCACCAACTTTATTATCACCGAATTGCAGGAATTTATTAAAGTCTATTCCGGCCGAAACACCCGTTATATAATCGGTATCACCGGAATGGAAACCACTTTCAGGAAAATATACCTTCCCGATATGCCCGCCCGGGAATTGGATCGGGCCGTTTTCTGGGAAGGCAGTAAGCGGGTTCCCTTCGGCCTGGCCGATGCCTGCTATGGCTACTACCTGGAATCGAATTTAAACCGGGAATCGTCCGAAACCCATACCGTCTCCCTCCTGGCTATTCCCCGCCAGGAAATCGAAAATCGCCTGGAATTATTGCGTCCGATAAACCTGAAAATTTCCTCGGTCTGGCATGAGCAGGAGGCGGTAGGACATTTGCTTGCCCGGCTTCCCGATTTTGCCCACGATAAAACCCAGGCCCTGTTAAACATTCGGCGTTCCGGTTCTTTGATCAGTTATTACCGCGGCACCAGTCTCGAGTTTGTACACTCATCCAATGTCGGAACCGACAGTTTCCGCCTGGAAAAAGCGTCTCCCTCAAGGCACGAGCAATTCCTGGAAAGTCTGGCATCGGAAATACAAAATTCCCTGGATTTCTATGCCGGCCAGTACTCGGCGAATTTCAGCAGCGATATTTTGGTCTATGGGGATTTGGCCTATTCCGAAGAAATCATCGAGCGTCTTTCCCACTATCTCGGTCTTAAGATTCGCCCCATGTCACCGGAAGTCTGGGGACATGCCATTCGTCATATTCAGGTTCAGGACGAAACTCCTCCTATTCTGCCCTGTCTGGGAGCGGTCGCCCTGGCCCTGGCCGATTATGATTTGATCGATTTTTTGCCCCGGGAAATGCTGGAGAAAAAATCACAGTCCAGATTACTCCGCATGGCGCTGCCGGCCGTGGCGTTTTATGCCTTCATCTTGGCGGGAATCTGGTTTTCCATGGACCTGGATAATCGAACCAGCGCCGGGAAACTGGATTCCATTCAGGACCAAATCGAACGCTTTCGCCGGTCGGATTCCTTTATTGCCTATGGGAATTTCAAACGACAGATGGCCGCCGACCGCGCTTTTCTTGAAAAAATAAAAAGTAACCCTTCCTATTTGCATCTTAACCTGATGGAGTTGTCGCGTATCACCCCCCCCAAAATCAAACTCGACGAGTTCGAATTGATCCCGGGGTCGACCATGGGAAGATTGACCCTGACGGGAAAGGCTTTTTCCCAGGATCCCCCCCCCGAAGTTATTTTGGCGGAGTTCGTGACCGGGCTGGAAAACTCCCCTTTCTATGACAAAATAAAACTCACCCGCCACGCCAAACGTCAGGCCGGCAATGAATTTGTCATTAATTTCCAAATCGAAATGGAGGCGGTGATATGAAATCGAGGCTGATCATCATCGCCGCCCTGACGATTCTTACAACCGTCGCCTGGTTTGTATTTCTTTTCCGACCCGCCCTGCACAAAAAGTATTCTCTGACGGCGTCCATACAGGAATCTTCGCAAAGGCTCGATGATATCAGCCGCATCGTCCTCGATACGCCCGAATTCTATCGGAAATATAAAGAATTGCTTTCCCAGAAAAAATCCGCGGAATCGCAATTATACTCGCGCGAGGATTTAATCCGGCTTTTCGCCGATCTGGATAGCAAGGCCCGCAGTCATAGCCTGAATCTGACGGAAATCACGCCGTCGATCGAGGAACTGCTTCTAATCAATAGAAACTACCCCGGCGATGGGGAACCGCAGATCCTCCACTTATCGGTCATCATCAAAGGGTATTTCGTCGACGCCGGTGAATTTATCGGCGAAATCGAAAAAGAAAACTTCTACCAGGGGCTTGATTTTTTCCATATCGCCAACAATACCCAGGGGAATCCGCATTCCGAGATTCAATACGCCTTCAAAGCCGTTCTGGGTACCATTAGAGATTCATTATGAAACCGGTCATAAGAAAAATTATCGTCTTCTCGACCCTGCCGGCCGCCGTGGCCTTCCTGTACTGGCATTTCTCTTCCGGCCTTATCGAAAACCGGGCCGAAATTACGACGGCCGAGACGCCCCGCCCGGCGACACCACGCCTCCACGCTGCGGCAGGGACCATTGATATGACCGCGTATGCCGAGGCCGGCTGGGGGCGGGATCCCTTTGTTCGCGATATAATCAGTGATAGCCTGGCGCCTGTCGTCGATGAAAAACCTCAATGGATACTCGGCGGCATACTTTACGACGATAAATCCCCTTCGGCAGTAATCAACCGCAAAATCGTCGGCCCCGGAGATATCATCAATGGCGCTAAAGTCGTTAAAATAAAACGTCAGTCGGTGACGCTGGAGATAGACAGTGTCGCTTTTACCCTGGATATGGCGAGAGGTAAATCATGAAAAGGATGATCACGGCGGTATTGACGATAATTATCCTGATACCGTCATTGGCCGCGGCAAAAGTCGATTTCAATAAAAAGGTTTCGCTTCAATTCGATGGTGTCTCCATTTCCACCATTCTGGGCATGGTGGCGTCAAAATATAAGTTGAACATCGTCCAATCCGGCCAATTGGATAAAGAAGTTACGGTCAAACTCGACGATGTCACTCTGGGCGATGCCCTGAAGGCAATCCTTCATTCCAGCGGCTATAATTACTATAACGCCGGCGATATCATTATCGTTAAATCCCTGGAGATGAACGCCATCGGCGAACTGGTGACGGAAACCGTCACACTCAATTACCTCTCCCCGGCCTCGGCCGTAACAGCCGCCCAGGAAAGATTGTCATCCAAAGGAAGTATCAAAGTCCTCGAAGATACCCAGGCCGCAGGATCGCGAACGGGGCGGAAACCCTCCCGGGTCGTTATTACCGACCTGCCCGAAGTCGTCCCGATTGTCGTGCAACTCGTAAAAAGTCTCGATTTTCGGGAGCCCCAGGTTGCCATCGAAGTCCGCATGGTAGAAGTTAATGTCACTTCCGTCGACCGCGTCGGCTTTTCCTGGCCGACTCAATTCTCGGCCCGCGTTCATGGCGCTTCGGAAATAACGGAAAGCACCCAGGACGAGTCCGGAACCGAGGCCCTCGGTTATTTCCAACTGCCCGACGGCGCCTGGCAATGGGGACGTCTCTCCGTGGAGGAAACCCGGGTCATGCTGGAATTTCTCAATCAGGACGGCAATTCCAAACTTATTTCCGATCCCCGCATCACCACCCTTAACAACCATGAGGCCGAAATAAAGGTCACCACGATTGTCCCCATCCAGACCATAAATCGTTTCAGCGAAGGCGGAGCCGTTCAGGATATCGTCACCTTTCAGGATGAAGAAGTCGGTATCACTCTGAAAGTAATTCCGCATATTTGCGAAGATAGTACGATTATCCTCGAAGTCCAGCCGACAGTGGCGGAAATAATAGGCTATTCCGGCCCGGCCGAAAGCCAGAAACCGATTACGTCGGAGCGAGCCATTAATACCCGGATAATGGTAAAAAACGGCCAGACCGCGGTTCTCGGTGGCCTCTTAAAAGAAAATAATATCGAAACGGAGTCGAAGGTCTTCATACTCGGTTCCATCCCGATTTTGGGACATTTTTTCCGGCATAAAACAACCCAGAAGTCGACCACCGATCTGGTAATTATGATTACACCGAATATACTGGAAGACTAGGCCGGATAGCGGAACAAGAAAAATCTCGTCGCCTTATTGAACATGGCATAGAGCCCAAGCGCCAATAGCCCCACATCTCTGATGAGAAGATTCAGGGCGTTACTTTTAGCCTTGGAACTGACCGTAAAACAACCGCACTCCAGATCCACCCCCCGAACCAGATTTATCGCGATGGCAACTATAAAGACCGCCACCAGGGCATTTAAGACCAGGATCGCCCCGTCTTTGCCCGGTCCCAGGATTAAAGCCACACCGCAAATCAATTCCACCCAGGGCATTATTAGCGAGGCCAAATTTATGAATTGCCCCGGAAGCAAATGATAATTATAGATAATCCGGGCAAACTGGGCCGGATCACCGATCTTATCCAGAGAGGCATAAATAAAAATAAGGCCCACCGCCAACCGCGACACCAACCCCAGGTAGTCGTTGTGCCAAATGCTTCTTGTGTCACTCATGGGCGGCCTTATTCCGGTTGATTTCCTTTGGTAACGGGAAGTCCGGCGCGCTCCCATTCACGCCAGCCTCCGTAAAAAATGTGAATCTTGGTATAGCCCTGCGATGCCATTTCCCGGCCCAGATGAAGTGAGGATTCACATTCCAAACCCGAGCAATATGTCACAATGTCATTTTCCTTGGGCGCTACTTGAACGGTTTCTCTCCAAAACTCCTCCAGCCGATCTACCGGGAGAAAATCATAAGGAATATTTATGGCGCCCCGAATATGCCCGTAGATGTAGTCCTCGGGGTTCCGGGCATCAATAAAGATAACCTCGCGCTTCTGGTAAAGGGCCGCGGCTTCATCAAGCGAAATAAAGGGAGGATCGCCTTCTTCCGCCGAGGGCGGAACGGCGACCGAATCAGAATCGCTGACAGACGGCCAGTTCCCTATCAGTGGTATTCCCGCCGGTGAAAGGCTATTAACCGTCAGGCTGGTCGCAACAGCCAATAATATTAAAATTGACGCCTGCAATATCCGGGAAGTCATACTTTTCTAATACACGTCAAATGTCCGATAGTTCATAATTTGGGCGCTAATATTGCCGGGAAAAGGCAATTTGTCAATCAAAACAGGGCGGACAAAAATATAATCGGGGGCCATTCAGAAAATGGCTCCCGATTTATTCCGAACTTTTTGGGGCAATCCTTCAGGCCCGTCCGGAAGGAGCCATCTCCTTCCGTCCAAAGAGAATCAGCCCATGCTTACCCTTTAGAATTAATGATGTAATCAAAGCGAATTTTTCAGGACTCAAGGCCTGAAGCCCGTACGGATGCCAGAAATCTTTTTCTACCGATTCTTGATCGGTTTCTTTTCTCAAAGCCATTGTGCTCTCCCCAAAGCCTAAAGGTTTCTTATAGCCCTTAAAGCACGGCGGTGCTAAGTAAGGGATAAGGAAAACTCCGGATGTAAAATATCCTCCCTTGGTAAAGATTTTTCCGGCTTGAGGGATAATGTCCTGTTAGACGGACATTACAGGCGGTGAGGGTAATTTTCGAAATTGGTTACGGTCTCGCAAGATGCCGCTGTCCCCCCTGCTTCAAGGGCAACCGCTGCCTGCCTTGCCGGAACCTTAGGCTAATAACGCAATTCTTGCCTACGTTTGAAACTATGAACCTCTATACCGAGAGTCAAGAAATAATAAATCCGACGCAAACTTTGCGGCCAACCCCATTATAATGGCCGGAAAACAACCATAATATTACACCAAATCATGCCTAACATATTGTTATTCAAGAAATAAGATCCGACCGACAAAAATGAAACAAAAAAACCCCGAAACTTGTTTTTCGAGGTCGCAGAAATTACACCGAATTTTAGTATTGACTAACTAACCGCCAATTTAGAAATAAAGAAAAACCAGGAACGATACCACCCAACCCGTAAATAACCAAGTCTGGGCTCTGTCTGAAAATTTTGACTCTGTCATCGTATTACTACTCCTTCCATGTATATAAACCACGGAATCTCCAAAATGTTCTGCTTATACGTTAAAACACGACAAAAAAGATATCAATTATTACAAATAACCCCCCAATGTTCTTATATCATTATGGTATAATACCTTATATTGAATCCGGCCCGCCTTTTCTTCAACAAATATAGAGCGTCAAGCAATTCCGCTTTTCAGGGAACGAAACCATTCAATTGTCCGCCGAAGTCCTTCCCGAAGAGTAACCTGGGGTTGCCAGCGCAGTCTGGTGCGAATCCTCTCAATATTGAGGACGCGGCGGCGAATATTGTCTATATCTCGACGATCTATATGCTCAATCTTAACCTGACGACCCGATAAATCCGAAAGAGCCCCCACCAAATCGATAATACTGGTTTCCGCTCCCGTCCCCATATTAAAAACCATGCCGTCGGCTCGAGGGGATAACATGGCCAAAAGGGTCCCTTCCACGGCGTCATCGACAAACGTAAAATCCCGCGATTGGTGGCCGTCACCATGTATTTGTATCGGCGTCCCTTCTTCGATATGCTGTATAAACCGGGAAATCACACCGCAATAAGGATTGGTGGGATTCTGCCTGGGGCCATAAATATTGGAATAACGCACGACCTTGGCCGGGACGGCATAGGATTCATAAAAGGCGTAACAATAATTCTCCCCGGCCAACTTAGATACCGAATAAGGCGAAAAAGTCAGCGGGGTTTCGTCTTCGAGAATGGGCAGGATTTTGGGATTTCCGTAAATGGACGCCGATGAAGAATAAACCACCCCCCTGGGGCGAGTTTCACGGGCGGCCATAAGGATATTTAAAGTCCCCCCGATATTGGTTTTGTAATCTTCAAAGGGATTTTTGGTGGAAATTATAATATTCCTGGCCGCCAGGTGGGCGACATAATCGCACCGTGCCATAAGATTGCGGACCAAATCGAAATCGGTTACCGAGCCCTCGATAAATTCATACGGTATCCCCTGGTCGATATTGCGCAGGTCGCCGGTGAACAGGTCATCAAGCACTATTACCTTGCCGCCGGCGCGGGCGATGCGGCAGACCAGATTGGACCCGATAAAACCCGCCCCGCCGGTAACCAGGATCGTCAGACCATTAAAATTCAAGTTATCCATATTATTTCTTCAGTCTTAGAGTCAGGAAAATTAACGGACGGGCAATCCGCCACCAGTCGCGGAACGGTTTCATCTTGGTGAATTGCCGCCTTTCACCATGATAATATATGGTAATCGGAATCTCCATAAAACGAATTTCGGAAATCTTTATGACGCGATATAATAAGTAAGGCTCCAATTCATATCGATTAAGCCAGTCCTGATTAATATTTATTTCGGGATATTTACGGAAAATATCAAGCCTGAAAGCGCGAAATCCATTGGTGGCATCGGTTATCTTCCGGCCGGTGGCCAGGGTCATCAAGAGTGAGTAAATTTGCGTCATGACTTTGCGAAAGGGGCGATCGTTTACAACCTTCCCCCCTTTCAGGCGGCGCGATCCCTGGACAAAATCACATTCACCCGTCAAAATCGGCTCTATCACCCGGCCTATTTCCGAAGGCTCATGCTGGTCATCGGACGACAAAATAACGCCGATTTCGAACTTATTTTCCAGACCATAATTAATTCCCGTCCTGATGGCAGCCCCGACACCCCGGTTTATCTCATGACGAACCACGGTTGCCCCGGCCAAAGAAGATTCCCCCGAAGTATTATCTGTGGAGGCGTCATCGACGACTATTATTTCCGATACCGAGGCATCGCGACGGATTTTTTCCACCACCCGCCCGACTTTCCCTTCCTCATTAAAAGCCGGGAGTATCGCCAGAATGCGGCCGTTATCAGCCATTATTTTCCCCGGCCAGGGCTTCTTTCTCCAGTTGCTTCAACGACAGATGCGCCTTTTTCAAGTAATAAAAGCCCATCAGGGTAATGGGCACAAATTGCGCCGCGTGTAAAACCAGGGAACAGGTGACGGCATTGGTAGTATCGATACCGAACCGATTAAGGGTAAAAACCACCCCGGCATGATAGACGCCTATGAATCCCGGCGAAGACGGGATTAAAATCGATATGGAGACCACAATCAATAAGATGTAAGAGGCATAGAGCGGGAGATCAAAGCCGAAAGCGTAAAAGACAAAGATATTCGACAACCCCATGCCCAGCCATAAAAGCATGGTATGTCCCGAGACCCAGAGCGTAGCCTTCCAGTCTTTCAGGAATAGCAACCCCCGAGAAAATTTAACCACGGTCAGGGCCACTTTATCCTTGACCCCCGAGGGAAGGAAAAACAGATACTTGGACATGAGACGCCCGGCGCCCTCGGGACGAGAAACAATCGCCACCGCGAACAGCAACCCCGCCACGGCCACCAATAGCGCCCCCAGAGCGGCCAGTTTATGACTGCCCTCGAAAATTCTCATGGGCGCCACCACCAGGACAACCCCCAGAATCATTAGCAGGGCCAGGAGATCAAACACCATTCTTTCGATGAATATTGTCGCCAACGACGCCGATTTGGTGATGCGGGCATCCTGCCGCGAAAGCGAATAGGCTCTGACAAATTCTCCCAAGCGCAAAGGCAGGACATTATTGGCCATGAACCCGACGCACGTGGCCGCCAGCAAAACCCGGTATTTTATTTCGGCGATCGGACGCAGCATATATTTCCATCGCTCCGCCCTCTGATACATGGCCGCGATGACAAATATGATGTTCGGCAAAAGCCAGATATAATCGGCATTCTGCAATGCCGAAGACAATTCCGCGAATTGGACCTTCCGCAAAATCAAAAACAGAAAAACCGCCGATATCAGGATTCCCAGGAAAAACGAAAGGGCCTTTTTCTTCGGTGTCATGGCCTGTTTCCGGCCGTATTTAAAAGGATTTTTTCAAATTCATCCGCCGCCGTATCCCAATCGAATCGCGCCGCCCACTGCCGGGCGTTTTTTTCCATGCTGGTACGCAGTGTCGCATCCATCAGAACGGTTTTTAATTTCGCGGCCAGGTCTTCGATATCGCCGTAGCGGTACAAAAACCCCGTCCGCCCGTTATCCACGGAATCCCTCAAACCCGGAACATCGGCGGCGACCACCGCCGTGCCGCAGGCATTGGCTTCTATGTTGGTCAGGCCCCAGCCCTCCTTAAGCGAAGGGTACACGGCCACGTGGCTGCGTCGAAGATATTCGACTTTATCCTTGGATGAAACGAATCCCTTAAACTGTACCTTATCCCCCAACCCCAGTTTCCGGGCCAGTTTTTTCAGAGGCTCCGTATAATCGCCGCTGCCCACGATAATCAAATCCGCCTCGGATATGAATTCCTGCACTTTCTTATAGGCCAGAAGGAGATGATCGATCGACTTATATTTTTTTATCCGCCCCAGGTACAAAATAGTGGGGCGAGCATACTTGGGAATCGTCGCATCATAGGCAAAGGTGCCCTTATCGATTCCACAGTGCACCACAGAAATATCCTCGCGGGGAATCCCTCGCTGGGCTATATCGAACGCGGTCGACTCGGAAATTACGTTAAATTTCCGTCCCCGGTAAACCGCCACCAGCGGCTTTTCAGCCAGGTAGATATAAGTTCCCAATAGAAAATTTATTTCCCGAAAAACCGTTGTGGAAAACAGATGCGGCACCACCACCAGGGTCGGCAGTTTCATATACAGGGGCGTATAAAAGGGAATTTTGTTGATGTCTTCGATCAAAATATCGAAAGGCGAAGTCCGCGCCAATCGGCGGAGATGACCCGGCGCCACCAGGTTAAAATTGAAACGCCGGCCCCGACGGATGATTTTGACCCCCTTGATAATTTCTTCCCGGCGAGCCCCCGGATATCCGGAACACAACAACGTTATTTCATGCCCGTGGGAAACCAGACGGCGAAGAATTTCTTCCAGGTGGACCTCCGCCCCGCCGGCCTGCGGATTGGTGAGATCCTGCCAGTTGACCGCCAGTATTTTCATTGGTCGGCGCCCATGACACTATCCACCAGGGGGGCGATTTTATCCAGTTCGATAAGTAATCGGCGCGTGTCATTGTCTTCCGGGTGACGCGCCACCCAATCGGTCGCCAGCTTTTTCAGCGTAAAATAATCGCCCATGCGATAGTACGTCCCGG